>ERZ772886.3811-NODE-3811-length-10383-cov-6.470759_pt1 | contig 10383 bp, 12 predicted proteins | sample MGYA00512128_ERZ772886 | MGnify/ENA primary metagenome ERZ772886 (study PRJEB29015, sample SAMEA2737698) | human gut metagenome | biome: human gut; feature: human-associated habitat; material: faeces | place: China | collected 2012 ... | reverse complement strand
TGGCAAAGGAAAAAGGATTTTCCTATACGGTTACTTATTACCCATCTGCGGATGAAATGGCACAGGCTTTGCGGCAAGAAAAGGTCGATGCGGTTGTTTCCAGTTCTCTGCGCCGGACAAAAGGAGAACGTATTCTGGAAGAATTTGACACCCGCGACTTTTATGCAATGGTGCGAAAAGGAAACACAGAACTTCTGGATGAAATCAATTATGCAATCGACCAGATGAACGCAGCCGGGGGTGACTGGAAAAATGCGCTGCAAAACAAATACTACACACACACCTTGAAAACCGGAATCTATCCTTTACAGAGCAGGAGCAGGAACTGATCCGTCAGTATGCCAGCGGTGAAAAAGTTCTGACAATTGCTTGCAGCACGGATCGTGCGCCGTATTCTTATGTCGAAAATGGTGAACTGAAAGGAATCCTCCCGGACTATTTCCAGATGGTGGCTGATTATGTAGGCATTCCTTATCAGGTCAAAATTCCTTCCAGCCGTGCAGAGTTCAGAGAGTGGCAGCAGACAAATGGTGCGGATGTCTTTATAGATTCCCGACTTCCATCTGAAGATTGGCTGGAGACACATGAGTGCGCCGGAACGGTCAGCTATGTTACAATGAAGCTGGCGATGGTCACTCGCAGGGATTTTGACGGAACGATTCGGAAAATCTCCATTGCAGAAAACCAGGGCACTTATGGAATTGAAGATAATCTGGCACCGGGCGCAGAGCGTGTGACCGTCCCGACACGCGAGGATGCGTTGCAGGTGGTATTAAACGGAAAGGTAGACGCAACGTTCGTGTACTTATACACGGCACAGGAATTTGTCAACCGTGATGAACGTGGACTGCTGACCTACACGGCCTTGAGTGAACCAACGTATGAATACCGAATGGTCGTCAGTGCAAATGTAGATCATGCGATGGCGGGCATTCTAACCAAGGCAATCTATGCGCTGCCCAGCGGTGCGATTGACGAACTGGCTGCTCAGTACACAAGCTACAAGGCGAAGAACATCAACCTCTTTGTTCTGATTCGGCTGCACCCTGGATTTTTTGCAGGAATTGCAATTCTGACGATTGGTGTGCTGATCTTCGTGGTAGTGCTTCTGACACAGCTGCGTACCCGGCGGCGGCTGTTTGACTTTGAGCAGAAAAAAGCGGAAGAAATGTCACAGCTGGCAAAACAGGCACAAGAAGCCAACGAGAGTAAGAGCCGCTTCCTATTTAATATGAGCCATGGTATCCGAACTCCGATGAATGCAATTATCGGTTTTACTGACCTTGCACTGAAAAAGCCGAATCTCCCTGCACAGGTACAGGATGATTTGGAAAAGATTCACATTCATCACAGTATCAAACGTGTTGCTGATGAACCAGACGGATACCGCCGTCTTGAACACCCATCGCATGATGAGTGCAGGCTCAAACTGCGCCATGTTGTTGTGCTGGGTAATCATCTCGATCAGTTCGTAACAGGCGATAAAGGTCAGGATGATGCCTGCAATGGGCAGCACCACGTTCCGGGACAGCGATTCGATCATGGCGAACACCCGTGGCTCAAAGCTGGAGGGCTTGGTGCCCACCTGCTGTGCGATGTTGCCCACTTGGGTGTTCACATCATCAAACAAGCCGGAGAGATTGGACATAATGCCTGCCGTCAGGATGCCTTTGATCCAGTCGGCAATGGCTTTGAGAACGGTTTCCATTCAGTCACCGTCCTTAGCTGAAATGGTTGATAAGGGTCTTGAGGAGATTCAGGAGAAAAATAATGTGGGTCAAAAACTGCATAATAGCACCGCCTTTCATGGATGGGTGGATAAAAACGCGGCTTGGAGCACGGACATTTAATAAAACTGCAAGCTGCAGAGGGCTTTCCGCTGCTGCTCAAGCCGCCGTATGGAACAATGCCCTCATTTCATCTATCATTTTTGATTGATGAATGATAGATGAAATGATATGAGCAAACACAAAAAGTGTTCGACGGAAACAAAAAAGCCGACTGCTTTTCGGCAATCGGCAAATCATAATCAAAGCTATATAGCTGTTTTTATAAGTCGGCGAACAGGAACCTTATGATAAACATCAAGGATGCGTTTTTCTCCATTTCGCCAAAAGGGGTTCATATAATAACAATCGCATTCTTTACAATACCAAATGTATTCAGCTTCTCCGTTGATCTCTAATGTGAATGCCTTCATTTTTAGAAGCGGATGCCACGGGCAATGTTTCTGAAGCTTTTCTTTTTGACGATCAGCTTTGCAAAGTCCAAAAAGCTTACCACATTTTAGAGGGGGCGGATTAAACTTAAAACGACTATCAATGGGATTTTCTATATAATCATTGAAGTTTGATAATCCAAGTTGATTGAGAGGTCTATAATGAAGCCCTGCATTATGTTGATTTTTTGCCATTATAACAATCCTTTCTCAAGCAAGCATTTTGCCCTCCAGATAGGAGCAGCGGAGATAATCAGGATTGGTGTAGTATACGTTGGAATTGAAATCGGAGATCTCATCCGTGATAAACGACGAAAAAACATCCAGAATTGCCTGTGCAGCATCTTCATCTTTCATGGTGGACAGCACCAGCCCCTGATACAGCATTCCGATGGAGGTTGCAGAAGGGACCGTATAGCGGCACTCCGCAGCAGTATCAAAATCCCCATCCGGGATGTTGAGATCTTCAATCAGCTCATCTGAAACCTGCTCAAAGGACAGACAGTGGTTTACTTCTGCCAGCCGGAGCTGCCGTTCGATGCCGGCTTTTGTGAAGTGACGAATCACATCCTGCCGATGATTTTTGGTCTTACGGGCGATGGTCTCGATCAGGCTGCAAACGTAGAGAACATCATTTTTCTGCTTTTCGGTCATGGATGGATTCACTCCTCTCAAAGGTCAGGCAGTGCAAAGCGTTTACGGTATGAAAGCTGATCTGGTGTGTTGGATGCTTGAACTTCGCCAATGCCCAAAATGCTTCACGGCTGATCTGCCCGGACGTAAATCCATTGACATAGTCCCAGATGGTGTCATCTGCCATGGGACCCTCCACAATATCATAGGGATGGGTTTCGCCTGCACGACATTTTGCAATGAAATCCAGCCATTCGTCCGACATTTCAGGGAAACGCAGGATTTTCAGGTCAGGATTCTCTACATAGCGATAGACGTTCACAATACCATCGGCAGAACGGCGGTCTGCCCAGCGGTAGGCTTGTTGATAGCTGTTCGTGCAGTAGAATCCCCAAGAAAAGTCCTTTGTATACCGTGTGATGCGGATTTCGGGATAGACAACTTCTTCTTTACTGCCATGATACAATAAAATCTCGCTCATCTGATTCACCTTCTGTATGTGAGATCGTTACTATGGCTTTCCTTATTATAAATATGTACCGGGCGGCAATCGCCGCCCGCTGTTCTTAACCGAACAGACCGCTCAGCAGGGGAATCAGGGTAATGCCCACCAGAGCAACGCCGCCGCCAGCCATGAGCTGCTTCATGCCCTGACTCTTGCTGCCGGGGTTGTCGTTACCATAACCTTCCAGCAGGTTGATGGCACCCCAAACGCCGAGACCGGCACCCAGAGCGACAACCAGAGTCTGAAGAACTTCGATAGCAGAGTTGAAGAATTCCATAGTCTTTTCTCCTTTATTATAAAGCGTTTCCGGTCGTTTGTACACACCCGAAATCTTGTAGTTTTACGTTGCATAACCGCAGCAAGGCTGATTTTCTGGTGCACCTTTCTGACCGGGATAAAAATAAAACCGCCTACCGGGTCAGGCAGACGGGAGCGAATCAGCATCCACCACGATGAACTCATCTCCGGGTTGGATTTTTTCTTTGCGGTTCAGATATTTTTCAATATCGAAGGTGTTTTTGGGGTCGTAGTCGGAGGTCAGCTTGTAGTTGGGGTGCTGGGTCAGGTCGTACTTGTCCGAAAGAAAGGGGCGCACACCTCGCAGCTGCAAAATACACTTGCCGCCGTCCAGCACCGCCAGCTCGTCCCGGCTCAACAATTCGTGGCCCATCTTTTGGAACGTAGTGCCGTAACTGGGGCTATTGCCACGGGTGTCTGAGGTGTTGAAGGCGTCGATGGTCTCCTTGCCCAGCATCTCGGACAAGTCTTTCAGGGTGGTGGGTTCGCTGCCGCCGAGGAAGATCTGCGAATCCATATTGCCGACAATGGTGTCGGCGTTGTCCTTGTAGATAGCTTTCAGCTGGCTGCGGGTCTGCAAGACCAGACACGCCGAGATCTCACGGCTGCGGATAGTAGCTACCAGCTTTTCTAGCTGCGGTATCTGCCCGATGTTGGCACACTCATCGATCAGGCATCGCACATGGATGGGCAGCTTACCGCCGTACACATCATCGGCTTTGTCGCAGAGCAGATTGAAAAGCTGGGTGTAGATCATGGAGATCAGAAAGTTAAAGGTGCTGTCCGTATCGCTCATGATAAGGAACAGCGCCGTTTTCCGGTCACCCAGCTTGTCCAGTTCCAGCTCATCGTACATGGTGGCATCCCGGACTTCCTGAATATCGAAGGGTGCGAGCCGGGCACCGCAGGAAATAAGGATGGACTTAGCCGTTTTGCCGGCAGCTAGCTTGTAAAGTTTGTACTGCCGCACTGCAAAGGATTTTGGTTTTTTCTTACCCAGATCCTCAAACAATAGGTCTACCGGATTCTGATAAGTTTCATCATCTTCCGAAACCTGCATGGTGTTGAGCATTTCCAGCAATGTTGCGAAGTTTTGCTCCTCGACAGGGGCTTCGTAGTGGAGGTACGCGATCAGTGAAACCAGCAAAAGCCGTTCAGCCTTGTCCCAGAAAGGGTCGCCACCTTGCCCCTCACCTTTGGTGTTGGTCATCAGTGCGGTGACGAGCTTCAGAATGTCCTTTTCACTGTGGATATAAGCCATCGGATTGTATTTCATGCTCTTGGAAAAGTTTATACTGTTAAAGAATTTTAACTTATAGCCGTGCTTTAACAGGGCCTCTCCACATTCCACGCCGATACTACCTTTCGGGTCAGTCATCACGAATGAAACTTCATAGTCCTTGGAATCACATTGCAGCAGATTCGGCTTGATGAAAAATCTCGTCTTGCCGCTGCCGGAGCCGCCGACTACCAGAACATTTTTGTTTCGGGCGTTCTTGGGGTCAGGAGGGCGATTGCTCATCATCAGCCGTTCCGTTTTGGTCAGGATGATATTGTCCTCAAATTTCGGAGCCATGAATGGCTCAATATCTTTGGGTCCGCCCCACCGGGCAGAGCCGTACTCCATACCGTGACGGTACTTCTTGGCGTTTTTTCCTTTCAGGTAGACCGCCAGCCGCATCCCGGCACCGCAGCATAACCCCACCAGCAGATCCAGCGGATGCAGGCTGGGCAGCGGATTGGCAAACGCTGCCGGGATAGTTCCCATCAGCGATACGATTTTGTCGCCAAGTTCCTTGCCCACAGCCAGCCGCCATGCCTCGCCCAGATTGGTAGCTACAAGCCCAATCACCATATAGGGCAGATAGAGCGCCAGCAGCTTAGAAAGCTTCTTTTTGCTCATAGGCCACGCTCCTCCTGCTTGTGCCGCACTTTGTCCGGCAGGTTTGCAACGGACTGCGCCAGATCGTGCAGCTTTGCCAGCACGGAAGGACGCTTGGTTTTATCCAGTACCGATGCCGAATATTCCTTGAATGCTGCGCTCAAAGCGTCCGTGTCCTGTGCCTTGAAGTAGATCAAATACCGGGACGGCGTGCAGGACAGGTCTTTCTGGATGGAGTAGTCGATGTGATACCGCTTAGCATAGCGGTCAAAATCCTTGATGCCGGTTTTCTGGATCTCCACATTGGTCACGCCACGGTTTTGCCGCACCAGTCGCTTCATGGACTGCTTGCCCTGCGAAGCGTGCTTGTCGTACTGCCGCAGCAAAAACTGCATCCCGCGCAGCAGGGTGCGGGCAGACAGTTTTGTGGTCGAGATGGCAAGGTTGACCGTCTTATGCTCGATTTCTTCCTGCATTGTCACCACCTCCTGTGCAACAAGATGATTTTAACGATCATGCTCTGCGGGGGGCTTGATGTGGGATTTTTCCTCTGCGGGCTGGACAGCTTCATCCGGGGTGGGCAGAATCACGAGATGACTGCCCAGTTTAACGAAGGTTTCAGGCTGGTGGAAGAACTGCTCATACTTCTGCGCCAGTTCTGGAGAGAGCGAGGCAAAATCTTCCTCACCCAGACCGACTACCAGAAAATTTCCTGCGACCACATCATAGGTCTGGCCGTGTTCATCCCGCAGGGCGCGATTCATGGGCAGACCGAGCAGTTTGCCCTCATCGTTGCACACGATGGCCACCGGGTCAGTAAAAGGATAAGTGGCTGTGATCGTGCCGCCGACGGCATCCTGCAAATCCTTCAGGTCGGTGCCGATGCTGATTTTCTGCGGATACGCACCGGGCTGAACCAGAAGAACATCCAGCTTCTCTTTGTTTTCAGAAAGTTCGTGTTCGCCCACGGTTTTGAAGTCAACGTCGATAAAGTCCTTGGAATCGAGGACATAATCATCGTTGTTCCATGATTCCGTGACCATCCGCTCTGCTTCCTCCTGCGAGGCAGCTTCTACGGATACCGTGCGCTGAAGCGTTTCGGTGATCTCCACATCAAATTTTTTCATAGGCTTCCTCACTCCATGCAGATGCAGGGCAACTTCTGATCGTCAGCCATCAGGGTAATGCTGTGACCTGCCAGATACTTCTGGAAGCGGTAGAGTTCATCCATGGACAGCGAAATAATGTCACCGTCCATGTCGATGCGCATCAGGATGACCGGACCGGTCAGATAGTGCTTGCCGCCCAGTTCCAGCACCTGCGCCGGGTTGTAGCAGAGCATCAGGGTGCTGTCAGGGATGTTGACACAGGCATCATCTTCATCGAAACAGGGCAGGATGTCGGGGGCTTCGTCCAGCGTGATAACGGTAAGTTCCATGTTAGGTGCGATGGCGGCGAGATAGATTTCGCCGTTCTTTCGCCCATCCTCCATGATGGTGAGGACGCGCATATCAATGGTGATTTCTTCAGAACGGATGGTACGGGTAGTGTTGTTCATAGGCTTTTCTCCTTTATTTGCAAAAGAAAAAGACCCAATCGGGTCTTTCAGTACGGTATGGTCAGCGTTCGTTCTCACGCTGCTGTTTGCGCTGCCAGCGTTCCAGCAGCATGATGATGGTATCTTCCATCTGCTTTGGCGTGTAGTTACGGGGAAAGTATTTCCGCAAGGTGTCATTTTTGATAATCACCTTATCCAGTTCGTCTTTTTTCGGCTCGCCCATCACAGCAAAGGCAACGTCATACGAGAAATGTCCTTCCTGTGCCAGCTTTTTAAGCCGCTGTGCCTGTGAGAGTGATGGGAAGTTCTGCGTATCGTTCATGGCTTCTAAAAAATCCCGCTGTTGGGCTTCGTCCAGATAGGACAATTCCACAGCGGGATTGAACGAAATTTTCTTTTCATCTACTATGTCAAGTAGTTCCGGGATAAGATTGGTCAGACGGATGAAACGTTGAATCTGATTGCGACTTTCACCAAGTTCTTCGGCCATGATTTGGTCGGAACGTTTTTGTGTCCCAATTTGGGACGCATTTTCTTTTGACGGTCTACCGCTAGTTCTTTTCATGGCGTCCAACTTCATCTTGTACGCAAAAGCCCTTTCGCTGGGCAAAATGCTCTCGCGCTGGAGATTAAGGTACTGCGCCTGCACCGGAATCAGAGTGGTATCCGCTGCGGCCAGTGCATTGATGGCGGTATCTCCACAGGAGATAATTATAAATTCGCACATAGTGCGTACCGCTAGCCATAGAAGCGGAGCGACTACGGTCAGCATTCCCAGAGACGGCGTACAATCCAGCAGGATATAATCGTATTCCCGCCGGGCGCTGTCCAACACCTGTTTGAGCATCTTTTCCCGGCTCATACTGTTGACAAGGGCCACTTCCAACCCTGCCAGTTCGATGTTGGCCGGAATCAGGTCAACGCCTTCCACATGGTGCAGGATGCCTTCACCGGGCGGGATGCACTGGTCGTTCATGGCTTTCTGCATCAGGGTGGAAAGGGTGGTGGGCAGTTCATCGGGCTGCTGCCAGCCCATGCTGATGGCAATGTCTGCGCAGCGGACAACTATGAATCCGCATGCAGTGCGCACAACTGGCCATAGGGGCGAAGCGACTATGGCAAGCGACCCCTGCGGGTCAGCATCCACCAGCAGCACCTTTTTGCCTTCCCGTGCAAGCCCCACGCCCAGATTTTCGCAGGTCGTGGTTTTGCCGGTTCCGCCTTTCTGATTGACGATGGCAATCGTGGTTGCTTTTTTCGACATTTTCATCACCCCCTGTTCGATAAATCATGATTGGTTTGGTTCTGGTAATAAAGCTGCATGGTCGTGGGTGCATTGTAGAGTGCAGCCAGCAGATACTGCTTCATGTTCCGGACCGGCGCGGTACTTTCCGCAAGACACTTCAGCACAAAGCGGATATGGTCTGCATTCAGCTTCATGAATCGGGTGCGCACGACCTCCGCAGGCTTGTCGTCCCCTGCCACCCGCAGCAGCTTGCGTTTGGTGGAACAGGTGTCCACAAGCAAGTCCACGATCTGGTAGATGGTGTCCTCATCGTCCGGGCAGGCCCGGAGCAGCAAGTCCATCTCCAACGACTGCATAAAATACGCTTCCAGCCGTGTGCGCTCATCCGCGCCGTCCCCTTCCTCGGAAAGGAAAGGGTCAGTCTCACTCATTTCAGTATTATTCCACTCAGTCTTATTTCTTCGTTGTTTTGCCGCATCCTGTTCCCCGGAATCAGCGTTCCCAGAATCGTTCTTTCCACGATTCCGGAAACGTGGATCTGCAAAGTTTTTGACGTAAATCAGATTGGGTTTTCCCAGCCCGCGCCGTTTGCGCTCAATCAGTCCAAACTTTTCCAATTCCCGGAACAGTTTGGTTGCCTTGTTGTCTGCGCAGCCCAGTGCATCCATCACTTCCTGCACAGGAAAAATGATATACACCCTTCCCTGCTCATCCAGCCATCCGTTTTTCACCGACAGCCCCATGCGGTCCAACAGGATGCCATACAGCGTTTTGGCATCAGTGGACAGGTCCTTGAATTTTATGTCCCGGAATAAAATTTTGGGCACCCGGAAATACGAGAACATCTCGCCCGACTGCCCATAGAAATAGTCAAACATCCTGACTTCCTCGCTTGTTCTGCCTTGTCACATCCTTGACACCTCCATTCGTAGTATGATGAAATATGTATGACTATCGTTATTTTTCTTTACAAAGATGGCCTGCCATGCTACAATAGCCGCATCTACGGCCACCGGACAACAGGAAAGGAGTATCTCATGGCCAAAACTGCCGACACCATTGCAATTTATTCCCGCAAGTCCCGCTATACCGGCAAGGGTGAGAGCATCGGAAATCAGATCGACCTCTGCCGCGAATATATCCGCACTCACTACGGCGATGCCGCCGCGGAACATGCCGTTGTCTTTGAGGACGAGGGCTTTTCCGGCGGCAACCTGAACCGCCCGGATTTCAAAAAGATGATGACCGCCGCCAAGGCGCGGAAGATCCGTGCCATCGTGGTCTATCGTCTGGACCGCATCAGCCGCAACATCAGCGATTTTTCCAGCCTGATTGAAGAGCTTGGGCGGCTTGGCATCGACTTTGTGTCCATCCGTGAAAGTTTTGACACGTCCAGCCCCATGGGACGTGCCATGATGTACATTGCATCGGTGTTCAGTCAGCTGGAACGTGAGACCATCGCAGAGCGTATCCGGGACAACATGCACGAGCTGGCAAAGACCGGGCGCTGGCTGGGCGGCACGACCCCCACGGGCTATGCTTCCGAGAGCGTCAAGAGCATCACGGTGGACGGCAAGACAAAAAAAGCTTGCAAGCTGAAGCTGCTGCCGGATGAGGCAGAGATCATCTACAAAATTTTCGACCTCTATGAGCAGTACGATTCCCTGACCATGACCGAGACCGAGCTGCTACGGCAGGGCGTCAAAACAAAAACCGGGCGTTCTTTCACCCGGTTCTCCATCAAGTCTATTTTGCAGAATCCTGTCTACCTCATTGCAGACAAGGACGCCTATCAGTATTTTGTGGACAACGAGGCAGAGTTGTTCTCCCCGGAGTCCGATTTTGACGGCATTCCCGCCCAAAGTCAGGAAAAAGGGCAAGCCATCCTTCATAAATTAAAGTAACAGTTTATGATGCTTCGGGGAGGAACTCGGCATGTTTTTATCTCTTTTACAATTTTTCGCCACAAAATTTCTGTTTCTGGCGCTTCATCTGGAAGCGGGCAGTTTCCCCCGCCCGCTGAGCCCGCAGGAAGAGATCCGGA
>ERZ772886.3802-NODE-3802-length-10404-cov-3.849164_pt1 | contig 10404 bp, 11 predicted proteins | sample MGYA00512128_ERZ772886 | MGnify/ENA primary metagenome ERZ772886 (study PRJEB29015, sample SAMEA2737698) | human gut metagenome | biome: human gut; feature: human-associated habitat; material: faeces | place: China | collected 2012 ... | reverse complement strand
GACTGCTTTGTGGTGGAGGATTTCAAAATCCTGCAAACCGACAAGGGCCTGTATGTGGGTATGCCCAGCAAGTCGGACAAGTCCAGCAAAACGGGCTACCGGGACACGGCCAAGCCCATCACCGGGGAGTTCAGAAAACAGCTCCACGGGGCGATCCTGACGGCCTACTCGGCGGAGATCGGACGCTTGCAGGCGGTGGCCGCAGCACAGGAGCGGCCCTCCATCAAAGACCAGTTGGAGGCCGGTGCCAAAGAAGCGGCCAAGGAAAAAGCTGCCCGGCCCCCGAAGGAGAAGCCCGCAAAAGGGGCGGAACGATAATGTATCAGGGGCCGAGTAAATCCCCGTGGGGCAAAGTGCAGACCTGTGACCTGCTCTGCCCCGGTGTGTTCCTTGTGAGTACCGCCAGCCACGGCGGGACGATGGTTTCAAATGAGGTGGCGGCGTTCCTCTCCCCAGCGGCCAAACGGTGCGGCTTCAAGCGAGGCGGCTACCTCTGCTTTGAGGAAGATACGCAGGAGGATGTGGTGCTGCGGGAACTTTTGGACAAGAAGCTCTGGCAGATACCCGAGCGTATCAAAGACAAATCCGCCTTTGAGGAGAATATCAACCTCTCCATCAGGCGGTACAACCCCGAGTATTGGCGGGCAAGGCAGTCCGGCCTTGAAGCGGCACAAGCCGCCCGGAAGGAGGCCCCGGCCCGCCAGACAGAACGATGACCTCGGGCCAAGTTGGCCCGAAGCTGTGAGGAGGTGATTTCATTGGCCTATGTGCCAGTACCCAACGATTTGAGCCGTATCAAGACCAAACTGGCCTTCAACCTGACGAAGCGCCAGCTTATTTGTTTTTCCATAGCGGGCGGTATCGGTATCCCGTTTTACCTGTTCACCCGCTCCCATATTGGGAACAGCACGGCCCTGTTCCTGATGATTGGCCTGATGATGCCGTGTTTTCTGTTCGCCATGTTTGAGAAGGACGGCCTTCCCTTTGAGAAGGTGCTCCGCAACATTATCCGAACCAAGTTTTTACTGCCACGGGTCAGGCCCTACAAAACCGATAACTTCTATGCTTTTTTGAGCCGAAAGGAGGAAAAGCCGATTGCAGACCACCAAAGGGGCAAAGCGGCCGGGCGCAGAAAGAAAGCGTCCTGACCGCAAGCCCACAAAACAGGCCAAGCCGAAAAAGGCCGGGCCGCAGACTGCCCAGCAGACTATCCCGTACCGGGAGCTTTTCAAGGACGGTATCTGCCGGGTAAACGATAAGCTCTACACCAAGAGTCTTGAATACGAGGACATCAACTACCAGTTGGCGCAGGCCGATGACCAGAGCGCCATTTTTGACGGCTACTGCGCCTTTCTCAATTCCTTTGACAGCTCCCTTCCGTTCCAGCTCTCCTTCATCAATCACAGGAGCCGCCAGGACAGCAAGTACAAGCTCAATATCCCCATGCGGGATGACGAATACAGCGAAATGCGGAGCGAGTATGTGGAAATGCTGGAAGGGCAGATAGCCAAGAGCAACAACGGCATTGTGAGGACGAAGCTGTTGACCTTCGGCGTATCGGCGGACAGCCTCGCCATTGCCAAGCCCCGCTTGGAGCGTGTGGAGGCCGATATTACCGGCAACTTCAAAAAGCTGGGGGTACAGTCCCGGCCCCTCAATGGACTGGAACGGCTGGAGATCCTTCACGGCCAGCTCCACCCCGGCGGCACCGAGCCCTTTTCCTTCACATGGGATATGATACCCAAGACCGGAATGGGGACAAAGGATTTTATCGCCCCCACCAGCTTTGACTTCCGCCAGAGCCGCCTGTTCCGTATGGGCTCTACATGGGGGGCGGCCTCCTATATGCAGATCATGGCCTCCGAGCTCTCTGACAAGCTCCTTGCCGAGCTGTTGGAGGTGGACGCTGAAATGACCATTACCATGCACATTCAGACCGTCGATCAGGCCAAGGCCATCAAGACCATCAAGGGCAAAGTCAGCGACATTGACAAAATGAAGGTGGAGGAACAGAAAAAGGCCGTCCGAAGCGGCTACGATATGGACATACTTCCGCCTGACCTTGTTACATTCAGTCAGGACGCAAAAAATCTCCTGAACGACTTGCAGAGCCGTAACGAGCGAATGTTCCTGCTGACCTTCCTTGTGGTAAACACCGCCGCCACCCGCCGGGAGTTGGACAACGACCTGTTCACGGTATCGGGTATCATGCAGAAATACAACTGCATTTTGAAGCGGCTGGACTTTCAGCAGGAACAGGGCCTTATGTCCAGCCTGCCCCTCGGCTACAACGGTATTGAGATACAGCGGGGCATGACAACCAGCTCCACGGCCATCTTCGTTCCGTTTATGACGCAGGAGCTCCGCATGGACGGCGAGGCCATCTATTACGGCCTGAACGCCCTTTCCCATAATGTCATCATGGCGAACCGAAAGAAGCTGAAAAATCCCAACGGCCTGTACCTCGGCGTACCGGGTGCGGGCAAGAGCTTCGCCGGAAAGAGAGAACTGGTCAATGTGTTCCTTGCCACCAATGACCGCATTATCATTCTTGACCCGATGGGCGAATATTCGCCGCTGGTGCGCCAGTTCGGACAGAACGGCCTTGTGGTGGAAATCGCCCCCAACAGCCCACACCATATCAATCCGATGGATTTGGATGTAAGCATTGATGACGAGGTTTCGCCTATCAGTCTGAAATGCGATTTTATCCTTTCCCTGATGGAGCTGATTGTGGGCGGCAAGGACGGCTTGCAGCCTGTGGAACGCACCATCATTGACCGCTGCGCCCGCATGGTGTACCGGGACTTTCTCAATGACCCGGACAACACGCCCCTTCCGACGCTCCAAGACCTGTACGACCTTCTGTGCCAGCAGACCGAGCCCGAGGCGAAGCGGCTGGCAACGGCCCTTGAAATCTATGTGTCCGGCTCCCTCAACATCTTCAACAATAAGACCAATGTGGACTATAAAAACGCCCGTGTGGTGTGCTTTGACTTGAAGAAGCTGGGGGCGGGCCTGCGTACTATCGCCATGCACATCATCAACGACCTGATGAACAGTCAGGTTTCCCACAACTTCGCCCACGGTATCGCTACATGGTGCTACTATGACGAGTTCCATGTGCTGTTGCAGGACGAGCTGACTTCCAGCTACTTTGTGACCATCTGGAAAATGCTCCGTAAAAAGGGCTGCGTCCCCAGCGCCCTGACCCAGAATGTGAAAGACCTCCTTGCCAGCCGTCAGATTGAGAACATCTTTGAAAACTCTGACTTCATGGTGCTTCTGTCGCAAGCGCAGGGGGACAGACAGATTTTGGCGAAGCAGTTAGGGATAAGTCCCCACCAGCTTTCCTATGTGACCCATTCCAATTCCGGCGAGGGCCTGCTGTTCTTCGGAAATGTGACCATCCCGTTTGTTGACCGTTTCCCGAAGAACACCAAGCTCTACTCCATTATGACTACCCGCCCGGAGGAAAAGGAGGCGCAGAATGAGTAAGACCGCTTCGGGCCAAGTTGGCCCGAAGAACCCGAAGGGCGGAAAGCGGATAAAGCGTGGGCGGCTCCATTTCACCGAGGAAGAAGTGACCCGTCAGACTGGGGCGGAAACCTCGGGCCAAGTTGGCCCGAAGCCCCAGAGCACCGGGAAATTCAAGCAGGACGGGGAACGGGAAAAACCGTCCTCCCGATTGCGTCAGGAGGGCGAGGCCCGCCGGGATACCGCCCATGAGGAACAGGCCGCCCAAAAGGACAAGAAGGACAAACAGGAGAAAAAGAAGGAACGGGCCGAGGCCAAGGCCGAGCACTCCGCTGTCAAGCTGGAAATGGCCAAGGAAAAGCTGGCCCAGCAGAAGCCCCAGAAGCCTCCCAGCCTCCCCAAACGGGCGGCAATGGCGGCGGGGGCTGGCGTGTGGGCCTACGGCCACCGCAAGATACACGAGGTCGAGCATGAGAATGTGGGCGTGGAGAGCGCCCATAAGGCCGAGCTTCTGACAGAGGCCGGGGTACATAAGGCTACCCGCTATGTCAAACGGCGTATCCGGGAGCACCCGGCCCGTCAGGTGGAGAAATGGGAGCACAAGACCATGAAGGCCAACGCCAACCTCCACTATCAGCAAATGGCACAGGAGCACCCGGAGCTTCAAAGCAACTTCCTTTCCCGCATGGCCCAGAAGTGGAAAATCAAGCGGGAGTACGCCAAGCAGGCCCGGGAGGCCGCAAAACAGACCGCCAAGGCGGCGGGTGCGGCGGCTACCACCACCGAGAAAGCGGCGGCCTATGCCGCCCAGTTTGTGCGCCGTCACAAGGGTGGGGCTGTCATTATTCTGCTGTTGTTCTGCCTGTTCCTGATTTTGAACTCCGTCTTTTCCGCCTTCCCTTCGCTGGGTACTGGCATGATGAACGCCGTGGTCGGCACCTCCTACACCGCCGAGGACGAGGATATTTTAGGGGCCAACGAGGACTATACGGCCCTTGAAAACGACCTCCGCCAGAAGATCGCCAACATTGAGCGCACCCACCCCGGCTATGACGAGTACCGCTACGATGTGGACGAGCTGGGCCACAACCCTTACGAGCTGACTCCCTACCTGATTGCCAAGCTCCGCACCTACACCCGTGAGAATGTGCAGGGCGAGCTGCGGACCTTGTTCGAGGCGCAGTACAAGCTGACGCTGACCGAGGAAGTGGAGATACGCTACCGCACCGAAACGGACACATGGACGGACGAGGACGGAACCACCCATACGGACACCTACGAGGTGCCGTATGAGTATTACATTCTCCATGTGCGGCTCCAAAACAAGACCCTTCCCGTGGTGGTCAACTCTCTTTTGGACGCCGAGCAGAAGGAAATCTACGACATAACCTTGGAGCTCAAAGGCAATAAGCCCTATCTGTGGGATGACATTTACACAGGCGGCGGCAGCTATGACCCCGGAAGTAATTACACCATACCGGGCGAGGCCCTTTCCGACCCGGCCTTTGCGGCCCTTATCACGGAGGCGGAAAAGTATCTGGGCTGGCCCTATGTGTGGGGCGGCTCCAGCCCCTCTACCTCCTTTGACTGTTCCGGCTTTGTCTGCTGGGTCTATACGGCCAGCGGCGTCCACAACCTGCCCCGCACCACGGCAACAGGGATTTTCAATCAATGCGCCTATGTATCGCCCGCTGACGCAAGGCCGGGGGATCTGATCTTCTTTACCCGGACTTACGACTGTGCCGGGCCAGTCTCTCATGTGGGGATCTATGTGGGGGACGGTATGATGATCCATGCGGGCGACCCCATCAAATACGCCAGTATCAATACAAGTTACTGGCAGGAACACTTTTACGCCTTTGGGCGCTTGAACTGATTTTCAGAAAGGAGCTATCCATGACCAAACTTGAAAAAATCGACAAGGAGCTGGAAAAGTCCCGGGAGAAGGCCGCCGAGTGGCAGGCCAAGATCAAAGACTTGGAGAAACAGCGTCAGGAGGAAGAAAACAGCAAGATCATTCAGGCTGTCCGTTCCCTGAAACTGACGCCCTCTGAGCTGGCTGCCTTTTTCAGCAACCCCACCATTACCACCTCGGGCCAAGTTGGCCCGAAGCCCGATGAAGCAAAGGAGGATACCGAGCATGAAGAATAAGCTGTTTCGCAGGGCTGCGGTTTTGACCGCCGCCCTGTTTTCTCTTACCTGTATGAGCGTCACGGCCTACGCCCAGAGTGACGAGCCCGCAGAGGAAACCACGCCGCCCGTCGCAACGGAAACCGTTGCCAAGCCCTTCACCCCAGATGGAACGGGTACGGTGGTGGATAATGCCACCGACGAGGACGGTAAGGAGTTTTTCACGATTACCACCCCCAGCGAGAATATTTTTTATCTGGTCATTGACCGTCAGCGCACCGAGAACAATGTGTATTTCCTGAACGCTGTCACGGAAAAAGACCTTCTGGCTCTCGCAGAAGCAGCCCCGGAGCCTGAAGTAACAGAGCCGGTTGTCCAGCCCGAACCTGACCCGGAACCTGTTCCCGAGCCGGAGCCTGAACCGGAAAAAGGCACAGCCTTTCCTGTCGGCAATCTTCTGATGGTTGCCGCCGTGGCGCTGGTGGGCGGTGGTGCGGCCTACTATTTCAAGGTCTACCGCCCGAAGCATGAAGCCGCTGGGCTGGACGAGGACGATTACGACTACGATGAAGCCGACCCCTATGGAGATATGGAGACTGAGGAAGAAACGGAGGACGAGGAATGAACTTTACCAACAGCCCCTACGAAAAGATGATGAAAGAGATCCCCCGCCCGGGCCGTGGCGGCGCTGACCGCTGTGCCGGATGCCGCTACTTAAAAGATTGCGGCAACAGAAAAAGCCGTTGCCGCAAGAAGTTTCGCCCCTCGGGCCAAGTTGGCCCGAAGTCCTGATGTGCCGGGAACTGACCCGTGACGAGCGAAAGGGTATCCGAAAACTGGTCACGGAGATGTGCGCCAATTATGACCGGGAGTATGGCTGCCTGCCGCTGGATTGTGAGTGTTATATGCTTGGCAAATGTTGGACAGGGGCTTATTGCCGCTACTTCCGGGAGGCCGTTCTGCCCCTTGACCCGGTGCTGGCAGCTTCCATCTGCGAGGACGGCCCGGCCCCGGACACCCGCCTGTGCTCTATCTGCGGGCGGCCCTTTCTCCCGGAGGGGCGGCAATCCTACTGCTCCGAAGCCTGCAAGGCCGAGGGAAACCGCAGAAGGAGCCGGGAGCGCATGAGGAAAAAGCGTGATAAAACCAAGTAGCTCCGTTACGATTTGCCTCTTGAAAAAGCCCGGAATATCAGGCTTTTTTGAAACACTTTTCCGGGCCTGAATATCCTAATACCTTTTGCCCCGGTTTGGACGGGTATTTCGTAACACTTCATCACCTCGGGCCAACTTGGCCCGAGGTCAGAAAGGAGGAAAACACATAGAAAGCAATCAAGGCTATGAGATTTTGAAATCCGTTACCTTTGACAATAGCCGTGGCTTCGCTCTGGGCTTTGACGAAGCGGCTCCCAGCCCCTTTGTCACATGGCAGTTTACCGAAACGGAGAACGGCCAGAAGGACTACTATTGGGGCCACTACCACAGCAGCGGCCAGACAGCGGAGAAGGATTTTGCCAAGCGTGTGGCCGATTACAAGGAATTGTTTGGCGTGCATGAGCGCACCGGGGGCCATGAACAGGCGGAGTATTACCGCTATTACTCTACCCAGCGGCCCGTTGACCTTGGCACCTTCCCGAAGCCGCCCGGCAACGCTCCCGTGGAGATCATCAACTTTGACGAGCGGCGTATGGTGGAGGGCGGCACCATGCGGGCATGGGGCGAACTTTCCTATTTGAAGCCCCTGACGGAAAAGCAGATGGAGGATTACGAGCTGCGCCCAGCTCCCGGCAACCCTGACCGGGCAGCCCGGCCCTCCATCACAGCCCAGCTCAAGGAGGCGGCCCGCAGAGCAGAGCCCCCGAAGGAGCCCGACAAGGCCAAACACAACAAGTCCCATGAGGACAGATAGGAGGACGCTATGAACGAAAAAGATAACCACCTGCTGACAGTCGAGCTCTCCGAGGAACAGAACGGCAATATGCTGGACGGTATTTTGAACAACCTGCCGCCCTCGCCACTCCCAAAGGGGCCGGAGAAAAAGGAACTGGACAGAGTGAAGGAGCCGCCCGCCCACAAGCGAAGCCGGGAACGGGAGGAACGCTGACGGCCCGGCGCAAGCGTGGCAGACACCTTCATGTGATGGTCACGGAGGACGAGCTGGCCCAGATACAGCGGCGCATGGCCGAGGCGGGGATTACCAACGCCGGGGCCTATATGCGGAAGATGGCCTTAAACGGCTATATCCTCCATGTAGACCTTGCCCCGGTCAAGGAGCTGGTGTCCTTACAGCGGCGGTGTGCCAACAATCTCAATCAGGTGGCCGTCCATGCCAACACCTTCGGCGTGTACCCGGAGGAGATTGCTGGGCTCCAGAGGGACTATGAAAAGCTCTGGGGGCGGGTGTCCGATGTTCTCACGGAGTTGTCTGTACTGGTGGAAAAATGATTTGGAGGGGTGCGCCTTGATGTGGGTGCACCCCTTCATTTCTATTAGTATGGACAATATAAGCAATCTGCATAAGCGTCTTCAACAGATTCTATATCCATGGATTTAATCTGTTTATTGGTTGAATCATAAATCACTTCAAGAGAAATTTCTAGTTCCATTGGTGTTTCTGCTAGAATATAATGTTTATTCCAGTCATTATCAATAATAGACATCTGGCTTCTGTCTTCCATGGCTAGAAAATCAGATTTATGAATGCAAAAGTTAATATTGCATAATGCCTGTGCCCGAATAGACAATAACAATTCCGTTTGAGAGATTTCCGAAATAGCCTCAATTTCAATTTCAGAAACCTCATCAATGCTGCCTATAGAAGGATTTTCTCCCTCTTCAAGCACAATGTCAAATCCTGATAATTCTAATCCTGTAATTTTTTGAGCCAGATTTTCTTCAAGAGGATACATGAACCCTGAACGATCAGCTTTTAGTTGCTCTATCAGTTTTTCATGCAATTCAATGATTTGAAGACTTGGTTTCACTCTTGCTTCAACAAATTCTTTAAGAGAGGTAAAATAGGATACTCTTGTTAAACTAATTCCTTTGTCTTCAAGATCTCTTTTCAACTGAGGATGCAATTCTTTTTTGTCTATTGGGTCTGAAAAATCTCGGGTATTTAAGGTAATAAAACAAGCTTCGTCCATAGCATAGTGATGGACTACATTTAGAAAGGTAAGCCAAATTAAGTAATCCCGATATCCATCCTTACCATCATCTTTAAATGGCTTCTTCCTTTCCAATGCTCGATGAACAACATCTCTGTGAGTTGTGGTGGGATAATCTTCTGGTGCACCATTGCCATATTGAAATGGTATCATGTCCCAAAAATCTTCGTAGTTTTTCATTTCACTGCTTATGTGTTCTTCGGGAATAGTCGGGACATTAGTTACCATGCTTTTATTTAATTCTTGAATGTCAGAATTTGCTTTTTGCCAAAGCCCAGTGATTCTTTCTTTATATTTGTTTTTTACCTCATCAATCACGATTTCAGAAAAGCAGAGCCAATTTCCGCCTTTGCAAATGTAATCTTTAAGCAGTTCAAAGGAAGTGCTGGTTAAATGAAAATCTGCACAAAAGATACTACTATCTAAGAAAATTAGCATTTTATCCCATCCCCATTAATGATAACTTTAAATAAATTATATAGCGCTTTTAGAAAGAGAGCAAGCTATTTTGCCCCATCTGCGACAAGATTTGCTAACCATCTACAACATTGTTGCCCCTGCGCCTACATGGTAAAATATAGGTAGAAAGATGATAGAAAGGGGTTGAACCTATGAGACTGATACTTAAACTGATCGCCGCACCGCTTATCCTGTTCCTGACTGTCCTTGTGGCCGTCCTGCTGTTCCTGTTCTCCCTGTCCTCCTTCCTCCTGACGGCGGCCTCGGTCATTATGGCGCTGCTGGGCGTGGGGCTGTTCTTCATCAGCTACCCGGTGGGCGGCGTCATTTATCTGGTGATTGCGTTCCTGCTTTCCCCCTATGGCTTGCAGGCGGGTGCCGGAGCTGTTATCACGGGGCTGGACAGTCTGAACCTGTCTTTGCGCCAGTTCGTCACAAGCTGACAGCCTCAGGCCAACTTGGCCCGAAGTAAAACAGACTGACGGCGGCTCGGTGGGGCCGCCGTTCTTTATGAAGGGAGGGATTTTCTCTGGCAACGACCACCTTACTGCAACGCCATGCCAACGAGGGAGAAAGCATAGCCGAGGCCATCCGGGATTGCCTGGACTATGGGAAAAATCCCGAAAAAACAGAAAGTGGAAAATACATATCCTCCTATGAGTGCGACCCGGCCACGGTAGCTGCCGAGTTCCTTTTGGCAAAAGCCAGCTACAAGGCCATGACGGGCCGGGAACAAAAGCAAGGCGAGGATGTGCTATGCTATCAGATACGCCAGTCCTTCTACCCCGGAGAGATCACTCCGGAAGAAGCAAACCGGGTAAGCTATGAGCTGGCTATGCGTTGGACGAAGGGCCGTCATGCCTTTATTGTCACGACCCACACGGACAAGGAGCATATTCACTCGCACATCTACTACAATTCCACGACCCTTGACTGTACCCGGAAGTTCCGCAACTTCTGGGGCTCGTCCTTCGCTCTGCGGCGGCTCTCTGACCGCCTGTGTCTGGAAAACGGATTGTCCATCGTGGAAAATCCCAAGCCCCGGAGCAAGGGGAAGTTTCGCAATTATGGGGAATGGCTGGCTGGGCGGAAAAGACCGCTGACCTATCAGGACAGGCTGCGGGCCGCCATTGATACCGCCCTTGCCAAGAGGCCCGCCGACTTCCCGGAAT
>ERZ772886.3800-NODE-3800-length-10414-cov-4.359591_pt1 | contig 10414 bp, 10 predicted proteins | sample MGYA00512128_ERZ772886 | MGnify/ENA primary metagenome ERZ772886 (study PRJEB29015, sample SAMEA2737698) | human gut metagenome | biome: human gut; feature: human-associated habitat; material: faeces | place: China | collected 2012 ... | reverse complement strand
GCGAGTTAAAAGAAGAGCTGGGTGTCACCGTCGCGCCGGAGCGCGCCGTGTGGATTGCCCAAAGCTTCTTCACCCCTACAGGCAAAAAGCAGCGTTACCACGAGCTTTGCACCTACTTCACCGTAGACGCTTCCGGCACCGATCTCATCACCCGCGGCGACCGTTTCGACAGCCCGAATGAACCGAGCGTCCACTTCGCGTGGTTTCCGTTTGAAGAGCTGCCGTATATCGATTTAAGACCGGCGTTTTTGAAAACCGAAGTTCAAAACCTGCCGGAGCATACGCAGTTTATTACGATTGGGGATTGACGCACGTTCACCGCAGCCCGTCATTTCACCCAACAAACGCCCCTCGTTTTTATCTTCTTTGCCGATTGATTTTCTCCGCACTTTTCCTATATTCAAGATAAAAAACATCGTCCTGAACAGGAGGTCATACCATGAAAAAACGCTCGCTTTCTCATTTTGCGTACTATGCCGCAAACCGCGCATTCCCCGTTTTTCTGTTGCTCCTGCTTCTGCTCGGATTCACCGCCTGCTCGGCGGAAAAAGGTGCCAAAGCGCTCGATTATCCCGCCATGTTCGGCGAAACGAAAAACGAAGTACTCGCGGCGCTCGATGCGGAAAACCTCACCTACAAGGAAGACGACCTTTATGCCAACGCCTACGTTTTAGACCGGACCGAAACGCTCGAAAACCGTGATTTTTCGGTCTATCTGCTTTTCGATCTCAACACCGATACGCTTTACGGCTACCGCAGGACCCTATTCGTCGAAAACCCGACCGATGCGGATTGCAAGCTGCCCGAAAAGCTCCTCAACACCCTCACCGCGCAGTACGGCGAGCCAACCACCTACCCCGGTCTTGAAAACCGCATCTCCACACACCTCGACCGCCTGAGCACCGACGCCGTCGGTTCCGGCGAGGTCTACAACGAATACTGGTCGGTGTCCGAAAATTGCGACGCGTCACTCGGCGTCAGCTTTCTCCCCGACGGCCGCCTTTTCGTAGACATCGTCTACCAAACCCCGCGAACGTAAATTTCATATAAACACATGGGACGACTTCGCATGAAGCCGTCCTTTTTTTACCTCAAATTTCACGCATATATTTCTTTAAATAAGCGTACTGCATAATAAAACTCTCTAATTTTTGTTTTAATTTTCCATTGCTTTTTATCTTTCTTGTGATATAATTAAGTCACAGTCAATGCTTATAATAAATAAGTACATCTAACATATCTTTAACTGAAGGATTGATACCAATGCAGAAAATCCAATTGCAAATCAACAACAAGCCTATAAATTCTGTTTAAATCTATTTTAGATTGGAGTATCAATATGCGTAATATCTTTTTAAAAAGAAAATCCACTTTCTCTGTGCTTCTTTCAGCCATTCTTCTTCTTTGCACATTATCTGCCCCTGCATCTGCCGATACACTCGAGCCTACTGTCTCTGAGCCGTTTGACGACGATACCCATATTGCTTTGGTTCAAAATTTTTTGGATAACAATAACATCGATTCTTCCGACTGGTCTGAATACAACTATGCGGAAGTTATATCTTCCAATGGTAACGAAAGTTCCGCTCTTTGCTTAACAACAACTGAAGACGATATTGTAAAAAAAGATATTATTTTAATGGTCGGTGAAGACAAGGATGGAAATTATACTCCCATAGACATTCAAAACACTTTAGAGGGAGTTTCCACATTAAGCGGTAGTTCTGCGGACTATCCTCCAGAAAGTTGGGACGGCAGGTATATCATCCATGGTACTGCTGTATACAATCTTCGTTACAATTCTTCTGGTATTTCCTTCTATCAACCTACAGGTTGTTATTTTACCTACAAAAAAATCAATTCAAGCGTTACCGTAAGTTATATTTCAGTAAAGTATATTTGCGATGGCATTGTCTACACATATCCTGGATTTAGCAATCAAAACTATGAAGAAGTTTTTACAATTCAGGTTGCCAGAAACAATCCTGCCGCTAATACAATGTACAGCAAAACCCAAAACTATTCCTCCAGTAAAGTTTTAATGACACACTCCGGTTCTCCCATGGTTGGTAATTTCCTTACATTTAATGCTACAGTTAATGGTACTTCTGATGATTATACCGTAGTTATTTGAGGTGAAAACGCTTGAGAAAAAGATTGCTTTCAATCATTCTTGCTGTTATATTATTGGTTATTCTTTCCGCCTGCTCGGCGGGAAAAGGCGCCAAAGCGCTCGATTATCCCGCCATGTTCGGCGAAACGAAAAACGAAGTACTTGCGGCGCTCGATGCGGAAAATCTCACCTACAAGGAAGACGACCTTTATGCCAACGCCTACGTTTTAGACCGGACCGAAACGCTCGAAAACCGTGATTTTTCGGTCTATCTGCTTTTCGATCTCAACACCGATACGCTTTACGGCTACCGCAGGACCCTATTCGTCGAAAACCCGACCGATGCGGATTGCAAGCTGCCCGAAAAGCTCCTCAACACCCTCACCGCGCAGTACGGCGAGCCAACCACCTACCCCGGTCTTGAAAACCGCATCTCCACACACCTCGACCGCCTGAGCACCGACGCCGTCGGTTCCGGCGAGGTCTACAACGAATACTGGTCGGTGTCCGAAAATTGCGACGCGTCACTCGGCGTCAGCTTTCTCCCCGACGGCCGCCTTTTTGTGGACATCGTCTGCCAAACCCCGCGAACGTAATTTTAGTAAAACTTCAAAAGGACAGCTTCCCCGGAAGCCGTCCTTTTTCATTCTCATTTTATCTCAAACCTTATCCCGCATCTCCGTCATACGGTTCCAGTAGCGCTTTGGCATGTGGGTGCGGCGGCACAGGTCGTTCCGTCTGCCCTCAATGCCCACAGTGTCGTAGAACGTGCGCCACATGGCGCGGAATTTCTCCTCCTCCGGCGATTCCGGCGGCAGCTCGATGTGCTCTGCCTGCAAAAATTCCGTCGCGCCGTCTTTATATAATAAAGCAAGCTTATGCGTGCGGTCGAAGATCATGAAATCTTCACCGGAAAAACGGTTGATAAAATGCGGCGCGATAACGGGTAAAACGCTGTTCTTCGGCTCAATCTGCGCGATAAGAACGTCGCCGTACTCCGCAAAGCGCAGAAAACCGAGGTACAAGTGCGCTTCCCGCTCAAGGAACTGCACCGCTTTCGTGATCTTATCGACGGCAGGCTCGGTCAGTCGCCCGCACACGCCGCGCCCAACTGCATATCCTAAGCGCATAAATTCCAGCATACGCAGTTCCTTTTCGGGCATACAGGTAAAAAACGCGCGCTCCAAAAGATCCTGCGCCTCCATGTCCATTTTCTTCGGAATCGACACGCGCACACGCTCGGCACGGCGCAGGTCGGTCTCGATATACTTCGCGCCGAATAAACACGTCTGGTCGGCTTCATCAACGGGCAAAATCGCGGCAGGCGTTTCTTTTTCCGCAAAGCTCTCGAACACACAGGAAAGAAAGCCGTTATACGTGCCGTCGTAGTAATACATTACAGTTGTCCGGTCAGACATTTTACCGCGTCCTCCTTTGTGGGGTTGAATAATGAAAGCTGCTCGGGAATTTCGGACTGTATGCCGCCTTGCGGCAGCCCGCGGTCGCGCAGAATGCCCGCCAAAACCGCCGGTTCGTCTGTGCGCAAACGGCACTGCATTTTGCCGTTGCAGGTGATAAAATACGAAGCACGCTTTAAGACGACACCGAGCTTTTTCAGCCCTTCGTGGTCGAGCTTTGCTTGCCGTCTGGCGCGGATGATGCGCTTTGCACTCACCACGCCGATGCCCGGCACGCGCAATAATTTCTCATACGGCGCGCGGTTCACCTCCACGGGGAATTCCTCCGGGTGGCGCACCGCCCAACTGCACTTCGGGTCTAACATAGGGTCGAGGTCGGGCGTTTTTTCGCTCAATAATTCGTCCGCCGTGAAGCCGTAAAACCGCAAAAGCCAATCAGCTTGATATAATCTATGCTCGCGCAGAAGCGGCGGCGCGGTGTCGAGCGCGGGCAGATTTCTGTCCTGCACGACCGGTATATACGCAGAGTAAAACACGCGTTTTAAAGAATACTTGTGGTAAAGTCCTTCGCTCAGCTGCAAAATGCGTCGGTCGTTTTCCGGCGTTGCGCCGATGATCATTTGCGTTGACTGCCCACCCGGTACGAAGCGCGGCGCACTTTTATACCGTATGAGATCGTGCGCGTTTTCCTTGATGCCGTCGCGAATGCGCGACATGGGCAGCAGGATGTTTTCCTTCGATTTCTGTGGCGCAAGGCGCTTTAGACTGTCGTTTGACGGTAGCTCGATATTGACGCTCATGCGGTCGGCAAGCAGGCCGAGCTGCTGCAAAAGTGTCTCGTCCGCGCCGGGAATGGCTTTGACGTGAATGTAACCGTTGAAGTGATACTCGTTACGCAGAATATGCAATGTTTCGAGCATTCTTTCGCAGGTGATATCCGGCGAGCCGAACACGGCGGAGCTTAAAAACAGCCCTTCAATATAATTGCGACGGTAAAAGCTGATGGTCAGATCCGCCAGCTCCTGCGGGCGAAACGTCGCGCGGGGCGTGTCGTTTGAGCGGCGGTTGAGGCAATACGTGCAGTCATAAGCACATATGTTCGTCATTAGCACCTTTAAAAGGGAGATGCACCGGCCGTCACTTGCAAAGCTGTGGCAGATGCCGCACGCGGCGGCAGAGCCGAGCTGCCCCTTTACGCCTGCGCGGTTTACGCCGCTTGAGGTGCACGCCGCGTCATATTTTGCGGCATCCGTTAAAATGCGCAGCTTTTCCATGGTGTCCATTTGTGTGTTCATGCTGTTCTCCCTATCTTAAAGCGCGACGCCCTTGAACGGGTTTTCGACGTGTGTGCGGCGGTTTTCCGCGGCGGACTGAAAGAGGTCTTTGTGCATCACCTTGATGCCGCGATCAATGATGTCGCCACCGTATTTGCAGCGCAGAAAATCGACCGTCGTTTCGAGCTTTTGGGCCTTTTGTCCGCGTGCGGCATCTTCAAACAGCGAACACTGCGACATGCCGAGCGGCACGAGCGACGACACGCGCACGCCGATGCTGCGGATGGATTCGCCCGTGTGGTGGGCGCGGAAAAGGCCGTAAGCTGCGTCGAAAATGCTTTTGGAATCCGCCACAGCGGTCTCCAGCATCTTCTGGCGCTGGTAGGTCTCGAGGTTATATTTGCGCACGGAAAGCTGCACGTTGTAGCCGCAAAGGCCCTTTTCGCGCAATCTTTGTGCGACGCTTTCGGAGAGCATGTAGAGCTCTGCGCGAATTTCGCCGTCGTCTTTTAGGTCGTGCACGGCGGTGGTGCTGTTGCCGATGCTTTTGACCTCCTCGTGCTCGTTCACACGGCGCACGGGCGACCTGTCTTCGCCGTTTGCGTACATACTTAATTGCTCGCCCGCCTTGCCGAATAACCTTTTTAACAGCTTCCGGTCGGCCTTTGCGGCATCGCCGATGGTGTAGATGCCGTATTTTCTGAGCGCTTCCTGCGTCGATTTGCCGACGAACAGCAGGTCTGCCGCCGGGAGCGGCCACACGAGCTCTTTAAAATTCTCGCGCGTGAACTCCGTTACGGCATCCGGCTTTTTATAGTCGCTGCCGAGCTTTGCGAAAATTTTGTTGAACGACACGCCGATTGACACCGTGAGTCCGAGCTCATCTTTGACGCGCGCGCGAATTTCCTCCGCAATCTCGCGGCCGCTGCCGAACAAGCGGCGGCTGCCGGTCACGTCGAGCCAGCACTCATCGAGACCGAAGCTTTCCACCATGTCGGTGTACTGCATGTAGATCTCCTTTGCAAGGCGCGAATACTTTGCGTAGCGCTCAAAATGCGGCGGGACGAACTTGATGCCGGGGCATTTGCGTTCCGCTTCCCACAGGGCTTCCGCCGTTTTGACGCCTTTGGCCTTCGCGAGCATATTTTTCGCGAGGACGATGCCGTGGCGACGCTCTTTATCGCCGCCGACCGCCATGGGAATATCTTTCAGCGACGGGTCATAAAGCGTCTCCACAGAAGCATAAAAGTTATTCATATCGATGTGCAGAATGACCCGATCCACGGCTTTTGCCTCCTTTCGACGCGTTGCGAACATGCGTTCTCTATGCTCTTATTATAGAACATGCGTTCTGATTTGTCAAGCGGTAAATACCGGAAAAAGCGCGTTTTGAAAAAGATGTCCGCTTGTGTCCTGTGATGTTCTGCTTCTGAAACCGCAGAGATTTATGCACAATTTGTTACCTTAGTGTTACCCTAAGAACAAAGTGTAAACTTAGTGTGAAAGAAATCTCGGTTTTCTTGAAAAAAAGTTTTCCGCGCATTATACTTTTAACTGTGAAATCTTATTTTTAACCTTATCTCTATACCCTCATTTCTAAGGAAGTGTTTTTATTTGTTTCTTGAAAAATTGAGAAGATTTATGTACGGCCGGTACGGCACGGACGAACTGAACCTTGTTTTGATGATCCTCGGTATCATCGTGATGTTCCTTTCGCGCATTTTCTGGTTCTGGCCGCTCGCAATTATTTCTTACGCGCTTTATATCTATGCGCTGTTCCGTATGTTCTCGCGCAACATCCCCGCGCGGCAAAAAGAATATTATTCTTTCTTAAAGGTATGGACACCGGTGCAAAAATGGTTTAGAATTAAGAAAACGGCTTTTCGCGAGCGCAAGCAGTACAAATACTTCCGCTGTCCGGGCTGTCGCCAGCAGCTGCGCGCACCGCGCGGACGCGGTAAAATTCTTGTCACCTGCCAGCGCTGCCACAAGCAGTTTAAACAAAAGACCTGATTAGGGCAAGGAGTTTGAAAACCATGAAAGTTGCAATTTTAGGCACCTGGCACGTCCACACCAAAGAGTACACCACGAGTGTACTGAACAACCCGAATGCGGAAGTCGCCGTCGTTTGGGACAACGACGCAGAGCGCGGCAAGAAGTTCGCCGATGAAATGAACCTGCCGTTCAACGCAGACCTCGACGCTGTACTTGGCGACGAGAGCATTGACAGCGTGGTCATCTGCACTGCGACCTGCGACCACCCGGAGATCATGATGAAGGTGACGGCGGCGAAGAAGAACATCTTCACCGAGAAGGTGCTCACCATCGACCCCAAGGACGCAGAGAAGGTTGCCGAGGCTGTGAAGGCTTCCGGCAAGGTATTTACGATCTCTTATCCGCACCGCACGTTCCCGACGCTGCGCGCGGTAAAAGCTTTGATGGACAGCGGCAAGCTGGGCCGTGTGACCTACGCACGCGTGCGCAACGTACACAACGGCAGCTCCGCAAACTGGCTTCCCCCGCATTTCTACGATAAAGCACAGTGCGGCGGCGGCGCAATGATAGACCTTGGCTCACACCCGATGTACACGCTTTACTGGCTGCTGGGAGAGCCGAAATCCATTACCTCCACGTTCACGCAGGTGACGAACCGCGGCGTTGAGGACAATGCGGTTTCCGTCATCGAGTTTGCAGACGGCAAGATCGGCGTTTCCGAGACCGGCTTTGTCTCCGAGTGCAACCCGTACACGCTGGAAGTGAGCGGCACGGACGGCGCTGTGATGGTACACGGCGACAGTGTACAGTGGGGCGGCAAGGCGACCGAAGGCAAGTGGGTAGACCTTGAGCTGCCGGAAAAGGAGCCGCTGCCGATCGACCAGTGGATCGATGCTGTTGTAAACGGCAAGCCGTCTCCGTTCACGATTGACGAGGCTGTGATGCTGACCCGTTTGATGGACGGTGCTTACAAGGCATTTGAGACCGGCGCAAAGGCGACGTTCTGATTTTAATTCTTAAATAAAAAACTCTGAGCACCCGCCGCGCGCATTTCCGTGTGCGGCGGGTCATTTTTAGGGCGAAGCCTGCGGTATCGCCTTAACGTGTATTGGAAACCGGAGGGTCATTGTGGAAAAAGAAAACCATTCTGCAGAAAAAAAACCGATGCGGGAATACACCCCGTGGGACTATGTAAAGCCCGGCATTGCCATTGCCGCCTTTGCGGTGGGGCTGATTTTCGTACTGTTCAAGTTCGATGCGGTCTCGAAGGTGGGCGGCGTGCTCTTTAACGCGGTGAGCTCGTTTATTCTGGGCCTTTTTATCGCGTACATTTTAAATGTGTTTTTGAATCTGTTTGAGAACACGGTGTTCGGAAGACTCACACGCAGTGACAACAAGGTGTGGAAAAAGCTGAAGCGCCCGGTATGCGTGGCGCTTTCCTATGCGGTGATCGTGCTCATCCTCCTCGCCATCACGCTGTATGTCGTGCCGGAGATTTTCAAGTCTTTGGAACTCATCGGCGAGACGGCACGCGTGAATATTCCGGTGTATGTAGACCAGATTGGCAAATGGGCAGACGAGCTTTCCAAGCAGTTTGACCTCGATTTTTCCACGATGGTGGATTCGTTGAATAACTTCAACTGGTCTTCGATTTTATCGGGCGCAACGGAGTTTACGACGAACTTTTTCAGCTCGCTTGTGAACGTGACCGTGAATGTGGCGAGCGGCATTTTCACGTTTGTGCTCTCCGTTATCTTCTCCGCGTACTTCCTGACGAGCAAGGAGAGCCTGCTGCTTTCCTTAAAGCGTGTCTCCTATTCCCTGCTGCCGAAAAAGGTGGTGGCAACGCTGGCAGATATTGCGGTAACCTCGAACAACGTGTTTTCTTCCTTTGTGCGCGGCCAGCTGACGGAGTGTGTCATTTTAGGCTGCCTGTGCTTCATCTGCATGTCGCTTATCGGGTTTGACTACGCGCTGCTCATCTCGTGCATTGTGACGATCACTGCGTTGATACCGATTCTCGGCGCGTACATCGGCTGCGGCATCGGCGCGTTTTTGCTGCTGATCGTAAACCCCATGGATGCTGTATGGTTCGTCATCTTCTTCATCTGCCTTCAGCAGTTTGAGGGCAACCTCATTTACCCGAAGGTCGTGGGCTCGACCATCGGCCTGCCGGGCGTGTGGGTGATGACCGCCGTGACGATCTTCAGCAATTTGTTCGGCATTTTGGGCATTATTCTCGGCACACCGATTGCAGCGGTTCTATACACGGTGATGCGCCGCGTGACAACGAACCGCCTTGCGGCGCGCGGGCTTTCAAACGCCGATTTAGAACCGGGCAAATACCCATATCTGGAAAACTCTCACTACGCGGCGGGGTATTCTAAGGGCCGCCCGCTGTGCGCCCCCGTTTTGGAACGCGCGGCAAAGAAAAAGGAACAGGGTAAAAAGCCGCTGTTCCCGAAGTTTAAAACAAGCAAGAAAAAGTGATTTTTCGGCGCTGTACGGGAACCCGTACGGCGCTTTTTATATGCCAAAAGGCATACGGCAAAGCGTTTTTCGCTTACCGTATGCCTTTTGTTTTGCGGAAATTAAAGCGCTGCGATGACTTCCACTTCGACGAGGACGTTCTTCGGCAGGGTCTTGACGGCAACGCAGGAGCGTGCCGGCTTTTCGGTGAAATACTTGCCGTAGACGGCGTTGAACGCGGCGAAATCGCCCATATCGGCGAGGAAGCAGGTAGTCTTCACGGCGTTTTCAAACGTGGTACCGGCTTCTTCGAGGACGGCGGCGAGATTCTTCATGACCTGCTCTGCCTGCTCGGTGATGTCTGCACCGTGGATGTCGCCCGTTGCGGGGTCGATCGGAATCTGACCGGAGGTGAAGAGCATATTGCCGCAAACGATGGCCTGCGAATACGGGCCGATGGCTGCGGGGGCTTTCTTTGTATCGATTTTCTTCAGCATGATATAACTTCCTTTCGTCACACGGCATCACGCCGCGTTTATATTCATCATAGCGATTTTTGGCGTTTTCGTCAAGTTTTGCTTTTTACTCGGCGAGGGCGTAGAATGCTTCGCTGTATTTTTCGGAATCGTCTGCCATGATGAGCAGGACAAGGTCGCCGACGCTTTCCACGCGCACATCGTTCGGGTTGACATCTACGCAGATCCACTTGGCGGGGTTCGCGCTGCGGCGGATCTCCGCTTTCAGCTCGTCGATATCGGTACCGTCCTTGACACGCATGAGGCAAACGGAAAACGCGATGGCGTTGATGAGCGGCTCGCTCGCGACGGCTTCTTCAAAATCGAGGTTTTCGACGCCGAAGTAATACGCAGACTGGTCTTTCGGAATCTCGACCGTGCCGACGCTGTTTTTGAGAAAATCGCGCTGCTCGTCATCGACATCTACGGTGTCATACAGGCGGTCTATAATCTCCGGCAGCGTGCCCGAGATGGTTTTGCCGCTGTCTGTTGTGCTGTTTCCGCTGCCGCAGGCGGCGCAGGCGAAAAGCAGTGTGAGCGCGAGCAGGAGCGCCGTAAGCTTTTTGGGTTTTCTCATGGTAAATTTCCTTTCCGGTTTTAAAATCGAAGGGGAAGTTTAGTATTTTGTGG
>ERZ772886.3797-NODE-3797-length-10418-cov-5.123806_pt1 | contig 10418 bp, 7 predicted proteins | sample MGYA00512128_ERZ772886 | MGnify/ENA primary metagenome ERZ772886 (study PRJEB29015, sample SAMEA2737698) | human gut metagenome | biome: human gut; feature: human-associated habitat; material: faeces | place: China | collected 2012 ... | reverse complement strand
GTGTATGCCTTTTGAAGCTCGGCGAAAGATATCAGCTTTGCACGCGGCAGTGCAGGACCAGCTGCTGCTGGGCGACGGCGTCATGCTGGCTCCGGTGTACACCCAGAACGCCGCCGGGCGGCATGTCTACCTGCCGGAGCCCATGCAGCTATACCGTCTGCGCAGCGCCGAGGACTACGACACCGAGGCCCTGCCTGCAGGCCACCACTATGTGCACTGTGCCCTGAACGAAGTGCTGCTGTTCGTGCGGCCGGGTCATGCCGTGCCGCTGGCAAAGCCCGCTGCCTGCACCGCCGCGCTGGACGAGCAGCCCATTGCCCTGCTGGCCTGCCCGGACGCCGACGGCCATGCCGCGTACCGCATGTACACCGATGACGGCGAGACGATGGATCCTGAACACGACGGGCACTGGACCGTGCTGGACGCCTCTCACTGACCCAGTTTTCACAGCAGCCCCGGAACGTTTGCGGTTCCGGGGCTCTTGCGTTTTGCAGACGTCTGACGTATAATAGGCACTTGCGCCCGGCTTTCCGGGTACGATCTAAAATCAACCGATTCAGATATCAAAAACATTTCAAGGAGGCGTGTGACCCCATGACGCAAACCCGGGCAGACCGTTCCGCTGACCTGACCAGCGGCCCGATGCTGCAAAAGATCATCCTGTTTTCCCTGCCGCTGGCTGCATCCAGCATCCTGCAGCTGCTGTTCAACGCAGCCGATGTCGTCGTCGTAGGACGCTTTGCGGGCAGCACGGCGCTGGCCGCTGTCGGCTCCAACGGTGCGCTCATCAACCTGCTGGTCAACCTGTTCGTGGGCCTGTCGCTGGGCGCGAACGTCGTTGCGGCCCGCTGCTTCGGCGCGAAGGACGATGAGGGCGTCCGCAACACCGTCCAGACCTCCGTGACGCTGGGCCTCGTCAGCGGTTTCTTACTGGCCGTGGTGGGCTTTTTTGCCGCCCGCGTCCTGCTGGAGCTGATGAGCTGCCCGGAGGACGTCATCGGCCTGTCCACCCTCTACCTCAAGATATACTTCATCGGCATGCCCATGACCATGCTGTACAACTTCAGCTCGGCCCTCCTGCGCGCCGTGGGCGACACCAGGCGGCCTCTGTTCTGTCTGGCCGTGGCGGGCCTCATCAATGTGGTGCTGAACCTCGTGTTCGTCATCCTCTTCTCCATGAGCGTGGCGGGCGTCGCTCTGGCCACCATCATCAGCCAGACCGTCTCCGCCTGCATGGTCACCGCCTTGCTCGTGAAGGAGAAAGGCCCGCTCCACCTCGACCTCGGCCATCTGGGCTTCCATGCGGGGGCTCTGGGCCAGATCTTGCGCATCGGCCTGCCTGCCGGTCTGCAGAGCACCGTGTTCAGCCTCTCCAACGTCGTCATCCAGTCGGCGGTCAACTCCTTCGGCTCCATCGTCGTGGCCGGCAACTCTGCCGCTTCCAACCTCGAGGGCTTCGTCTATACCGCCATGAACGCTTTCGCCCAGGCTGCTGTCACCTTCACGAGCCAGAACATGGGCGCCCGCCGGTACGACAACCTGGACCGCGTCATGCGCAACTGCCTGCTCTGCTCCATCGTCACCGGCCTCGTGCTGGGCGGCGGTGCTTCCCTGCTGGGCGAACAGCTGCTCCACTTCTACTCCTCCGATGAGGTCGTGGTGACCGCCGGTCTGGCCCGTATGCACATCATCTGCACCACCTATCTGCTCTGCGGCGGCATGGATGTTCTGGCCAGCTGCCTGCGCGGCCGGGGCTACTCCGTCCTGCCGATGGTGGTCAGCCTCGTTGGCAGCTGCCTGCTCCGCCTCGTCTGGATCGCCACCATCTTCCGGCTGTTCCACACCACCACGATGCTTTACCTCAGCTACCCCGTCAGCTGGATCCTCACTACACTGGTGCATCTGGCCTGCCTGCTGGTGGTACGGCATAAGATGAACGAGAACCTTAAAGCTGCTGCACAGCGGTAAGCAGGCTCTTTGTCAGAGCGATACGATCGCAGTGCAAGAGCTGTTTGGCAGCGTCCTTGCCCTCTCAGGCGCTCCGCGCCAGCTCTCCCAGAGGGAGAGCCTTTGGCAGGCCGGTCAACTCTGAGCTGGCCGCCGGAAGCCTGATATAACGCAAAAAATAGTGCCCTGCTACAGAGGGCAGCAGCTACGGAACCATGTTCCTTGTCAGGCTGCTGCTAGCCTTGGTAGCAGGGCACTACTGTTTGCGATACAAATTAAGCTTTACTCGTCTAGCATGGGCTTGACCGACACGCCAGTGCCTCTCCCTTCGGGATAGGTGTCACCGAAGGTGACGGAGAGGGCCTTCGCCAGCAGATACCGGTCATACCCGCCGTACATCTCCCGGCGGCAGACGATCTCAAAGCCGCTGGCCAGAGCGTTGTTCAGGCTGTACTGATTTTCCGGGCTGACGGTGGCCCCGATGCCCACGATGCCCGGGCGGAGCAGGGTAAGCGCCACTTCCAGCAGCTTCCGCTGCAGACCGTTGCCCCGGTAGTCGGGGTGGACGATGGCGCTGTCGGCGTTGGCCCAGCCGTCCCACTCTTCTCGCGGGATGCCCATAAAGGCGGCATAGTTGTGCGCGTCCTGCCCGCAGTACCGCAGGATGAAGTAGGCCCCCAGCCGCCCGCCGTCCCACCCGCCGATGCACAGGTCCTCTTTCAGGTAACGGGCGATGTTTTCCAGCGTGTCGGGTACGAACTGCTCCGGGTGGGGCATCGCGGCCCGCACCTCGTTCTGCAAGGCGTAAAAGGCGGCGGCATCCTCCGGCCCGGCAGCGCGCAGGGTCATGGTGCGGCTTCCGGGCCGGCCGCACACTTTGTGCAGAAGAATTTCCATTCTTGCTCTATCCCTCCAAAATAAAATCATACTTTCCGGTTGATTCCAGTATAAATGCCGTTTGAATCATTGTCAATTTATGCTATAATATTTGCAGGAAAAGCTTTTGTGCTCAGGCACAGCTTTTTCGGAAGTCCAGGCAGGGCCGCCCTGCCCGTGTACCGGAGGAAACGAACCATGAGAGATTCCAGCTTATCCCCTTCCAGCCGCCTGGGTGGTGCTGTCATCAGCGACCGCATCGTCAGCGCTCTGCTGGAGGAACTGCGCACAGGCCGCTATGCACAGACTGACCGTCTGCCCGCCGAGGTAGACCTTGCCGCCGAACTCGGCGTCAGCCGCACCGTCATCCGCGATGCGCTGAGCGAGATGGAGCGTGCGGGTTACATCGAGCGGGTGCGCGGCATCGGCACAGTGGTCAACCGAAGTGTCCTGAACCTGCGCAGCCGATTGGACCAGAAGCTGGAGTATTACCCGCTCATCCGCAGCTTTGGCAGCTACCCCCACGCCGACGGCATCCAGATCTACCCCGTCCGCGCAGGCGAAGAGCTGGCCCGTGATTTGGCCATCGAGCCCGGCGACGATGTCATCTGCATCAAGAAGCGCATCCTCGCCGACACAACCCCCGTCATCTACTCCATCGACTACCTGCCCCGCGCCCTGTTTGGGAACCGGGACTACACCCGCATCGACCTGTCGGGTGACATATTCGATGTTCTGGAGCGGGAGTGCCGCCAGCAGGTGGCCTCCAATGTGGCCCACCTCAAGGCCAGCTGCGGCGACGAGCCCATCCGGGCCGCCATGCGTCTGGCCCCGGGCGAGGCCATGCTGCTGCTGGATGAGATATGCTACAACCGGCTCTGCCATCCCGTCATGCGTTCGTTGAGCTACTACACGAACTTCTTCGACTTCTCGATTCTTCGAAAGCTTCTTTGACGGAGGGAAACAAAAGAATATGCGTCATCTAATCGATCCGTTGGATTTCAGTCAGCAGGAGATCACCTCTCTGCTGGACCTGGCCGACCGCATCTGCGCCGACCCGGCTGCCTATCAGGACGTGGCCGCCCACAAAAAGCTGGCCACCCTGTTCTACGAGCCGTCCACCCGTACCCGTCTTTCGTTTGAGGCCGCGATGCTGAACCTCGGCGGACATGTCCTCGGCTTCCCGAGCGAGACCGTCTCCAGTGCATCCAAGGGCGAGAGCGTGGCCGACACTATCCGCGTCGTCTCCTGCTATGCCGACATCGTGGCCATGCGCCACCCCAAGGAGGGCGCACCGCTGCGGGCCAGCCGGTACTCCCGCATCCCTGTCATCAACGCAGGCGACGGCGGCCACCAGCACCCGACCCAGACCATGACCGACCTGATGACCATTCGCCGCCGCAAGGGCCGTCTGAACGACCTGACCATCGGCCTGTGCGGCGACCTCAAGTTTGGCCGCACCGTCCACTCCCTCATCAAGACCATGGCGCGCTGTGAGAACATCCGCTTCGTCCTCATCAGCCCCGAGGAGCTGCGTGTGCCGGACTACATCATCACCGACGTGCTCGAGGCCAACCACATCCCCTATAAGGAGACCCGCAGCCTCGAGGAGTCCATGCCCGAGCTGGACATCCTCTACATGACCCGCGTCCAGAAGGAGCGTTTCTTCAACGAGGAAGACTATGTCCGTCTGAAGAACAGCTATATCCTCACCAAAGAGAAGATGGCCCTTGCCAAGCCTGACATGGCCGTGCTCCATCCCCTGCCCCGCGTCAATGAGATCACGCTGGACGTGGACGACGACCCCCGCGCCGCCTACTTTGAGCAGGTGCAGAACGCCGTCTACATCCGCATGGCGCTGATCATGACACTGCTGGGCCTCAAGGACCCCAAGGCTGAAAAGGAGGGCAACTGAGATGCTGAACATTGATGAAATTCAGAACGGTATCGTCATCGACCATATCAAGGCAGGCACGGCCATCGGCCTGATGGACCTGCTGGGCATCAAGGGCAACCGCACCTCCAGTGTGGCCCTCATCCAGAACGCCCGCAGCCACAAGGCAGAGTCGGGCCGGAAGGACATCATCAAGGTGGAGGGCGACGCATCCTGGCTCAACCTCGACGTGCTGGCCTATCTCGACCCCGACATCAGCGTGACCGTCATCGAGAACGGCAAGGCTGTCAAGAAGGAAAAGCCCCAGCCCCCCAAGCGTCTGGTCAACATCGTGCGGTGCAAGAACCCCCGCTGCATCTCCTCCATCGAGGAAGAGTGTGACCAGATCTTCGAGCTGAGCTCCAACGGCAAGTATCGCTGCATCTACTGCGAGCAGGAGCTGCAGGTCAAGCCGGAATAATAGAGATAAACGATAAAAGCCGCCTGTCATTCAACGAACGACAGGCGGCTTTGCTTTTGATTCTCAGACTTTCCGGCGCAGCAGGCTCATAGGCGGCAGCTCCGGGGTGGGGATGGTATAGTGCTCCATCGCGTGGGGCGTGGACTCCACCAGCTCACCGGCCTCATTCTTTATCCACTCGGGGTTCAGCGGGATGCTGCGGCCATCCGGGCAGAGCACTTCCAGCGTGTCGCCGAGGCTCCACTTGCCCCGCTGCTGGCAGCTGGCGACGCCGTTCTCCCAGCCGTCCACCGTACCGACAAACTCCCACTCGCGGATGTAAGTCGCGCTGTCGGTGGCCTGACGGGCCTGCTCCCGGCCAAAGTAGAAGCCGGGCGAATAGTGGCGGTGGCTGGTGCGGGTCAGCTCAGCCAAAACCTCTTCCGGCAGCTCAAAGTTCTCGTTCATCGGGTCGGCCAGATACTGGTCGAGGGCGCGGCGGTAGGCCGCCGTCACGCTGGCGACGTAGTAGAACGTCTTGGCGCGGCCCTCGATCTTGAGGCTGTCCACGCCCGCGTTGCAGATGAGGTCGAGGAAGGGCGCGGTACACATATCATTGGCGTTGAGGATGTAGCTGCCGTTCTCGTTCTCGCCGATCTCATAGAGCTGCCCCGGGCGGGTCTCCTCGCTGAGATAGTACTTCCAGCGGCAGGGCTGGGCGCACTGGCCGCGGTTTGCGTCGCGGCCTGCCATGTAGTTGGAGAGCAGGCAGCGGCCCGAGACGCTCATGCACATGGCGCCGTGGACGAAAGACTCAATTTCCAGCTCCGGCGGGGTCTTGTCGCGGAGGGTGGCGATGTCCTGCAGGGTCATCTCCCGGGCCAACACCACCCGCTTCGCGCCCATGTTGTAGGCGGCGCGGGCAGCGGCCCAGTTGGTGATGCCGGTCTGGGTGGACATATGGATGTCGATGTCGGGCGCGAACGTCTTGCAGGCGTCCAACACGCCGAGGTCGGCCACGATGAAGGCGTCCACACCGGCGGCGGCAGCGTCCTTGATGGCCTGAGGCAGACGGTCAGCCTCCTCGTTGGTGGGCAGGGTATTCATGGTCAGGTAGACCTTGCGGCCCCGGGCGTGGGCATAGATGACGCCCTCGCTCAGCTGCTCCGGGGTGAAGTTGGTGGGTGCAGAGCGCATCCCGAACTCGGGCAGAGCGCAGTAAACGGCGTCCGCGCCGTAGTTGATGGCATACCGCAGGCGCTCGAGGTCGCCTGCCGGGGCCAGAAGTTCCGGTATCTGTAACATGGTATTCCTCTTTTACTTCATACTTTTATTAACTTTAGCCGCCTCATCGCAGTTTTTCTGGTGGTCTGCGTAGGTGCGGGCGTAGTAGTAGTGACCGGCAAGGTCGGTGACGAAGAAATAGGCGTCTTTCACCTCATCGTCGGGCTTCGGGTCAAGCGCCGCACGGATGGCCGCGATGCCGGGGTTGGAAATCGGGCCGGCGGAGAGCCCGGTGCGGGTGTAGGTGTCGTAGGCTTCCAGAATGTTCTCCGGGATGCTGTCCCAGCCGCCGTAGTAGGGCGCGACCCAGTTCCAGAGATAATTATTGTCGGCATCGCTCTGGACATAGCTGGAGGTGTTGCTTTGCAGCCGGGGGTAGGGCGAGCCCTCCGCCAGACGGTTGCGGAACACCTGCGCCACATTGGAGTCCTGACTGTTGCCCGCTTCCTCCTGTACAAAGGAGGCAAGGGTGACCAGCTCCGGCAGGGTCATGTCCTGCTTTTTAAGCGCTGCGTACATTTCCTTGGTAAATTGTGCATCGAACTGGGCATAGAAGGTAGCCACATAGTTATGCACCGTATCACCCTTCAAAAACTCGTAGGTCTCCGGGAAAAGATAGCCCTCACACTTCATAAAGCGGTTCGGAGCATCTTTATCCTCCGGGACATACTGCCAGAAGGTATAAGCGCTGAAATCGCCCTCGTTGGCTTCCTTCAAAAACTCCTCGGCGGTGCACAAACCGGCGGATTCCATCTTTTGGGCAATGGCAATGGCCGTGGTGCCCTCCGGGATGGTCACCCGCACCGTTTCCGCCTTGGCATAGGTGGAAAGGGCCGCAATGATGGCATCGTAGGCGTTGGCCCCGGTCTGCAGGGTAAAATCACCGTACTGCAGCTTTGCCGCGGCCCCCTTGTGCCCCACATACCAGCGGAACAGATAGGCCGAACGGATCACTCCAGCCTCCTTCAGCTCCTTTGCGATGGCAGCAACGCCGCTGCCCTGGGGGATGCTGACGGTCACCTCTGCACCGGGCTTTCCTCCATTGCCGTTGATCTCGTTATACGCAAACACACCTGCTGCACCGACTGTCAGTACCAGCAGCAACAGCACGACCAACAGGATCTTCAGCGCACTGCCTTTTTTCTTTTTCTGGTGTTTCTCTGCCATATCCACGTTCCTTTCAATCCATCATCAGGCGCATGTAGCTCTCCGAAACATCAAAAGGTTCTCCTTCAAAACGGATGAGGCCATACTCCTGCCGGGTTCCCTCGCCCAGGAACAGATTCTGGGCAGCCCCCACCGTGATGACAGCCTTTTCCACAATGACCTCTTTCTCCCGGGCGGCTTCCATCAGCACCTCGGCAGCACGGTCATTTTCCGCCATCATCTCCACAAAGTAAAGGGTATCCTCCCTGCGGAAATAGATGCCGTAGCCCTGCTCACTGGAAACGATGGTCGCACCACGGGAATACAGGTCCCGCAGAACTTCCCCCATCTGCTCCGGCGGCAGCTGAACGGTGTCGGGCCAGTATTTTGCCCGCAGCTCGCAGAGTTTTTTTGCCGTCACGGAATCGAATTCCGCCTGCCCCACCACGGTAATGGAGGGGAAGCAGGCGTCGTTATTGACATATTTCAGCCCCGTATCGATGGCCGTCCGGTCGTCATTGTCCAGGATCACCACATGATAGCCGTGCTTTTCAAAAACCGGCTGCAAAATCTCAAAGTGGATGGGGCTCATCTGGGGCGCCAGAATGGTATAGCCCTCCAGCTGCATGGCTTCCGTGTACTCCACACGCTCGAAGTCCACAGGCCGGGGGCAGGCATGAATCTGCTCCTCCCGGCGCATCTTCATGGCCGCAATCAGGCTGCGGATGCGGATGCGGACAGCGCCCAGATTGTTCACCTCGTCGATTTTCAGCAGCGTATAGAGTTTATTGCTGCCCTCCAGGATCTCATTGACCTGGTCCGTGGTCACAGCGTCCAGACCGCAGCCAAAGGAATTGAGCTGCAACAGCTCCAGGTCATCCCGATTCCGGACAAACCGGGCGGCGGAATACAGCCGGGAATGGTAGACCCACTGGTCCACGATCCGCAGGTGCTGGTCTTCCTCGGGATTCGGGAGGCTGTCCTCCGTGAGCACCGTCAGGCCATAGGAGGCGATGAGCTCGGGGATACCGTGATTGATCTCCGGGTCGATATGATAGGGCCGCCCGGCCAGGACAATACCGCTGCCGCCATTGTCCTCCATCTGCTTCAGTACCCGCTGTCCTTCCGCCACAATGTCGGCCTTGGCCTTCCGCTGCTCCGCCCAGGCTGCCTTGACTGCCGCCTTGACTTCGGAAGCAGGGATGTCCCATTCCTCCTTACAGAGCTTTATCAGCCGTTCGGCAGCAACCTTTTCATTGGTAAAGGCCACAAAGGGGCGGATATAGCGCACTTTTCCCTCTGTAACAGCCTCCACGTTGTTTTTCAGGTTTTCCGCATAGGAGGCCACCATGGGGCAGCTGTAGTGGTTTTGAGCATCCTTGTGCTCCTGGTATTCATAAAACACACAGGGATGGAAAATGGTGGTGATTCCCTGGTTTATGAGCCACTGCACATGGCCGTGGGCCAGTTTGGCGGGATAACACTCGGATTCTGAGGGAATGGAGTCCATGCCCAGCTCATAGATCTTCCGGTCCGAGAAGGGCGAGAGCACCGCACGGATACCCAAATGCCGGAAGAATGTGGCCCAGAAGGGATAGTTCTCGTACATATTCAGCACTCTGGGCAGGCCCACGGTGCCTCTTTCCGCCTCTTCTTCCGTCAGAGGTGTGTAATCAAACATCCGCTTCTGCTTATAGGCCACCATATTGGGTGCCTTCTCGCCCCGGTCGGTTTTTCCTGCGCCCTTCTCACAGCGGTTGCCGGTAATGTGCCGGCGTCCGCCCGGGAAGACATTCACGGTGAGCATACAGTTATTGGCGCAGCCGCCGCAGCGCCGGGTCTTGGTGGTATAGGTCAGGTTGACGATCTCTTCCAGAGGAAGCATGGTGGTCCCCTCGCCCCGGTCATGGCTTCGGGCAATCAGTGCAGCGCCAAAGGCCCCCATAAGCCCCGCAATATCCGGGCAGACCACATCTGCCCCGGCAATGGTCTCAAAGGCCCGCAGCACCGCCTGATTGTGGAAGGTTCCGCCCTGGACCACGATATGACTGCCCAGCTCCTTGGCAGAGCTCAGCTTGATGACCTTGAACAGGGCGTTTTTGATCACGGAATAGGCAAGCCCTGCGGAGATATCCGAGACCTTTGCCCCCTCCTTCTGGGCCTGCTTTACATTGGAATTCATGAACACCGTGCACCGGGTACCCAGGTCCACCGGGTGCTCGGCAAACAGTGCCTCCTTCGCAAAATCCTGGGCAGAATACCCCAGCGAATTTGCAAAATTCTCAATAAAGGAGCCGCAGCCGGAGGAGCAGGCCTCGTTGAGCATGATGGTATCCACCGCGCCGTTTTTCAGGCGGATGCACTTCATATCCTGGCCGCCAATATCCAGCACACAGTCCACGTCCTTATCAAAGAAGGACGCTGCCGTGCAGTGGGCAATGGTCTCCACCTCGCCCTCGTCCAGATTGAAGGCGGATTTCAGCAGGGACTCGCCATAGCCCGTAGAGCAGGTGCGGGCAATGCGGGCAGAGCCGGGCAGGATTGTTTTCAGATTCCAGATGGCGGTTTTTGCCGTCTCGATGGGGTTGCCCTTATTGTTGGCATAGAAGGAATAGAGCAGCTGCCCTTCCTGGCCGATCAGGGCCATTTTGGTGGTGGTAGAACCCGCATCAATGCCTAGATAGCAGTCGCCGCAGTAGGTTTCCAAATTTGCCTTTTCTACCACAGCCTTGGCGTGACGCTGCCGGAAGGCCTCGTAATCCTCCTCGCTTTCAAACAGTGCCGGAAGCCGGGGCATCTCAAAGCTGACCTTGACCCCTTTTTCAAGCCGCC
>ERZ772886.3795-NODE-3795-length-10419-cov-4.953010_pt1 | contig 10419 bp, 9 predicted proteins | sample MGYA00512128_ERZ772886 | MGnify/ENA primary metagenome ERZ772886 (study PRJEB29015, sample SAMEA2737698) | human gut metagenome | biome: human gut; feature: human-associated habitat; material: faeces | place: China | collected 2012 ... | reverse complement strand
GATGAAGGCACGCCGCAGTAGTCGTAACATGGTATCATTTCTTCTTTGCGAGAAACTATTTATACCATACTTCTCCCTTATCAATTCAACTTGTGATTGTGACAGGCCTTCCCCTGATATCTCTAATTCCTGATATATTTGTGATACTTCTCGATAAGCATATTTCTTAATACAACAATCGATCAGTGTAGTTTTAGGCATATAGGCTTGCCTCCTTTCTCAATACCGATATATTTATTTTAACATAAAGCGTCTTTTGGTTCAAGAGTAAAATATAAAAAATTTAAATAAAAATGAAACAATCACTCAAAAATCGTGTCCGGAAAAGCGCGCTGAAGCTTCATGAGCGTTTCGGCATCCATCCCCGTGCCTTCAACGGCGGAAATGAACTGCAATTCCTCCATGCTGAAAAATAACGAAAAATCGTCAATCGGGTTGTAGGTCAATATTACTCTCTGAAGGCTGCGTGTCTTAGACAGCAAAACGGAAATATCAGTCAGCTTGTTTGAGGATAAATTCAGAATCAGCAATCCGGTGCTGTTGAGCGGTGTTTCGCAGCTTTCGATTGCATTGAACGAAAGATCCAGCGTGTGAAGATTTTTCAGCGGACAAATCGGGTCTATATCGCCGATGTCGTTGCCGCTTAAATCAAGATAGTGCAAATCGGTAAGCGAAGAAAGCGTCTCGACAGCTGCTATATCGTTGCCGTGAAGCGAGAGTGTTTCCAGCGCAGACAGATTTGAAATCGGAGAAAGATCCGAAATTGTATTATCGTCCGCATACAGGTTGATAAGTTGGGAAAGGGCGGAAATCGGGGATAAGTCCGAAACAGCGTTGCCGCTGATATCGAGAGTTTGCAGGGAAACAGCGGATGAAAACGGCGTTAAATCCGTGATTGCACACTGACGAACGCTCAGTTCGCATAATTGCGAAAGCTGCGACAAAAAGGTAAAATCGGATGCCGAAACATTGTTGAGCGTCAATCGCTTCAGTTTTTTCAGCTGAGTGAGCGGCTCTAAGCTCTGCACGGTGTTGAATGATAAATCAAGCTCAACAAGGTTCTTAAATGCGGCAAGTTCCGAAATATCGTTGATGCCGCAGTGACTTAAATCAAGTTTTGTGACAGAAAGAATATCGCCGAGGAAGATTTTGCCTTCCCAAAAGAGCTGCTCGCGGACGCACTGCTCCAAACGGCGGTTTTCAAAATAATACAGTTCATATGTTGCGGAAATCTCATACGGAATATCTGTCGGCTCAACATCGGGAGTTTCAATGCCGATATTTCCTGTCGGTGCAGGTGAAATCGGGGCGGTGCCGATGTCTGAAACACAGGCGCACAGGGCGAACACTGCGGCGACAGCGGCAATAATCAGAACAGATGTAAGAAAAATACGGGATAAATGCTGCAATTTTCCGCTGCGTTCCGCTGCCTTGAAAAACATCATAGGCTTGCTCCTTTCGGGTACATCGGGCGTTGTGCTGCCGCAGAATATTTTATCGGGGATTCGATGAAAAGTCAACCCGAAAGGCAGCTTTACAACAGCTTTTCGTACAGGCTGAACCAAGGCAGGCCGTATTCCTTCGAAATAAATGTTGAATCAGTCGAAGGAAGCTTCAGCCCCGCTGAAAAAAAGTTTGGTTTCGGAATTTCAGTTCGAGCTCAAGCGCATTGTTGTAAGAAACAGCAAGGTGACTCGGCGCAAAAATCAATGCCGCAGCAGCGAGATACAGCCTGAAGTGATTGCAGCGTCTTTTTGCAGCAGAATTTTCCGACAGAAATATTGCGGCAACCCGACATTTACCCGTCCTGCTCAGTCAACCGTTTCGCCTGTTCCATCCAATAAGCCCGAATCATTTCTATCATTTTAATACAGTCGCTTTCAGCGGTGGAAGCATGATATTTTTTCATGTTGCTAAACGTATGCCCGCAAGGTTCAAGCGTAGTATCGCTCTCATAACCGCCGCTTACGCCGATAAGCCATGGACCGAGTAAGCCGGTTTTAAACTTGAAAAAATAGTATCTCATATCATGGAGTTCAAAGTTTCCGGCGTATTCGATCTTCCTCGGTTCTCTCCCGAGTTCATGCGGATCAGACAACCATATTACCATATTCTTTTTTGCAGCTTCCATCTGTGCAAGGTTCATTTCTTGTCACTCCCATAAAATTAATTTGTTCAATTCGCGGCAATATGTAAAAATCCGCCGTAATTCCATCAAAATTACGGCGGACTTCTGGCGGAGAGAAAGGGATTCGAACCCTTGATACGGTTCCCCGTATACACGATTTCCAATCGTGCGCCTTAGACCAGCTCAGCCATCTCTCCAACTGTATGTGCAAAGCATCATACGGCACTTGCATATAATACAGCATCGGGTGAAAAAAAGCAAGCTTTTTTTGCAATGTAGATGATATATTATCGATATTCGTAACCTTTATTGCTCAGGTCGGTTTAATGTGCTATAATCGATATGAAAGGGGAGCGAAATGCAAAAGAAAAGCGTTCGAACGGCATTGACTTATGCACTGCCGGGTTTGTTGAGTGTTGGATTTGCTGTGTTTGCGGCATTCTCGGAAAGAGCGGACAGGGCGGGCATTTTGTTCGGCGGTGCCGCAGCTTTGGTTTTCCAGCTGCTGATTTTTCGGCTGCTGCCCGTTTTTTTTGATTTTTTTACGGAGAACGAAGAAAAATCTCCGTGTGCGGACTTGGGTGCGCGAAGCCGAAGAAGGCTGCACCCTTGGCTTCAAATCGTTCTTTCCGCGTTCATTATTCAATTTATTACAATTGCTGCAATATATGCGGCGGATATGAACCTGAACGGTTATTCGGGAACCGTCCTTCAAACTTATGCGCGCCTGTTCATAACGGGGAAAGGCAGCCCTGTTTGTGCGCCCGATGCGCTGAGCGGGCTCGGGTTGCTTTCCGCGCTTGGGGAATATGTATTTCCGCGTGCAATTGCTGCGGGTATCGGGGTTTACAGAGATGCTGCGCTGCTCGGCATTCCGACGGCGGGGCTTGTTTTCGCACTGAACACGATTTCAGTGTGTGCAGCCGCTGTAATGCTGTATGAGCTGATGCTGCTCGACTTCGAAAAGCGTACGGCGGTGTTTTCCGTCAGGGTTCTGCTGTTTTCACCGATGTTCGTTTTGCTTTTGCAGCCCACATCGGGTTTATCTGTATTTCTCCTGTTTTCGCTCGCGGCTGCATATTGTGCAAGGCGCGGATATTATGTTCGGAGCGGACTTTTCGCGGCGGCTGCATCGGCATTCAATGTGTTCGGCCTGCTGCTTGCGCTGCTGCCGATAACGGAGGGAATACGTGCCTGCCGTTTAAAAAAACGGAACGGAGAAAAGTTTGCGGGCAGCTGCGCTCGCTGCGCGGCGGGAGCATTGCTTCCGGCTGCGGTCTCGGCCGGCATGATCGGCGGCTTGCTGTACTGTGGTATGCTTAATGACTGCTTTTTGAAAGGTGCGATCGGACTGCGGCAGGGGTTCGGGTTTATGTTTGAATCTGCGTTCGGGCTGCTAAGTCTTAATGCGCCTGAAATATGGGTGAGCGCTGTTTCCTGCATCATACTTATTCTTCTGCTCTTTGCGGGCGGGAGAAGGATCAGATTGAGTTATTCGCTGTTTTGCTTTGCATGGATGGCAATCGCCTTGCCCAACGTTGACGCAAAATATATATTGGCTTTGACGGCGGCGTTTCCGTTTTTGCCGCTGCTCGTTTCGGCAATTGCAAAGAGCCGCGCCGTGCGGGTGATCGTCGGCGTTTTGGGGTTTGCATGTGAAATTGCATTCGCCGCATTAATGTTCATTTAAAAGCTTTGCTGTGCGGGCATTGGAGCAGGCGGCCCGAGAACGGACTTCATAAAACAAAACTAAAGATAAACTGCAAAAGCTCGCTGCCGACGGTCACTGCGGCAGCGGGCTTTTAGGCTTTAACGGAATTAAGTATATATTTGCATGAGCCTGCTTCGGAACAAATCAGGTGAATTTATTTTTCGGCAGCACTTTCCGCTTTGTTCGCAGCGGTTTCTGTGCTTTCTGCTTTGTTCGGAAAGCGAACTTTTGCAAGCAGCGAGGTGTTTTTCATCAGCCACCAAAGTGCAATGAGCACCTGGAGAACCGCTGCAATGATATAAATGAGAGAAACGTTCGGAACGTTAAGCGAGATATCAACCGAAAGTGCAACACCCCAAACGATTCCGCAAACGGACAGATAACTGAAAATCGGCGGGTGCCAAAGCGCGGACAGCACGAGCGTCACGATGAACATCGCGGGGATTGCATAAATGAATGCAAGCCAAATTCGCGGAAGGTCGGGAAAGGCGACTTTGAATGCGAAAAAAACAACGGCCGCAACAAGCCACACCAGTCCGGCGGACATCAGCGTTATGATACTGCGCTTCAGCTTAGGTGCGGCACGGTGGCTCTTTCGATGCTTTTCAGTCAAAAGGTCGTTAACCGTTACGCCGAACAGTTCCGCAAGCATGACGAGAACAAAAATATCGGGAACACCGTCCGCTCTCTCCCATTTGGAGACGGATTTATCCGAATAGTGGATTTTTTCGGCAAGCTCCGCTTGGGTAAGGTTGCATTCACGCCGGTAGCGCACAATGTTTTCGGCAATGGTTTTTTTCACTTTTTCATCATCTCTAACTATCATGAGGCTATTTTACAACAACAAGCGGAAAAAAGCAACAGAAAATCAATTATAATGCGATATATAAATTTGTCAACAAAAGTAAACAAAAAAACACACTCTACTCACGGTAGAATGCGGGTTTTTGAACTCTACCGGCGGGAATCGGCAGCGTAGAATTTCATATGTGCGCAATAGGGTGCATTTCGGCGGGGAATATGATACAAAATAAACCGCGAAGCAAAGCAGGGACGCCTGCCTTAGGCCGACATAAACAGAGGAGGCCGGTACGGAAAAAGAAAAGCGAAAGGAATCAGCAGAAACATGGAGAATCTCAGAGCGAATCATTTTGAGAGTCGGGACAGCGGACTCAATAAAAACGAATTTAACTTGTCCGCAAAATCCAGAAGGTCGGTCGGCAAGGGAAAGCTGTGCGCTGCCAAAATTATACGGGTTGTAACCGTGCCGCCGGTATTTGCGGCTCTGCTTGCAACGATTCTTTATATTGCGATGGGTGATGCAGCGTTTGCAAACAGGTTTCACTATGCGGAGGCTGTTTTTTCGCTCAGCCTTCTGCCTGTTGTTCCGTATGCGCTGTGCGCGGTGATTCCTGCATTGAAAAAGCGCGGAAGGAAGTTTGAAAGGACGGTTGCGCTAATTTTCTCGGTGACGGGTTACTTTATGGGTGCGGCATTTGCTTTTTTCGGCGGAGGAGTGCAGGTTGAAAAGGTTATGTTTGCAACATATCTCTGTTCCGGACTGCTGCTGGCGATACTTTCCTTCATATTCAAATATCGCGCAAGCGGTCATGCCTGCGGTGTTGCGGGGCCTGTCGCAATGCTGACGGCGTATCTCGGTGCTGCTTTCCTGCCTGCTGCTTTGCTTTTGGTGCCGATCGGCATATCATCGGTTCGACTCGGACGGCACACTGTGCTTCAAGTCATAATCGGTTCGGCGGTTTCGGTTATTTCGTTTGGTGCAATGTATCTGCTTGTGCCTGCGCTCGGATTATAAAAAGACTGAATGCGTTAAAAATAATAAGATATATGAAAAAGGAAGCTCCCCGCAAGGGGGGCTTCCCCCATTTGTTATGTGCAGTTCAAAACGGCGGAGACCCGCAGAATAAGTGATTTTGGAAATGCAGAAATGATGTTGCAAATGCGTTGAAGAAAGGGCTGCTGCCGCAAAAGAATAATAGCGATAACTGCATACAGCCGCAGGGGAAGCGGATGTATGAGGAGGGGCTTTTGCAGCAGCAGCTTCCCGAACGGAAGGCTCGGAGGAAGTGGTGTCCGCGCACTGCTGCTGATGCAGCATAGAGGTGAAAGAAATGAACCGTGACATGACAGCGGTGTGCGGACTGTTAGGTGCGATGTATCCGTGCCCTTTGCGATACATCGCGGGGCGAGATATCTGCGGCAATGTGTTGCCTGTGAACATATATTAACAGAATAAAATTTATTTTGCCGAATCTGCGCCCGAATTGCATTTTTTTGTCACAAAACGGACACAGGCGACACAAAGGAACATATATTAATGTTATATGTACTTTTTTATGTACAGCAGCAATAAAAAGCGGCACTTCATGCAGCATCGGAAAGCGGTGCTGCAAACAATGTTCAAAGAATTGCCCAAATTCAATTGTTGAAAAAGAAGTTCTGTTATGCTACAATGCAGACTGGACAGGAATAGAGTCGGCTTGCGCTTCAAAATGAGGAACAGCCGAACCGTGTTCCGAATGAGAACAAAAAGAAAAAGGAGTTAAACAATAACGAATGAAAAAAATTGCAACCATCTTTACGGCAATTCTTCTTGCTGCCGCAATGCTGCTGCCGCAGGCAATGCTTGCGGATCAGGGCGCGGTGTTCACGATGAACGGCACGGACAACGTTCCTGCCGGAGGCACCTTTGATGTTACGCTGAGCGTAAGCGGAGAATATGCAATCCACGCTGCTCACCTTTCCGTTGAATATGATCCCAATTCTCTCGAACTTGTCGGGCTTGAAGAACTGGATGTTATGAAAAACCTTCGTTCCGGGAACAACCTTGTTATCCTTGATTACGAGACGCTTGCCTATCAGGGCAAAATCAAGCTCGGAATCGGTATGCCGACCGATGCGATGAACGCGAAAGGCGATCTCTTCAAAATGACCTTTAAAGTCAAAGACGGCGTTTCGGTGAATCAGCAAATCGTTATGATTGTAAACGAATTTGTGAATGCACCCGTCGGCGGCGAATCCACTCCGCAGGCGTTCACGACTCATAACGCGATAATCACAATCAGCGGAGCAAAGGACCCCGAGGGCGGATTTAACCGCGGAGAAGAGGCTGTCGGCGACAACAAGACATCGGCTCCGAACTATCAGCCCACCGAAACAAAACAGCCCGCCGAAAGCGGCGACCCGACCGGCAGCACCACGCCCGAACCCGGTGCGGACAGCACCAAAGCTCCCGACACAAAACCCAATGACAACACTAAGACGCCTTCAAACAGCGGCGGAGAAAAAACACCCGTCAAAGTTTGGCCCTTCATTGCTGCGGGCGGCGTAGTTGTTCTCGGTGCAGCGGCAGGCGTTGCAGTCGCTCTCTCTAAAAAGAAAAAGAACAACGAAGACAACTGAACGGTTTAAGCCTTAAATCGGGCTGAATAAATGCCTTGACCGGTGTTTGTGCGGCAGCTGCCGGCAAACAGGCAGGCAAAACGGGAGCGTCGGAGCAATTCCGACCTCCCGACTGATTTGCACAAGGAACATTCCCGGCGGAAATTGTTCAGCCGTTCGTACACAGTAAAAATCAAAACGCCGAAAACGGCGGCAAAATCTAACACTTATTTTTATCACTAAATGAAGGGCAGAAGAAATCATATGAAAAGAATTTTTGCGGTCTTTACAGCTTTGCTCATACTCTGTTCGGGATTTTATGCCAATGCGGAAAAAAGGGGCAATTCAGTGCCCAAAATCGGAGAAAACATTTCGGACTTTGTTTCCGAAACGATTCACGGAGAAAACATTAACGGAGCAGTTTTTGCTCAAAAAAAGATAACGGTTCTGCACTATTTTTCAACTTGGAGTGCCGTATGCATAAACGAGATGGAATATATGCAGACGGCGGCGGACGGTTTCTCCGATGACATCGGGGTCTGCGGCTTGCTTTATGAGGATGCAACAAGCACTCCGGAGGCATGCGCCGAGCTTATGGAAAGCGCGGGGTACACTTACGATTGCATTCGGCTTGATTCGGTGCTGGGTGCACTTGTTTCGGAATATAACATGATTCCGCAAACATTTATTGTAAATAATCAGGGAGTTGTGGTAGAACATTTTGTCGGCGAATTTGAAAATTACGGGCAACTTGAACAAAGAATCGAACATTGGCTCGGTTATTCCGAACAAAACTGTACCATAACGTTTATTGATGGCCTGACGGACGAAATAATTTCGCAGGCAAACATTCCCGTCGGCGGTTCGGCTGTTCCCCCGATTCCGCCCGAACACGAGGGTTACGAGTTCCTGATGTGGGAAGGCATATATCAGAATGTTCAACATTCGGGGAATGTCTATGCGCGATATGAGGCAGTTGAGCCGATCACACGCCCGGGAGATGTTGATATGGACGGAATTGTTTCGATCGCCGATGCACTGGTGACGGCGCGCGTTGCGCTCGAACTTATTGAACACGACGGCGTTGCGCAGTACGGAGATATGGATAACGACGGAAGAATAACAATTGCCGATGCGCTGCTGATTGCACGAATTGCAATAGGCGTTGCGTGATAAGAGCTTACGAGCGACAGGGAGAAAACGATGTTTGTTATAGTCGGGCTGGGCAACCCGGGCAGGGAATACGCCAAAACGCGTCACAATGTCGGGTTTATGACGATCGATAAAATAGCGGAAAGGCTGAATATTTCCGTAAACAAAAAGGGGTTCCGTTCCGTGTACGGCGAGGGGCGGCTCGGCGGCACGCGCGTTGTGCTTGCAAAACCGGAAACGTTTATGAACAATTCCGGATGGGCAGTGGGCGATCTTTTGAAATGGTACAAACCGCAGCATGATGAACTTATTGTAATATATGATGACATAGATCTGCCCTGCGGCGCGCTCAGAATCCGCATGAACGGTTCGGCGGGAACGCATAACGGAATGCGAAGCATTGAAAGCCTGATTGGGTTTGAAGACTTTCCGCGAATCAGGGTTGGAATCGGAAAGCCCGCACACGGCCTTATCGACCATGTTCTCGGTGTTCCGAACGACGAAGAAGCAAAGCTTATTGACGGTGCAATGATGCAGGCGGCGGAGGCGGCAGAGCTTATCATTGCCGGAAAGCCCGAAGAAGCGCAAACAAGATTCAACTATAAGCCGCCCAAAAAACAAAAGGCGGAACGCGGTATGCAGTCCGCAAAATTCCGTTATGTTCCGCAGAGGGAGCTTTCCGCATTTTCAAAGTGTGAGGAAGTGTTCTTTGAAAACACGGACATGGACCCGAATGCCGTTAATGCGCCGGATTATCCTTTCGGAATTGAACAGATTAAGGATGCGGAAGCGCGGCTTGTGCGTTTTGCGCCGCTCATTGAGAAAGCATTCCCCGAAACGGCGCCGCGGCACGGTATAATCGAATCCGAACTTAAAGCGGTTCCGAATTATCAAAAGCAGCTTTTGAAGCGCGGCGGCTGTTCGGAAGCCGTTCCGGCTGGCAGTCTGTTTATAAAAGCGGATTCGGAACTGCCGGTCGCGGGTTCGGTGAAAGCGCGCGGCGGTATTTACGAAGTGCTGAAGCATACCGAAAAGCTTGCACTTGAGCACGGACTTATAACAACCGACTCTGACTATTCGACACTGCTCGAAAAGCGTGAGTTCTTTTCGAAATACAAAATTCAGGTCGGCTCAACGGGGAACCTCGGGCTGAGCATAGGCATTGCAAGTGCTGCACTCGGCTATGATGTTACCGTTCATATGAGCGCGGATGCAAAACAGTGGAAAAAGGATCTGCTGCGCGAAAAGGGTGTTGACGTTATTGAATATCAAACGGACTATTCCGAGGCTGTGCGGCAGGGCAGGAAACTTTCCGATGCGGACCCGACGAGCTACTTTATTGATGACGAGAATTCGGTCGATCTTTTCATGGGCTATGCAGTTGCCGCATTGCGGCTGCGAACTCAGCTTTCGGCGCACGGAGTGAGCGTTGATGCCGAACACCCGCTGTTTGTGTATTTGCCCTGCGGAGTCGGCGGCGCGCCCGGCGGGATCACGTTCGGACTTAAAAAACTGTTCGGTGATGCCGTGCATTGCTTCTTTGTCGAACCCGTGAACGCACCATGCATGCTTGCGGCATTTGCAAAGGGCGAATGCGTTCCGGTTGCGGAGTTTGGGCTGAGCGGCAAAACTCAGGCGGACGGGCTTGCCGTGGGCTGCGCCTCAAAGCTTGTTTTCGAAGCGATGCGCAAAACCTTGGACGGCGAGTTCACCGTTTCGGACGGCAGACTTTTGCCGCTGCTGCGGCTGCTGAACGGTTCGGAAGGCATTTTTGTTGAACCTTCCGCTGCAATATCCGCTGCCGCATACATGGGCATGATGGGCGAAAGCTGCACGGACTACCTGAAAAAACACGGACTTGACGAAAAAATGAGCAGAGCTGCGCATATTCTTTGGGCAACGGGCGGCGGACTTGTGCCGGAGACGGAGCGAAATGAGTTGTGCGGAAACGGGGCGAAACGCTGAATACCGGTGCCGACGCAATAACAGCCGCAGCCATTGCGGCATATATTCAAACCTTGATAAA
>ERZ772886.3793-NODE-3793-length-10420-cov-3.617173_pt1 | contig 10420 bp, 8 predicted proteins | sample MGYA00512128_ERZ772886 | MGnify/ENA primary metagenome ERZ772886 (study PRJEB29015, sample SAMEA2737698) | human gut metagenome | biome: human gut; feature: human-associated habitat; material: faeces | place: China | collected 2012 ... | reverse complement strand
GTCGCCTTTTTTATGTCCGGTTCAACCGAACGGCCCGTGTAGGGAAGTCAATTATACGCAATCTGAGGATTCAAATACGCAAACCACGCCCAGCAAGAATTTCGATATACATAATTTTGAATATCGAATTTCCACATATTACAAATCGACGACAAACGCCCGTGATTATTTAAAATATTTTAATAAATCAAGCCAACCTATTCGGTGCAAACCGAGTCTCTATACTTATATAATACTAATATTAACCTTAACTCTATGAAAATGAATTTGACTACTTCGGAGAAGAACAGGGGCATCGTCCGCTTTCTTCTGATGAGTATGCTGCTGTGCCTGCTCATTCATCCGGCCCAAGCGCAAGACCGCGTCACGGTCACAGGGCGTCTGACCGACACCAGCCACGCACCGCTCATCGGCGCTTCGGTCATAGAACAAGGGACGACCAACGGCGTCACGACCGACGCGGAGGGCAATTACCAGATCTCCGTAAGCGGCAACGCGACCCTGGGCTTCTCGTTCATCGGCTACAAACCCCAGAACGTCGCAGTCATGAACCGCACCGCGATCGACGTCACGCTGGAGGAGGATGCCACGATGATCGGCGAAGTCGTAGCCATCGGCTACGGCTCGCAGCGTAAGGAAGACCTCTCGATGGCCGTGACGACCGTCAAGCTCGACGAAGCGGCCAAAAGCCGCGCCTCGAACCTGGCGACCATCCTCCAGGGCCGTATGCCCGGCGTCACCGTACAGCAGACCGGCGACCCGATGAAACCCGCCTCGTTCACCATCCGCGGCCGCGGATCGAAAGGCAACGACGACGACCCGACCTCGGGCGACGGCGTACTTGTCGTCGTGGACGGCGTGCCCAACGCCCCCTACATGATGGAGGACGTCGAGACGATCACCGTGCTCAAGGATGCCGCCTCGGCTGCAATCTACGGAGCGTCGGTAGGTTCGAGCGGTGTCATCCTCATCACGACGAAGAAGGCCCAGAGCGGCAAGCTCCGCGTAGACGTGAATGTCTCGCTCGGTTTCGAGAAAGTGACCAACCTGCCGAACATGCTCACGGCGGAACAATACAACGAAGTGTGGGCAAGAACCGTGGAGAACAATCCCGGCAGCCAGCTTCCCAGCGCCGCCAACCCCGAGGTATATCCCTGGGGCAACGTAACCCGCACCGACTGGCTGGACGAGATTTTCCAGACCGGTTTCACGCAGCACTACGCCGCAACGATCTCGGGCGGCAGCGAGAAGGTACAGTCCATCTTCTCGGTATCCTACGACAAGAAGGACGGCGTGCTGCTCAACACGTACAGCGAAAGCTTCAACGGCAAATTGCAGACCGACTTCAAACTCACCAACTGGCTCAAGATTTCGGAGCGTGCGTCGTTCGTCGTATCCAACGGACAGGGCAACGTGGACACCAGCCACCAGGGCCCGATCATGGGCGCCGTATGGTATCCGCGCGCAGCCTCGGTCTACGAGATGAACGAGGACGGGACATACGCCCGCGACGAGAAGGGCAACCGCTATTACGGCGGTACGAGCCCCGAGTGGGCGGACGTGAACGGCACGCCGATGCTCTACAACCCGGTAGCATACCTCGAAAGGATGCACCGCAAATACCCCGAGCACAAAATCTTCTCGACGACCTCGATCGAAATCAAGCCCATCTCGTCGCTGACGATCAAGTCCGACTTCACCATCGACCTGCGCAACAAGGAGTCCGACGAGTTCTACCCCACCATGACGGAGAAGGGTTTGCGGCGCGACATCAACTACCGCGAACAGTTCTTCGACCGGGACAACCACTGGCTCTCGGAGACGATCGCGACCTATGCACAGGTATTCGGCCGGCACCACATCAGCGCGATGGCGGGCTTCACGGCCGACTTCAAGAGGCTGCACAGCCGGAAAGTATATTCGAGAGGGTATCCCGACAACGATATCAACAGCTCGATCTGGGATCAGGCCAACGACTGGACTTCGAACACGCCCAAGGAGAGCAAATACGAACAGACCATGGTGTCGTTCCTGGCCCGCCTGGGTTATTCGTTCGACGACCGCTATTTCCTGGTGGGCAGCGTGCGCCGCGACGCCTCTTCAAAGCTGCCTGCGAGCAAGAACTACGACTGGTTCCCCTCGGTATCGGGATCGTGGAAACTCTCGTCCGAAAAATTCTTCCGGAATGCAGGCCTCGACAAGGTTTTCGACCTGGTCAAGTTCCGCGCAGGCTGGGGCCGCATCGGTAATGTCGACCTCTATCCAAACAACGTCGCCACCGTCGAGCTCCTGAACTACCAATACCCGATCATCTTCGGCCAGAACCTCGACCAGTTGCTCCAGGGAACCTACCTCAACACGATTCCCAACTATTCCGCCCGCTGGGAAACCACCGAGCAGACCAGTGCGGGTCTCGACCTGACGATGTTCAAGAACAAACTGAACATCAGCGTGGACTACTACCACAAGGTAACCAAAGACCTGATCGACTACATTCCCACCCCCGAACAGATCGGCGTGGCGGATCCTCCCATGGGCAATATGGGCAATGTGCTGAACAAAGGCTGGGAATTCTCGGTGAACTACAACGGCAGCGCGGCACAGGGCAAACTGACCTACAACGTCTGGGGCAACTTCTCGACGAACAAGGGTTACGTACGCGAATACGGAGTTCGCAAAGGCGCCGTGATGCACACCTCGCCCAACCTGAACAGCAACCCGATCCTCTACTCCGACGCAGGGCAACCCTGGTATTCGTTCATGGTCTACCGCACAGCAGGCATCTTCCGTTCGCAGGACGAAATCAACAAGTACATCTACAAGAACCCCGAAACCGGAGAAGCGAAACTGCTGATGCCCGACGCGAAGGTCGGCGACCTGATCTTCATCGACACCAACAACGACGGCGTGATCAACGACGACGACAAAACCTTCGCAGGTTCCTATACCCCCAAGAACACCTTCTCGTTCGGAGGCTCGCTCAACTGGAAAGGCTTTGACTTCAGCTTCTTCTTCCAGGGCGTGACCGGCAACAAGGTCTACAACGGCCTCAAGCAGATGGCCATGAACGGCCGCAACGACTACGGCAACCTCATTTCCGACGTATACAACAGCTGGGACTTCAACCCCCAGGGGAGCAAATACCCCCGCCTGGGCCTGGTAACGGGCAGCGATACGAACGGTAACTACAGCAAATTCTCCGACATATTCCTCGAGGACGGCGACTACCTGCGCCTGAAAAACATCACGCTGGGTTACACGCTGCCCAAGAGCGTCAGCCGCTTCGTCGGAATGGAGAACGGTTCGCTGCGCGTCTACATGAGCGTCGACAACGTATGCACGATCACCGGTTATTCGGGCGTCGATCCCGAGGTCGGCAACTACGGTATCGACCGCGGTGTTTACCCCGTATCGCGTTTCTTCAATTTCGGTGTGAACATTAATTTCTAACCAACACAAACTACAATAGCGATGAAAAAGATATTGATAATAGCCAGCCTCGCCCTTTGCTGTTCCCTTTTGGCGAGCTGCGAAGACTTCCTCGACACCAAGAAATACGGAGCCAAGACCGACTGGGAGACCCAGGAAGACGTAGAGAAAGCGCTCGTCGCCCTCTTCTCCTTCAACACGAACGACTCCGAGGGCGTCACCGGCCGCGGCATCACGTGGTTCGAATGCTGCAGCGACGACATGACCGTAGGCCGTCCCCAGGGCGAAGCCGAAGACATCCGCAACTTCCGCATGTCGCCCAGCAACGGCCGCGACGTGAAGAACAACTGGAAGATCATGTACGAGGTCAACGCCAAGGCCAACAACATTATCAAGGTCGTCCCGACGATGAACCTCGACAACGCGTTCAAGACCAAAGCCACCGGCACCGCCTATTTCTTCCGCGGGTTCGCCATGCTGTGGCTCTCGCCCTACTACGGTGACAACGGCCCCAACGGCGGCATCCCGATCATCCTCGACACGACGGAGCCCGCAGCCATGGACAGCCCGCGCCCGGCCTCCGTATTGCAGAACTACGACCAGATCATCAGCGACCTGCGCGAAGCCGGCAAACGCCTGCCTCTCTTCTCGCAGCTCGCACCCGAAGAGTACGGCATGCCCCACAAGGCCGCAGCCTGGGCCTTCGCTGCACGCGCAGCCCTCTATGCCGCACAGTTCGACGCCAAATACTACGACACGGTCATCGAAATGTGCGACAAGGTGATGGGACTCACCGGCGCCGACAAGCGCGAACTGTTCGACGACGGCACGGACAAGGCCTTCGCCAACCTCTGGCGCAAGCAGCAGAATTTCGGCTGCGAATATATCTTCTCGCTGCTAGGCAGCGCGGTCGACGGCCCGAAATTTCACGGCATGTCCTTCCAGAACGGCGGCTGGGGCCTGTACAACCACTGGGGTTATTTCCAGCCCCCCCTTTCCCTGTGGAACGCATTCGAATCGGGCGACACCCGCCGCGACGCGACGATCATCTACCCCGGGCAGACGATCCGCTTCATGGGCCGGGACATCGTATTCGGCAGCAACTCCTATTCGATCTCCTCGGATACAGGCATGTCGTTCCGCAAATTCCTCTCCCCGTGGGAAGAGGCCGACTGTAAAGGCAAGGAGGTGAATTCCAACGGCGACAACGCCAGCAACACGCTCGGCACCTGCCTCATCCGCTTCGCCGACGTCCTGCTGATGAAAGCCGAGGCGCTGATCTGGAAGAACGGCGAAGGCGACGCCGAAGCCAAACAGCTGCTCAACCGCATCCGCAAACGCGCCCGTCTCCCGGAGAACAGCCCGGCGACCAAAGCTGAACTCAAGAACCAGCGCCGCTGCGAACTGGCGTTCGAGTTCATGCCGAGCCGCCACCTGGACATGGTTCGCTGGGGCGACGCCAAGGAGGCCTATGCCAAACCCACGCAGCGCGTGAACTCGCACTGGGATTACGACCTGCAGCAGGTGGTCATCGACGCGCCGAGCAACTATGACAACGGGCGCACGTTCGATCCCGTCATCAACCAGGTTTTCCCGATCCCCGTAACGGCATTCAACGGCACGGTGAACCTGACCCAGAACCAAGGTTATTAGTAAACAACCAAGATCATTACCGAATATGAAACTGCTGAAACATATCATCCGTGCAGGTGCCTTATGCGGCCTGCTCCTTACGACGGCTGCGGCGAAGGCGCAAACCGTACAACTGAAAGTACTGGACTGGAACGTGCTGTCGTTCGAAATGACGGACAAGTCCAACCAGATCGACTTCATCGTCGACGAGTACGTCGACCTGATCAAGGCCCAGAATCCCGATATCGTCTGCATCAACGAGCTCGAGACCGGCACCAGCCGTATGGGCAAGGAGAAACTGACCGAACTGGCGTCCCGCCTGGACATGTACCCCTACTTCATCATGTCCTATCCCAAGGACGTAGGGTTCTACGGCAACGGCATCCTCTCGAAATACCCGATCGTAAGTTCCTTCTCCGCATTGCATCCCTACAAACATGCCAAAGGCGAGGGCAACTACCAGTGGAATACAGGCTATGAATATTATCTGTATGGTTATGACCAGCGAAGTATGGGCTACATCGACATTCTGGTACCGACCTCCGATTCGGACGGACAGATCGTGCGCATTATCTGTACGCATTTCGACCATTGCGGAATAGATCAGGTCATCCAACAGCAGGAACAAAATGTTGTAACACAAGCCGGGCTGAACAATCCCGAATACCCGACAATCCTGATGGGAGACTTGAACGTCGGATGGGGAACAAACGTGCTTCCTGAATTCAGAAATTTAGGCGACCACATCGGGGTGTCTTGGGTAGACCACATCTTTGCTTTCCCCAAAGGTCGATGGACGGGCCACGATTTCAAATCCCATTCCTGCCCTGCCGCCAATGGCAAGGCATCGCTCTCCGACCATAACCCGATCACAGCCACCTTGGTACTTAAATAGCAGTTCGTCTAATTCACAAAAGTCGAAAATATGAAAAACATACAAAAATATCTCGCAGCACTGCTCGCGCTCGCCATGGCAGCCCCGGTATTCACCGGTTGTTCGGACGATTACGAGTATTCGCTCAGTTCGGTGGTCGCCAAGCCGTCCGACAAGTTCAACGCCAGGATCCAGTTCGTCAGCCGCCTGAGCGACGGGGCGCTGATTACGGGCGATGCCGACTACACGGCTCTCAACAACTATATGGTCAACACGCTCAAAAGCCGCGAAGAGGCATGGCTCACGGTCTTCGACCGTTCGGACAACGCCAACCTGGACAAGGTGATGCAGATCTCGATCAACACCTACCGCTGGACGGCCTTCGCCTTCAACGGGCTGACCAACAGGACGACCTACAAGGGCAGCACGCTTTTCTTCAACCAGCCGACCCGCTCGGTCAAGGCCACGGCCTGCGGCAAAGGCTGCTACGTCACGGGCTTCTCCCCGCTGATGGAAGGTACGCGCACCGACAAGGATGAAAACGGCACCGTGACCGGCACCGTGGACATCGCCTACGACATCAATTTCCGCACGGTACGCTTCGAAACGAACGAGCAGATCAACGCCTTCGGCGGTGAAAACGGCGTCATGAACACGCTCAAGCGCGAAAATATGAACATGCTGATGATCGGCACGGTCAAGAACGACCTGCTCGGAGCGCTCGAATCGGCAGTACAGAATACGGACGGTTCGTTCAAGGTCTACAACGTCGCGTCCGGAAGCGCATATACGATCTTCATGCTCGCCGAAGAACGCTTCTGGGGCTTTACGGATGTTGCCCCGATATCGGTCGGAAACGGCATCGAGGCCTATACGATAAACGTCATGTGGTAAAGGTTGGTTTAATTTAGTTGGAAGGAGGATGCGGCTTCGGGGCTGCATCCTCTTTTTATGCACGGGGAACCGCCGCGGCAGGCGGCGAATCCGGGATTATTTCGTACTTTTGCAGCGGAAACCAGATACGGAATGAAAAAGATCAACGTCATAACGCTCGGTTGTTCGAAGAACACGGTCGACAGCGAGCACCTGATGGCACGGCTCGCGGCGGCAGGCTACGAAGTCCTTTTCGACAGCGACCGCACGGACGCCAAGGTCGTAGTCATCAACACCTGCGGGTTCATCGGCGACGCCAAACAGGAGTCTGTCGACATGATCCTGCGCGCGGCGGCCGCGAAAAATGCCGGCAAGATCGAGCGGCTGTTCGTCATCGGCTGCCTCTCGGAACGCTATGCCGACTCCCTGCGCGCCGAACTCCCCGAAGTGGACGGGTTCTTCGGCGCCCGCACATGGGACGGCATCGCCCGGGCGCTGGGAGCCGCCGAAGACCCGGCCCTGGCCACTGAGCGGCACCTCTCGACGCCCAGGCACTATGCCTACCTGAAAATCTCGGAGGGTTGCAACTGGAAATGCGGCTACTGCGCCATTCCGCTCATCCGCGGCGGGCACGTTTCCGTACCGATGGAGGAACTGGAGGAGGAGGCGCGCAAACTCGCGGCCGGAGGCGTGAAGGAACTGATCGTCATCGCGCAGGACACGACCTACTACGGGCTCGACCTCTACGGGAAGCGCCGCCTGGCCGAACTGCTGCGCCGCCTTTGCCGCATCGACGGCATCGAGTGGATACGCCTCCACTACGCCTATCCCACGGCATTCCCCGACGAGGTGATCGAAGCCATGGCATCCGAGCCCAAGATCTGCAAATACCTCGACATCCCGTTCCAGCACATCTCCGACGCACAGCTCTCGGCCATGCACCGCCGCCACACCAAGGCCGAAGCCTATGCGCTGGTCGAAAAATTGCGGGGTGCGATCCCCGACCTGGCGCTGCGCACGACGCTGCTGGTCGGCTATCCCGGTGAAACGGAAGCGGATTTCGCAGAACTGGAACAGTTCGTACGTGACGTGAGGTTCGAACGCCTCGGGGTCTTCGCCTATTCCGAGGAGGAGGGCACCTACTCGGCACAAGAACTCAAAGACGACGTCCCGGAGGAGGTCAAACAGCAGCGCGTGGAACGCATCATGACGCTCCAGAACGACATCGCCCGCGAAAACAACCTGCGCCGCGTAGGCCGCACGGAACGGGTTCTGATCGATTCGCGGCAGGGCGACTACTATGTCGGACGGACGCAATACGACTCGCCCGAGGTCGACCAGGAGATACTGATCCCGGCTGCGGAACGGCGTCTTCTGCGGGGGCATTTCTACGAAATACGGATCGACGGCGCCGCCGATTACGACCTTTACGGAAAGGCCGTCAGGAAATAAAATTTGTTTTTTAGCGTTCCTTTTCATACCTTTGAAATGTAAATCGGACTTTACCCGAGACCCAATGGCCGAAAAAAGCGTGATAACGAATATCGAAGCCCGTATCCGGCAACTCATCGATGACCACAAAAGGTTGTCGGAATCGTGTGCGGAACTGACGGCGCAGCGCGACAACCTGAAAGCCGAAAACAGGACTTTGCAGGAGCGCATCCGCGAACTCGACGGCGAATTGTCACGCATGCAACTGACGGAGGGACTGGCGGGTGAAAGCCGCAACCGGGAGAAAGCGCGGGCGCGCGTCAACCGTCTTATGCGGGAGGTTGACAAATGCATCGCACTGCTCGGAAGGCCCGAATAACGAGAAGGGACGGCGAACCGGCAGTAACGCCGCAACCAGCACCCGGGCCGCAGACGAATAAGAGGCAGCAAGATAAACGAAACAAAAAAACGACATGGCACAACAGGCGATAACCCTCAAGATAGCCGGGAAAAGCTATTCGCTCAACATCGAAAGCGAAAAGGAGGAGGTATACCGTCTTGCCGAACGGGAGGTGAACAACTACCTCGCGGCGATAAAACAGAACAACTTCAAGAACTGGACGGATCAGGACTACCTGTCGATGGCCGCACTGAAATTCGCCATTGCAAACGTCGACATGCGGCAAAGCCGCGAACTGGGCGACGAAGACCTGAAACATCTGGGGCGGCTCGGCGAAGAGCTCGACGCCTACCTCAACACCCTGCAACGGTAACGGAGGGTAAAGGCCAGGCACGGGATTTGCCCGGGCAAACCGTAAAAAACGAGGTTCTTTAACATACGAAGGAAAAATCTACCCGCATAGATTCCTTACAGCTTTGCGAAACTGAACACTTTTTAAATTGGGGCAACTCAAGGCGCTTCAAAATCAGGCCTTGACCCTTCGGGGTGTATGCTACGGCGTACCGTTGGAAGATTGCGATTGTCGGAGCCCCCACATATGACTTATCTGCAGATTCGTCAAACAAGACTAAGGAATCCTATGCGGTTTTTTTTATGCACTACAACAAACCCTATAATAACAAATTCAAAACAGCAACAAAAACATGTATACCACCATTTTGGTTGCCTGCATCTCTGCCGTGGCCGCCGTCGGAATCTACGCGGTCGTCACGAACCTCGTAGCCAAGACCTCGATCCGCAAGCGGCGCGAAGCCGCCCTGAAAGAGGCCGAGGCCGAAGGGGAGATGATTAAAAAGGAGAAAATCCTCCAGGCAAAAGAGAAGTTCATACAGCTGAAAAGCGAATACGACCGCCAGGTCAACGAACGCAACCAGAAGATCGCCCAGAGCGAACAGCGCGCCAAGCAGATCGAGGGCAACCTGCAGAACCAGCAGCGCGAGCTGGAGAACAAACTCCGCGAGAACGAGCGCCTGAAGGAGCAGATGCAGAACCAGCTGCAAATCCTCGAGCACAAGAAGGAGGAAGTAGACCAGATGATGCGCGAGCAGAACATGCGGCTGGAACAAATCTCGGGCATGAGCTCGGAGGATGCCAAGAACATCCTCATCGAGAACATGAAGGCCGAGGCCAAGACCGAGGCAGCTTCCTATGTGAACGAAACCATCGAGGAAGCGAAGATGACCGCCACGAAGGAGGCCAAGCGGATTATCGTGGCTTCGATCCAGCGCGTGGCCACGGAGACGGCCATCGAGAACGCCGTGACGGTCTTCAATATCGAAAGCGATGAGGAAGACCGTCACGGCGGTCTTCAACATCGAAAGCGATGAGGTCAAAGGCCGCATCATCGGCCGCGAGGGCCGCAACATCCGGGCACTGGAGGCAGCGACCGGCATCGAGATCATCGTAGACGACACCCCCGAAGCCATCATCCTCAGCGGTTTCGACCCTGTCCGCCGCGAGATCGCCCGCCTGGCGCTCCACCAGTTGGTAACCGACGGCCGCATCCACCCGGCACGCATCGAGGAGGTCGTAGCCAAAGTACAGAAACAGATCGAAGAGGAGATCGTCGAAGTCGGAAAACGCACCACGATCGACCTCGGCATCCACGGGCTGCACCCCGAGCTGATCCGCATGATCGGCAAAATGAAATACCGTTCGTCCTACGGCCAGAACCTCCTGCAGCACGCCCGTGAAACGGCCAATCTCGCGGGTATCATGGC
>ERZ772886.3786-NODE-3786-length-10434-cov-3.483284_pt1 | contig 10434 bp, 6 predicted proteins | sample MGYA00512128_ERZ772886 | MGnify/ENA primary metagenome ERZ772886 (study PRJEB29015, sample SAMEA2737698) | human gut metagenome | biome: human gut; feature: human-associated habitat; material: faeces | place: China | collected 2012 ... | reverse complement strand
CCTTTTTCATTTGTTATGCACAATAGGTATAAAAATGAAAAAATAATGGATAAAAGTGTTGAAAAAACGGTGACTTTATTTCGGAAATCCTATGCGGGAAGACTCACGGCAGATGAGCGGGCGGAGATGGCGTGTTTGTTAGAGGACGAGAGTATGCGGCGGTTGTATGAGGAGGTGGGGGATGATGAGTACCTGATAGGAGAATTCCGGCAGTATGTCGGTTGGGAACCTGTACGGGGCTACCGGAAGTTCCGGAAGAATATGCGGCGGCAGAGCATCCGAAGAAACCTCATTCGTTTGTCAGTGGCGGCCAGTCTGCTCATGGCCTTAGGTGTAGTATGGTTGTTAGTGAAACAGGACAGACCGGAAGTCAGCGTGAAAATGGCGGAAACCGTGGTGGAGCCGGGTACCTGCCGGGCCTTTTTGCAATTAAGCAGCGGCGAGCGGATTGTTTTGGAAAAATCGGGACAACGGGACTTGCATGAAACAGCCGGGAACATCCGGATAGATTCGGGAAAAGTAGTCTATTCCGCCTCGGTGGCGTCGCAGCCGGAAAACGTGGTTTACAATACCTTATCCATACCCAATGGCGGGGAATACCGTTTGCTGCTTGCCGACGGTAGCGCCGTGCATCTGAATGCCGGGTCGGAACTTCGTTACCCGGTGGCTTTTGCGGCGGCGGAAAGGAAAGTGCATCTGAAAGGCGAGGCCTGGTTTGAAGTGGCAAAAGATGCGGAGCGGCCGTTTTATGTGGAAACGGACGAGGTGAGCATCCGGGTGTATGGCACTGCTTTTAATGTGAATACCCATGGCCTCCGGGCAACGGAAACGGTATTGGTGGAGGGAGAAATCGGTATTTCCGGAAAGGGGGGTACCGGAGAGCGGCGGATGCGTCCGGGACAGTTGGCCGCTTGCGACCATCATAGCGGGGAAATCACTTTCCGTGAGGTGGATGTCCGGAAGTACACCGCCTGGAAAAACGGGGAATTCTGCTTTAACGACGACACCTTGGAGGAGATTCTCGAAGAGTTGGGACGCTGGTATGATGTAAGGATAGTCTACCGGTCGGCCGGGAAAAAGCACATCCAGTTTTCGGGCCATCTGAAACGGTATGAAAATATCCGGAAAATTCTCGGAGCCATTTCGGAATCCACAGGGATTGTTTTCCAGGTCGGCGACCGTATGATTGTGGTGGAATAAAATAAGAGAAGTGTCCCCACACTTCCCTTATCAAGATAGGTTTGCTACGGGACGGCTGTCATCCGTTCGGTAGCCATGTTTAATCTCAGTTACAAATTTATGAAAAAGAAATCAGAATGCCTCGGTATTTATCATTACCGCTGGCAAAAAATCGGAAAAATGATGAAATTGTGTATTATTCTGGTTTGCCTGTTCTCTTTCAGTTTGTCCGCTACCACGTTGGCGCAACGGGAACGGGTGAGCATGAAATTGCAGGAAGTGTCGCTGCGGCAGGTGCTGGAGCAAATCCGCGAGCAGACCAAATTGCAGTTTATGATGAGCAAAGAGCAGGGCGAACGTGTGGGACGGGTGTCCGTGAACGCCGAGAACGCGACCGTGGCGGAAGTGTTGGATAAAGTATTCGCTTCCACCGGTCTGACGTGGGTTATTAATGAAGACATCATTGTGGTGAAAGAACGCCCGCAATCGTCGGTACTGAGTCCGGCCCCGGACTGTGTCAAAGGTGTTGTGAAGGATGAAAAAGGCAATCCTCTGCCGGGAGTCACAGTTAGGGTGAAAGGTACCATATTAGGAACTTCGACGGATGCCGACGGTAGATTTTCCTTGTTGCTCATAGATGAAAAAGAGATGGCATTTGTCTTTTCCTTTGTCGGTATGCAATCGCAAGAAGTGGCCTACACCGGTCAAAAGGAACTGAATATTGTCATGCAGGCTGAGGTAAGCGAGATTGACGAGGTTGTTGTTACCGGTTATCTGAATATCGACCGACGCCATTTGACGAGTTCGGTTACCTCTGTCAGAATGGATGACATACAAAAACCTGGTATTACTAACCTAAATCAGATGTTGGAAGGTAAAATTCCTGATATGGTTGTCACCTCTAACAGTGGGGAAATCAATGCCACTCCCCGTTTGCGTATACGCGGTACTTCTACTATTATCGGAAATCGTGAGCCGTTATGGGTGGTGGACGGTATCATCGTGAATGATCCCGTAAACTTGTCTCCTGACGTATTAAATGACCCTGATTATGTGAACCGTATCGGTAATGCCATTTCCGGTTTGAACCCGCAGGATATTGAACGTTTGGATGTGTTAAAGGACGCTGCAGCGACCGCTCTTTATGGCATACGTGCTGCCAATGGGGTTATCGTGGTGACGACTAAAAGAGGGCATGTGGGTAAGCCGGTGATTTCTTGCTCCGTTACGGGCACTTTTCGTCGTCATCCTCGCTATACAGACGATAAAATCAACTTGATGAACTCCAAAGAACGTATACAGTTTTCACAACAATTGGTAGCCAATCACTACATTTACCCCAACAATATGCCCTTGACCGGCTATGAATATGTGTTGAGCCGGTATTACAGCGGAGCTTTGACCAAGGAACAGTTTCAGACAGAAGTAGATCGCCTGCAGACCATGAATACCGATTGGTTTGACTTGCTGACAAAAGACTCGTTTTCCAAAGATTATGCCATTAATGTTTCTGGAGGTTCGGATAATATCCGTTACTACGCTTCGTTGGGTTATACAAGCGAGGACGATGTTATCAGACGTACAACTAATCGACGCTATACAGCTGCGGCTAAATTGGATATGACTCTCTCTTCCCGATGGAGGCTTTCATTCAATTTAAACGGTTATTTGAACGAGCGTAAATACACTCAGGATGAAGTGAATCCTATAGATTATGCTTATAATACCAGTAGGGCTATTCCCGCTTTTAGCGAAGATGGTTCTTACCATTTTTATGGTGTCTATAATAGGTACGGTAGTTATTTAAATTTCAATATATTGAATGAATTGGTCAATAGTTATAAAAAACAGAGTACCAGTAACTTTACGGCTACTGTGAATTTGAATTACGAGGTGACAGAATGGTTAAAGTTGAGCGCCACTGTATCAGGTTCTGTCAATTCTGCCAATTTGAACGGTCATTGGGGCGAAAAGACCCATTATATTGCCGATTTACGTGGTTCGGATTACGGAGAAAAAGCACCTGAAAGTAGCTTGTGCCCCTATGGTGGCGAGTTGGCGACCAATAATTATAATACGAAGAGCTATACCGCCCGTCTACAGGCGGATTTTCACAAGTATTTGGACGAAAACGAGAATCATTTTTTGAACGTTTCTATCGGAGCAGAGGCAAATTCCTCCCGCTACAATGCTTACTCCCATACACAGCGCGGTTACTACGATGATCGAGGAAAGAGTTTTGTCACGGATCTCTCTCCGTCTTCTTTTCCTACGTATTATTCCAGTTGGGTGCAAAGCAATGTTCCGACCATCACGGATAATCTTACAAACCTATTATCAGCTTATGCGACAGCTACTTATGGTTATAAGGACTACTTTACCTTAAACGCTAATACCCGTTACGACGGTTCTAACAAATTCGGTTCACGCAGTAACGAAAAATTGTTACCTGTGTGGTCGGTTTCCGGTTTGGTGGACTTGAAGACTGTTTCCGGTTTACAACTTTCGTGGTTGGAGTCATTTTCCGTGAAAGGTTCATACGGAGAGCAGGGTAACATGCTTGACGGACAAACGCCTGTGCTGGTGTTGAAGAAAGGTAGTTACAGCGACTATCGCGATGAGATGATTTCCACTGTGGCTTCCGGTGGCTTCGCTAATCCGAATTTAAAATGGGAAAAGACACGATCTTACAACTTAGGAGCGATGGCTTCAGTATTCAAAAACAGCTTGATGATAAATTTTGAATACTATTACAAAAAGACTTCTGATGCGTTTATGAGTAAAACTATCTCGGATGTTAACGGTTTCAATACCTATGTCGTAAATTCCGGGACGCTTCGTAACAGAGGTTGGAATGTCGGTATAACCGCGACTCCGGTAAAAACGAAAGATTTCAACTGGATTCTTTCCGGTTCTCTCTCCAAGGTGACAAATACCATGAGTACTTTGCCAGGACAGGAAACGTATGAATTGAGTGATTTTCTGAACGGTACTGCTGTGGTAGAAGGTATGCCGATAGGAACTTTCTATTCTTACAAATATATGGGGTTAAGCCCTGTGGACGGAGGTCCGATGTTTGATGATTGGGAAGACCGCAAATCTGAGTTGGTAGATTTGGACAAATATAGTGTATATACAAAAGTATTGGTACCTTCTGGACAACGTGATCCGGATATGACGGGTAGCATCAATAACACCTTTAACTACAAACAATGGCGTTTGGGAATTTCATTGAATTACAGTATCGGTGGTAGTACTCGCCTGTTCCGTATGATGGAAGACTTTGTAAACGGTTATTCCGCTGAAGCCAATATCAATCGGGATATGTTGAAAGCATGGAAAAAGCCTGGAGATGAACTGACTACGGATATTCCTGCCATCATGGGTTCCGCTTCAAATGGTTACAACTATTACAGTTATCATTGGAGTTCCGCTTCCACCTCGGATGTGGTGAAAATTGCGGATAACGCCTGGACGATGTATGATTACTCGGATTTACGAGTTGTGAGTGCTGACTATTTGAAGATTTCCAGTATTTCGCTGACCTATGAATTTCCTCGGCGAATATTGAGTCGTTGGAAGTTGGAAAGATTGGCGTTAACTTTGGGAGCTACTAATTTGTACACGTTTTGTAACAGTAAGTTACGCGGACAGACTCCGACTCAAGGAGGATTCTCGGATATACAACTTTCGGATACACCGACTTATACCATTGGTCTGAATCTGAATTTCTAACAGCGATACGCTAAATCTTACTAAAATAATTAGATTATGAAAGCTTTGAAATATATAGGATTAGGCGGTCTGCTCGTCCTTTTGACAATAGGCTGCTCCGACTTCCTGAAAGAATATTCGCAAGACACGTACTACGTTTCTTCCTATGAGGATTTGGATGAATTATTGGCAGGGGATGGTTATCTGCCCGTGAATGGTTGCGGTAGTAATATGGGGTATTTTATCCATTTTTTAGCCGATGAAATCGAGGAACAAAATAGTTATTACAGTGCCTGGGGCGGTGGTTTTGCTTCTGGTGCGGACAATTTCAGACGTAATCTGTTTGGATACTACACCTGGCAACAACGTGTGGGACAAAACGATTCCTATACCGGTTTTATCACTGAAAACGGGACCTGGACGGAACTCTACCGTTTGATTAATGTCATGAATAACGTCATTTCCAGTATTGAGGATGTTCCTCAAGTATCTGCCGATGAACGATTGGGAGCAAAACGTGTAAAGGGCGAAGCTCATTTTCTGCGTGCCGCCTATTATTTTTGGTTGGTGAATCTCTATGGTAAACCGTATGACGTTGCTACCGCGAAAGAAGATCTTGCCGTACCCCTCAAAACGACAGAGAGTGTGCTCGACATCAAATTCAGTCGTAATACGGTACAGGAAACCTATGGCCTGATTTTGTCCGATCTGAAAACCGCTGAAGCCTGTTTGGCGGAAACAGGAGAGGCCCGCAATATTTATCGGGCGGACTTGACAGCCGTGAATTTATTGCAGAGTCGTGTTCATCTGTATATGCAGAATTGGCAATTGGCCGCAGACTATGCGGATTCCGTATTGGTAAGACAAAACACATTGGTTGATTTGAACAGCCGCCAACCGTACGACGGATTTCTTTCAGAAGATTCCGAAGAGATGATTTTCTCCATGGGAGATAATGATATTCCCAACTTTTTCTATTATGAATATAAGTCTTACAGGGTTTCTCACGAATTATACGACGCTTACGAGGAGGATGATTTACGGAAGACGCAATGGTGGTGGAAAAGAAACACGTTCATCGGTAGCACAAAATTAGTACGGGGTCCCGGTATGACGGATGACGGAGATCCGGAAGAAAGTAACTATTACAATAGATATTACAATGTGGCTTGGGGAGGAAAAAAAGCGCCTGTTTCTGACAAGTTCTGTTTCCGTACGGCCGAGGCTTATTTGAACAAAGCCGAAGCTTCCGCATACTTAGGACAGGAGGATGAAGCTCGCAAATGGCTGAATGCTTTACGTGCCAAAAGGTATGTTTCGGGGAGTAGCTATGAAGTAATCGGTTCTGGCGAAGAATTAGTAAAGGACATCCGCGAAGAGCGCCGTAAAGAGTTCGCATTGGAAGGATTTCGTTGGTTTGACCTCCGTCGCTATGGGGTATGTGAGTTTTATCCGGAATCGAAAGAATTGACTCATAAATACACTTATTATGCAGACAAAACGACTATGGAAGAAGCCCATTTATTTGTGTTGAAAGCAAACGATCCGGCCTACACTCTGCCGATCCCACAAGAGGTATTGGATTTTAACACGGGTATGCCGAACAACGAACGCCCTGTAAGAGAATTTTCAGTAATAACCCCAAATGACAATTGATTATGAAGACACGATACAACATCCTCTATATAAGTGTGTTGTTTCTAACAGGAATGACGGCTTGCGCCAAGGAAGACACTTTGACACCCGAGGTGGATACCAATATAGATTGCTTTGCCCCTGCCGCGGATGCGATGGATGAGGAATCTGTGCTACGGCGCACTTTTTTCGAACAGGAAAACTGTTATTTGCTCTTTAGTGATACGCTTCGAAGAGAAGAGTTGGGAAAGGATTCCAATGGTGATATGCAATATTTTATTGAACTGTTGGATGTCAACTATTCCGTGGGCGCTAGTACGAACTCGTCCCTTACCTATTCTTACAAACTGTTGCAGAGCATGGAAGAGAAGAAGCAAGCGACCTCCTTTTTGCAAGAGTATGTATTGCCTCACTTGTCCGCGTCCATAAGACCATTCTCCTGGTTTTTGTCAACGGATATCCAATATCCGGACGCTATGATGGGAGGATCGATGACCTCTACTCTCACGGTTTCCGGTGAACGTGCCGTCGCGTTGGCCGTCGGGGACATCCTGACCTTATCCGAGGAGGGAAAAAATGCGTTGGCCGAGTCGTTCTTTATCTCTTATTTAGGGGGCTCCTTTATGGATAATGAAGCGGCTTTGGAAGAGTTCTATACTGCATGCGGCAATCTGCATGAAGGAAAGTTTAGTATCGCCGATAACCCTCAAAAAGATATGACTCTTAATCTACATCATTGCAAAGAAGCGGGCTTCCTTGTTGCCGGAGTGCTTAAAATTGGTAGTTATGTGATTCAACAGTTAGGAAAGTATCCTGATAAGACGGATGACATCAACGCCTATGTCGAACTGATTTTCAGTTCTACGATGGAACAGATAAAGGTGGACTATGCGGAATATCCGAAAATTATTGAGCGCGCGCAATTATTGAGCGATCTGGTAATAGAATTAGGTTACATTTATTAATGAAGGAGGAAAAAATGAAATGGATAAATAAATTATTGTTAAGTATCGTATGGGTAGGATTGGTTGCCTCCTGTAGCGATGACGATTCACACGAACTGCCGGTTATTAGCCCAGTATCGACCGGGACATTCACGGACACAAGAGATGACAACACCTATAATTATGTGCGTATAGGCAATTTGGAATGGATGACGGAAAACTGCCGTTATCGTACGTCCGATTGCAAGTATTATGTGGATTACGGGAACACGGGACAAACTAATCCCTCGGATGTCTATTCCGATAGGTATGGTTTCCTTTATACCCTTCTCGATGCCCCAAACGCTGTACCTGAAGGTTGGCGCATTCCTACCGATGAAGATTTCAAGCAGTTGGAGCGAGCATTGGGTATGTCTGCGGCAAACGCAGATGAATTGGATTGGCGAGGCGGCGGGACAGGTACATTGATGCGGCAAGCGGAAGAAGGGACCCGATTGAATTTTCAATTGGCCGGTTATTATACTCCATATATGATTATGCAGACACCGGGATACCGTTTTATGGGAGCGTATGGATTCTATTGGACGAGCACCAAAGATGAATCAAAAAACGGAGAATATTATTTCTATCGTAAGCTTTATTACGAATCCGATCAGGTGTATCGGCAGAGTATAGAAAACAACGCGCAATATTTGAGTTTGCGTTTGGTACGTAATGCCCAATGACATAGAGTGAGATTAAAATTTGAATGCCATGAGAATAAAAATTTTTATTTTAGCGTTGTTTATAAGCCTTAATCTTTGGGCGCAGAAGGAGGGATTTGTCATCCGGGGTTACATTCCGGGCATGCCGGATGGCGTGAAAGTTACTTTGATGGAGAAAGAAGGGAAACGCTCTACAAAAGCGGAAACTATCGTAAAAGATGAGCGTTTTGAGTTGAAGGGGAGAGTGGAAAGCCCACAAGCGTTCATGTTAATTACCAATAACATGGAGATACAAACTAAAAATCCGGGGATGAAAATCAAGTGGACCTACACGGATTTATTTGTGGAAAACACGGAAATAAGTATCACGTCTGGGGCATACTCGGAATTGGATTCCAAATCCAAACTCCAGGTAAAAGGGGGACAAGCGCATCAAGACTATGAAGAATTTATGAATATGAAGGGGAGTAATCGGGAATGGGATTTTATCCATTCCCACCCTCGATCAGTAGTGTCTGTGATGTTAGCCAATGGTTTATTGGAACGCGGATATAATTTGACCAAAGAACAAGTGGAAACTTTGGAAAACAACATCATCGGATGTCCTTGTGACACGGCACGCTACAACGAATTCAAAAAACGTGTGGCATTAGCTAAGCAAACTACAGTGGGTGCGGCGCTCCTCGACTTGGATTTGACAGATATAGACAACAGACAGGTTCAGTTGGTGGATGTGGTTCCAAAGGGTAAGTATGTGCTGATAGATTTTTGGGCAAGTTGGTGCGGGATGTGTATTCACAGTATGCCGGAAGTGAAAAAATTGGCGGAAGAGTACTCTGGTCAATTAGAGGTGATAGCTGTTTCGTGTGATAAAAAGCAGGAGGCTTGGCGTAAGGCCATGGAACGTATCAAGTTCCCGTTCCCACATTATGTGATGACTGAAAAAGGATTCAATGATTTCTATTATAATAAATACCAAGTAAGAAACGGAGTGCCTTACTATATGTTAGTGGCACCCGACGGAACGGTATTGTGTGCTCCGCATAGTGTGAGTCAGGTACGGCAGATATTGGCCGAGGTATTAAAATAGTAGTTTGAAGCATAAAGTATGAAACGGGCGATTATTGTGGGAGCTACTTCAGGTATTGGGCAAGAAATAGCAAAGGTACTGCTTGCGCAAGGATGGAAAATAGGGATAGCCGGCAGAAGAAAAGAACTTCTGACAGCATTTCAAACTCGTGAAAGCACAGAAGCAGTCACAGAAGGTGTCAAGGACATTCTTGGCGGCATGCTGACTGAAGAGCAGAAAGCCTTTTTTACAGCTGACAATGTGACAAAGATGCTTTCAAATGGACTCGTCGAAAATTTTCTTAGTTCTGCGCTTGCATTGCGAGATGAGATAAAGAAAGACACTTGGTCGATTTGCTTTTCCGAGAATGGTTTTAATGAGGTTCTCTGGCTAAAATACGCAGACCAACACAGAGGCTTTGTTCAGATTTATGATCTTGAAAAGAAAGAAAACTATTTATGCGGGAAACAGGAAAAATGTCAAAACTGTGGAATCAAAAATTTCGGCACACCGTTATATCCCATCTACTATTCGAACGCTCCGTATAATGCTACTAATTTCGCAAAACTTGTAATGCTGAACAAGATCGGCGAAATTTCTGATACGACAATTCCCAAATATCTGTATGATAGCGTGGGGAATGGTACATGGGAAAGAGAAAGAACAACGCTGATCAAGAGGAAATGCCATGAATACGATGAAGAATGGCGTATGATAACTGCTTGCCCAATGAAGCCGCCAGTTATGATGGAATGGATTCCAAGCGGGATTATCCTGGGTTTAAGAATGGGAGTAAAGGAAGAAAATCTTGTTGTCAGCATGGCAAGAGAAGCTGGAATCAAAGATATTTATAAATCGATCATTGATTCAAAAAACAGGCTAAATGCCGTACCAGTGACACTTAAGTAGTGCAAAGGCGCGTATAACAATTACCCTTACTAACCTTATTGACACAGAGAAAATCGCCCGAATCCGTTGCGCTGCAATAGATTCGGGCGATTCGTTTCCATGATTCATCCCTCTCGGATACCTACGGTCGCCATTCTTATTTTCGTCATTATGTACTACCCCCACCCCTGCCTCTTAGCCAAATCATCCATCGCCGCACAGAACCGCTCCCACCGTGCCAATGTTATCTGTGACGGATCGACATTGTGGATGCCCACGATATCACCGCACTGCGGAACGA
>ERZ772886.3783-NODE-3783-length-10449-cov-3.490668_pt1 | contig 10449 bp, 10 predicted proteins | sample MGYA00512128_ERZ772886 | MGnify/ENA primary metagenome ERZ772886 (study PRJEB29015, sample SAMEA2737698) | human gut metagenome | biome: human gut; feature: human-associated habitat; material: faeces | place: China | collected 2012 ... | reverse complement strand
TAGGTAGTTGGGGCATGAGAGGAAGAAAAGTAAGAATAAGCCCCGGAGAAGTCAAGAAGCCGGGGCGTGAGAGGAAGAAAAGTAAGAATAAGCCCCGGGGAAGTCAAGAAGCCGGGGCGTAGGAGAAAGAAAAGTAAGAATAAGCCCCGGAGAAGTCAAGAAGCCGGGGCGTAGGAGGAAGAAAAGTAAGAATAAGCCCCGGAGAAGTCAAGAAGCCAGTGTGCAGAAGGAGGAAAAGTGAAAACTACACGCGAAAATATAAAAAACAGAATAGAAGAAATTAATAAGGAATTAGAAAAGATAACAAAATTGGACAAAAAATTTCCGCAAGGAGAATTGCAATGCTTCAAAAATGAAAACCGCTACAAATGGAAAGTAAAAGAGGAAAATGGAATACGCTATCTTCCGAAAACCGAAAGAAATCAGGCAGAAATACTGGCATTGAAGAAATACTATGAGTATAGAAAAAAGGAATTGGAGAGTGAAGCAGCGGGATGGGAAGCCTACTTGAAGAAGACAGACAAGATGAAAATAAACTCCGAACATCTATTAAATCATCCGGAATATGGAAAATTGCTGGCTAAGAATTTCAGACCATTGGATAAGGAACTGGAGCGGTGGCAGGAAGAACCCTACGAAAAATGTACAAAACACCCGGAAAATTTATTGGTACAAGGAACGCATGGGAAGATGTTGCGGTCTAAATCAGAAGCAATTATTGACAGAATGCTATATCAAAATAAAATACCGTTTCACTATGAAGAAAAACTGGTTTTGGATGGAATAATTTTATATCCAGATTTCGTGATACGACATCCCTTTACGGGACAATATTTTTATTGGGAGCACTTTGGGATGATGGATAATCCGGATTATTGCAATCATGCTTGTGACAAAATAAAGCTATATTGCCGACATGGTATCATTCCTTCGGTAAATCTGATTCTCACCTATGAAACAAAACAGTGTCCTCTGAATGCAGACAAAGTAGAAATGATCTTGCAGGAATATTTTGGTTGTAGCAAATGGGATGCCGTGGTAGGATAAAACATATCAGTAATAGTAAAATAAGGGGGATATGCAAAATGAAGCACCTGATCATTGTAAAATTTAAAGAGAATATATGGAACCGGGAGGATGCGGCGAGCAGGGAGATGCTTGCGGATATCAAGAAGATCTTCAATCGGACGAAGCAGATAGAAGGCGTTCATACGGTGAACATTTATGAAAATGTGACACCGAGACCGAACCGGCATGATCTGATGATCGAGATGGAAATGGATCCGGAGGTACTGTCTGTGTATGATGCTTCCACAGATCATCAGGAATGGAAGGCAAAGTACGGGAAGTATATTCAGACTAAGACCATTTTTGATTACGAATAAAAGAAAATCAGCATGAAAGAATACCAACATCTGATCGGCAGGATAATCATTGTGGCAGCTATTGTGATTGCGGAAGATTGACCGCACATGCGCTGGAGCAGCTGAATGGAAGTATTGGTGCAGGTTTTAATACGATTGCAAGTCAGATCCATTAACAGATGACAGAAGGGCTGGAGGCAGCTATGGAAGAATTTGATATCAGAGAAGCTACACCGGAAGATGCGGAGAAGATCATCGCATATTTAGCGCAGGTAGGTGGAGAGACAGATTATCTGTCCTTTGGAAAAGAAGGGCTTCCTATTTCGACAGAAGAGGAAGAGAAATTCATACAGAATATAAATATCGGCGCACTGACAGGTTTCACACAGCCTGTGATTACCGCTGTTATTACCGGCCCGGCTGCTGTTAAGCTCGGCGTCGACCCCAACAAAGTTGCAGGTATTCAGGCTCACGCCGGTCATATCGGTAACTTAGCAGGCTTCACACACCCGACCCAGGTTGCAATTCTTGCAACTGCCGGCATCGGCTACGGTTTGTTCAACGTTCTTGGTTTAATCGCCGCTCTCTCTATTTTCTTCATGTCCTATGTCCGCGTGATCTATGACATGCACAAGAGAGGCGTTACTGTCAGCGAAGAAGACAGAATCGCCGTTATGGAAGAAATCAAAAACAAAGAATACAAGACCACTTCCGGAAAAGCTTTCTTCCCGTTCTTGGTTCTTTTGATCGGTTTCATCTGCGGTCTGCCGATTTTCCTGGTCGGCCTGGTTTCCGCTCTCGTCGTCATGATCCTTGCCCACAAGGATATGAAGAGCGCCGAACAAACGATGATGCAGGGCGTCGGCTTAATCGCCACCCCGTTGGTCGCAACGATCGGCTTCCTGTTCATGAGCACGGTTATTAAACAAATCGGTCTCGTTGACACGATCTCGACCTTCGCATCTCCGATGCTTTCCTTCTCTCCTGTTATCGTCATGTTCTGCATGGCTTTCGTAACCGGCTTCATGACTCAGTCTTATGCAGCCTCTGTTGCTGTTTTGGTTCCGTTCCTTCAGGTTGTGCTCGGTACTGGAGCTGACCCGTTTGCAGCAGCTTTCGCTGCCGCTTCCGGCGCTTCTCTGATTCAGTACTTTCTTACCGGCGGTCCGGTTGCTGCTCTGGCTACCGTTATTCCGGTGGTTCCGGGATCCAACCTCAAACAGGCTAACTTGTTCCAGCGTCCGTCCATTCTGTTCGGCTGCTTGGTTGCCTTGATCATCACCATCCTTTTGATGATCTTTTAATTAGTCTGTGAATCTTCGGGTTCGGTGTTAGCCGAACCCGAACTCATCGGTTAACTCATGAAAACAAATATATCCTTATCTGCCGCACCATTCGGAGTCATCGGCGTTGTTGGTCATGCCGGATGCGGACACGCCAATAGCCACTTGGGTTTTATCCAGGACGATTCTGGGGGGCTGAGCGCAGTGCTTGGTCTTCTGCGAGAAGCAACTGGCTTAAGTCTTGAAATTGCGGAGTGCAATGTCCATACGGGTCTTGAGGATGCATATTTTCAAGTTAAGACAGTTTCAGGCGGAGAAGGCATAGGCACGGCAAGACGCGGCATTACAGCTTCAGAGGCCCGTCTGGCATCTCATTGCGTCGGAAAGCAGGCCGTTTGTTCGCAAGCGATTGCGGTGGATTGCTTCGGAAGAATCTTAGGTCAGGGCGCTATGGAAGTACCTGTTGCCTTGCAAACTGCGATTGCTAATGCAGCGTTGGACAGCTTTGTGAAAGCCTTCTCCGATCAATTCATCATCAAAGAAGAGGACCTGGAAGGAAATTGCGGAAAGATTCTTGGAACGGTTTTGGATATTCACGGTGTTCCGGTATCGGTCATGGCGCTTTCAAATGCGACCGTAGGCGGCATTGGTCCTAATGAGGATATTGAAGGAAACGTTAACTTATACGGAAAGAAAGACTTATCTGAAAAACTGCATTTGGATCGAATCCCTTCCTTTGTCATTGAAGGCAAGGTCTGTGCAGAACCGCTTTCATCCGTTATCAAGGAACCCACATTCTTAATCAGAGCGTTCCCCGGGGATGACAACACTGTTGCCGCAAAAGCCTTATTAAAGGCCGCACAATCTCTGGACCTTCCGGTGGAGTATCGTCCGGAACTGCTTGGCAGAAGTGATACCGCAATGGAAGATCTGACGCGTCAGCAAGGCAGAAAGATTATTGAATTCGGAAAAAGGCTGAGCAAAGCTTCTACTGCTCAGGAAAAAGTCCGAATCGCTGCCGAACTGAACGAATTTTGCAGTCAGGAATTAGGTGGCATTACCTTTATGAGCAATGATGTGCATAAAGTTATGGGAGGCGTCGGCTGTATACCGGGAACTTCTGCTGTAATGAGCCTCTTTATTAGCCGAGAGCAACTCCAAAAACAAGTTCTTCCGACCTTAGAGTCGGAAGATGTTAAAAATTACGACCGAATCATCTGCGCTGCGGTCGGATACTTGAATGAAAATCTTGGGCAGGCAAACGAGGAACTCATTGCTGCTCAGGAAAAGTATGGGATGACCAGACACTAAAAAATTTCAAAGGAGAAATCGAATGTCGGAAAAGAAAAAAGTCATTGTTTTTACTACAGGCGGAACCATCGCGATGAAGTTTGACCCGAAGGTTAACGGCCTGGTTCCTGCTGTCAGCGGCGCAGACTTGGCCGCCGCTGTTCCTGGTTTGGATAAACTTGCTGATGTTGAAGTCAGAGAGTTTTCAAATCATGCCAGCTGCGCGATGACTCCGCAAAAAATGTTTCAGCTCTCTCAAATGATTGAGGAAGCTTTGAAAGAAGAGGGCGTTGCCGGCGCTGTAGTGACCCACGGTACCGATACAGTTGAGGAAACCGCCTACATGCTCGACATTCTTCACAAGAGCGAAAAGCCTATTGTCTTAACCGCTGCAATGCGCGGCGCCGGCGATACCAGCCCGGACGGTCCAGCAAATATTTACTGTGCTGTCAAAACAGCGGCCAGCGAAGAAGCCAAAGGCAAAGGCGTAATGGTTCTGCTGAATGAAATTATTCATGCAGCCGGACAGGTCAGAAAGACTCATTCCGCTAACCCCGATACCTTTGCTTCTCCTTGGTGGGGCCCCATAGGTTACTGCGATGTCGATAGAGTTGTTTTCCGCCGTACTCCTCTGGACAGACATACTTATTCTCCAAAAGAACTGACCGCTCGTGTGGACATTGTTACCGGTCAGACAGGCATCGGTCGTGATTACATTGACTTTGCTGTTGCTCAGGGCTGCAAAGGCATCGTGTTAGAAGGATTCGGACGCGGAAATCTTCCTGCCATTGTGGAACCGGCGATAAAAGATGCAACAGATAAAGGTGTTGTTGTGGTAATTACCACTAGAACCCCGGGAGGTCGCCCCTACCAGGTCTATGCCTATCCCGGTTCTGTCACGGACAGCCGCAACAACGGTGCGATTCATGGCGGTGAATTTTCTTCTGCCAAAACTCGTCTCAAGCTGATGGTTCTGCTTTCCGAACGTCCCGAGCTGGCAAAGAAAGAAAATCGAGAAGAACTTGAAAGACTCTTAGACGTATAGCAAATTACCTATTGATATCCTTAATTTGTTTTATCCCTCCATAAAACAAAGTTTTGGCTGTCGATTTCTTCTACCAAGAGGAAGCCGACAGCCCTTTTTTGTGCACCCTAGACTTCCTATCACAGTTTTGGATTGAAAAAACAATTTTGCAACCTTCTGATAACCGTCGTTAATTCGATCATTGCCTTTCTGAAGGCTGTTAACGTCCCAAGAAATGGTTAAAATTGGAAAAAGGCTCAGAAAGAAGAATCCCATGGCTGACACCGCTTTTTATACTCACGGATTGTTTTTCAAACACAAGATGGGAAGCAACAATCCCGAATGTCCTAGGCGCCTGGAAAAAATTGAAGAGCTTATGCTGGCTGCAGGTACCTCTCAATACGTCGATAAGAAGATACCTCCGATGGTCGCAGTGACGGACATGCTGGCCGCGCACGATGCCGACTATATTTCTTACCTCTCCCAAAATTCCCCTAAAGAAGGTTTGAACACAATCAGTGTAGACACTGCGATGAATCCTTATACGTGGGAGGCCGCTCAATATGCGGCAGGAGCTGCTTGCGCCGGAGTGGATGACGTTCTTTCAGGTCAATATAAGAAGGTCTTCTGTGCGGTAAGACCGCCAGGGCATCATGCGCATCGAGATCATTCCGGAGGTTTTTGTTTTTTAAATAATGTCGCGATCGGCGCATTACACGCAATCGGTATCTACGGGCTGAAAAGAGTCGCAGTCGTGGACTTTGATGTTCACCACGGAGACGGCATAAGTAATATCTTGGGCGGTCGGGATGACGTTTTAATTCTTGACGGCTTCCAGGAAGCACTGTTCCCATACGCCCACATTCATCACGCTCCCCCGAATGCAATCTATACACCTTTCCCGGAGGGAACCGAGGGCAGTGCACTTCGTCGCACGATGGATGAAGTTTGGATGCCCAGGCTTAAAGAATACAAACCCGAGCTGATTATGGTTTCCGCGGGTTTTGATGCGCATAGAGAAGAAGATCAAGCTCAGCTATTGATGGTCGAGCGGGACTATGCCTTTTTGGGGCGTCGTTTAGCGTCCTGCCAATCGGAGATTCCGGAATGCCGGGGTGTCGTGGCAGTACTTGAAGGCGGATACAACACATCTTCTTTAGCCAGAAGCTGTGCGGCCTTTATCCATCAACTGGCCTGTTCGGATTAGTCGATGGATTCGGGAAAGAACTATCTGATGCCCGGTGTTTCAAAGCGGGAGGTTCTCGCTTGGGCATCTTATGACTTTGCCAATTCCGGCTACACCACCGTCATTTTGACCGCTGTCTACAACGCATTCTTTGTCTCCGTGGTTGCTGAAAATGCAGTTTGGGCAACTTTTGCTTGGACGCTTACGATCACACTTTCCAATTTGCTTTCTATTGCGGTCATTCCGGTGATCAGTGCTTTAGCCGATGCCCAGGCAAATAAGCGATTTTGGCTCGCTGTGATGACAGGAATCTGCTGTATGAGTACGGCGACCCTAGCTTACACAGGCCACGGAACCTTAGCTTCTGCTGTTTTTCTCATTGTTATTTCCAACACAGCCTTTAATGCTGGCGTTTCTCTGAATTCGGCGTTTCTCTCAGAGTTGGCAAAACCGGAAGCTTTCGGAAAGGTCTCGGGCTGGGGATGGTCTTTCGGATATTTAGGCGGAATCGTCAGTCTGGCGGCTTGTTTGCTGATCGTCTTTGAGGGACAGAAAGCAGGTCTTCCCGCTGATGTTTATGTACCGTATACAGCAATGTCGACGGCGACTATTTTCTTTGTGATGGCGCTACCGATGCTCTTGTATGTTAAAGAGCGTTCTAAACCTAAAAATATCTCCTTTGAAAAGACCTTCGGAAGGATAAGAAAGGAGGTGGCAGCAAGCCTTAAGCTTATGAAACGCTATCCCGAATTTCTAAAATTTTGTGTCTGCGGACTTTTCTACCAAGCCGGTATTGCCGTAGTGATTACGCTCTCAGCTGTTTATGCTCAGCTCGTTATGAAGTTTACGACGGCCCAAACGATTAGTTTGATTTTGGTTGTCAATATCACTGCCGCTATCGGTGCTTTTGTGTTCGGGTACGTTCAAGATCGCTTGGGACACAAGAAGACATTAGCACTCACGATTCTTCTGTGGATCATCATGGGCGTTATGGCGGCCTTTTCACAAGGACCGGTAACATTCTGGATTGCCGCTAACATTGCAGGTGTTGCCATGGGGTCCAGTCAATCGGCGGGCAGGGCGGTCGTTGCAGTCTTTGCTCCCGCCGGTGAACTCGCTCAGTTTTATTCCGCCTGGAATGTGGCGGTTTGGGGTGCCAATGTTTTAGGTCCGATTACATACGGTACGGTGACTTGGCTGACGTCCGGCGATCAAAGAACGGCCATTCTTGTGACCACACTTTTCTTTGTGATCGGACTGTTGATTCTCAGACGCGTACGTTTATCTAATCAATTCGCTCTTTGAGTCTAAAAATCCGCAGCTCCGAATAATAGATCTGCCTAAAGGAGAGACGATAAACTCTGCGAGTCTGTGGGCGTCAGGGCGGTACGTCATATACCATTCAGGATGAATGGTATACCGTTGCGGGATGTCAGCCGTAACGATCTCCGGCTTACCTTTGTATGTGTTCCAAAAGGCCCTATATCCTATGAAGACATCGCATTGTCCCGTTTCAAGGAGCCACAAGGCCACTTTCTTTCCTGAAGGAACGGGATTCGAATGCCTGCCGCCGACAAGGGCTTTTGAACGAGCAGAAATGGAGTTGGCGAGCTCTGGAGATTCTTTTCGGATCATTTCAAAGAACTTTTGAGTGTAATCACCGCAAGGATCGTCTCCCGGCGTCGATGTTCCGATTCTCATGCAAGGATTAGATAAAAGAGTCATCGCGTCTTCTCCGTTTGTGGCCGCTGTTTTTAAGGCTATGACACAAAGAGAAGACCGGCAGACCGGAACGACCGGCGCCTCACAAAAAGCGTCGGAAACCTTTTTTGTGTTTTTGTAGTCGGCACTGACAAAAAGGCTGCAAGCCTCACCGCTCAATATTTTTCCTCTGAGAATCCCGGCAGGTCCGCATCGATAATCAATCTGAATATTCGGATAATCCTCCTTGTATTTCTGAATAAGAATAGCGACAGCATTAAAGAAACTACCCGCAGCTAATACCGAAATCCGTGAGTTATTCATGATAACGCTCTATTGTCATTGATTGAGGAAAGTTGTAAATTATTTATCGCTATTCAAAATAAGTATAGCGAAACTCAAACCTAATTACATTTGCTTCGCAATTCCGAAGGTTGAAAATGCTTATCAAAGGACTTTATATCTCAGTTTTTGCGCTGTCTTTTTGTTTGCCGGCTCAGGCCTCTCGCACAATCACAGATCAACTGGACCGTACGGTAACTATTCCTGATCAGGTAAGCCGTGCTGTGGTGCTTCAGCATCAAACGCTGAACATTACAAATCAGTTAGACGCAATGGGGCAGATCGTAGGCGTGCTTTCTGACTGGAAAAAACAACTCGGCGAAGATTATTTACGACTCGCCCCGTCGCTTAAGGATATGGCGACACCCGGAGATCTCACTTCCGTGAACATGGAAAGCCTTTTGAAGCTAAAGCCTGACGTTGTATTTGTGACTAATTACGCCCCGGCTGAGATGATTAAGCAAATCTCGGATGCAAATATCCCAGTTATAGGGATCTCGCTGAGAACCGGATCCAAAAAGGAATTGGAAAAACTTAATCCTACGGTTTCCGACGCTTATGAAGCGTACAGTCAAGGCTTGAAGCAAGGCATTGAACTCATCGCGTATGTTTTCAATAAGGAAGAAAACGGAAAAGAACTTATTAAAGCGGCATTCCAATATCAAAAACTTTTGAAAGATAGGGTAGGCGGCATCGAGCTCAAGGATCGTCCGAAGTGTTACGTTGCAAATCCGGATCTTGTAACGTACGGTTCCGGAAAATTTACCGGGGTCTTCCTAGAGACTTCGGGTGCCTATAACGTTGCGGCACCCTTTATTAAAGGATATAAAAAGGTAAGCATTGAGGAAGTTCTAAAGTGGAATCCTCAGAATATTCTCGTGCAAAACAGATATCCCGGCGTAATCAAACAAATTAAGTCCTCTCCTGAATGGAAGAATATCCAGGCGGTTAAGGGCGGTCGGTTATATTGCATGCCGCAGTTTGCAAAACTCTGGGGATATCCGCAACCTGAGGCGATGGCAATCGGGGAAATTTGGTTGGCTAAGAAACTTTACCCTGCAAAATTTTCTGACATCGATGTAGAAAAGGCTGTTCAGAATTACTATCAAAAATTCTATCGTGTCCCTTACATTCCCTCAGACCCGGCCAAATAATTACTGCCTGATCTTTTTACTCGTTTTGTGCCTGGCGTCGGTTATCGCGGCGCTGGGCATAGGGCGCTACGGCCTTTCCTCAGCTGAAGTGCTGAGGATTTTGTGGGAGGGACTGGCTCATAAAGAGGGAGATCCCGTTCTTCACCAGATCGTTTTTAATGTTAGGTTGCCGAGAATACTTACATGTGCCGCAGCTGGGACGGTTCTAGGAATGTGCGGCTGTGCACTGCAGACAATATTCCGCAATCCATTAGTTAGTCCGAACGTTTTGGGTATCAGTTCCGGAGCTTCTTTCGGCGGCACGCTGGCGATCTTTTGTGATTTAAGTACATGGGCGTTGTACTCTTCAGCGATCTTTTTCGGGCTTTTGACTTTGACCTTAGTGTATTTTTTCAGTCGTAAGTTCAGAGAAGGTCTGCTGATGCTGATTCTGGGAGGTATGGTCTTAAACGGCTTTTTTACCGCTTTGGTAGGCTTACTTCAGTATCTGTCCGACTCGGAGGAAAAGCTTCCCGCCATTGTTTTCTGGCTCATGGGGAGTTTCAGCTCGGCCACAATGCCAAAATTTTTCCTCTTTGCGATCCCGGTTATTGTCTGCGGGGTTTTGATGATCGGTCTTCGCTGGCGCCTCAATCTCTTGTCCTTAGATGAAAAAATGCTCTCTCTTTAGGCGTTCGTGTCCAACCACTTCGCTGGGTTTTTATCGTTTGCTGCGGAGTCCTTATCTCAAGTCAAGTTGCTGTATCGGGGAATATCGGTTGGGTAGGCCTCGTCGTTCCCCACATAGGAAGATCCGTGGCGGGCGAAGATACTCAAGTTCTCCTGCCGGCCTGCGGTCTGATCGGAGCCATATTTCTAATTGGAGCAGATACCCTTGCACGCTCAATCTCTCAAGCTGAAATTCCGATTAGTATTCTCACGTCCTTGGTAGGAGCGCCTCTTTTTGTGCTTATCCTTCTGCGATTCCGTAAACGGAGGCTGAATGCGTGAGATTCTTAAAGTTCGGGACCTGCAGTTTGGTTATGTTTCGAACGATCTCGTGATTGACGGTATGAACTGAAACCGGTGGAGGACCCAGAGGCTGACTGGCGGCTGGATGTCTATA
>ERZ772886.3778-NODE-3778-length-10452-cov-277.184765_pt1 | contig 10452 bp, 9 predicted proteins | sample MGYA00512128_ERZ772886 | MGnify/ENA primary metagenome ERZ772886 (study PRJEB29015, sample SAMEA2737698) | human gut metagenome | biome: human gut; feature: human-associated habitat; material: faeces | place: China | collected 2012 ... | reverse complement strand
TTTTAAAGGTATCTTCCTGTTGTTCAAATCTGTCAAGCACTTTATATTTATTACCAGCTATCTGCTGCATCTCAGCCTTTACAGCATCCAGATTGCTACCCGGTTTCAAGCGTAATTCCAAATCAGAGAGCATACCTTGCTGACCAAAGAGATTACGGGCAAATGAAATAGAAGTGATGATGTAGTTTTTATCATACTTAGCCTGTTTGACGGCAAAAAGTACGCCAGGAGAGTTGAGCGAGTCAACAACAAAGCCATCACCTGGGTTAGTCATATCCAGCTGTCCTTCCTTTTTAGGAGCATAGATTTTCAGGAAACCATCCCATTGTGCTCCTATGCCTAAATTCTGGGCAAGACGGATACCTACTGTTCCATATTCCAGATTGGCAGCATGCAAGGAGAAAGAGCCATCACCATATAAAATATCTGTAATATGAGAAAGTTCTGCAAAATTATCATCTACACCCTTGATTTTCACCATAGCCTGATGATCATTATAGATTGCAAGAGCTTGATCTTCTACGGTTTCTGTTGCAACATCTACCTGCGGCAAAAGACGAATCTTAGTAAGAATAGGATCATCTGCTGGTGCAGTCTTTCCCTCAACAGGCACAACCTTGAGTTGTGGGTCAAAACTCGTAAAGAGTGAAGCTACCAGGTCATGGAAGCCGTTAAAAACACTCAGAACGATGACCAGAGCCATCGTAGCTACCGCCACTCCTATTACAGAAATAGAACTGATGACGTTGATGACGTGCGTACTCTTCTTTGAGAAAAGATACCTGCGAGCTATAAAGAATGGGAAATTCATAATTCTATCTTACCTTATTTATATAACAGTATAGGGAGTCAAGAATTGCCGTCTTAACTCCCTTGTCTTTTTACTTCCTTACTCTTTTACTTTTTCAAGAGTTCATCAATGTGCTCCAAATAATCGAGACTATCATCAAGGAAGAAACGGAGTTCTGGAATAATACGTAACTGGTTTCTCACTTTTTTACCCAAGTCGAAACGGATCGTCTTCTCATTTGCATTGATATTCTTCAAAATCTCCTCTCCTTTTTCAGAAGGGAACACACTCAAGTAAGCAGTACAGATACTGAGATCTGGACTTACTCTAACCTTAGTAACACTTACCATCACACCATGCATCATGCGGGTTTGTGACTGGAAAATAAGACTCAACTCCTTCTGGAGAAGTCTTGATATACGGTTTTGTCTTGTTTCTTGCATAACTATTAACTATAAATTATTAACTATAAACTATTCAAGATCTACATGTGTAACCTCCACCTGTTCATGAAGGAAAATCTGTGCAGATTCCTTGAATTTATCCTCACTCTCTGTTGTGAGATATCGGCAAGAGCCTGTTTTGGTTATCATCTGTTCCATCTGCGGATGGCGGTTCAGATAATCTTTCAGACTGTTTGCTACATATTGTCCTTGCGGAACCACTCTTACGCCATCAGGAAGATTCTTCACAATGCTGCTCATAAGAAGCGGATAATGCGTGCAACCCAAAATAATGGTATCAATATCAGCGTCCTTCAGCATCAGCTGGTCGATGCGTTTCTTTACAAAATAATCAGCTCCCGGACTATCTGCTTCATTGGCTTCCACGATGGCAGCCCAAAGCGGACAAGCCACGCCACTCACCTGAATCTCTGGCCAAAGTTTCGAAATTTCCATATTATAACTTTGGCTTTTAATAGTACCTTCTGTAGCCAGAAGTCCCACGTGATTACTCTTGGTAATAGTACCAATTACTTCGGCAGTAGGGCGGATAATACCCAGAACTCTTCTGCTGGGATCCAACTCAGGAATATCGCGCTGCTGCAAAGAACGTAGTGCCTTAGCCGAAGCCGTATTACATCCCAGGATAACGAGATGACACCCCATAGAGAAAAGTTTAAGCACAGCCTGGCGTGTGAACTTATAAACCACCTCAAACGAACGCGAGCCATAAGGAGCACGAGCGTTATCACCCAAGTACATATAATCATACTGAGGCATCATCTGGCGCAACCCATGCAGGATGGTCAGTCCGCCATAACCAGAATCAAAGACACCGATTGGTCCGGGATTAGAAGGCAACATCATTTCAAAGTCTCCTCCAGCAAAGCTGTAATATCCTCCCCCATCTCTTCGTTGAGATAAGGAGCTGCATTATTGTCTGTATTGATGATAAAGGCAAAGCCCTTCTGCTTGCCAATCTTTTTAGCTTCCTCGTTTATTTTTGCTTTGAGCGGAGCATAAGCATCATTCTCTGCTTGCTGCAACAGGCGGGTAGCCTCAGCCTTGAAGGCAATATTTTTCTCCATCAATTCACGCAATTCAGCCTGACGTTTCTCCAGGATTGTCTTGGCATAAGTGCGCTGTCCATCAAGAAATTCCTCATACTTAGCATTAAACTCAGTTTCTACACGTTTCGTTTCTGCATCGTATTTCTCACGGAGTTCATCCATATTATGCTTGGCTATGGCGTAACCAGGCATAGTATGAAAAACCTTATCAAAACTAAAGTAGCCAAAATGCAAAGGAGCAGATACAGCAATCTGTTGTTGCTGAACCTTTGCTGCAGGCGTTGTATGCTGGGCTGAAACAGTCAAAGAGATGAAAGCAAAAGCCAGAAATAAGAGATTCTTTTTCATGATGAGTGATACCGTTTATGATGAATACCTTATAAATACCTCGTTATTGAAAATGAGAAATAAGGGCAAGCACTTCTGCCTGCCCTCAATCTATATTCTTTTTATTTGCCTTGATTACTTAATCTTAGCCTGTACTTCCTTAGTAACGTCTACTACGTTAGTACCTGTATATACAGCTGCACCATCCTCGAAGATGAAGGTGTAGTTGCCAGCCTTGCCTACAGCCTCAATAGCTGTACGTACCTTTGCTACGATAGGCTGCATGAGTTCGCTGCTCTTCTTCTGCAACTCCTGCTGACCATCCTGGTAAGCCTGCTGAATTTTCTGCTGGAGAGTCTGCAACTCAGTTTCCTTCTGCTGCTTTGCTGTAGCGTTCATTGTGCTGGAACCCTTCTGATACTCGTCAGCCTTACGCTGGAACTCATCCTGCATAGACTTCAAGTCATTCTCCTTCTGCTTCTGGAGAGCTTCCATCTCGCCATTAGCCTTAGCTACATCTGGCAAAGACTGCATAATCTGCTGAGTATTTACTTTACCAAACTTCTGAGCCATCATAGTCATTGGTGCACAGAGCATCAACATTAAAATAAGCTTTTTCATTGTTCTATTCTTTTTAATTATTAATTTCTAAATGAAGTTTTCATGCCGCCAACCATTGGCACATGTACTTACCGGCTGCAAATATACAATTATTATTTGGAATAACCTAATTTTTGGAGCACTTCGTTGCTAATATCTATCTTAGGAGAGCCAAAGATGATGCCGCTGTTGCTAGCTCTATCGAGAACAAGCGAATATCCGCGCAGGTCTGAAATCTCTTTTACGGCTGTATAAATCTCTTCCTGAATAGGTCCCATCAATGCTTCACGCATCTTATAAAGGTCGCCTTCTGCACCAAAATATTTTTTCTTCAAATCGCTAGCCTCCTTCTCTTTCTGCATGATGGCATCCTGCTTAGCCTTCTTCTGCTCCTGGGAAAGGAACACTACCTCATTCTGATAGTTCTTATACATGGTGCTTGCCTCTGTGTTAAGAGCTTCTACCTCAGCCTGCCATTTGCGGCTTACCTGATTCAGCTGCTCGTTGGCACGCTCATAAGCGGGTACATTCTTCAAGATGTACTCCATATCTATCAATGCATATTTCTGTGCATGTGCTGAGATGGCTGCTACAGCCATCATCAGCATCAATACTATTTTCTTCATAAAACCCATTTTTAGAATTCCTGACCTAAGATGAAGTGGAACTGGCTTCCACCCTTCTTATATGAGCTACCATTCCATACGGTATCGAAACCGTAAGCCCAGTCAATACCCATCAGACCAACCATAGGCAAGAAGATACGTACACCGACACCGGCACTACGTTTCATGCTGAATGGGTTGAACTTCTTGGTTTCATACCAGGCGTTACCAGCCTCTACGAAGGTCAAACCGTAAATGGTTGTGTTACCTAAGAGGAATGGATAGCGAAGCTCCAATGAGAAACGGTCGTATGCATAAGCATAGTAACCGGTTGTAGGACTGTAAGATACAGAACCATTCTCATAACCGCGGAGTCCGATTGTTTCCTCACCATAATATGATGAGTATCCACTCATACCGTCACCACCCACATAGTAGGTCTCGAACGGACTCTTCTTATACTTGTTATAAGAACCGAGCAAACCAAGTTCTACACGGGTCATCAATACGAAGCACTTCTGACCCTCTGTGAGTGCAGTATAAGTCTTTGCCTTGAACTTCCACTTATGGTATTCAATCCATCTGTACTTCTCCTGCTGTTCAGCAGAATAGGTTGGCGACTTAGAATCGTTGGCAAGATTCTTGTAGTCCTTGTTGTCGAACGCACTCCATGGTGGAGTAAGGTTGACACTTGCCTCAACCTCAGAACCACGACGTGGGAAGAGTTGGTTATCGGTTGATGTTCGGTTCAATGCGATGGTCAAGTTCAAGTTGTTCGCATTACCGTTGGTCATCAACATATAGCTCCAGTTCTTCATCATGTAGCGCTGGTAAGCCAACTGTACAGACAAGGTGAAGTAATCATCCGGCCAACGGAGGCGCTTACCCCAACCGAGGCTCACACCCACCATCTGGATATACTTGTCTGGATCGTAATAATTCTCGTAGTTGTTATAGTAACTAGAACCATAACCATACATATAACTGTAATAGTTGTTCATGTAAGCACTATTGTAATAGTTGCTTGACACGTCGGTACTCTTACTGTAGTATGCACCTACGCTAAACTGGATAGGTCGCTTGCCGCCAAACCAGTTGGTAGAGTAGCTTACGTTATAGCTCTGATAGTAGGTACCATTGGTCTGTGCACCGATACTCAGCACCTCACCGTCACCGATAGGCATGATACCACGATGCTCCTTGTTTTTGTTGAAGAGGTTTGCCATAGAGAAGTTGTTGAGCTTCAAGCCCACACGTCCGATGACACCCGTCTGACCCCAACCGAGCGAGAACTCAATCTGGTCGTTACTCTTCTGCTCCAGGTTCCAGTTTACATCAACCGTACCATCTTCAGGATTAGGCTTTACATCCGGGCTAACCTTCTCAGGATCAAAGTGTCCCATAGAAGCAAGTTCACGAGCCGAACGCATCAGAGCATCCTTAGAGAAAAGGTCGCCTGGCTTGGTACGAAGTTCACGACGCACTACGTTTTCATAAAGACGGGTATTACCATTGATACGTACATGGCTCAGATAAGCCTGAGGTCCCTCTGTTACGCGCATCTCCAAATCGATAGAATCGCCATCAATATTGATTTCAGTCGGTTCGATACGAGAGAACACATAACCATTATTATAGTAGAGGTTAGAAACAGCGTCATCATCTTCATTCAGGCGCTTACCCAATATCTTCTGGTTATATACATCGCCCTTCTTCATGCCGAGCAATGCTTCGAGATAAGCTGAAGAGTAAACGGTATTACCTGCCCAGGAGATGTTACGGATATAGTATTTCTTACCTTCATCTACCTTGATGTAGATATTAACGTGCTTCTCATCGAAGTTGCTCACGCTATCTTCCAGAATCTGAGCATCACGGAAACCATACTCATTATATTTGTCGATGAGTTTCTGCTTATCTTCCTTCCAGCGCTCAGGAGTAAACTTCTTCGACTTGAAGAAAGTAGCGAACTTACCAGCCTCATGCGTCTTGGCAAAAGCACCCTTCGAGAAGAGTCCACCCTTAATCTTGCGGTCAGAAAGCTGTTCGTTTCCATCGATCGTTATCTGATGTACCTTGATTTTTTCTTTCTTGTCTACAACAACATCCAGGATTACCTGTCCCTTGTTGGCAACATCATCGCGCTGGTTAATCTGGATATCAGCGTTCTTGAAGCCCTTATCATCGAAATACTTCTTGGCGAGGATTTTGGCACGGTCGAGCATATTCGGAGTTACCTGAGTGCCCTTTACCATACCCAACTTCTGCTCCATATCTTCACGCTCGCTCTTTTTCAAACCAACATAGTTGATATTAGAGATACGTGGACGAACCGCAAGATAGATATGGAGATAAAGCTTCTCACCTACGATAGAGTCGGCAGCGATAGCCACCTTCGAGAAGAGTCCATGTTTCCAGTAGCGCTTTACGGCATTGGTAATCTCGTCGCCAGGCACAGTAATCTCATCGCCCACACTGAGGCCTGAGATACCTGTGAGAACATAGTCTTCGTAGCCCTCAACACCCGAAACATTGATACCACCAATCTTAAGGGTACGAGGTGTACCAGCATACGAGATGTCAGGATTTACGATTTTATCTTGTGCCTGAATCTGCATGCATGCCATTACGCCGAACAGCAGGATGAAAATCTTTTTAAATCTATTCATTTATACCTTATTATATATAATATGATTTTTCTATGCTTGTATGAGGTTTTCCTATTTCTCCTCCTCTTCCACCTGTGCCTCGGTTTTTCCAAATCGACGTTGGCGGTTCTGATAACTTGCTATTGCCTTGTGCAGATCTTCTTCATTGAAGTCTGGCCAGAAGGTATCACAGAAATACAACTCTGAATAAGCTATCTGCCAAAGAAGATAGTTGCTGATACGGAGTTCACCTCCTGTACGTATCAGAAGTTCAGGATCTGGCATGAAACTGGTCTCAAGATGCTTTTCGAAGTTCTCCTCTGTCAGTTTATCCTCTATCTGCTCATAGGTTAAACCAGACTCGAGCGCTTCTTTTACCATTTTCTTTGTAGCATTCAGGATTTCCCATCGTGAAGAATAGCTCAATGCCACTACCATAGTCATCGAATCGTTCTTCGCAGTATGGTCCATGGTCTCCTGAAGCTTGTCCTGTACCTGTTGTGGCAGGCGTTTCAAATCGCCTATCACACGGAAGCGGACATTATTCTTCATGAAGATTTCATCTTCGAGCGAAGTCAGTACCAGTCCCATCAAGGCAGCAACCTCATCGGCCGGACGGTTCCAATTCTCTGTAGAGAAAGTATAGAGGGTGAGATATTTTACCCCCAACCTGGTACACTCCGATGTAATTCGGCGCACGGTATCTACTCCAGCCTGATGGCCGTAGCTACGCTCCTTGCCCCGTTCTGTTGCCCAGCGACCATTGCCATCCATAATGATAGCGATGTGCTCAGGAATCCTGTTCATATCTAAGTTGTCCATCATTCTTCTTTATTACAAGTTTTACATTTTGCACTAAAACTATAGGTCACCGAAACGGCTATGGTAGAATAGCAGTCGGAATTCTTGAAAATGCCACTGCTCTTTACCCGGTAAGGGTCTTTCACACCATCCAGTTCATCGCTGAGCGAGAAATGGAAAGTCCAGGCCAATCCCAAGTTCAACCTTTCGTTTACTTTATATTTTGCGCCGATGCCTAAAGGCACGTTGGCTGTAAATACATTTTTTTCGTTACCTTTTACATAGGTTGCTCCCAGGCCACCCAGTATATAAGGAACCAGGCGCTGGGCTCCGCGATAGTCTCTGCCTGTTCCGTAAGGCCAGAAGTTGTACTCAAACACCAGATTCATATCCACCAGCGTATGATTGAAACTATAGGGATTCTCCGCATAATCAGGATAGAAAGTATCTACATTTGCCGAAGAACCTTTTATTTTTCCAAAGCCCACGCTCAGTTTCAAGTCCTTGTAGGGGTCGAAATTGTATCTTCCCACCAGGAAACCGGCAGGTTGCATGTCGCCAAGCACATTTCCGTTAAAGTCGCCTTCATAGGTCATTACTCCCACACCGGCGCCTATCTCCATGCGATATTGCGGATCGTCCTGTGCACGAACCGCCATACAGCCCAGAGTTAAGAAGGCAAGCAGGATGATTAATCTTCCTTGCTCCAGCCATCTATATTGAAACGTCCTCTCCATACGTATCCGTTTCTGATAATCCAATAGTAATGTTGATTGTCACGGCAGAAAGCGAAACGACCTTCATTAGCAAACTTAGCAGGCAGAACAACCATCTTATCCTGCTTCCAAGTCAATCCGGCATTCTGGCTCTTATACCATTTGCCGTTACTGCCTAAAGCAACGAAGCCTGTATCGGCAGCACAGGTAATTACCTGATCCAGCCAAGGCATCTTTCCACTTTTATTGTTTTCGATTTCCAGATAGTTCCACTGTCCGTCTTCATTTGCATAGTCAACCGTGCGCAACCATGTGGTAGCAACCGTATCTTTCAAAGCCTTGTCGCGAGTACCCAGCAGCATTACGTTCTCTACATCCTTAGCAGAGAGTACGCCAGCCACATTCATTGAGATATTCTGTTTTGGCAAATAGGCTTTATCTGTATCAAGTTTCTCTGCCTTCCAGTTGGCACCCTTATCTTCTGAAACAGAGATACCTGTAGCTGTATAAGCATAGAGATTCTTGCTGCTTGCACCAATGAGCTGCTTGATATCTGCGTTGTCAGAAACCACTGTCCATGTTGCTGCATCGGCAGAAGCATAAACCTTGCCGCCATCTGCAATATAGAGTTTGCCATCCAGCGCTACTGCACTCTGGTAAGCGTCACTACTTAAGCTTTCGTTCATCGTAATAGATGACCAGGCGCTGCCATCATTGATGGCTGACTTCAGCACCTTAGTACCATCGGCAGTCTTGCCGAATACATAGATGTCATCACCACAAGCTACAGCCTTCAGATCAGAGAATGCAGCCAACTGACTGTTGTTCTGAGCCAGCTCATGCCACTTAAACTCATAAGGCAACTCCTTATGTACGTTTACGGTAACCTTATACTGGGCATAGGCAGAGTAGTCGCTGCTGTAAACTCTAATAAAGCGAGGCTTTGAGAAGTTGATGGAATCAGAGCTTGAATAGTATGCTGCGACAGAATCAGTCTTGTTGATATCCATCAGGAGAATAGGGCTGCTATTCTTGCTGCTGATAGTAGCCAATATGGCAGTATCCCTCACCCCACAAGGCAAGGAATCTACATTATAAATCAAGCGTTGTGCCTGATCTATGTAAAATTTATAGTCAGAGCCTGTCACATTAGCCTTGAGCAAGGTATCTTTACCTGCCTTCGTTTTGGTATATCTGTCAAGACTACCCAACGAGAAAGCCGTGATGGCTGTATCATGTGTATATTCTACTGTTGTTTCATCGCTGCTCAAGCAAGAAGAGAGCGAGAGCGTAGCTGTAATCAGCGCTATGAAAGCAAAAAACTTCCTTTTCATTCTATCCTATTTTATTTTTAGCTGCAAATTTACTGAGAATTCTTTAAAAACTCGACCTTTTCTCCTTATTATTATGCAAATTATTCATTTTTAGGCGCATTTTTTAAGTTTTTTAGTGATTTCGAGGCGTAAAAACGAAGAAATCCCGCTTCTTTTGCAAGAAACGGGATTCCATATTTAGTATAAATTCGAAGTGTCGAATTAGAGCTGTGGACCAGCAGCAACGAGAGCCTTACCAGCCTCGTTTGTCTCATACTTCTTGAAGTTCTTGATGAAACGAGCAGCCAAATCCTTAGCCTTCTCCTCCCACTGAGAAGCCTCAGCGTATGTATCACGTGGATCGAGGATCTTAGGATCTACGCCTTCCAACTGTGTAGGAACTACGAAGTTGAAGAATGGGATAGTCTTTGTAGGAGCTGCGTCGATTGAGTGGTCGAGGATAGCGTCGATGATACCACGTGTATCGCGGATAGAGATACGCTTGCCTGTACCGTTCCAACCTGTGTTAACCAAGTATGCCTTAGCACCAGACTTCTGCATCTTCTTTACCAACTCCTCAGCGTACTTAGTTGGGTGCAACTCCAAGAATGCCTGACCGAAGCAAGCAGAGAATGTTGGAGTAGGCTCGGTGATACCGCGCTCTGTACCAGCCAACTTAGCTGTGAAGCCAGAGAGGAAGTAATACTTAGTCTGCTCAGCGTTCAAGATAGATACTGGTGGCAATACACCGAATGCATCTGCTGAGAGGAAGATAACCTGCTTAGCAGCTGGACCCTGAGAGAATGGACGCTGGATGTTCTTGATGTGGTAGATAGGATAAGATACACGAGTATTCTCGGTAACAGTCTTATCTGCGAAGTCAATCTTACCATCCTTAGCTACAGTTACGTTCTCGAGAAGAGCGTCACGTGTGATAGCACCGTAGATATCTGGCTCAGACTCCTTGTCGAGGTTGATAACCTTAGCGTAGCAACCACCTTCGAAGTTGAACACACCCTCGTCGTCCCATCCGTGCTCATCGTCACCGATCAACTTACGCTTAGGGTCTGTTGACAATGTAGTCTTACCTGTACCAGAAAGACCGAAGAAGATAGCTGTATTCTCACCGTTCATATCTG
>ERZ772886.3777-NODE-3777-length-10453-cov-5.154260_pt1 | contig 10453 bp, 8 predicted proteins | sample MGYA00512128_ERZ772886 | MGnify/ENA primary metagenome ERZ772886 (study PRJEB29015, sample SAMEA2737698) | human gut metagenome | biome: human gut; feature: human-associated habitat; material: faeces | place: China | collected 2012 ... | reverse complement strand
ACTCGCCCGTTGCGGAATAAACTTCAATGTGGCCTGCTACATACCGGAATTGTGCTGTCATGGGAACCCCTGCCTTTCTGCTTTGCTATGGTTTTATTATAGCAGACATCCAGGGCGATAAACCGGACTTCCAGTCCTCGCAGACGAAAAAGCAGGGTGATAAAGTGTACTTTAAGCCTTTGTGCGGGCCACATAGGCGGCAAAACCGCGCAAAAAGCGCATCATACCCAGCACCCACAGGCACAAAAGGAACCAGAGTGCCGTGTATTTTGGGCACACAAGCCCGGCAAGGTTGCCCCATTCCTGGCTGTAATCCCACACCTCAACATGCAGCAGACGGCGGCAGGCAAGCCCGGTGCCCAGTTCCAGCACCGAAACTCCAACCGCGCCGATCCCCGCCAGCAGCGGGGTGGGCAGTGGCAGGCGGCCGAGGGCATCCAGTGCGCAAAGGCAGGCCCCGCCCGCCAAAAACATCGTCCAATGGGTTGTGCCGCGCCAGGCGATCTCCAGCGCAAGGTACGCGGTACCGCCCATGGCAAACAGCACCAGCTGCCCCGGCGCAGCCAGACGGTGGAAACAAACAGACATACAAACGCCCCCTGTACAGTATGGAAGAATGACCCAGTCATCCTTTGCCATAGTATGTGCAGGGGGCGCAGTTTGTAACCATTTTGTAATAAAGTTACAGCATTTTATTTGGACAGCTTCTTCAGCAGTTCGCTGCGGGTATCCCACAGGTTCTTGCTCAGGTCAACATAATAGCGGTGCGGATTTTCAAAGCGCTTTACTTCGTCCCACAGGGTGCCCACCTGGGCTTTGCAGAACTTGCGGATATCAGCCAGGTTGGGGCTGGTGTAAACGCGCTTGCCGTTCTCATAGATCGGGGTGGAAATGCAGCGGGCAGTGCTGTTGACATAGGTGCATTCCTTCCAGGTCTCGATGGGGTCAAACAGGGTAATGCCGTTCTTGGTATCCACCACTTCGTCTGCCATAGTGATCAGGTCTGCCTGGGCTTTGCCGTCCTCATCATAGATACGCCATACCTTTTTCAGGCAGGGAATGGTCATCTTTTCCACGGATTCGGAGAGCTTCATCTTGGGGGTATAGCTGCCGTCATCCTCTTTCACTGCGGCCAGCTTGTACACGCCGCCAAACACGGGGTCGCTCTTGGCGGTGATCATGTTCTCGCCAATACCAAAGCTGTCCACACGGGCACCCTGCAAAATCAGGTCGCGCACGATGTATTCATCCAGAGAGTTGGAAGCGCAGACGGTGCAGTCCGGGTAACCGGCGGCATCCAGCATCTGGCGGGCCTTTTTGGAAAGGTAGGCAATATCGCCGGAGTCAATGCGCACACCTTTGGGGCGCTTGCCCATCGGCTTCAGCACTTCGTCAAACACCTTGATGGCATCGGGTACGCCATGGCGCAGAACGTTGTAGGTATCCACCAGCAGCACGCAGTTGTCCGGGTACATCTCGGCATACTTCTTGAATGCGTCATACTCGGTGGGGAACATCTGCACCCAAGAGTGTGCCATAGTGCCGGATGCCGGGATACCGAAGTCACGGGCAGCCATCACGCAGGAGGTGGAGCTGCAGCCGCCGATGTAGGAAGCGCGGGCGCCAAAGTAGGCGGCGTCATACCCCTGGGCACGGCGGGCGCCAAACTCCATAACCGGGCGGCCAGCGGCAGCGCGGCAGATGCGGTTTGCCTTGGTCGCAATCAGGCACTGATGGTTAAAGGTGACCAGCAGCAGGGTTTCCAGCAGCTGGCACTCAATAGCCGGGCCTTCTACGGTCACAATGGGCTCCTGCGGGAAGATGGGCATGCCCTCTTCAATCGCCCAGATATTGCAGTGCAGCTTAAAGTTGCGCAGATAGTCCAGGAACTGCTCATTGAAAGCACCGGTGGAGCGCAGATAATTGATGTCTTCCTCGGTAAATTTCAGGCTGTCCACTGCGTTGATAAACTGCTCCAGGCCGGCCATAATGGCGTAACCGCCGCCGTCCGGCACCTTGCGGAAGAACATATCAAAGACGGCAATTTTATCCTTATACCCTTCGTCCAGGTAGCCGGCCGACATGGTAAGCTCATAAAAATCCGTCATGGTTGTCAGGTTGCGTTTTACATCCAACATAGTACAATGTACCCCCTTATGGCTGGCTGGTGCCCGCCATTATTCCTTATTTCAATATTTCAATCGTTCGGTTTATTTTTGCGTTTTGGGGTCGGTTGCTCCACACGGCGCACCGTAAGCAGCATAACATACACCCACAAAACCGCATAGACAACAGCCGCTATGATGCAAAGCACAATAACGACCTTGAAATAAGTGCTTGAAAAGAAAGCCTTTACCTTCGCCATGGTATACAACAGCTCGTTGCGGTCCACGCTGCTGCCGGCCAAAAGGTCCACCGCACCAACGGTTTCACCCTGCATGGTAACGGTAACGGTACCCACCACATCGCCCTGCTTGATGGGCGCGGAGAGGTGCTCCGGAACATTGAAGGTCTTTTCCGTCAGCTCTGCCCCGCCCTGCCGCGGCAAAAGGGTCTGCATATCATCCGCCGGGTAGATCATTACCGTATCCGTCTGGGAGGAATACACAATAGGCAGCTCGGTAATGGGCTGGGTGGTATCCAGCGCCGCCGTTACGGTAAAGGTGGCGAACGCCCAATCCATCAGCTCGGCGGTTTCGGTCAGCGCCGGGCGCGGGTCTTCGTCCGTTTTGGGGCTGTGCAGCACCACGCTGACATAGGTTTCGCCGTCCTGGGTGTGCCAGCCCGCAAAATTCTGCCAGTCATCCAGGCTGCCGGTTTTGCCGCCTTTGGTGTAAGAGCGGTAATAGTTGCTGCTGGGCGAAACCAGCTTATCACTGGTCAGGATGGTATAGGGCGAATCATGCTTGGTGGAGGCCGGCATCTGGTAGCTTTCCTCCCCTGCCGCCTGGGCAAAGGCATCATAGCCCATAGCCACCCGCACCAGCAGGTAGGCATCCCGCGCGGTGGTCACGTTGCCGGGATCCAGCCCGCAGGGGTCAGTAAAGGTAGTGCCGGTGCAGCCGATGCGGGCAGCTTCATCGTTCATCATGGCCACAAAGTTATCAATGCTGCTGCCGCTCATATAGTCTGCCACGATATACGCTGCCTCGTTGGCGCTGGGCAGCAGCATGGCATACAGCAGGCTGCGCAGGGTATGGGTCTCGTCTTTCCAGATATCCGCCGTGGAAGCATTTTTGCCGTACAGGTAATCATAGATATAGCCCGGCGCTGTAATGCTGATGGTATCCAGCTGGTCCTGGTAGCTTTCCAGCATCAGGATCATGGTCATCAGCTTGGTCAGACTGGCGGCGGCCATGGGGGTTTCGCTGTTTTTTTCATAAACAACCAGCCCCGTATCGGTGTTAGCCACATAGGCTGCCTCTGCGGTAACAGAAAATTCCGGTGTCAGGTTGGGGGCATCGGCGGCTTCCTCCGCTGCGGCGGGTAGGACCAGCAGCACCGCCAGCAGCAGTACCGCAAGGCAGGCAGACAGGAATTGTTTCATGGCATGTCCTTTTTGGTTTGTCGGCCCAACCTGTAAAGTTATGTGTCAATACAGGTTAAACCTTAGTATAGCAAATTCTTTCTGCAAAAAAAAGAGATTATACAAAAAAATCAAAAATAATTTGGGCAGTTTTTTATTGGAAATAAAGATGTCAAGACTAATTCATGGCCCCGGCTGTGGCAAACAGGCGCTCCACTTCGTCCGAAAGGGCTTTGTGCTCCGGTTTGGCCAGGTTGGGGTCCAGGGCCAGCAGGGCTTTGGCTTCCTGCTGGGCAACGGTCAGGGTGCGGGTATCCTGCACAAGGTCCGCCACATGCAGGGTGGGCAGGCCGTGCTGTGCTTCGCCGAAAAAGTCGCCGGGGCCGCGGGTTTCCAGGTCATACTTGGCAACGGCAAAACCATCCGATGTGCGGCACAAAAAGTGCAGCCGCTGGCGTACCGCTTCTCCCTCGTTATCCGAAATCAGGATACAGCAGGAATTCGCCGCACCGCGCCCCACGCGGCCGCGCAGCTGGTGCAGTGCCGAAAGGCCGAACCGCTCTGCATTTTCGATCACCATTACGGTTGCATTGGGCACATCCACACCGACTTCAATCACGGTGGTGCTGACCAGCACATCCAGCTCCCCGGCCTTGAACTGCTGCATCACTTCATCTTTATCTTTCGGCTTCATTTTGCCGTGCAGCAGGCCGATGCGCCGCCCCGGCAGCAGCGGGCAGGCCACCTGCTCGTAATACTGCTTGACGGCTTTCATGCCGGAATCCATTTCGTTTTCCTCAATGGCCGGGCAGACGATATATACCTGATGCCCTGCGGCGATCTGTTTTTCCAGAAAGCCGTACATATCGCGGCGCTTTTTGCCAGTAATGAACCAGGTCTTGATGGGCTTGCGGCCGGGGGGCAGCTCATCCAGAATAGAGATATCCAGATCCCCGTACATCAAAAGCCCCAGAGTACGCGGGATGGGGGTTGCGCTCATGACCAGCAGGTGCGGGTTGTTGGCCTTGCCCGCCAGAATGCCGCGCTGCCGCACGCCAAAGCGGTGCTGTTCGTCCACAATGGCAAGGCCGAGATTTTTGAACACCACGCTGTCCGTCAGCACCGCATGGGTGCCAACCACCAGCCCGGCACGGCCATCCGCAATGGCGGCAAGGGCCACCCGCTTTTCGGTGGCTTTCATGCCACCCACCAGCAAGGTCACGTTGACGCCAAACGGCTCCAGGCGGTCGGCCAGGTTGGCGGCGTGCTGGCGGGCCAGAATTTCCGTTGGGGCCAGCATAGCGCTCTGCCAGCCATTTTGCGCGGCAAACCAGATGGCCGCAGCGGCCACCAGCGTTTTGCCGCTGCCCACATCGCCCTGCAGCAGACGGTTCATCGGGGTCGGGCCGCACAGATCATGGCAGATTTCTTCCGCCGAGCGGCGCTGTGCCCCGGTGGGTGCATAGGGCAGGCTGCGCCAGAACGGCGCAAGGTCCAGCTCCCGCATGGGGGCACCGGTAATTTTGCGGCCATGGCCTCGCATCAAAAATATGCCCAGCTGCAGGATATACAATTCTTCAAAGATCAAACGGCGGCGGGCAGCGGCAGCATCTGCCGCGTCCCGCGGGGCATGGATGGCCCGCACAGCGTCCGCTTTGGGCGGCATGCGGTAGCGGGTCAGCAGCTCTGGCGGCAGCGGGTCATCCAGCTGGGCCACATATTCCAGCGCCAGCTGGGCGCAGCGGGTCAGGCGGGCGGCGGGCAGCCCTTCGGTGCTTCCGTAAACCGGCAGCAGGGGCGCCGCAACAACCTGGGCTTCGGTGCGCACAAGCGGGTGCAGGATTTCCCGCCGGGTCATCATGCCGCCAACGCGGCCCTCGAAATAATATTCGGTTCCAGGTTCCAGCTTTTCCGCCGTATAGGGCGCGTTGAACCAGGAAAGCGCCAGCATTCCCGTATCGTCCCCTGCCAGCACATGGGAGAGCATCCGCCCGCCTTTAATGCGCCGGTCCGGGTCCCGCTGCAGCACCGTTGCCTTTACGCAGCAGTCCACATCAAACGGCGCTGATACTACCGTGTACGGCTGGGAATAATCAATATACCGCCGCGGATAGTGCAGCAGCAGATCCCGGATGGTATAAATGCCGAGCTTGGCAAACTTTTTGGCGTAAGCCGGGCCAACGCCTTTCAGGTATTGGATGTCGCTGTTGATATCCGGCATGGCTGCACCTCCTTCCGGTAGGGTTATAAACAAAGGACGAACATGCGTTTTGATGCACAAGTTCGTCCTTGAATGGTTTTGTCCGTTATGCCGGGATCATTCCACGCTGAGCATATAGTAGTAAACCGGCTGACCGCCATGGATATGGCTGACCTCCACGCTGGAGCCGCACTTGGACTGCACCAGTTCGGTGGTATGTTCGGCATCTTCCTCGCTGACTTCCGCACCGGAGATCACGGTGATGAACTGGCTGTCCTTTTTCTTCATGGAACGTGCCAGGCGGTAGGTCATCTTGGTAATGTCGCTGCCAGTGGCAACGATCTTACCGTTTTCCAGCGCCATGATCTCACCCTTACGGATGGGGCGACCGTCAAACTCGCTGTCGCGGGCGGCATAGGTGATCAGGCCGGTAGCAACCTTTTCGGCGGCGGCCATCATGTTGACGGCGTTCTCCTCCGGGGCGGCTTCGGGGTCAAAGTTCAGCATGGCGGTCATGCCCTGGGGCACGGTACGGGTAGGCAGAACCAGAACCTTGCGGTCAGCCAGCTTTTCTGCCTGTTCGGCAGCCATGATGATGTTTTTATTGTTGGGCAGCACCAGAACGGTCTTGGCGGGCACGCTCTGGATGGCAGCCAGGATATCCTCGGTTGCCGGATTCATGGTCTGGCCGCCGGAAACAACGGCATCCACGCCCAGGTCCTCAAACACGGATTTCAGTCCATCGCCCGCCGCCACGGCAACAAAGCCATAGGCGCGGTCCGGGTCAACTGCAGCGTAAACAAAAGTTTCCTTTGCGCCGGTCTCGGCAGCCTTTTCCTCGGCTTCGGCCTGCTTTTCCAGGCCCTTGGCCTGCTTCTGGCGGGCCAGGAACTGCTCGTGCATGTTCTCGATCTTAAAATTGGTCAGGTAGCCATACTTGATGGCCTCGCTCAGCATCATGCCGGGGTCAGCCGTATGCACATGGCAGTTGGCCACATCGTCATCCTCGATCACAACAACAGAGTCGCCGTTGGATTCCAGGAAGGCGCGCAGGCGGGTGACGCTTGCTCCGGGATCCTTATGGACCAGGAACTGGGTGCAGTAGCCGTTTTTGATATCCTCAACCTTCATCAGGTCGTCGGCAAACACGCCCTTGCCTGCTGCGCTGGAATCCAGCTTCGGCTTGGCGGCAACCTCGGCACCGGCAACGATCTCGCCGCCGTCAAACACCTGCTTCATGCCCTCAAACACCAGCATGATGCCCTGGCCGCCGGCATCCACAACGCCAGCCTTTTTCAGCACAGGCAGCAGGTTGGGGGTGTCCTCCAGAGCTTTCTGGCCAGCTTCGCACACGGTGGCCCACAGCTGCGGCACATCGTCGGTTTCAGCGGCAACGGCAGCCTCGGCAGCCAGGCGGGTAACGGTCAGGATGGTGCCCTCGGTGGGCTTCATGACCGCCTTGTAAGCAGCTTCCACGCCCATCTGCAGGGCTTTGGCCAAGTCAGCGGCCTCGGCATCGGTTTTACCGGCCAGCGCCTTGGAAAAACCGCGGAACAGCAGGCTGGTGATAACGCCGGAGTTGCCGCGCGCACCGCGCAGCATGGCGGAAGCAGCAGTTTTGGCGGACTCGCCCACGGTGCAGCTGTCGTCCAGAGCCTCCAGCTCACGCACGGCAGCGCCCACGGTCATGCCCATGTTGGTGCCGGTGTCGCCATCCGGCACAGGGAAAACGTTCAGCTCGTCCACGCGGGAACGCTGGTTGTTGATGTTGTTGGCGCCGGAAATGATGGCGTCGCGCAGGATCTTACCAGAAATCATTGTTCTTACTCCTTAGTAGCTGGCCGGAAAATCCCGGCTCGGGTTTGCAGACAAATCAGGCGATGACGTCATCCACGGACACCACCACGCGGGCGACCTTCAGCCCGGTGGCCTGTTCTACCTCGTCCTTGACACGGTGGGAGATGCTGCGGGCGGCGGTGGAAATGTTCAGACCGTAGCTGACGGCAATGTGCAGCTCGATGACCAGACGCCCATTCTGCTGGGTCACGCGCACACCCTTTTCCGGGTAATCGGAACCGTATACCATGCTTTTCACAGCGTCAGTCATATCACGGGGAGCCATGGCAGCAACGCCGTAGCACTGTTTGGTGGCTTCACCCACCAGGGTGGAAAAATACCCATCAGTAAAGCTGACATTCCCAAGCGGGAAACGGGAAGTGATCATAGTCGCTCTGCTCCTTTATGTTATTTTTCATAAAAATACACGCAAGGGTCGGGGGCATTGGCTGTGCAAAACAAAGCTTGCCTCAGATAAACACCCACCCTATTATACAACTTTGCACCGTGGTTGTACAGTTCAAATTGTTGGATTTACTGCTTTTTGCGCTCTTTTTGCATGGTTTTTGTAAAGAAAAAAGAGCAAATTCCTTCGACAGCCCTCGCGCCGCTTTGCGCAGCGGGCGTGGTATGCTGAAGGCAGGCTGTGCGGAACCCATCAAAACGGAAAGTATGACAAATAAAGAAAAACAATCTGTGAATAAATTATAAAAGCTTCCTTGTCTGGCTTTCTTTGCCTATGGAAAAGTGCTAAAATATAAATGAAAAGGAAAAGGGGCGGTCAGCCCCCTTTTTCCATGATACTTCCCGGAATACGCCGGACGCACGGCACATTACATAGCGTGGGCAGACCCTTCCAACAGGTATTGCTTGCAAAAAATGCGATAGGAGTTGTTGGCATGAACATTCTCTTTTTTCTTTCCCCAAAGCAGGATCTGATGTACGTTTACGATGACTTCACCCTCCGGCAGACGCTGGAAAAGTGGGAAAATAACCGCTACGCCTCCATTCCGGTGCTGAATCGCAAGGGCGAATATGTGGGCACCCTGACCGAGGGCGATATCCTGTGGGGACTGAAAAAATACCATGGTCTGGATCTGGAAGCCGCCGAGGACATTCCCATCTCAGAGTTTGCGCATAAGCGGGACTACAAGGCCGTCACGGTAACCACCAGCATGGATGAACTGGTGGAAGCTGCCATGAGCCAGAACTTCGTCCCGGTGGTGGATGACCGGGGCATTTTCATCGGCATTGTGCGGCGGCAGGCCATCATCCGTTACTGCTACGATAAATCCCGCAAGATTGAAATGACCCGCACCGGCCGCCCCGTAAAGGAGCTGGCTGGTGTACATTAAAAACACAAAATGAGGGCGCTGCACAGTAAAAGTGTAGCGCCCTCAGTGTTATTTGTTGCTTATTACTTATTACGGATGTACTCGTCCATGGCCTTTGCAGCTGCCTTACCGGCACCCATGGCCTTGATGACGGTAGCAGCGCCGGTCACGGCGTCGCCGCCGGCGTACACGCCGTCGCGGCTGGTCTTGCCCTCGTCGCCCTCGGTCACGATGCAGCCGTGCTTGTTGGTCTCCAGACCCGGGGTGGTGGAACGGATCAGCGGGTTGGGGCTGGTGCCCAGGCTCATGATCACGGTATCCACTTCCAGCTCAAACTCGCTGCCCTGCTTTTCAATGGGACGGCGGCGGCCGGAAGCATCCGGCTCACCCAGCTCCATCTCAATGCAGGTCATGGAGTGTACAAAGCCGTCCTCGTCCGGGTGGATAGCAACAGGGTTGCACAGGGTCTTGAAGATGATGCCCTCTTCCTCGGCGTGCTCCACCTCTTCCTTACGGGCGGGGAGCTCCTCCATGCCGCGGCGATAGACCACATAGACCTCGGCGCCCAGACGCTTTGCGCAGCGGGCGGCGTCCATAGCCACGTTGCCGCCGCCCACAACAGCCACCTTCTTGGGGTGCTGGATGGGAGTGTCGGAATCGGGCTTATAGGCCTTCATCAGGTTGATACGGGTCAGGAACTCGTTGGCGGAGAGAACGCCCTTGTAGTTGACACCGGGGATGTTCATGAACATAGGCAGACCAGCGCCGGAGCCGATGAACACGGCCTCAAAGCCCTGCTCCTCCATCAGCTCGTCCACGGTGATGGTACGGCCGATGACGGTATCGGTGGCGATGGTAACGCCCAGCTCCTTCAGGCCGTCCACTTCTTTCTGAACGATGGTCTTGGGCAGACGGAACTCGGGGATGCCGTACACCAGAACGCCGCCGGCCAGATGCAGAGCCTCAAACACGGTGACGTCGTAACCCTTCCGGGCCAGGTCACCGGCACAGGTCAGGCCGGAGGGACCGGAACCCACCACAGCCACACGGTGGCCGTTGGAAGCGAGCTTCTCCGCAGCGCCGGAAGCATGCTCACGGTGCCAGTCGGCCACGAAGCGCTCCAGACGGCCGATGCCCACAGGCTCGCCCTTGATGCCGCGGACGCAGTACTTCTCGCACTGGCTCTCCTGGGGGCAGACACGGCCGCAGACAGCGGGCAGAGCGGAGGTAGCGGCGATGATCTGATAGGCAGCCTCGAAATCGCCCTTGGCGACCTCGGCAATGAAATCAGGGATATGTACCATCACGGGGCAGCCCTGCATGCAGGGCTTATTCTTGCAGTGGAGGCAGCGCTGGGCCTCGTCCAGGGCCTGGGCCTCGGTGTAGCCCAGGGCCACCTCGTCAAAGTTGCCACTGCGGACCTGGGGGTCCTGGGAGGGCATGGGATTCTTCTTCAAGCTCATGTTAGCCATGCCTCACGCCTCCTTCCGGTAGAGATTGCAGACTTCCTCGTGCTTGTGCATCTCGAAGTCGCGGTACATCTGGTTGCGCTTGACG
>ERZ772886.3768-NODE-3768-length-10478-cov-9.116857_pt1 | contig 10478 bp, 6 predicted proteins | sample MGYA00512128_ERZ772886 | MGnify/ENA primary metagenome ERZ772886 (study PRJEB29015, sample SAMEA2737698) | human gut metagenome | biome: human gut; feature: human-associated habitat; material: faeces | place: China | collected 2012 ... | reverse complement strand
CCATCACTATTTCAGGATCGATGCCATCAGCATTGCGCTGCGCGGCAACCGTAAGGGCAAGCTGAACATCTACTCCACCCACTATCTTGATGAGGCCAATCCGGCGCACGAGCAGAGCGAGGTGGACGAAGCGGGCACCCTTTCTGAGCGGGTATTTAAAAGCAAAGAGATCCTGCTGCTTAATCTCAGCGAGCAGGACCCGGTGGCGCCGTACGAGCGGATGCTGTTTAACACCTGGGGCAACAAAATTCAGACCCTGTGCCTCCTGCCGCTGATGTCCGGCAGCACCATGCTTGGGGTGCTCAAACTGGCGCAGTGCGATGAAGCCGTGTTTACCACCGCCAACCTGAAGCTGCTGCGCCAGATCGCCGAGCGTATTTCCATCGCGCTGGATAACGCCCTCGCCTATCAGGAGATCCACCGCCTGAAAGAGCGGCTGGTGGACGAAAACCTGGCCCTGACCGAACAGCTCAACAACGTGGACAGCGAGTTTGGCGAAATCATCGGGCGCAGCGATGCCATGTACAGCGTGCTTAAGCAGGTGCCGATGAACATGCTATTTAAGAATCTCGTGTCGCTCTAAACCGGAACTCTATAAATAAACATGACGAGAGTCTCTTGAAACTTAGAAGGGAGAAGATATTTTTATAACAGTGTCTAAAAATCATACACCCTGTGTCAAATTATTAGACAGTCATTTAAAACTAGCATAAAGATAGCATACTGATTAACAACAAGTTAATATAATGGCACGCTGTTTGTATCATAAAAAGCAAACGGCTAATAGATTTATGAAAGAATTAAAAACAGATTTTACTTTTTAAAATAGGAACAAAAGATGTGAAACGTCTGATGAAATTTACACTCATCAGACGGAATGTAACCCATGAGAGTCCTATAAAAACTTAAAAATAACATAGCAACATCATGAAAACAATATTACGCAATCTATTTTATACGCTTAAACGTTTTCGGACAGCTTCCGTACTCAACTTGTTGGGATTATCAACAGCTTTTGCTGCCTTCATGCTGATTATGATGAAAGCGAGCTACGAATACAACTTTGATACGTGTTATCCAAACTCCGACCGCCTGGTCATGCTAAATTTTGGAGAAGAAAAAGATAATTCGATCACTTTACTTCCAAGAGGCCCAATCGATTTCCTCATCCAACAAGTACCCGGCATCGAATATGGAACCATCTACGCTCCCTGCTGGCAGAAACAAGCGTTCTGCACCAATCCTGAAAATCCGCAATATTTCTATGAAACTCCGTGGGCTGTGTACCCTGATTTCGGAAAAGTTATCGGACTACAGTTCGTAAAAGGAAGCGACAAGGATATGGATAAGCCTGAAAGCATCATTATATCGGAAAGCTATGCCCATAAACTTTTCCCAAAAGGTAACGCTTTGGGCTCCTATCTCTATACGGAAGACAATACTGGACTGGTAGCAGGAATAGACAAGTTCAGAATATGTGGAATCTTCAAAGACCTTCCTGAAAACTGCCAATTTAAAAATGACATATTCATCCGGATGAGTGATTTCCAGAAAGATGACTGGGGAAGTATGAACTTTTTTGCCTTTTTCCGACTGAAACCGGGAGTAAGCGCAACTGATATCAACTCACAAATCGAAGCCAGTGGAGCCAATAAACGACTGAATATTGTAGACAAAGGAAATCAACGGCTTTATGTATTCCCCATCCAAAAACTCTATTATGACATGTCGGCATCCTATTACCTCAAAACAGGAAACCGCAATACAATGATTCTTCTCGTAAGTATCGGATTACTGATTATCATTATCGCTTGCATTAATCTTATCAATTTCAGTACCGCCCTAGCACCAGTTCGCATGCGCAGTATCAATACTCAAAAAGTATTGGGCAGCAGCAACTGGGAATTACGCCGTGCCTTAAGTACCGAATCAGTCGGCATCATCTTGATCAGCTGGTTCTTATCACTGGGCATTGTCGAAATACTCATACGCCTGAAGATGCTCACTTTTATGGGATTCACCCCTTCATTGATTACCTACTGGCACATTATAGGATACACCGGAATCATCGCATTGGTGACAGGCGTAATTGCCGGAGTCTATCCAGCATGGTACATGACTTCTTTCCCTCCGGCCCTCGTATTGAAAGGAAACTGTGCCCTAAGCGGAAGAGGCAAACGCCTCCGCATGTTCCTTATCGGTTTTCAGTATATCGTTTCATTTGTTCTGATTGTGACAGCCGGATTCATTTTCTTACAAAACCGCTTTATGCAGAATTATATATCAGGCATCGATAAAGACCAGATACTAGTTGCCTCTCTTCCACAAATGCCTTACCAAAGCTCCGAATACCGCAATTTTACAAATACTCTAAAAAGTTTTGCTGAAATAGACGACATAGCTTATGCCAAATCAAGTCTGGGCGGAGAAAACGGATATACTCAATATGCTTTCTTATATAAAGAAAAAATGTACGGACATTACTACATTGATGTCACAACAAATTTCTGTAAGGTAATGGGTATGAAAATAGTATCAGGAGAAGACTTTCTTCCCAGCGACTCTATTCTTCATAATGATTTAAACTTTATCGCAACTCAGGATTTACAGCAAAAAACCGGTATTCCGGCTGGCTCAACACTGGATTTCTTCGTCTGGGGCATGAATGTCAAGCTAAAAGGATACGTCAACAACGTACAGTTCACCTCGCTCCGTTCTGAAGCACTGCCCTATATATTCTGTCCAAACGGGAAATACAGTAGTGATATTTTGCCTTTCGCCTACATTCGCGTAAAAGCCGGAAGCAATATGAGGACAGCCTTGAAGCATATTCGCCAGACATTAGCCAAATGTTTTATCGGCTATCCTGTTGAAGTAAAATTCTATGATCAGGTATACAGCCAACTTTATCAGAAAGAAGCTGAGCAGCAACGGATGATCACCTTATTCAGCTTGCTTGCCATCCTTATCTCACTGGTAGGAGTTTTCGGTCTTATCATCTTTGAAGCAGAACAGCGCCGCAAAGAAATCGGCATCCGAAAAGTATATGGAGCTCACACCTATCAAATTCTCTGGATATTCGGGCAATCGTATCTCACACTATCAATAGTCAGCTCCATTATTGCAACCCCGATAGCTTGGTATATCGTATCCAAGTGGCTGGAACAATTTACCGAACGAATAGACATCACACCGTGGATGTTCATTCTTACCTGCATCATTATCAGCCTCATCACACTGATAACCATCACTATACAGAATTACCGTGCTGCAACAAGTAACCCGATAAAAAACTTAAAAACAGAATAACATTGCAACATTATGAAAACAATATTACGCAACTTATTTTACACGCTCAAACGTTTTCGGACAGCTTCCGTACTCAATCTGTTGGGATTATCAACAGCTTTTGCTGCCTTCATCCTGATCATGATGAAGGTAAGTTACGAATACAACTTTGATACTTGTTATCCGGATTCCGACCGTATTGCTGTACTGAATCTCAGTGTAGACCATCACCCCAATGAACTGATTGTATTGCCCCGACCTTTTGTAGAAGGAGTGATAGAAGAAACACCTGCAATCGAATGTGGAGCTTTTTTTGATTGCTCTCCCAATTATGCAGAACTTATCTCAACCGATGCCAAGCAACCCCAGTACATTTACGAACCTGTTACCGTAGTAAGCCCAGATTTTGCCCGAACACTCGGCATGGCATTCATAACAGGAAATGATGAAGGATTACGCCAGCCTGGAGGAGCTATTATATCTGAAAGCCAGGCCCGAAAGCTTTTCCCGAAAGGAAATGCCGTAGGAAGTTATCTCTATATGCCAGAAAACAAGAAACTGCTCATCACTGGAGTATACAAAGACTTTCCTGAAAACAGTCAGTTTAAAAATGTTATCTACCGTGATATCGATAAACAAAAGAATAAAGACCGTTGGGGAACTCAGAGTTACTACGCTATCATCCGCATGAAACCCGGTATCAATATCCAAACTTTAAACGAACAGCTTAAAAGCAGTCATCTGGCAGAAAACATGACCATCTATTCTGAATCAGATCGAGAAGTCTGTGCAATGCCAATCCGCAACGTTTATTATGAAGCGAATCCCTGGATTTTCTATAAAGTCGGTGATCGCCAACATACCTGGTTGCTGATTACCATCGCCATTCTTACTATCAGCATTGCTGCCATCAACCTGATTAATTTCAGCACCGCACTCACTCCGATGCGTATTCGCAGTATCAATACTCAAAAAGTATTGGGCAGCCCTGTCAACCAACTCCGCATAGGACTAATATCAGAAACTATCGCCATCGTCCTTATCGGATGGTTACTTTCACTATTTATCGTGTGGATTCTAACACACATGAAACTACTCAGTCTGATAGGATTTACGCCTTCTTTTTTTACTTATCTACCTGTAATTCTGATATCAGGAGGCATTGCTTTGCTTACCGGTATAATAGCAGGTCTATACCCTGCATGGTATATGACTTCATTTCCTCCGGCTCTGATGCTGAAAGGTAATTATGCTCTCTCGGCCAAAGGCAGATTATTCCGCACCTTGCTTACGAGCTTCCAATATATCATATCATTTGCTCTATTAGTATGCTCCACATTCATTTGGCAACAAAACCAATACATGAAAATTCAAGATACCGGATTTGCACGTGACGAAATTGTGATAGCCGGACTTCCCCACAAAGGACAAGAACTATCACAATTCACCACTTTCAAACATGAACTTGAGAAATTCCCGGAATTTAAAGGTACTGCATATGTTTCTACCAAACTAGGCGCTAGCGATGTGTATAGTATGACCGGATCAAAATATGAAGGAGAAGAGTTTTATCATTATGAAATTCGTGTTTCACCCGATTTTGGTGAAGTTATGGGATTTAAGTTATTAGAAGGACGTTTCTTTCTAGCTTCGGATACAATATCCAGCAACAAATACACTTATTGCCTAGGTACTAAACGCATCAAAGATGAACAACATATCCCTACTGATACTCCTTTTAGAGGAAACCACTCAAAGAGTAACTATATCGTGGGATATATCGATGATGTAATCTTTACTTCAAGCCGGGTCAATGCATTTGCCTATAGCCCATTTTTATTCACAGTAGAATCCCAACTCACCAAGCTGCCTTATGCCTATATCCGTATTAAGGCAGGAAGTGATGTTCCTACTGCTCTCCGTCATATTCACGAAACCGCTGAGAAAATCTTCCCCGGATATCCGGTAGAAGTCAATTTCTTCAATACCTACTACCAACAACTGTATGAAAAAGAAACCAATCAACAGTACATGGTTACCCTCTTCAGTTTGCTGGCTATCATTATCTCATTGGTAGGAGTATTTGGCCTGACCATTTTCGAAACAGCATACCGGCGTAAGGAAATCGGCATACGCAAAGTATACGGAGCAAAAACTTCTGATATTCTATGGAACTTTAACCGTACTTACCTGCGCATCATAACAATCTGTTCAATCATCGCCAGTCCCTTTGCCTGGTTCTTCATGGACAAATGGCTACAAAACTTTATTATCCGAATCAACCTGTCACCGTGGGTTTTTCTGATAGCTTTTGCCATTATAATAATACTTACACTTACGATTGTAACTATACAGAATTACCGTGCTGCAACAAGCAACCCGACAGAGAACTTAAAAATAGAATAATATAATAATAATTTAATACTTACCACTATGATCAAAATTGAAAACCTTTGCAAGACATTCCGCACTACAGAAGTAGAAACAATTGCCTTAAACAATGTAAATCTGGAAGTTAATGAAAAAGAATTCGTCGCCATCATGGGACCATCCGGATGCGGAAAATCAACCTTACTGAACATCCTAGGCTTACTGGACAATCCGACTTCGGGCAACTATTATCTGGACAATAAAGAGGTAGGGCATCTGAAAGAAAAAGATCGTACCAATGTACGTAAAGGAAGTATTGGTTTTGTATTCCAAAGCTTCAACCTGATAGACGAACTGAATGTATTCGAAAACGTTGAGCTACCTCTTACTTACCTGAATATTCCTGCGGAAGAGCGCAAGAAACGAGTAACTGAAATTTTATCGCGCATGAATATCAGTCATCGTGCCAAACATTATCCACAACAGCTATCCGGTGGTCAGCAACAGCGTGTGGCTATCGCCCGTGCCGTAGTTTCCAATCCGAAAATTATCCTTGCCGACGAGCCGACTGGTAACCTGGATTCTAAAAACGGACTGGAGGTGATGGAGCTGCTTACCGAACTGAATAAAGAAGGTACTACCATCGTCATGGTAACCCATAGCCAGCGTGATGCAGGATTTGCCAGCCGTGTCATCAACCTGTTCGATGGACAGATCGTATCATCCATCAGTGAAATGTAATCTCTCTTAAGTTTATACAATGAAAAGAAGGTACACCGAAAGTGTGTCCGGATGTGCCTTCTTACTTTCTTTCAATCCATGCCAAACAATGAAAAGAGCTTTACAGAATCTTTTTCGAAAAGGAGAAGGAAACTTGATAAAAATTCTCTGTCTGGGTGTAGGAATGGCTATCGGACTGGTAATGCTTGCCGAAGTAATTTTCGAACGGTCGTATGATAACTTTATTCCCCATCTGGAAGACACTTATATCATACAGGAAAATTACAAGCAGCAAGGTAGTGATTGGTTAAACCACAGCAGTGTATCGGGAGCCATTGCTCCGGGTATCAAACGATATTGTCCAGAAGTAGAAGCCGCAACCCGTTTTACTATACTGAATGAAGATCTGTTGTTAACAACTGAGGATCAACGCATCATAAAAGGAAATGCTTATTTGTGTGACAGTTCATTCTTCGATGTCTTTCCACGAAAAATCTTAATGGGAGAAGAGCCACACAGCGGACTGGAAAAAGCCAACAATGCTTATATCTCAGCCAAACTGCTGAAAGTACTGGGTAATGATATTTTAGGCAAACAGCTGACATGGAAAGTTTTCCCAAACTTTCACATTACGGTAGCAGGGGTCTTTGAGGATTTCCCGGAAAACACTCATCTGCCGAAAATAGACATTGCCGTAGCTCTTCCTACTATCGGACAAATTATGGGGGACGGAAGAGATAACTGGCTAGGAAATGACCGTTATTCGGGCTATGTCCGCCTACACCCGGGTACTGATCCGAAAACATTGGAGCCCAACATCAAGCATATGCTGTATACCAATGCTCCAATGGAAGAACTAGAACGCTCGGGCAGCCAGTTTTACCTGAACCTGAAACCTGTAAACACGATCTTCCTGTCTTCGGAATACAATCGTATCATGAATATCGTTTTTCTGGCCTTTGCCTTTATTATGCTGGCAGTAGCAGTCCTGAATTATATCCTGCTGGTTGTTTCATCGGTAGTCAAACGAGCTAAAAGCATTGCTACTTACCGCTGTTACGGAGCAGAAAGTAAGGATATTTATCGCATGATACTGGCTGAATCGGTATTACACTGCTTCATCGCTCTGATACTTGCCATACTCATCATCTTCGGGCTGCAAGATTTTTTACAGGAGCAAATGGGACATAGTTTGCAAGCCTTATTTTCTCCCACAGCTTTAGTTCTGTGTTTAATAGTCGTTATTGCCATTGCTATAATTTGCGGTGTAATGCCCGGCTACATATATACACGTATACCTGTCACCTACGCTTACCGCCGATACACAGAAAACAAACGACAGTGGAAATTAGGACTTTTATTCGTACAGTTCATGCTGACAACTTTCTTTGTCTGTCTGCTTACCGTTATCGGCCTCCAGTATCAGGCATTGACAAACTACCGCACTGGCTTCGAATACAAAAATGTGCTCTACGTTTCTCTGCCCGGAACCCAAACAGTAGAACGTGAACGTTGCATACAGGAGTTAAAAAGACTTCCCAACGTAAGCGGAGTAACCTGGGGATATCAGGAAATGTTTATGAAATGCAGCGGAAACAATGTATACGACCCACAAAGCGGTAAAGAGTATATGAACATAGCCGACATGTACGACGTGGGTTCCGACTATCATAAGGTTTTCAGTATTCCTGTACTAGAAGGAAGTACCTTTACTACTGAACTGGGAGATAGTGCCAGCCAGGAAGTAATGGTAAGCCGTAACTTTATCAAACAAATGGAAAAACTTGCCGGGTGGACGGGCTCTCCTGTTGGTAAACAAGTTTTTATCACAGAACATCAAGGTCCGTACACTATCTGTGGTATCTACGAAGAAATTCATCTAGGTTCTCAAGTTGCGGAAGATTTCGACGAGCGTCCGACAGTGATGTTCTATAACAGACATCCCAACCATCTTCTTTACATTCGTTTGAAAGAAATGGGTCCAGCACAAATCAAGGAGGTACAAGACATAGTCAGCCGTACCATGCCCAGCCAGGAGAAACACGTATATAGCCTCGACCTGGAAATGACTAATCAATACAACATGCTGTTACACGTGAGAAACAGCATACTCTTTGTCGGACTATGTATTCTGGTAATTGCACTTATCGGACTGATAGCCTATATCCGTGATGAAGTAAACCGCCGACGCTCGGAAATAGCTATCCGTATCATTCACGGAGCACAAGTAAAGGATGTACAACTCATCTTCCTGAAAGATATCCTGAAAATAGCTATTCCTGCTGTTCTAACCGGAAGCATATTCGCAATAATTATCAGTACCCGATTACTGGAGTTGTTTGCAACTAAAATTTCTCTTACATGGTATCTGTTTGGAGGATGCGTACTCGCTGTACTGATAATCATATTTGCAATCAGTTGTAGTATGATACTTAAAGCAGCACATAGCAACCCGATCAACAACTTAAGGACAGAATAGTTGATACTCGTGTTTTTTATGAAACAAAGAGGCTTGCTTTCATTCAGCTAAAGGATGAAGCAACCTCTTTGCTTCATAAAAGGCTTTCCCTTATTAATGCTGTTATGCACAAATAGAGTCAATTAGTTCAGCCATCAAAGTATTATTTTTGATGCTAACTTAGTTCACGAACAAAAATGAATGGGTAATATATTTCGAATTTAAAAGCGGAAAGAGTGGGATTCAAACCCACGGAACGGACAAGCCGTTCACCGGATTTCGAGTCCGGCCCATTCGGTCACTCTAGCATCTTTCCTTTATCGGCAGCGAATATACTGACTTTTCTTATCCGTTATCATCGTCAACAGCAGATTTTTTATGACGACAGTTCCCTGTCAATCATATTTGCTCCATTCTTAAAATACAGGACGATGCATGCGTAGTTCTTTACGCAATGCTAAAGCCTTGCCATCCGTCAACTGATTCAACAACTCCCAAAACTCAGGACCATGATTCATTTCGCGGGTATGTGCCAGCTCATGCAGAATCACATAATCCATTAAATGTGCCGGCAAAAGCATCAGGTAAAACGACAGACTTATATCCCGTTTGGAAGAGCAACTTCCCCAACGAGAACGAGCCTTTGATATCGTTACTTTATTATAAGGTAAATCAAACAAGCTCGACCAGTACTGTACTAAAGGAGGCAAGTATTCTTCTGCTTTTTTCCTCATCGCCCGCATAACAGCATTTTTTACTAAAGTCTGGACTCTGTCTGTTGTAAAATCGGCATGAGCTGGACAGGCTATCACTACCGTTTCATCCCTCATACTGACTGTAAAATTTTTCAATGGAGAAGTTTCGAGTTTTAATCGAAAACATTCTGCTTCGATAGAAAAATTTAAATCGAAAGGTTTCGGCTTTACTTCTGAACAGACATTGCGCAAACGTTCACGGAAAGGAGCAATTGCTTCAAGTAATGCTGTTATACTCCGGTAAGGAGGAGTGGTAACATGCAAGCCGTCTTCTTTTACACGCATCGTTATATTACGGGCTGAACGACGTACTACGAAATGTATCTTTCCAAAATCTTTATCTGAAATAATTTGTTTCTTACTTATCATACAGCAAACTTATATTCCAGTCAGCGTTTACATCGCTACTTTTAGACCGAAGTACTCCCCCTAACTGCCCTTCAGAAAAATTGACTGTCGCACGATAATTACCGTTTTTAACAGTCACATTTTCACTTGAGACCGTTTTTACTGACGGTGTATCTGCCATTACGCTCATCACATTGCCAAAACTCATGGCTGCAATAAGCGTCGTGCTGATTCCCTGCCGAATGCCTTTTTTCAAATGCATATCCTTATCCCCCATATTGTATTTTTGAAACACATTGATACTAATATAACATATCTTTTTTCTCATTTGTGCAATTTTTATCCAAACGTTTGCTCTAGCCACGAAAAAATCCCGTGAAAGAGTCAAATTTATGACTCATTCACGGGATTCCTTTTTCAATTTCTTCTATTTTTCAAGGGCACAACTATCTTTTGATATTAAATGCCCTTACGCCCGGAAACTGTGCTGCCGCACCTAATTCCTCTTCAATTCTCAGTAACTGATTGTACTTCGCTAC
>ERZ772886.3767-NODE-3767-length-10482-cov-4.472044_pt1 | contig 10482 bp, 6 predicted proteins | sample MGYA00512128_ERZ772886 | MGnify/ENA primary metagenome ERZ772886 (study PRJEB29015, sample SAMEA2737698) | human gut metagenome | biome: human gut; feature: human-associated habitat; material: faeces | place: China | collected 2012 ... | reverse complement strand
TCCGGCTCTGGGCCAGCGCCTCCTGTGTGGTGTCTCTGCGCAGCTCGTCGTCCGTGTACTCCCTGCCGGTCTCGAGCAGCTCGACGGCCGTCATGATGAAGCCCGGCGTGCAGAAGCCGCACTGGATGGCGGCCTCGTCGATGAAGGCCTGCTGGATGTCGGACAGCTCACCGTTCGGGCCGAGCAGGCTCTCGAGCGTGCGGATGTGCTTGCCCTCCGCCCACACGGCAAGGTAGATGCACGAATTGAAGCACTCGCCGTCGATGATGACGTTGCACGCGCCGCACTCGCCGACCTCGCAGCCCTTCTTCACGGATGTCAGGCGAAAATCATTGCGCAGCATGTCCGTCAGCGAGGCGCGGACGTCCACGATCTGCTCGACGTCCTTGCCGTTGATGTTGCAGCGCACGAGCTTATACTGCTTGTTCATTTTACCGCACCTCCTGCAAGCTCGATCGAGCGGATGAGGCAGCGCCGCGCCAGCTCGACGGCGATGTGCTCGCGGAAGGCCTTCGAGGCGCGCCACGAGTCACGCGGATGGATGTCCTGCAGCACGGCCTGTGCGAAGGCGTCGACCGTCTCGCGGCAGACCGGGCAGCCGTTGGCCTGCGCCTCGGCGCTCGGGGCGCGCATGGGCACGGGGCCCGCCACGCCATAGGCGATGCGCGCGCGGGCGATGGTCTTTTTGTCCTCGCTCAGCACGACGTTCACGGAGCAGCCTGTCGTGGCGATGTCCATGGCGTTGCGCATGGCGTATTTGATATAGTGGCCGAAGCAGTTTTCATAGCTGGCCTTCGGGATGAGGATGGCCGTCTGGATCTCGCCCTCCTCGGCACGGATGTCCACCTTGCCTGCACGGAGGTAGAAGTCCTTGATGGGCAGGCGGCGCACGCCGTTTTTGCCGGTCAGCTCCATGATGGCCTCCCATGCGTGCAGCGTGGAGGCGGAGTCGGCGGACGTCACGCCGTTGCAGGTGTTGCCGCCGATGGTGCCGATGTTGCGGATCTGCGGGCCGCCGACCATGTCGACCGCCTCGCCGAGCACGTTGATGTATTTCCGGATGATGGGGTCGCGCGTGATGTGGGAAAAGCTCGTCAGCGAGCCGATGCGGATGTTTCCGTCCGCGTCGATGCAGATGCCGCGCATGGCGTCGATGCCGTAGATGGAGATGAGCTCCGCTCCGGCGCGCTTGCCCTCGCGCATCTGCACGAGCACGTCCGAGCCGCCTGCGATGATCTGCGCCTCCGGATGCTCCAGACGCAGGGCGACGGCCTCTTCCACGGAATGCGCCTCATAGAGCGCTTTCATATCATACATGGGCGGTTTCCTCCTTTTCGAACAGGCCCGCCTTCTCGAATGCGGCGAAGAGAACGTGCGGGGTGATGGGCGCGACGTCGATGCCGATGCCCGTGGCGTTCAGGATGGCGTTGCGGATGGCCGGCGCGCCGGAGCAGGCGGGCGGCTCGCCGAGGGCCTTCGTGCCGTAGGGGTTCGTCGGCTCGGCGTTCTCCACGAACTGGGCCTCGAGATGCGGGTGATCCATCATGGTCGAGAGCTTGTAGTCCAGCAGGTTGTTGTTGAGCGGGCGGCCGGTCTTCGGGTCGAACTTCAGCTCCTCGGACATGCCGTAGCCGATGGCCATGGACATGCCGCCGTGCACCTGCGCCTCAGCAAGCTGCGGGTTGATGAGCTTGCCGCAGTCGTGCACGTTGATGAGCTTCAGCAGCTTCACCTTGCACAGGGGGATGTCGACCTCGACCTCCGCGAACGAGCAGCCGAAGGAATAGGCGTTGTTCTTGATCTGGTAAGTAGATTCCGCCGTCAGATGCTCGGAGTGCGACAGGCTGTAGAGCGCCTCCGTGGCAAGCTCGCCGAGCGTCATCAGCACACGGCCGTCCGTCCTGCGGATGATCCTGCCGTCGACGATGTCGAGCAGGGCAGGCATCTGGCGCGTCAGCTCGCAGGCGTACTTCAGGATGCGCTCCTTGAGCAGCGCACCCGTCTGGGCGATGGCGAAGCCGCCGACGTAGGTCTGGCGCGAGGCATAGGCGCCCGTGCCGAACGGCGTGACGTCCGTGTCCTGCGCCGTGACGACGTGCACGTCCGAAACGGGGATGCCCACGGCATCCGCCGCCATTTGGGCGAAGGCGGTGTCGCAGCCCTGGCCGATCTCCGTCTCGCCGGTCTGCAGCTGGATGGAGCCGTCCTGATTCAGGACCATGCGGCACGAGCAGCTTTCCAGGCTGATGGGCCAAACGGCCGTGTTGTACCAGAACAGGGCGCAGCCGACGCCGCGGCGCACGGGGCCGGTCTGGTTTTCGTATTCGCGGTGCTTGCGGCTGTAGTCCATCCACGCCTCGCCCTTGTCCAGCACCTGATTGAGCGTGTCGGAATGGTTCTCGTTCTTCGAGAAGCCGTCAACGAAGCCGACGGGCATCATGTGCTTGCGGCGGTACTCCAGCGAGTCGACGCCGAGCACGCGGCAGACGTCCTCAATGTGGGATTCGCCCGCAAACATGGCCTGCGGGATGCCGTAGCCGCGCATCGCGCCCGCGGCGGGGCGGTTCGTGAACACAGTGTAGGCGTCGCCGTCGACGTTCGGGCAGGGATACAGCTGCGGGAACGCGCCCATGCCCTTGGCGACGATGCCGTGGCCGTGGGAGGCGTAAGCGCCCTGGTTCGAGAAGCACTCGATCTTGCGCGCGGCGAAGGTGCCGTCCGGCCGCACCCACGAGATGATGTGCGTGCGGATGGCGTGGCGCACGCGGTTGCAGACGAACGTCTCCTCGCGCGTGCAGTCGAGCTTGACGAGGCGGCCGCCCACGACGGTGGAGAGGTAGGCGCACAGCGGCTCATACAGCGCGTCCTGCTTGTTGCCGAAGCCGCCGCCGATATACGGCTTGACGACGCGTACCTTGCCCCAGGGGATGCCGAGAGCCTGCCCGACGACGCGGCGGACGATGTGCGGGATCTGCGTGGAGGAGTAGATGACGATGCGCCCGGCCTCCATGGAGGCGAAGCACATGTGATTTTCGATGTGGCAGTGCTGTACGGTCGGCGTGTCGTACCAGCCCTCGACCTTGATGAGGCCCGGCTCGCGGCTGGCCTCCTCATAGTTGCCGTTGCGGATGGTCGTGTGGGCGAGGATGTTGTTCGGGAATTCCTCGTGCAGCAGCGGGGCATCGGGCTTCATGGCCTCCTGCACGTCCAGCACGAAGGGATATTCCTCATATTCCACGCGCAGCGCGCGCAGGGCCTGCGCGGCGGCGACCTCGTTCTCCGCGACGACGGCGGCGATGTCATCGCCGTAGAAGCGCACGCGGGACGTCAGCAGCAGGCGGTCGGCGACGTCCTGATGGTGCGGATCGGTCGACCACGGATGGCCTGCCGTGGGGAATTTGATCTGCGGCACGTCGAAGCAGGTGACGATCTTCACGACGCCCTCGATCTGCTCGGCGGCGCTCGTGTCGATGGACTTGACCACGCCGTTTGCGATGGTCGAATGCAGCACGCGCGCGACGAGCGCACTGCGGTCACAGAGGTCATCGCAGTACTTTGCGCGCCCGGTTGCCTTGTCGAATGCGTCCACACGGCGGACGCTCTTGCCAACCTCCATGGGGAACCCTCCTTTTGGATCGCAGCAGAATACCGGCAATGTGCACAGATTCTGCGGGAAATTTCTTTGTAATTTGAAGTATAGCATAAATTCCGCAGCGTGGAAAGCGAAAACGTTATTCTATGTTATAGATAACGGATAATTCGGCAATGGCGAACGCTCCGGCTGGAAAACCCCGCCGATTGCGGATATACTATAGATAAAAACGGAAAATAATGTGAATGCAGGGGAGCGGACAGCCGGGCCCGGCGCTGCACGAACGATTCGCACGGGCTATCGCTAAAACGGTGATGGCTCCCGGATTTGTCATTGCGAGGCCCCGAAGGGGCCGTGGCAATCTCGCAGTACCATGTCGGATATCAGGAAAGCCCAGGCGAAAACGTGATCGGTTGCGTGAGATTGCCACGTCGGCCGTTGGCCTCCTCGCAATGACAAACTTGGGGGCCATTGCCTTTTTAATATTAGCCCGCACTTCCCGCCGGTGCAGTGCCGGGAGGGGCATGCCCCTCCCCTACAATACTGCATGCGGTCGGCGATGGCTTGTACGGGCTGCAACTGCCTTCCCGAGATTGCCACGTCGCTTTGCTCCTCGCAATGACACATCAAGGGGCGTGCGCGGGGAACGGTGCACGGCATCGATTTGGCTGTCCTTATGCCGCTTCGCGGACGGGCCTGGCTGTCCCCGCCCCTACAACGCACGACCGGTGCCCCTGCGAAACTTTCCAATATCCATTTCACTGGAGGTATCACCATGCTCGGTTGTGTCATCATGGCGGCGGGGAACGCCGTGCGCTTCGGCGCGAACAAGCTCGAGGCGGAGCTGGACGGCAAGCCGCTCATCCGCCGCGCGCTTGAGGCCGTTCCGGCCGGGGTGTTCGACCGCGTCGTCGTCGTCACGCAGTATCCCGCCGTTGCAGCCCTCGCGCGGGAATTCGGTTTCGAGCCGGTGCGCAACGACCGGCCCGGCGACGGGCTGAGCCGCACGGTCCGCCTCGGCACGCAGGCGCTGGCGCAGTGCGACGGCATAGCCTTCCTCGTGGCCGACCAGCCGCTGCTGTCGGCATCGGCCGTGCGCGCGGTCGTGCGGCAGTGGCGGGAGCATCCGTCGTGCATCGTGGGCGCGGCCTGCGGCACGCGGCGGGGCAATCCGAACGTGTTCCCGCGGGAATTTTTCCCGGCGCTGTGCGCGCTCGATGGAGACCGCGGCGGCAGCGCCGTCATCCGGCAGTATCCGGAGCGCTACCTTGCCGTCGACGTCCCGCCGGAGGCGCTGGCCGATGTCGATACCCCCGAGGCCCTGCGCGCCATCCGGGATCATCTGTAGGGAACGGCATACAGCAAATTGAAAATGGGAAAGGAACAGGAAAAAGCCGCGCACATCCGCCGGTTGTGCGCTGTCGGGGAGAGGTATGCTCCTTCCCTGCAAATTATATATCATAAAACAACGAACGGCACGCAAAGCGTGCCGTTCCTGTTATTTCTCATTCCACGCGGAGGCGGGCGGGGAGGGCGGCATCCGGAGTGACGAGCACCGTGCGGTAGCGGTCATACACGACCATGCCGGGCTTGGCCCCGTTCGGCTTGCGCAGGAAGCGCACGGGCGTCACATCGACGGGGACGTTCTGCCCCTCGCGCGCCTCGGAGTAGTAGGCCGCAAGCTCGGCCGCTTCCGTGATCGTCTCGTCCGGCGGCTGGATGCCTGCGCACGCGATGATGACATGCGTGCCGTGAAATTTCTGCACATGCAGCCACAGGTCGTCGCGCCGCGCCGTCTTGAGCGACAGCTGGTCGTTCTGGCGGTTGTTGCGGCCGACAAAAATGTCGAAGCCGTCCGACGAGCGGAAGTGCATTGGCTTTGACGGCTGCTGCCGGGCCTGCTTGCGGCGGTCCGCCGGGCGGACATAGCCTCCGGCCTCCAATTCCGCTCGTATTTCGCTCAGATCACGCTCATTTTCGGCGCGAGCCAGCTCCTCCAGCACGCCGCCCAGATAGGCCTCCTCGATCTCGCCCTGTGCGATCTGCTGCGTGAGCACCTGCTCGGCGTGCTTGGCGCGGGCGTAGTCCTTGTAGAAGCGCGCGGCGTTCTGCTGCGGGGAGAGGTTCGGCTTGAGCGGAATTTCAATTTCGCGCAGATTCTCATCATAAAAATCCTCGGCGCGCAGCAGCGTCTGCCCGCGCGTGATGGCGTGCAGGTTCGCCGTGACGATGTCGCCCTGACGGCGCAGCTGCTCGCGGTCGTGCGTGGCCTCCAGCTCCTGCCGCTGCAGCTCCAGCTTGCGGCGCGTGCGCTCGTGCAGGTTCGAAATGGCCTTGCGCAGCGTCTGCGACCTCTGCCGCATGCGCTCGGCGTGGTCCGTCTCGGTGTAAAAGCGGTCGAGCAGGGCGGAAAAGCTCTCGCACGGCTCGGCGCGCAGATAGCCGCCGTATTGCCGGATGTCGCGATAGGTGAAATCTGTCGGTGCGCCGTCCTTCCACAGCAGCATGGGCTGCATCTGTACGGGCGGCAGGGCGGCGAACTCCGCCGTCAGAAATGCCGCCAGCCGCGCGGCGTCCAGCGTGGGGATGGGCGCGTCCGTCTCGCCCGCAAAGCGGAACGACAGCTCGCGCGCGATGAGCGGCGACAGGCCCGCAAAGTGGGCCAGCAGCCATTTGTCCAGCCGCATGGCCGCGTCCGGCCGGGCGAGCAGGGCAAGCAGCCCGGCCTGCGTCGTCTCCTGCGGGATGCGGCGGTCCTGCCGCGGCGGCTCGTGGTAAAACAGGCCGGGCAGCAGCTGGCGCAGCTCGGACATTTCAAAGTCCACGCGCCGCAGGCAGTCGAGGATGCGGCCGTCCGGCCCTGTGAGGATCAGGTTGGAATTGCGCCCGACCAGCTCGAGGATCAGATGCTTGCGGCAGGGCACGCCCAGCTCGTCCGTGCAGTCGAACGTCAGGTCGAGCATGCGCTCGGCCGCGGGCTGGCGGATATCGGCAAGCCTGCCGCCTGCCAGATGCTTGCGCAGCAGCATACAGAACATCGGCGGCTGCGCGGGGTTTTCCAGCTGCGCCTGCGTCAGGTGGACGCGCGGCCGGTTGCCGTTGGCGGACAGCAGCAGTCTTCCGCCGCCGTCGCGCCCGCGCAGCTGGAGCACGACGGTGTCGCGCGCGGGCTGCTGGACCTTGTCTACGCGGGCCCCGACGAGGGCGGGGCGCAGCTCTGCGGCGACGGCCGTGAGAAACATGGCGTCAAATGGCATGGTCTTCCTCCATCATGGCGGCAAACAGCGCCTCGATGCGCGCGGTCTGCCCGGAGAGATACAGTGCGCCAAACAGGGCCTCCAGCCCTGTTGCGCGGGCATATTCGCCCGGCGTGGCGTGCTTCGGGATGCCGTGAGGATGGGCGTTGCGGCCGCGGCGATAGACGGCGGCCTCCTCCGGCGTGAGCAGGGGCTGGATGCGCAGGGCAAAGCGCGCCTGCGCCGGGGCCTGCACGAGCGCGACGGTCTGCTGATGCAGGCGGCCGTTCGTTGTGCCGCCCTCGACGCACAGCTTTGTGCGCACGAGCAGCTCAAACACGGCGTCGCCGATGTGCGCCAGCGCCAGAGACGACATGGCCAGCAGCTCCTGTTGGGTCATTTGCGGGTGAAAATAGTCCTGCATGGCGCAGTCGCCTCCAGAATGATCGAATTTTGGATGATTTTGAGTGATATTGCCGGGCTGCTTTTGCGTGTTGCAGGGGCCGGGCATGTAAAAACAAATGAATAATGAATACTGAAGACTTAAGAATGAATAATACGCCGACCTCCAGTCGTGCGTTGTAGGGGAGGGGCATGCCCCTCCCGGCACTGTACTGGCGGTTTGAACCGGCTGGCGATAAAACGGTGAAAGCCAAAGGTTTGTCATTGCGAGGCATGCCTCGCCCCTACATTTGGCCTTTAATGCTTCTGCCATGTTGCGGGGCTGAGGAGCAGCAGCACGGGGAACAGCTCCAGCCGCCCGAGAAGCATGTCGAGCGTCAGCACGACCTTCGACAGGGCGGAGAAGCTCGCATAGCTGCCGAACGGGCCGACCTCGAGGCTCAGACCCGGGCCGATGTTGTTCAGCGTGGCGAACACGGATGTCACGCTCGTCTCGGCCCCGAAGTTATCGAGCGAGACCAGCAGGATGGACACGACGGCAATGGCGGCGTAGCAGATGAAGAACGCCATTGTGCCGCGGATGACCTCATTGCTCACGCGCTTGCCGTCCATCGTCATGACCTCCACGGAGTGGGGGTGCAGCAGGTGGCGCGTCTCGGCGCGGGCCGTCTTGGCCAGAATGAGCACGCGGCTGACCTTCATGCCGCCGCCCGTCGACCCGGCGCACGCGCCGATGGCCATCAGGATGAGCAGCACGGTCTTGGAAAATTCCGGCCATTTCGCAAAATCCGCCGTGCCGTAGCCCGTCGTCGTGATGACGGAGCCGACGGAGAAGGCCACATGGTGGATCGTCTGGAACACGGTGGAGAAGAACCCGCCCGTGAGCAGCAGGTTGGCACTGATGAGGACGATGGCCCCGAAAATGATGATAAAGTACCAGCGCACTTCGCTGTTGTGCCACGCGAGCCTGAAGCGGCGGCGCAGCAGGAAGAAATACACCGAGAAATTCACGCCGAACAGGATCATGAACACCGTCGTCACGGCCTGCAGGTAGGCCGAGTAGTCCGCAAGGCCGCTGTTGCGCACGGAAAAGCCGCCCGTACCGGCCGTGCCGAAGGAAAGGCACAGACTGTCGAACCACGTTATCTCGCCCCAGCCGAACAGCACGCCCAGCCGGTAGAACAGGATCTGCAGCAGCGTCATGGCGCAGTAGATGGCATAGAGGATCGCGGCGGACGTGCGCATCTTCGGCACCATCTTGCTGACGGAAGGGCCGGGGGACTCGGCCCGCAGCAGATAGATGCTCTCGCCGGACAGCGGCACGATGGCCAGCATGAACACGAGCACGCCCATGCCGCCGATCCAGTGGGTGAAGCTGCGCCAGAACAGCAGGCACTTCGGCAGGTCCTCCACGGCGCGGAGGATGCTTGCGCCGGTCGTCGTAAAGCCGGACATCGTCTCGAACACGGCGTCGAGATACGACGGGATCGCCCCGGAGGCCGTGAACGGGACCGCGCCGATGAGCGAGATGAGGATCCAGCTCAGCGCGACCATCACGAAGCCGTCACGCGCGTGCAGCTCGCGGCGGCGCTTCGGCCGCAGCAGGATAAAAAGACCACCGAGCAGGCCGCTGCCTGCGGCCGTGGCAAGCAGGACCCACAGCTCCGGCTCGCCGTAGATCACGGCGACGATGCACGGCAGCAGCAGGAAGGCCCCGATGACCAGCAGCACGTCGCCCAGCAGGGAGAGGATCATGCGGTAATTCATGCTTTCACTCTCCGCTTGTCCAGAATGTCGTCCAGATCGTCGAGGCCCGTCGCCGCCGTCACGACGACGACGGTGTCGCCCGGCTCGATGGTGTCGCGGCCGCCGGGGGTGATGATCCGGCCCTCGCGGTTGATGGCTCCGATAAGCAGGTTCGGCCGCGTGGGCAGCTCCATGAGCGGCCTGCCGCAGACGGCGGACTTCTCCGTGGCGCGGAACTCCAGTGCCTCGGCCTTGTTGCCGACGATCTTATAGAGCGTCTCGACGTTCGAGCCGAGCGAGTTCTGCATGGCGCGGACGTAGCGGACGATGTGGTCGGCCGCGATATAGCGGGGATGGAACACGCTTCCGAGGTCCATGCCCTTGATGATGTGAGAGAATGTCGTGCGGTTGATTTTCGTGACGATCTTCGCGCTCGAGACGCTGCGGGCATAGAGGCTCATCAGCACGTTTTCCTCATCGATGCCCGTCAGCGAGGCCACGGCGTCCATCTTTGCAATGCCCTCCTCGGCGAGCAGCTGCTCACTCGTGCCGTCTCCGTGGATGATCGTGGCCTCGGGCAGACGCTCTGCCAGCGAGTCGCACACGGCGGCGCTGGACTCGATGATCTTCACGCTCGCGCCGAAGTCCAGCATCTGCCGCGCGAGGTAGTAGGAGATGCGCCCGCCGCCGAGCAGCATCACGCGCTTGACGGGGTTCGTCTGCACACCGATCTTGTGGAAGAACTTTGCGGCGAGCTTCGGACTTGCCACCACGCTGATGCGGTCGCCTGCCAGCAGGGTGAAGCTGCCGTCGGGGATGTACACCTCGTGCTGCCCGCGCTCCACAACGCACACAAGCGCGCCGGACTGCAGGCGGCCGAGGTCCGAGAGCTTCATGCCGTCGAGTATGGAGCCGGGGTCGATGCGCATCTTGTGCAGCTCCACGCGGCCCTTCGAGAACGTGTCGATCTTGATGGAGGCCGGGGCGCGCAGGATGCGCGCGATCTCCGTGGCGCTGGCCAGCTCCGGGTTGAGCGCCATGCTCAGCCCGAGGTCGTCCTGAATGAGATGCAGCCCGCTCGTATATTCCGGGTTGCGCACGCGGGCGATCGTGTTGCCCACACCGAGGCGCTTGGCAATGAGGCACGAGAGCAGGTTCTGTTCGTCCGTGGACATCACGGCGATGACAAGATCGGCAGAGGGCACGCCGGCCTCCACCTGCGTGTCCATGCTGATGCCGTTGCCCTCGACGGTCATGACGTCGAGCGTGTTGCCGATGGCGTCGAGCGCAGCCGTGCGCGTGTCGACGACGGTGATCTCGTGACCCTCGCGGAGCAGCTGCTCCGTCAGCGTCGCGCCGATCTTGCCGGCTCCGATGATAACAATGTTCATTCCCGAAAAGACTCCTGTATGGTGAATTTCAAAATGATCCAATTGATTTGATTACAACTTTGTAGCGGCGGTCACTGCGCAGCCGTTGGCGGCTTTGCCGCCTTACGGATGCGGC
>ERZ772886.3765-NODE-3765-length-10485-cov-4.979962_pt1 | contig 10485 bp, 6 predicted proteins | sample MGYA00512128_ERZ772886 | MGnify/ENA primary metagenome ERZ772886 (study PRJEB29015, sample SAMEA2737698) | human gut metagenome | biome: human gut; feature: human-associated habitat; material: faeces | place: China | collected 2012 ... | reverse complement strand
CCCGTGTCGCTTCCGAAAACTGCTTCATGTCACCTATCCTTTTTGTCGGTTATCAAATCTTTTAAATCCACTTGTAGTATCCCCGCTATCTGCTGCAAGGTATCCAAATTTGGCTGAATTCTATTACAGGCATAGGCATTAACCATACTGAAACTCTTACCAAGTTGTTTGGCTAACCACGTTTGAGAAATACCTTTCTCCGATAAGACGGCTTTAATCCTATTTAGTTTCATATTATTTCTCGATTGAATAATGCAAATATAGGGAATTATATTCGATAATTAGGTTTACTTTTTATACTTTTGTAATTTGATTGGCCTTTTGAAGCCAAATAAATTGAAAATGAAATGAGGAAACTGATTACATAGTCCGAACTATTGTTTAAAGTCCTATGTGATTTGGTAACTAAAATAGGTTTAGTATGAATAAGCACTATTCGATTTTACATATATCTGATTTGCATAAAGGAGAAAACAACGACTTTGATCATTTGTTTGCTTCTTTGTGCAATGATGCAGACTCATATGATCAAGATATACCTAAGCCAGAATTTATTGTAGTTTGTGGTGATTTAGCTGAGGGCGCGAATGGGGAAGATGCTGAAGAAAAGATAGTGAAACAGTATCAAGAAGTTGAATCTTTCCTAGATAAATTGGTAAGACATTTTCTTAATGGGGATAAATCTAGAATAATTATTGTTCCTGGAAATCATGATTTATATAGGGGAGCAACAATCAGAAGTATGGAAGCTATACCTGACGATATACGAGAAAGTGCTAAAGAGAGGTATTTAAAAGGTGACCCTCAATATCGTTGGAGTTGGAAAGATTTTTGCTTTTATCTAATTAATAAGGAAGAAGAATACGCATCTAGATTCAAATTTTTCGTTGAATTCTATAATAGGTTTTATGAAGGCATTCGCACGATAGATGATTGTGATATGCTGAATAAAGTTATAGACTTTCCGGAGTATAATATAGCATTTGCTACATTTAATAGTTGCTATAGAATAGATCATTTAAACCAGATTGGGGCAATAAATAGTAAGGCAATTGTAGAATCCCAATCTAAATTGTCGAAAGTATTCAAATATGGTAGATTCATTGTTGGTGTATGGCACCATAATATCTCAGGAATACCAACTCAGACGAATTACCTTGATCCAAGAGTTCTTCATAGTCTTATGGATTTTCACATACAGTTAGGTTTATATGGGCATCAACATCATACAGAAGCCTTATATGAGTATCATGATATTTTTAAACAAGGACGAATGACTTTAATAAGCTCTGGTTGTTTATATGGACGTGGCAAAACTATGCCAGAAGGTACACATTGCCAATACAATATTTTAGAGATAGAACAAAGCGAAGAAAAGGTGAATGTAACATTGCATGTTAGAGAAGATGAAACAGCATGGGATATACCTTCATGGAGAAGGAAGCTAATTGAAGGTAAAGATTCATATTCAATGGCATTTAATCTACCTACAATTGATTATAGCAGGGTGCTAGCAGATTGCATAAGTCAGGCAAAAGTTGAAAAAAATTATAAGGAGGCCATTGAAAATCTTACAAGCGCAGCGACTCTTATATCTATCCGTAATAATGAAGCTACAGCAAATAAGTTCATTGATGAATTTCTTCAAAAGATAAGTAATCATGATATTTGCACATTAGAATTTGAACCTATGACGATTGCACAAGTTATAGCAGTTATGGGTGCTTCTATAGAGACGCGTAATTGGGATACCTTTGATAAAGCGGCAATGTCCGCAGATAAACATGGATTACAAAATTGGCAAACGAATGTGCTGATTGAAGAAGCTAATAAAATAAGATGATATACCATTATGAGCGATATACCTTTTAATGTACAAATTGATCGGGTGTTAGACCTGTTGTGTTCACAAATATATGATTCACCCCTCTCCCTTCTTCGAGAGAATGTTCAGAATGCTTATGATGCTATTCTGCAAAGGAGTCACATAGATACTGACTTCATTAAGCCAGAAATTCGTATCACTATAGATAATCATACACTGTCAATATATGACAATGGCATTGGAATGGATGCAGATGGACTTAAGACTCATTATTGGACTGCTGGGTCAAGTGGCAAAAATAATCCAGAAGCACGAGCAGCAGGTGTTGTTGGTACATTTGGAGTTGGAGCTATGGCTAACTTTGGAGTATGTACTGAACTGAATGTTGAATCAAAATTATACGGAACAGATATAACTTGGTTATCTGGTGTCAAGAAGAGTGAATTATCACTTAGCGATAATTGTATTTATATCTCGGAAAGCCAACATAATCGTTCTGATTTTGGCACAACTATAAAAGTAACTATATCGTCCGATTTTATGTTAAATAAGGACAATGCATTGGCTTACCTTAAGCCTTATGTGCGTTATCTGTCTGTTCCCGTATACTTAAATGATGTTCTAATCAGCCAAGAATCATACGATATAACGCTAAGCACCAACTGCATAGATAGTGGTGTTCAACATTATAAAGATTCTCTCTACGAATTTGATTATAGAGTTATACTCAATAACGGTGTCCCTGTATTGCCGCAATGTAAGATAACAGCTATAACTTATAACTATGTCGATATAAAAGGCGATATATGTTTGAAAGCGTCTGATTCTGTTTTATTCGGTTTAAGAAATTCTTTTGGATTAGCTCCAATTGCAGTTAACTCAGTATTTCATTTGAACGGTATCGTAAACCTCCTTACTTTAGTGCCAACGGCAGGAAGAGAGGCTGTTAGTCGTGAAAGTACTTCTTTTGTTTCTAGATTGATTAGTATTGTTGATGGTATAGTTGCCCAAGAGATTGCGAAATATCCAATAGCAAATAATTCTCGTGAATTCCATGCTTACATTAGAAATACAAGAAGATATGATTTAGCAGGATTTATTGAGATTCCTGTGGAAAAAACAGATGTTAGTATTAGACTTAAGGATGTTAAAAAAGTAATAGATGGCAAAAATGTCTATTACTTCAAGGGAAATAATAAAGAGACAATAGAATCCTTGAAAGATAATTCTAATCTAATATTGACATTTAGTAATGATTATAATCGTGCAAATATTCAACAGCAGGTGTTAATGCAAAAATCAATCCCTGAAATCAAAGATGACATACGAATTATTAAAGTATATGATGATATTGATTTGGCATCCGAGGAAATTTCTATCTTGATGAGAACACGTATGGTTATAGAGGATGATTATTCACTAAGCAACTTTAAATTATCGTATGCAGATATTAGCCATAATTTATCTATATACGTACAAGATGAAGTTGGACTTATTCATATTTTCTTTTCACGTTCTTCAACCGAGCTGGATTATTTAAAGGCTGTCTACAAGGATAACTATGCACTTTTTGAGCAATTTATAAAGGATATGGTAAGAACTAGATTATATCCTAAATTTTCAAATTACCTACCATCAGTCACAAAGGAAGGAGCAGATGCTTTATTTGCATATCTACAGAAAAAACGCGAACTTTTCACCATTGAAAATGGAGATCTTGGAGACGTTGGAGATATGATGAACGACTACCTTGCAGGTAAAAAGAGCATGCAAGATATTATCAATGTTGCTCGAGCCAATAAGCAAAAGCAAAAACAAGAGGTTAATGCTAGAAATGTAGGTAGTATATCGGACGTCCTTGGCGGTACTTCTGATTCAAAAATAAGTACTCCAATTAATGATGTTGATCCTTGTATGCCTATGCCGCCTATCATGCGACTAGATAAAAAAATTGATTTCAAGGTATTGAGAACAGATGCTATCAATCACGATTTGAATAATATCAAGTTGTTCTTGTCCTTATCAGATAAGTTATATAGAGATTATGCAGAATTCTTTTATCAACCACATACAACTAATGTGATTTGGAGTATGCATCGCGTAATATTCTTCTTTACGCATGCGTCAAACAATCTAACTCTTTATTATCAACTAGATTTGGATAAACCTCTTGGAAACAATGTAAAGGGGGCAAAAACTATTCCAACAACAACGATTATAACTAAGAATAAAATTTTTATTCCCATAGTTGATGAGATGGTTGACTATTTCAACGTGACACAGGGTGTTCTGAAATTCATGGTAAAATATGACTCCGTAAGGAATACTGACAGTGAGAAGTAATGTGGTATTAGATATTCTATATATGGCTGGTAATAATTGCCGGACACATATAGTGATATTATCGGTGTTATGAAAAAATGAATGTAATAGAGTGTGTACCCTTCCCCTATGGGGAGGGTACAAATGAGTAGATGACAATTTATGGCATCAAGAATTGTTTGTCCAACCATTCCTTCAATCGCCCCAGCCCGCTTCAGACGGTGCGGTTTGTTTGCGCAAATTTCATTGGTTGCGACATAATACTCTGATAATCAATGTAGATAAATCTCTTTAACGAGGAAGAGTATTGATTTAAAAAGACCGAACATATAAGAATACCCGATAACTGTTGTAAGAAGCTATCGGGTATTTTTTATTGTCAGCTCGGTTTCTTGCTTTAGAATTAGAATACAGGCATCTGCCAGATAAATCCTACAGAAATACGGTTAGTACTATAATTCTCCTGTCCCAGCACCTTGGCGCGGGAAGTGAAATCATACGAACGTCCCACGTAGGTAACAAAGAAGTGCAGATTGGTTTCCATCGGGTAATATTCGATACCGCCCAGATATCCCCAGGAAGTACGGTAATTTCCCTTCTCTATTCCCTCGGACGCCTTGCCTACGGAAGCCGTCTCGTACATACCCTTCACAAAAACATTCCATTTCGGAAGAAAGCGGTAATTACATTTGGCAACAACCGAAAGATAGTTAGCATCAAAAGCGTTATGCCCGCCCGGACGGCCTACGATACTGGTAATAATACCTTTGCGGTCAATGTCCTCTTTTGAATACATGAAATCGACAAAAGCATTCCATTTGCCGAGATTCAATTCGTTACCTAAAGCATAATAATACATATTGTGACTTTTGGCCTCGTTCATGACAGAAGCCGACCAACGGGTCTTGAAGACATTGTTGAAATTACCGTTCCAGTTCAAGGTGTAAACCAGCGGCATTTTGCCGGATTTCAGATCGGGAAGATTTCCTTCGGCATCTTCCGTGATTCCGTAAGTGCTGTCGAACGAACTGTTGCGGCTGTTCAGTATTTGCAGGTTAAGTTGCTGTTCGGGAGTAATGTTATAGCCTACATTCAGTCCGGTCATAAAGTTACTCATATAGTCGATCATATCGCTGTACTGATAGATGTCGATTGGGTTGAGGTCGAACTCGATACCACCGTATGCGGCACATTGCTTTCCTGCGAAGAGGCTGAACTGGTCATTCAGTTTGATACCGATTCCGGCATAGTCGATGGAAGTAGGCAGATTGTCAATCATGCCGTTTGCATCGTTCGAGCGGTTGAGGCGCTGGCGATAGCGGTAAGAAAGCCAGTTGTTGATATTTCCTTTGGCTTCGATACGGAGCTGGTGCATGTTGAAGTCACCTTCCTGAAAACCATTTTGGAAATGAGCGTCAAAGCTTCCTTGCATATTCAGATAAAGATTGAACTTATCTGTCTTCTTTTTCACGTCTGTCAGTTCTTCAAACAGGGGAGTGTTCGGGTTGAATTTATCCTTCTTCTCCGTTTTTTGAGCATATACTCCCTGTATGCTGCCCGCGAGGAGCAACATAAATATCCATTTTTTCATAAGTAGGTCAGGCTTTTAGTATTCGTTAAAATATTGCTGAATTTGTTTCCAGTCAGTTGTTTTGGTTAGTGCAAGCATTAACAAAACGCGTGATTTCTGCGGATTCAGTTCCTGTGAAGCCACAAACTGATATTTGGCGTCGTCTACCTCTGCATCCAGCGTGGTAGGACCTGTCGGGACACGGGAAGAACGGACCACAAGGATTCCTTTCTGACGGGCGTCTGTCAATACCGGGAAGATATTCTGATGGATATTTCCATTTCCTACTCCTGCATGGATAATGCCTTTATAGCCGTTGTTGAGCATCGGAGTGACCATATCTGCTTCGATGTTGGAATAGCTGTATACGATACCTACTTTAGGAAGTGCGTTCAGATGAGTGACATCGAAAACGGATTGGGTGGTATGTTTTTTTAGCGTCACCTGATTATAGAATACTTTTCCGTTCAACACATAACCTAGCGCGCCGGAGTTGGGAGCTTGGAAAGTTTGCACGTCGACCGTGTTCATTTTAACCGTACTCTGTGCTCCAAGGATCAGTCCGTTCATGGCAACCAGTACTCCTTTGTCTTTGGATTCTTTTGCGGCGGCGGTAACTACGGCGTTGTAGAGATTCAATGGGCCGTCGGCACTTAGAGCAGTAGACGGACGCATGGCACCTACCAGTACCACCGGTTTGTTGCTTTTAACGGTCAGGTTCAGGAAATAGGCCGTTTCTTCCATCGTATCGGTTCCGTGAGTAATCACGATGCCGTCGATGTCCGGGCGTTTCAATAGTTCATTTATTTTTTTTGCAAGCGTCAGCCAAACCTGATCGTTCATGTCCTGCGAACCGATTTTGACAATCTGTTCTCCGGTCACGTTGGCGATGTCCTTAATTTCGGGCACGGCATCAAGCAGTGCGCCGATGGCAACTTGTCCTGCTGTGTAGCTGGTTCCGGTAGCTGAACTTCCTGTGCCTGCAATCGTTCCTCCGGTGGCAAGGATATGAATGTTCGGTTTGGCGGCAAATGCCATTGTTACAGAAAATAGTAGTGTGACTACTACCAGTCCAAAGCTTTTGAATTGTTTCATAACTGAATGATGTTTAGGTTAATAATATGAATCTATTAGAATATTTGTATAAAAAGCAAACCTAGTGCAATAGCCACAACGGTCGATACCAGACCGGGCATCATGAACGAATGATTCAACACATATTTGCCGATTTTTGTTGTCCCGGTACGGTCGAAATTAATTGCAGCCACCACGGTAGGATAATTCGGAATAAAGAAATATCCGTTCACGGCCGGGAATAAAGCGATCAGCATATAAGGAGAAATCCCCAACGCAATGCCCAGAGGGACGAGTGCCCGTACAGTGGCAGCCTGGCTATATAGCAGGATAGACATCACAAACAGGGCGACACCGAACAACCACGGCATTTGTTGCACAATTCCCTGGATAGAGAGAGTCAACTGTCCCATATTTCCCTGAAGAAAGGTATCTCCCATCCAGGCAATACCGAAGATGGCAATCACCGCCTGCATACCTGCCGGAAATACAGAACCTTGCGTTGCCTTGATCCCGTCCGTCTTCGTTACTAACAGGATAATTGCGGCAGCCGACAACATCACGATTTCGATGATAGAAGACATTCCCAAGGTGACAATTTCCCCATCAATCAGGAAACTGGGGCGCATTCCTTCAAAAGAACCGAAAAGCACGATAAAAGCAGTTGCCAATATAAAGATGATAACGGAAATCATTGCCGAACGTTTGTTCTTGACATTTTTAATCTCCACCTTTTTATTGTTGAATAAACCTTCTTTCAATCTCTTCTGATATTCGGGATCTTCCACCAGTTCCTTACCGATTCTCATGGAAAACAAGGCGCCTACCAACACTCCGATGATGGTGGCGGGAATCGTAATTTTGAGAATGTCGAACAGGGTAATGTCGAATCCGGCTAAAAGTCCGAGAAGTGCCACGGTAGCGGCAGAGATCGGACTTGCTGTAATGGCCTGCTGGGAAGCGATGACGGCAATACCCAACGGACGTTCCGGACGGATTTTTGTTTCGGTGGCAACCTCTGCAATCACCGGCAGTACGGAATAAGCCACGTGTCCGGTTCCGGCTACAAAAGTAAAGAGGTAAGTCACCAGCGGACTAAGCAGAGTGACGTGTGAAGGATTTTTACGAAGCAAATGTTCTGCCAGTTTCACCATATAGTCCAAACCTCCGGCTGCCTGCATACAGGAAGCGGCAGAGATTACGGCGGCAATCATTAACATAACGTCGATGGGAGGCGCAGTGGGTTGTAAACCAAAAACGAACGTGAGTATTGCCAACCCTACGCCTCCCATTACGCCAAGTCCGATACCTCCCAGGCGTGCGCCAATAATAATGGCTGTCAGAACAAATGCTAATTGTAATATCATAGATTGCTGTTTTAAGTTCAAAAACAAAGATAAGTGATTCTTCTCTTTGTATTTTCTTTTTCTTCTATTTACAACAAAAAAGTCTTTGAATAGTTTTTGCATATTTATTAAAACAATAACATCGCTGGTTGGTTATTATAAGAACTAACGAAAACGTTATTACTATAAAACAACCGATATGGAACAAAATTTATCAAAAAAAACTCGTACAGAGAGTGACCTGATAGGTAGTCGTGAAGTGCCGGAAAGTGCACTCTATGGAGTACAGACACTCCGTGGCATTGAAAACTTTCGCATCAGCAAGTTTCATTTGAATGAATATCCTTTATTCATTCAGGCATTGGCCATTACGAAGATGGGAGCCACCATTGCCAACCGTGAACTGGACTTATTAACTGAAGAACAAGCGGATGCTATCTTGAGAGCCTGTAAAGAAATACTCGAAGGAAAGCATCACGAGCAGTTCCCCGTAGATATGATTCAGGGAGGAGCCGGTACGACCACTAACATGAATGCCAATGAAGTGATTGCCAACCGGGCATTGGAACTGATGGGGCATCAGCGGGGAGAATATCAATTCTGTTCGCCTAACGATCACGTCAACCGTTCACAATCTACCAACGATGCTTATCCTACAGCCATTCACATTGGACTGTATTATACTCATTTGAAATTGGTTAAGCATTTGGAGGTTCTGATCGAGTCTTTCCGGAAGAAAGCGAATGAGTTTGCACATGTCATCAAAATGGGGCGTACCCAATTGGAAGATGCCGTACCGATGACTCTTGGGCAAACCTTTAATGGCTTTGCAAGTATTTTGTCACATGAAATAAAGAACCTTGATTTTGCTGCACAGGATTTTCTGGCAGTCAATATGGGAGCAACAGCCATCGGAACAGGAATCACCGCCGAACCGGAATATGCGGAGAAGTGCATTGCCGCTTTGCGCAAGATTACGGGATTGGATATCAAACTGGCAGACGATTTGGTGGGAGCTACTTCGGACACTTCCTGCATGGTAGGTTATTCGGGAGTGATGAGGCGTATTGCTGTTAAAATGAATAAGATATGTAACGACTTGCGGTTGCTGGCTTCCGGTCCGCGTTGTGGATTGGGAGAAATCAATCTGCCGGCAATGCAGCCGGGCTCATCCATCATGCCCGGAAAAGTGAATCCGGTGATTCCTGAAGTGATGAACCAGGTGGCCTACAAGGTAATAGGAAATGACCTTTGTGTGGCCATGAGCGGTGAAGCAGCTCAAATGGAACTGAATGCAATGGAGCCGGTGATGGCACAATGCTGTTTCGAGTCCGCCGATTTACTGATGAATGGTTTTGACACTTTGCGCACCTTATGCATCGACGGCATTACGGCTAATGAAGAAAAATGCCGGAGAGATGTGCATAACAGCATTGGAGTAGTGACAGCCCTGAATCCGGTGATCGGATATAAGAACTCTACCAAAATAGCCAAAGAAGCATTGGAAACCGGGAAGGGAGTTTATGAACTTGTTTTGGAACATAACATTCTTTCCAAAGAAGACTTGGATACTATCTTAAAACCTGAAAATATGATAAAACCGGTGAAGTTGGACATTCACCCGAATCGTTGATTGATATATAGTAAGTGGAGATTGGTTTAAGATGAGAAATCGCCGGGCAGATCATTGATCTGTTCCGGCGATTTTTGATGATGTACTGCTTTTATTCGATATGGAAATAATTGCTAATCTTTTAGGATATTATATTGTCTCGTCCGGATTTAGGTTGACTGTTTTGACTTCTTAATCCTATTAATAAGTAACCTGATTTTTGGTTAACGGCAGTTTCAATTTGTTTCATACGCTTGAAACTCTTTGTTTATAGGTTTGAAACACTTTGTTTCAAAGCTTGAAACTATTGGTTTCACACCGAGAAACTTTTAGTTTCACTATATGAAACTAAAATTCGTACTATTGGACTGGAACTTTCGTATGGAGAAACCTGTTGCATGGTGAGGGTAAAAAGTTACCCTCACCATGCCCTTACCTTTACTCCCACACCTGTAATGCCGATGAATAAAGGGATTGAACCAATGGGTGAGAGTGTGAGAGTAAAAACTGCTATAACTTTTATTTGTGAGAGATATTTCAGTAATCAAGAATGAGAAGTAGAGTCGTCTTTTGTCAGATTCATTTTAATACATAACTTCCAGTATTTATTTCCATATTTCGACTGCGTTTCAAAAAAAACATATATCTTTGCCGTACGCTTTCAGCCCATCAGCGTGATGGAACAGGCAGGAAGCGGTTTTTATTTCCTATATGGAGTAAAAGCGTATTATCTCTC
>ERZ772886.3760-NODE-3760-length-10490-cov-64.676665_pt1 | contig 10490 bp, 9 predicted proteins | sample MGYA00512128_ERZ772886 | MGnify/ENA primary metagenome ERZ772886 (study PRJEB29015, sample SAMEA2737698) | human gut metagenome | biome: human gut; feature: human-associated habitat; material: faeces | place: China | collected 2012 ... | reverse complement strand
TCGCATCGCTGTCATCGAAGTTGTATGACATGACAAAGTCACAGACATTCAGCATCACCTCCTTGGCACGGTCTGTAAGATCGGGGTTTCGCTCTATGTTGTAGTGGTTGATATGATCCTGTACTTTGCCGGCTTCCCTGGTGAACGCCTCAAAGTCCGCGCTCATCAGTTTGATGTAAATGGAATTGTAGTTCTCCCGTCTGACGGAGAACTTATATCTCGGATAGATTTCCTTTAGCCAAGTTCTCACAAGTTCTACGATTTCAGGGGCATGTTGCCCTTTGTAGTTGCGACCTTTCCAACGGTATTCATTATACACGTACTCGGTATATTCCTTTGCCGTGGCACCCGAATAGTCATGTTCATACCCGGTTGATGCGGCAGAGACATCCGGTTTGTCTTTCCAGACTTCAAAAAGCCTTTCAAACTCGGTGTTCACCTGTTGCATGATGGCAGTGTCGCCACCCTTGTCCGGGTGGTGCTGCAATGCCAGACGGCGGTATTCCTTCTTCAGGTCCGCCAATGAATGTATGTTATGAAAATAAGCCATAGCTATAGGTATTTATGCCCCTGCGAGGCGGTTGATAAAATATTCCTGGTTGTCAAGGTCAAGTCCGAGGTTGCTGCACGCCATTTCGATGTCATCTTCCCTCAGGTCGTCCGCCTCCTGCAACTCGCGCAGGTACCGGATTTCAGAATCCAAGTATTCCTGCGCTTCCATATGGCTGCAACTGCATGAGTTGCTAATCTGTTCAATGATGTTAATCTGCATATTATTCGTTTTTAGAATTATACCTGTTGTAAATTTCCCGTTTATGTTCGTAGTCCCGGCTGTTCCACCATTGGTCTGCCGCATCAATGAATGTCTGCGTGTTTTCGGAAGGCGGAGAGTCACAGACTTTCAACCCTGTGATTTGTTCCTTTGTTTCAAAACCGCACGACTCCCACCAGCCCTGCATCTTTTGTGTGAACTCCGCCTTAGTACAGAAAAAGACCTGAACGCCACATTCTTCGCACCATTTCCCATCGCACCACAGCCCGTTATTGTCATCATGCACATAGCTGATACGTTCATCCGTATTGGCGTTTATCCATGCTTGGTGCCAAACAAGAAGACAACAGACGGCATAAAAGTCGATGATGTCATCCGTTTACCGGAGAGTACTGAATATGCAACCGGTTTAATGTTAAAAGTTGCACAAATCAGCCAGTCCGGCGATTCGGTAAAATTAGTCTGCACAGTTCCTGAACTGGCAGAGATTTATTCAAAATTAGACCTTGCAGAGCTTGGTTTGCCGGCAGTTGACAGTTTTGTGGCAGCAGAAGGCGTAACCTGCGAATATAACAGCAATGGTTCAATTACAGCAGATGATTCCGGCTTGTATCCGCTTTCTATCAATGCAGGCGGAAGTACAGAGGTTCCGGGAACATTGAAGTTTACAATAGCGAAGAAAAAAATCACAGAAGATCTGAAAGTATCAGGTTCTGTCGAAGTTAAGATTCCGGATATAACCTGTATTGCAAAAGCAAATGTCGGCTGGGGAGGCGTTGATGTTGATGAATTTACATTATCAATATCAGAAAAGATTAAGATTGCCAGTCAGTTAGAACTGACACTTGCACAATCCGGTTATGAATTAACCAACAGCAACGGCGCAACCCGTTTTGAATCAGGAAGAATCGAAATCGGACGTCTGCCAATCCGTATCGGTGCGACAGGACTTTCATTTGATATTGTATTCTTCTGCAATGTATCAGCAAAGGGTACAGCAAGCATTACATACACCATTAACAGCACACAGGGATATCAGTATAAGAACGGAGCTTCCCGCGGAATCTTTGATTTTTATGATTCATTAGATTTCATGGAAATTAAGGCAAGCGGAACAGCCGGTCTTGGTTTGTCAGGTGTTCTTTGTGCATTCAATATGATTGATTTAGCAGGATATGCAGGAGAAGCCGGTATCGGTTTTAACGGTTCATTTACGCCGCACATTCTTGCAACAGATACTTTATACTGTGGAGATCTGACCTTATATGCGTATGCAAAATCGGGAATTGATCAGGAAACAGTCGTTGGTAAATTTTTAAAAGATGTATGCCATTATACATTGGAAATTGAACATTTAGGAAATAATGCAAAGAACCGACGCAAGAAAAAATTCCATGTGGAAAACGGCCGTGTTGTACCGGAATGTACATTTGGAACAGGAGAACTGAAAGGCCTTATCGCATCAGCTGATGAAAATGAACCGATAGCCGGTGCCAGAATCCGTATATACAGCGGTGAAACACTTGGTGAGAATTTAGTCAGAACAATTTATACGGATGAAACAGGTAATTATTCAGTTGATAATTTAACAGCAGGAACATACAGTATTGAAATCGCTGCAACAGGCTATAAAAAATATGATATGCAGGTACAAATCACAAAGAATGCAACGGCATACAATGAAACCCTGTTAATGATCGGCAGAAACGGTGAAGACGGTGTCGGAACAGTTACCGGTGAATTAAAAGATGCGCTTACCGGTTTACCGATTCAGGATATGACATACAATATCCGCAAAGACTGGAACAATACAACCGGAGCAGTTCTTGAAACAGGTACATTTGATGCTTCAACTTACGAACTGTCTTTAAACCCTGGTAACTATACATTAGAGATTATCAAGGAAAACTACATCACAAACCACATTAATATTGCGGTCGTTTTAGATGAAACAAAGACATATAATGTGACATTGTCACCGGAGAACAGTTCAATTGATACCGACAATTTAAGAATTGTATTAACATGGGGCGAATACCCATGGGATCTGGATTCACACTTATACGGAAAAGATAAGCTGACAAATTCTGATGTATTCCATACCTGTTACTGGGCAAAGAATTACTATGAAGGTTCAACAGCAATTGCAAAACTGGATGTTGATGATACAACAAGCTACGGTCCGGAAACAACAACGATTTATGAATTAAATGATAACATGAAATATAGTTATTATGTTCATGATTTTACCAACGGATATTCATCAAGCAGTACGGCAATGGCTGCATCCGGCGCAAAGGTTCAGGTGTATGCAGGAAATGTATGCTACTTTACATTTAATGTACCAAATGAAGGCGGTACATGGTGGCATGTATTTGACTATGATCCGGCAACGGATGCATTAACACCGGTTAATGCAATGAGCTATTCAAACTAGTTCGTAGTTACTTGCAGGAAAAATGGGCTGTAACGGCTCATTTTTCCTGATTGTTTTTTAAAATATAATTGGAGGGAGTATGCATGACAGTATCGGTAGATAAAAAAACACTTAAAATAATATTTTCAATCTGCGTGCTGGCGGTTGCAATCTGTATCGCAGACTGCGTATCGGAAATTCGTGCCACAGCAGATTATTCCAAGGCAGATGGAACACTGGTATCAATTGACAGGAGTATAGACTGGGGAACAGAAAGCAATACTCAGGTAAGCATAATCAGGAATAAAGTGTATCAATATCAGGTCAATCAGCAGGAATACACATGTCAATATAGAACGTACATCTTATTTCAACCTAAAATCGGAAGCCATAAAACCATCTATTATTCTTCTTCAAATCCCAACCAAGTCAGAGATGAATTTAAAATACAAACTGCAAAAGCGGGTGCTGTTTTCTTTGCTTTTTTTGGAATTATGATGCTGGTATTTATGAAAAAGGCGGGCGAAAATGAATAAGCGGTCAAAACTCATTGTATGCGGTATTGCAGTAATTGCGGTTTTATGTATGGCTTTACCGGTCTTTTTTCATGGTACATCGAATGAATGTAAAATAACCGGTGTTTTAGCAGCAGACAGCAGAAATCATTCTGTGGATACGTATACGGTTGAACAGGATAAGAAAAAATGTAGTGTTTCATTTTCAGATACGGCGGTCATAGATACAGCGTTTACCGCAGAGGTGCCTACAGATGAACCCTATATCATAGAATTGACAGTCCGTGATTCACAGCTGCCGGAATACAGGGAAATTAAAGATGAGAATGTGGCAATGAATACAGCGCAGACGGCGGCAAAATATAACGCGGACGATTCGGTAATGAAAAGGGTCGTGTATCCGCAGAACCGGCAGCTTCATTTTTCGGTGACAATGCAGTATAAAGAAAATGTCAGCGGTTTTATCGGATATTCTTCCATAAAAGTCATCCCGGTCAGTAAGTCAAAAGAATATAAGCTTGTGACAAGCCCGGATAAAACGGTTGAATTTATTATAAAAGCAGATGATTTTTCCAAAGAAGAAACAGACAAACTTTCTGCGTGGTCAGAGGACTTACAGCTTTACAGACAGCAGCTGTATCAATTAACCGGTGAGCGGCAGCCGTATGACGGAAAGACAATTTTTGATTTTACAGAACAAATAGACTATTATGGTCTGGCAGGCAATCCGATTTTTATGAACAGCAGCAATCTTACAAAAGATTTGTCTACAGATAAAAGTGTATGTATATGGAAATATATCCATGAAATGAGCCATACATTTGACGGGATTGAAGGTTCATACATCGGGAATACATGGAATTTTGATTCCGAGCTTTTTGCAAATTTAAAAATGCTTTATGTAATGGAGAACAACGGATTATCCTTTCAGGACAGCAGTGAAAAAGGAGCAGATGCATATTTAAAATATTCGGCCGGTAATACCTTAAAAAACGGTATTTACAGTTCAGACGGTTTCTTATACCTTTTGATATGCAGGCTGCGGGAGGTACAGCCGGATTACTGGAACAGTTTACAGGCTGTTTTTTCAAATGCACACGATTCTTTCAATGAAACAGAAAGCAGTACGGCTTCAGAACGGTTTATAAATTTCTTTTCCCTTTTGCATCAGGAGCTGGGGGTGAATATACTCTCTGCATTTTCAGATGCAGAAAAAAAGGCAGTCATTAATAAATATGGTAATGAGATTACATATCTATTCGATTAAATAAATGAAATCTTGTTGTTTTCACACAATTTTTCACGCACAAGAAAGACAGTGACAGAAGCACAAGCCGGATATTTTATAAAATGCGGCAGACGACAAAGAGGAAAACCGCCGGAAAATAGCAAAGCTTATTGAGATATATCATAAAAAGTTAAAATATATACAAAACCTTCCGATATATCTATTAAACAAAAGGAAAAACGGTCGAAACGGATTTTGACCGGTGTATTTAGCAGTAGTCAGGGAGGAAATGAATATGATATCAAGTTATACCGGTGTAGTAGAAAACGCAGCATCTACAAGTGCTGCCGCAGTGGAAGCAAAAAAGAAGACAGAGCAGACACAAAATGAAAAGAGCGGCAGTGTTTCAGGAAAAACCATAGGCAGTCCGAAGCTCATTAAAAAAGCGGCGGATTATTATGAATCTTTAAAGAAAAAATATTCCAACATGGATTTTATTCTTGTCAGTGAAGACAAGAAGGAGCAGGCAAAGGCGCAGGCTTCCAGTTATGCCAATGCCAGCAAAATGGTTGTTTTAATTGACGAGGACAAAGTGGAGCGGATGGCAGAAGACGAGAATTACCGCAAGCAGTATGAAGCTATTATTGCCAATGCAGCAAGCGGTATTTCCCAGTTAAAGAGCAGTCTGCAATCCAGCGGTGCCAACGTCAAGGGATTCGGCATGCAGGTCAATGACGGCGGAACGGCAACTTATTTTGCGGTATTGGAAGAATCCTCTGCGGCACAGCGGGAACGCATAGAAAAGAAAGCAGCAGAGAAAAAGGCAGAGAAAAAAGCTGCCGAAAAGAAAGCCGAAAAAAAGCACCAGAAAGAAAAGCTTGAAGAAGCAAGAAGCGAAAAGACGGAAAAAACAGATGTGTCAGATAAGACGGATACAGACAGCGGTACAGTGACGATTACGGCATCTTCTGTGGAAGAATTGCTGCAAAAGATACAGGATTATATGCAGCTGGCAAAAAGCGATACGGTTCTTACGGAAGCCGAAAAGAAGGTTGGACAGAACATCGACTTCTGCGGTTAGGAGCGGCATATGGGAACAGGTACAATTCAAAGCATGGTGGCGCTGTCGGCAATGCAGAACCAGTGGCAGAAAAAGAAAAATGATATCAATGCCGGAAAGACAAGCGAGCTGACCTCTGAACAACGTGAATTGCAGATGTATCAGTCGCAGGCAGACGATATCCGTGAAGGTCAGAAACCGGCGGCAATCGACATTAAGCTGGCTTCGGGCAGCAGATTAAACGCTGAGGAAATCGAATATTTAAAAAAGCATAATCCGCAGGCTTTAAAGGATTACGAGGAAGAACAAAGAGAGCGCGAAAACTATAAAAGGCAGCTTAGAAACTGCCGCTCAAAGGAAGAAGTGGAACGTGTTAAGACAGCCAAAATGGGCGAGTTTTTGTCTTCTTGCAAAAGCATTGCCTCCAGTCCTTATATTCCAAAAGACCAGAAATGTGCAATGTTAAAAAAGCTGCTGCGGGAAGTAATGGGCATACAGGAAGAACATCAGGAATTTGTGGAATCAGCCCAGTATGCAATTCTGCCGGATGAAGATGAAGATACAAAGTCCAAAAAGACCGATAACAGCACAGATACCATATCCTCAGAGGATAACAGCAGGACAAAGGGAGAGGTAACGACAGACGATGAAGACCCGTTAGAAACAATCCGTCAGGCAATCGCGGCAAACGGAACCGTACTTGAAGCACCTAAGCAGAACGCGGCAGACGGGTCGGATACAGAAGCACAGGAAGAAAAAACAAAAGCCGGAACAGTCACGGGGATTGCAGACAGCGGTAACAGCGGTCATACAGGCACGGTAAAGATGGCAGGAAAAACAGCGGCTTTCGCAGGTGTGAGTGTCGATATCAGTATTTAACATTTAAACAAAAGCTAAGGGGAAAGTAAAAGGAGTTGAAAAATGTCTATAACGATTAAGATGAATCAGGACAATACCGGAATCCAGATGAGCGGTACAACAGCGGGACGAAACAAAACACAGGATACCAAGACGAGAAGCACTGTATTTGCTGGCGATTTAATGCTCGGACAGGGAAATCAGATTGAGCAGAAAAAGCAGACCGCAAGACGTCAGGCAATGAAACTGATTACAGATGCGTGGGGCAGGGATGAATTGGCTTCCCAGAGCATAAAAGATATGGAACAGCAGAAAGCAGACTATGTAGAGCAGATGCAGGAAGCCAAAGAGCATGAGAAAACCTTTGAAAAGAGCAAAAAGGAGCTTCAGGAGCAATACGGTGTAGCTGATGATTCACAGGAGCAGAAGGATTTGGAATTACTCGAAAAATTCCAGAATTATAAGAACGGCTCACATGATGAAAGCTTTACAAAAGAAGACGTTGACCGGTTAAAGGAATTGCAGAATCTTCCGCGTACAGAATATCAGGAAAAGGCACTCCGGTTAAACCAGATTGCCGGTTCAATGAAAGTAACTGCTTCCAATGCGAATGATAAGCTGATTGAGCTGACAGATACAATCGCAAAGGCAAAGACCGATCAGGCAAAGTCACAGGATATGTTAAAAGCAGGCAGTGCAGCAGATGATATTTTGGAAGCTTCCAACAAAGAAATCATGGGGCTGCTCATTCAGGACGGAAAAGAGCATATCGACAAAGAGCAGGAAGAAGCGCATGAAGCAGATTGGTAATGTGGAAGTTCCACAGAAAGCTTTCCTGGCTGTGCTCAAACTCGACTAATTAATATAAGTATAAAGGAAAAGGAGGTTAAGTATTATGGCAGACTTTAAAGTAATTACCCCTAAGCGTGATATTGCGCGCGAACTGGCGCGTAAATATAGTACGATGACTCATGATGAACTCGATGTGGTGGAAGATATCCTTGAGCCTATCAAGTATGGCAAGGGCGAGATGATCTTGCCTGAAGGTGAACAGTGCATGGGTATCTCGTACATCGAGAAGGGATTGGTGCGCCAATTTTACTTTAAGAATGGCAAGGAGGTGACCGAACATCTGGGTGTGGATCATTCCATCTTTATGTGCATTGAGAGCCTCTTTAAGGAAGAGCCTACACGCTTGCAGGTAGAAGCTTTGGAGCCTACTCTGGTGTATATGCTACCGAAGAAGAAGTTGGAGGCGGCTGCTATGCGTAATGTTAATATCCAGATGCTTTATCGTAAAATATTGGAAGAGAGTTTGATTCAGTCTCAGATTCATGCCGATCTGATGCGATTTGAGTCGGCACCTAATAAATATAAGCGCCTGTGCGAAATGAGCCCACAGGTGGTTCTGCGTGCTCCGCTCACCTATATCGCAAGTTATCTGCAGATGACTCCGGAAACGCTGTCCAGAATCCGCTCGAATACTATATTATAATTTATAAAAAATGGTGTGACTTCAAAACCGAAGTCACACCATTTTTTTATTTCATAATACAGGTTCGCGAGTCCGTAAGGCGGAACAGGAGAAACGTCTAGCGGATTTGCGAGCCTGTCACCCTCTTACTTTACTCTGCCGTATAGAGGAATCGCTTGATGCTCTTCTTAGGAGTTTTTTCAAACTCATCTTCATGTATACGTATTTCTGATACTTTGCTGTAAGCAGGAATCATGGTGTTGAGCTCCTGGCGGTTCTGCTCCATGACATCTGCCAGTTCGTTGGTACCGAGATTCAGGGTCTGAGCTTCATCATAGTCTGGGTGAACCAGAGCAATGAGCTTGTCGCCCTTCTGTACAACCACGCTTTCCGCTACCAGGGCCAAAGAGTTGAGCTTATCCTCAATCTCCTCAGGGTAGATATTCTGACCGTTTGCGCCGAGCAGCATGTTCTTGCTACGACCCTTGATGAAGACGTTGCCGTCACCATCCATGGTTCCGAGATCGCCTGTATGATACCATCCGTTCTCGTCAATGGTCTGCTTGGTAGCTTCCTCATTCTTATAGTAACCCAACATTACATTAGGACCCTTGGCAAGGATTTCGCCTGGTACATTCTCAGGATCAGGACTATCGATGCGTACCATCATGTGGAGGGCAGCCTTACCGCAAGAGCCCGGTACGAAGTTTTTGTAATCCTCGTAGCAGATGATAGGGGCACATTCTGTTGCGCCATATCCCACGGTATATTTGAAACCTACGCTATGGAGGAAACTTTCCACTTCCTGGTTAAAGGCTGCACCACCGATAATCACCTCGTAGAAGTTGCCACCGAAGGCATTGGATACCTGATCGCATATCTTCTCCTTCACCTTCTTGCTGATCACAGGCATGTGGAGCAGCATACGCATGCGGTTGTTCTGGATCTTAGGGAATACCTTCTTGCGGATAATCTTCTCGATAACCAGAGGTACAGATATAATGACGGCTGGCTTGATGCGGCCGAATGCCTCGGCAATGATGGCTGGACTAGGGATGCGGGTGAGATAGAAGATGTGGCAGCCCTTGATGAATTCGAAGATAAATTCAAACGCCATGCCGTACATGTGGGCCATCGGCAGGATACTGATGATAGAATCTCCCGGCTTGATCTTCTTACCCAGTACGTCCTCAGCAAAATCTGCATTGCCCCAGAGTGCACGGTATGGAACCATTACTCCCTTGGAGAAACCGGTAGTTCCGCTGGTATAGTTGATCATAGCCAACTCATCCGGATTCTGTTCCATATAGTAGTTGACATGGTTTTTGCGGAAGTACTTAGGATACTTGATACCGAACATCTCGTTGAGGTGTTCGCGCGCATAAGTCAACTTGTCGGTACGTGAAACGACAAGTGAATAATCCGGTATATAGATGATGCCTTCAAGACCTGGCATCTTCGTTGCATCAATCTGTGTAGCTACAACATCACCCACAAAGAGCAGTTTGGCATCGCTGTGGTTTACGATGTTGTGAATCTGGTCTGGCATGAATTCATGCAGGATAGGTACGGCAATGGCACCATAGGTAAGGGTAGCAAGGAATGCTACAGCCCAGTTTGCGCTATTTCGACCGCAAAGTGCTATCTTGTCGCCCTTTACTACACCAGAGTTCTCAAACATGATGTGTAGCTTCTCAATTTTGCGTGCTACATCATGGTACTGCAAGGTTGCTCCCTTGTAGTCTGTCAGAGCATCCATATCCCAATGGTCTACGATGCTCTTTTGGATTAGTGCGTTAAAACTTGGAATCTCCATATTCTTGTTATTTAACGATTTGCTTTTTTATATTTTTCTCGTACTGAAGTCCGTTTGCTGATGATAGACCTTATCTGCTGATGGTCTGTCAGCAGATAGGGCCTGTCTCTAGATTGCGTTCTGATAGAGGTAACGCTTGATAGACTTCTTGGCTGTCTTTTCAAATTCCTGATTATGAAGTTTGATGCGTGACACCTTTGCGAAGCTAGGTATCTGCATGTTCAGTTCCTTGCGGTTCTGCTCCATGATGTTCTCCAGGTCTTCGTCTGTAAAGCCGAGGTTGTTAACTTCTTCCATATCCGGATGAACTAGAGCTACCAGCTTGTCATCGCTCTGTATTACGATGCTCTC
>ERZ772886.3751-NODE-3751-length-10513-cov-2.673647_pt1 | contig 10513 bp, 9 predicted proteins | sample MGYA00512128_ERZ772886 | MGnify/ENA primary metagenome ERZ772886 (study PRJEB29015, sample SAMEA2737698) | human gut metagenome | biome: human gut; feature: human-associated habitat; material: faeces | place: China | collected 2012 ... | reverse complement strand
TTATGAAGGGTTAATGATGAAGAGGGGGACGAGCGATGGAATCGCTCGGAACGGGCCCTCACCACGAAGCGGATATTGCGTTCGGCGACTTATCTGCTGTTCGTGTTATTTGCTACGGCAGGTATATATTTCGAGTTGAACTATTCCTTTTTGGGAGCTGTACAGCTGACTGTATATGCCGGAGGTATCATTGTATTATACGTATTCTCGATTCTTCTGACCAGTTCCGACAATAAGAAAGCCGACAAGATCAAAAACAGCAAATTTTTTGCCGGCATACTGGCTGCGGTAGGAGGTGCAGCCCTCTGTATCTTCATCACACTTACCCACTCGTTCCCGGTATCGCATTTCGTACCCGGTGAGATCAACCAGAAAGTGATCGGAACCGCTTTGATGGGGACGGAGAAATACCAGTATCTGTTACCTTTCGAGGTAATCAGTGTTTTGTTGTTGGCTTGTATTATCGGGGGTATCCTGATCGCCCGGAAACGTTAAACATGAAAATTGAATAGTATGGAAATAACGATGGAATATTATCTGGTGATCAGCACGATCATGTTTTTCGCCGGAATCTACGGATTTATGACCCGCAGGAATATGTTAGCGGTATTGATTTCTATTGAATTGATTCTGAATTCTGTAGATATCAATTTTGTGGCTTTCAACCGTTTTTTATTCCCGGACCAACTGGAAGGTTTTTTCTTCACCCTGTTCGCTATCGGAATATCGGCCTGTGAAACAGCAGTGGCCATAGCAATCATTATCAATATATACCGGAACATCCGGAATATTCAGGTGAAGAATTTAAATAAATTGAAAGACTAAACTTCAGATTATGGAATATACAATATCGATCCTCCTGCTTCCGATGCTCACTTTCCTGGTGCTCGGATTATTCGGGATGAAACTCCGTCCGAACACAGCCGGCTATATCGGCAGCCTCTCTCTGGCTGTCACAACAGGCCTGGCCTATATCACTGCAGGACTTTATTTTTCAGCTCCCCGGGTAGACGGAGTATTTGCCCGGATAATGCCTGTCGATTTCGAATGGCTGCGTTTCACAGAAGCCCTCCACATCGATCTGGGTATATTGCTGGATCCGATTTCTGTCATGATGCTGGTGGTCATCACAACAGTATCGCTGATGGTACATATTTATAGTATGGGCTATATGAAAGGCGAACGCGGTTTTCAGCGTTACTACGCTTTTCTATCCTTGTTCACCTTTTCTATGTTAGGTCTGGTAGTAGCTCCCAATATTTTCCAGATGTATATTTTCTGGGAGCTGGTGGGTGTTTCTTCCTACCTGTTGATCGGTTTCTACTACACGAAACCGGAGGCCATCGCCGCGTCCAAGAAAGCGTTTATCGTCACCCGGTTCGCCGACCTCGGTTTCTTGATCGGCATCCTGTTGCTTTCGTTCTACACGAAAACCTTCTCTTTCGACCTGTTAACTTCGGGCGACTCTTCACTCTTTGCCGGGGCTGCCGGGACAACCTTCATGGGATGTTCCGTGATGAGCTGGGCAATGGCCCTGATTTTCATGGGAGGTGCCGGGAAGTCGGCCATGTTCCCGTTACACATCTGGTTACCGGACGCGATGGAAGGTCCTACCCCGGTATCGGCTCTGATTCATGCAGCAACGATGGTGGTTGCCGGCGTTTTTCTCGTGGCCCGTCTGTTCCCTGTATACGTCAGTGCAGCCCCGGATGTGTTGGTCGGCATCGGTTATGTGGGGGCTTTTACTTCGTTGTATGCAGCCGTAGTAGCCTGCGTACAAACCGATATCAAACGGGTACTGGCTTTTTCTACCATCTCTCAGATCGGTTTCATGATGGTTGCGCTCGGAGTCTCGGGTATGGGAGGCCGTCAGGGACTCGGCTATATGGCTTCGATGTTCCACCTTTTCACACATGCCATGTTCAAAGCCCTGCTCTTCCTTTGCGCAGGAGCCATCATCCATACCATCGGCAGCAATGAAATGAGCCGCATGGGTGGTCTGCGTAAATATATGCCTTTTACGCATCTGACCTTCCTCGTCGCTTGTCTGGCCATATCGGGAATTCCTCCTTTTTCCGGATTTTTCAGTAAAGACGAGATTCTGACAGCCGTTTTCGATTTCAACCCGAATTTCGGTATCCTGATGAGTTTTATTGCCGGTCTGACAGCCTTTTACATGTTCCGGCTCTACTACAATATCTTCTGGGGCACTCCGTCACAGTACGCACATACTCCCCACGAAGCTCCCCGCTCGATGACCATTCCCCTGATGATCCTTGCCGCGATCACACTTTTTGCAGGTTTCATCCCGTTCGGGCATTTTGTGAGCAGCGACGGATTGGTTTACCACATCCACCTGGATTGGAGTGTCGCCATTCCCAGCATTATAATCGCTTTAATCGCCATCGGTATCGCCACTTTCTTTTACAAATCGAAGTGCGACATTCCCGACCGGCTGCAACATATGTATGCCCATTTCTATAAAGCAGCCTATCACCGTTTTTACATCGACGAGTTTTACCTGTTTATCACCAAACGAATCATTTTCAACGGTGTATCCCGCCCGATCGCCTGGTTCGACCGCCACATCATCGACGGTACCATGAACGGAATGGCCTATATTACCCAACGGGTGTCGTACGCTATCCGCGGATTACAGTCGGGACAAATCCAGCAATATGCTTTTGTTTTCCTGGTGGGCACTTTATTGCTTGTTTTATTAGTGGTGTTGATATAGGATCGTAAATTATAAAATTGAACATTATGAATTTCTTATCCTTATTCGTTCTGATCCCGGTTTTGATGTTAGGAGGTTTACTTTTGGCATCGGACATCAAACAAATTCGTGCAGTTTGTGCGACAGGAGCTTCCCTCCTGCTGCTTCTTGCCGTAGCACTGACGGTATTGTTTCTGGGAGAAAGGAACAGCGGAAATACGGCAGAAATGCTTTTCACCGCCAGCAGCGTGTGGTATGCCCCGTTTCATATTCATTATTCGGTGGGGGTCGACGGCATTTCGGTCGCTATGTTATTATTATCTTCCATTATCGTATTCACCGGCATATTCACTTCGTGGAAGATGGAACTCTTGCCCCGGGAATACTTTATGTGGTTTTGTCTGTTGAGTATCGGTGTCTTCGGTTTTTTCATCTCCACCGACCTCTTCACCATGTTTATGTTTTATGAGATCGCCCTCATCCCGATGTACCTGTTGATCGGAGTTTGGGGCACCGGTAAAAAAGAATATGCAGCCATGAAGCTGACCCTGATGCTGATGGGTGGTTCGGCCCTGCTGCTCGTCGGGATATTGGGTATCTATTTCAATTCGGGAGCGACAAGCATGAACATTCTTGACATTGCGCGTCAGCATATTCCGGACGAATTGCAACGGTGGTTCTTCCCGCTTACCTTTATCGGTTTTGGTGTACTGGGAGCTCTCTTTCCTTTCCACACCTGGAGTCCCGACGGTCATGCTTCAGCGCCCACAGCGGTGTCGATGCTTCACGCCGGCGTGCTGATGAAACTGGGAGGCTACGGTTGTTTCCGGGTGGCCATTTGCCTTATGCCCGAAGCAGCTAAAGAGCTTTCGTGGATATTCATTATCCTGACGGGTATCAGTGTGGTTTACGGTGCTTATTCGGCTATCGTCCAAACCGACCTGAAATACATCAATGCGTATTCTTCGGTCAGCCATTGCGGTCTGGTATTATTCGCAATCCTGATGCTTAATCAAACGGCCGTGACAGGAGCCATTATGCAGATGCTGAGCCATGGACTGATGACAGCATTGTTCTTCGCATTGATCGGTATGATTTACGGACGGACCCATACCCGGGATATCCGGGAAATGGGAGGCCTGATGAAAATCATCCCCTTCCTGGGGACCTGCTACGTGATCGCCGGTTTGGCTTCATTAGGACTTCCCGGTCTAAGCGGTTTTGTAGCCGAGATGACTATTTTTGTCGGTTCCTTTCAGCATGCCGATGTATTCCACCGGGTGATGACTATCCTGGCCTGCACTTCGATTGTGATCACTGCCGTCTATATCCTGCGGGTTGTCGGTAAACTACTCTATGGTAAAGTGGTCGACGAACACCACCTGCAACTGACCGATGCCGTATGGTACGAACGTTTTTCGGCCATCGTCCTGATCCTCGCCATTGCAGGGATAGGGCTGGCTCCGTTGTGGATATCGGATATGATCCGGGAAAGTTTAAACGGATTGTGGCCGTTTTAAGATATCGTAAATCGTAAAATTATTAAATATGGGATATTCTAATTTTCTGTTCCTAAAAGAAGAGCTTTCACTGATCGCCGTCATGTTGATCCTGCTGGTATACGACTTGTTCGGCTCTCAGAAAAGCCTGAAATATTTTCATCCGGTAGCCTGTGTATTGTTTCTGGCCCATACACTGCTGAATCTTTTTCCTGCCGGGACGGCAGAGGCTTTCGGAGGGATGTATGTGTGCACCCCCATCGGTTCGATCGTAAAAACTATCCTGAACACAGGTACGCTTATTGTCCTGCTCCAGGCTTACAATTGGGTAAACAGCGAGTCGGTACTGATCCGCCGGGGAGAATTTTACCTGATTCTGTTCTCCTCCTTGCTGGGTATGTATTTCATGATTTCTGCGGGCAATTTTCTGTTATTCTTCATCGGTCTGGAGACAGCCTCTATACCGATGGCCGTGTTGTCTGCATTCGACAAATACAAACACCAGTCGGCAGAGGCCGGGGCTAAATATATTCTCTCGGCTACTTTCGCTTCAGGATTGTCGCTTTACGGTATTTCCCTGATCTACGGGACGGTCGGCACACTTTATTTTGCCGACATACCGGCAGGCATTTCAGGGAATCCGCTCCAATATATGGCCTTCGGATTTTTTATCGTGGGATTGTTTTTTAAGATTTCACTGGTGCCTTTCCACCAATGGACACCCGACGTTTATGAAGGTGCACCGACTACGGTGACTTCTTATTTTTCGGTAATTTCCAAAGGGTCGGCAGCTTTCGTACTGATGACTCTATTATTTAAAGTATTCGGTAATCTGGTGACAGAATGGCAGGCAATCCTGTATGTAATCATTATCGCAACCATCACCGTAGCCAACCTGTTTGCCATCCGCCAGCAGAATTTGAAGCGTTTTCTGGCTTATTCTTCGGTTTCACAAGCCGGATATATTATGCTGGGAGTGATCAGCGGGAGCGCTATCGGGATGACGTCACTGGTATATTATATCCTGGTGTATATGATCTCCAACCTGGCTGCTTTCGGGGTGATCGCCATCATCGAAAACCGGACAGGCAAGATCACGATCGACGACTACAACGGTCTGTATTCCACGAATCCGAAGTTAAGTATCGTCATGATGCTGGCTTTATTCTCTTTAGCAGGGATTCCTCCGTTTGCCGGTTTTTTCAGTAAATTTTTCATCTTTGCCGCCGCAGCCGAACAGGGATTTTATGTATTGGTATTCATCGCCCTGCTGAATACGATCATTTCCCTCTATTACTATCTGCTGGTTGTCAAAGCCATGTTTATCAACAAAACCGAAGAAGCTATCGCCCCTGTCCGTTCCGATATCTATACCCGTCTCAGCCTGATTGTCTGCACGGCAGGTATTCTGATATTAGGCCTGCTCAGCACAGTTTACGAACACATCGGTATGTTCAGCTTCGGCATAACGTTTTAGCTTATAAAGTCTTCGATCCTGCGGGCGCCTTGTCCGCGGGACTTACACAGTCCCCGGCGGCCAACATAGAGCCATAAACAAAGCACCCTCAGGATCGTTTATCGTAGAATCATTCTGTCACTTATTCGTTACAATTATTTAATTCCCCCTCATTTTTGATCTTTCTGACAAAAAACATACTTTTGAAGTCGAATCGGAAAGAAAGTAGTATGGAGATTAAAATTGCATTTTCAGGAATCGGCGGTGTCGGGGGGTACTATGGGGGCAGACTGGCTCATTTTTACCGGCAATCAGAAAACATTAAAATTTACTTTATTTCGAGGGGGGAAAATCTGGAAATCATTTCACGCAAAGGACTGAAAATTCAGACTCTGCACGAGGAAATCATCGCCCATCCGACCCTGGCGACTCATTCTCCGAAGGACATCGGCCCGGTCGACTATCTGTTCTGTACCACCAAAAGCTATGATTTAGCCGGAAATCTTGAAGAAGTACGTCCCCTTATCGGGCCGTCGACCGTTATTATTCCTTTATTAAACGGAGCGAATATTACGGAAGAAATCCGGCGGCTAGTCCCGGGACACCAGGTTTGGTACGGTTGTGTGTATATCGGAGCCCGGCTTTCGGCTCCGGGAACAGTCAGTAAATTTACAGAACAGGACCGGCTTTGGTTCGGTGATCCGGAAGGCGACCGTCTGCGTCAGGCCGAATTGCTGCAATTGATGAGCCGGGCAGGTATCTCAGCTTTAAATCCCGCAGACATACACAACCGGATCTGGAGAAAATTCTTTCTGATCTCTCTGAGTGCCACCCTCACTTCATACTACGATCAAAGCATAGGAGAAGTACTCGAATTTCATCGTTCCGGTTATGAAAAGCTGGGCGAAGAACTTTATGCAGTAGCACAGGCCCAGGGGATACATCTACCTCAAGATATGATCCGGCAAGTCATTGCCGACCAGGAGAAAATGCCTTATGACGCCACCACTTCGATGCATACGGATTTCAGGAAGCACAAACCGACAGAATTAGAAACGCTGACCGGTTATGTGGTTGAAAGCGGTAAAGCCCTCCACCTTCCTGTACCTACTTATGAAATGATGTATAAAGAATTGAAAACAAGATGAATAAAAAACTGGTTATATTCGATTTAGACGGGACGCTACTGAATACCATCGACGATCTCGCTGTAAGTGCCAACTATGCTCTCCGGCAACATGGCTATCCGGAACATGAATTGCCGGCTTATCGCTATTTTGTCGGAAACGGTATTACAAAATTGATCGAACGGGCTTTACCCGAAGCGGAACGCTGTGAACCGACTATCCTGCAGTTACGGGAAGAATTTGTAGGCTATTATCAGCGACACAAGACAGACCTGACCCGCCCTTATCCGGGTATCCCGGAATTATTGTCACACTTATCGGCCAAAGGTATACAGCTTGCTGTTGCTTCCAATAAATATCATCAGGGGACCGTCGAGCTGATCCGGCATTATTTCGGCACGGATCTTTTCAAGGTTGTACTGGGACAACGCGGGCACATACCTGCAAAACCCGATCCGGCAATTGTCTACGAGATCTTACACCTAACCGGAATAACTCCTGCGGATGCGTTGTATATCGGAGATTCGGGGGTAGATATGCAAACAGCCCGGCGCAGTGGCATCACTTCCATCGGCGTCAGCTGGGGCTTCCGTCCCCGTCAGGAACTGACAGAAAACGGAGCCTGTCATATTGTAGACCGTCCGGAAGAAATAATCCGTTATCTCTGATCTATCCGGTGATGATCTCCGCCCCGGTATCGGTGATCAGCACCGTATACTCCCATTGTGCAGAAGGCATGCCGTCGTCTGTCAATACCGTCCAGTCGTTATCGGCATCGATAAAAATTTTGCGGGATCCCATATTGATCATCGGTTCGATAGTAAATACCATTCCCGGTACCAGCAAAACACCGGTACCGCGGCGTCCGACATGGCTGACAAAAGGATCTTCATGAAATTTGAGTCCCACCCCATGCCCGCCGAATTCCCGTACGACAGAATACCCGTTGCCTTCAGCATGTTCTTGAACGGCAGCTCCGATATCCCCCAGGAAGCCCCAGGGACGGGCGGCTTGCAAACCGGCTTCCAGGCATTCTCGGGCTACCTGCACCAAACGCTGCATTTCAGGACTTACTTTACCGATCATAAACATCCGCGAAGCATCTGAAAAATAACCATCCAGAATCGTAGAAACATCTACATTGATAATATCCCCATTTCTCAATACAACGTCTTTGGAAGGAATACCGTGGCATACTTCATCGTTCACCGAGGTACACACACTCTTCGGAAATCCCTCATAATTCAAGGGAGCAGGAATAGCTCCGTGAGCGATCGTAAAATTGTAGACTAATGTATCGATTTCTTCCGTCGTCATACCTTCATGGATATGGGCAGCCACCAAATCCAAAACCGCCGTATTGATAGCGGCACTGCGGCGAATCCCTTTTATCTGGGCTGCCGTTTTAATCATTTTACGGGTAGGGACCCGGTATCCCTTCGCTTTGTAAGCCTTGATTTTTTGTTCTATATCAGCCAAATACACAGACTCACTCTCGGATAATTTTTCTTTACTTTTAAAAAGTTTCATTTCTTTTTACCTTATCGGCAAGATCCTTCTATCCTGTCAGTTTTTTAGCCCGGAGCAAATTTGCTCCGGGCTTGCAAGATACACAATTATTAAACAAGTAAATAATTTTTATCTGATTTCCATGTTACTAAAAAAGATGGCTGTTATATACATATTTACACTTATATGAAACATTACCCCCGTCCCTTTGTTTCAGCCTGCAATTAAGCTATCGTCTGCAGGCCATGGGTTTTCTTCAGATACCAGCGTAATGTCAGAATAGCAGCTATAAAAGCCAATGTATCGGCTAGCGGCATACTTCCCCAAACTCCGTAAATATCCAAACCGGCCATATGGGGCAGCGTATAAAGCAAGGGAATTAAGAACAGTAACTGCCGGGCCAAAGACAAAAGAATAGAAATCTTTGCTTTCCCGATAGACTGGAAAAAATTAGTTATCACAATCTGTGCCCCTACCATCGGGAAAGACAAGATGGTGATACGCAGGCCGACTTCCGCTAATTTATTCAGTTCCGCATCGTCCGAAAACATCGCCACGATATGCCCGGGCAACAGCTCACTGCACACCCAACCTAATCCCATAATAGTCACAGCTATCCGGATCACTTTCTTCAACGTTTTCTGAACCCGTTCAAAATGCCTCGCACCGAAATTATATCCGACGACCGGTTGCATTCCTTGCGTCAATCCGATCACCACCATTACAAATAAAGTAGCCACCCGGTTGACAATGCCATAAGCACCGATGGCCAAATCTCCTCCATAAATCTTGAAGTTATGATTCAGAACGATCACTATCCCACTGGCACACACATTCAGGAGAAAGGGAGCCATTCCGATCGAGAAAATACTCATGATGACATGTTTTCTCAAGCGGTAAAACCCTCTTCGAAAATGGATGTAGCTGGAACTATGTAGAAAATGGTTCAACACCCATGCCAGCCCTCCCATCTGCGCCAGGATCGTAGCCGTCGCAGCTCCCCGGATTCCCCAATCGAGGTGGAAGATAAAAATCGGAGCCAGAATGATGTTTACTCCTACCGTCAGCAGGGACGATAACATCGCTTTTTTAGGATACCCCGTTGCACGCATCACATTGTTCAAACCGATAAATAAAAAAGAAACAGGATTTCCCAATAGCAACACCTGCATAAAATCGCGGGCATAGGGTAAGGTGGAAGTACTTGCTCCGAAAAAAATCAATATTTCATCCAGGAAATAATAGGTGATTCCTCCGAAACATATCCCTGTCAGGATACATAATATCAAAACATTATGCAACACTTCGGTCGCCTTCAGATCATCCTTCTGTCCCAAGTAAATAGAACTGATCGCAGCGCCACCGACACCGATGAGTGTACTGAAAGCGATAATCAGATTCATCAGCGGAAAAGTCAGGGCCAGTCCCGAAATAGCCAGAGGTCCCACTCCATGTCCGATAAAAATACTGTCTACGATATTGTACACAGACGTAACGGTCATCGCAATGATGGCAGGTATCGAATATTGTATCAACAACTTGCCGATGGATTCCGTTTCAAGTACATGAGGATTTTTTGTCTGTGTCATAGAGCGTTATTTAGTCGGGGATTAAAATTTCAATTTTTTTTCTATTTCCCCGGTTACTTTATAATATTTCCAGGTTCCTGTGCGTCGTCCTTTCTTATATTTTCCTTCTCCGAAGAGATGGCCGGTAGAATAATAGAAACGGGCCTCACCGTGCCTCAGCCCCCTATTATACTCCAACTCGGTTTTCAAAGTTCCATCGGAAAAAAATTCTTTATAAGCCGTAATCTTACCATTATCGTATGTCACCTGTACAGCAACTACCCCATCCGGATAGAAAAAACGGGATTCTCCCTGCAGCTTACCTTCCCGGTAGAGCAACTGCGCGACAACCTGCCCCTGCCGATCGGTAATCTTCCAAATGCCTTCCGGGTCACCGTTACTTAGTTTGCCGGCATAGTCCAGTTGCTCAGTCCGATAAGCATAATCTCCCCGGGTACTCACGGCGATGCTATCGGGAATCACCACATGATAATACCCGGACTCGATCAAGTCGGCCTGTTTTTCGAGTGACCGACTGAGTTCGCGGATCTCGTAATCCCGGGCAGCATCGACATTGTGAATATTTCTGCCGGATGTATGGATAGTATGGTCAACAAATATACGGCCAACAAACGTCT
>ERZ772886.3749-NODE-3749-length-10517-cov-16.213821_pt1 | contig 10517 bp, 6 predicted proteins | sample MGYA00512128_ERZ772886 | MGnify/ENA primary metagenome ERZ772886 (study PRJEB29015, sample SAMEA2737698) | human gut metagenome | biome: human gut; feature: human-associated habitat; material: faeces | place: China | collected 2012 ... | reverse complement strand
GCTCGATCGTCAGGTCTTCCTCCTGCATCAGGGGTTCGTCCGGTGCGCCGTCCGGCGTTTCCTGCTTTTCTCCGCAGCCTGACACCAAAAGCGTCAGCGCCGCCAACAGTGCAACAAGCAACAGTCCGGTGTTTCTTTTCATGTTTTCTCCTTTCTCACGGCTCTCGGCCCTTATGCTTCCTTCAGCTTTTCTTCCAGCAGCTTGAAGGCTTCATCCGCCGCTTCCCCGCGAATTTCCTCGCGGGAAGCCGCGCCGAAGTCAAAACGCTCGGCGATTGTCTCCTTGGGCGACGAAAATCCGATGAATACCGTGCCGACGGGATTTCCCCGCTCGTCGCGGTCGGGTCCAGCGACGCCCGTGACGCTGACGGCGCAGTCCGCCGTCGTCGCCTCGCGCGCACCCTCGGCCATTGCGCGGGCGACGGGCGCGGACACCGCGCCGTACTCTTCCAGCATGTCCGCCGGAACGCCGAGCACGCGGTGCTTGACGATATTCGTATAGCTCACGATGCCGCCCATGAACACGCCCGACGCGCCCGGCACATCCGTGATGCGCTTGGCAATGAGGCCGCCGGTGCAGCTCTCCGCCGCGGCGAAGGTCACGCCGCGCGCCTTGAGCGCTTCATAGCAGCGCTGTTCGACAGTTTTTTCCGCCATAATAAGACTTCCTTTCAGAACTTGATGCGCACGAACTCGCGATTCGTCATCGCGCGGTCGATAAGGCCCTCGATATCAAGGACAGCCTCGGCCTCACGGACCTCGTCGAGATTCGGCTTCGTGCGCGGATGGCGTGGGGTGAAGACCGTACAGCAATCCTCATAGGGTAAGATCGACGTATCGAACGTGCCGATCTTACGGGACAAACGCACGATCTCTTCCTTATCCATGCCGATGAGCGGGCGCAGGACGGGAAGATCGACGACATCCTCGGTCACGCGCAGAGCCTCCATCGTCTGAGACGCGACCTGACCGAGGTTCTCGCCCGTGACGAGCGCCTTGGCCCTGACCTGATCGGCCACGCGCTGGGAGATGCGCATCATAAAGCGGCGCATGATGAGCGTGAAGAATTCCTCGGGGCAGTTTCTTCTGATCTCCTCCTGGATCTCGGTAAACGGCACGATCTGCACCGTCAGCCGCCCGCACCAGGGGACTAAGAGCTTGGCAAGGGAAAGCACCTTCTCTTTCGCCTCATCGGACGTGTACGGTGGGGAGAAGAAGTGCACCATTTCGAGCTTGACGCCGCGCTTGGCGATCATGTAGGACGAGACGGGCGAGTCGATGCCGCCGGAGAGCAGGCTGACCGCCACGCCGCCCATGCCGATGGGCAGGCCGCCCGCGCCCTCTTCAGCGGGGCCGTGGACATAGGCCGCATCGTCGCGAATTTCGATATGCACGACGAGCTCGGGGTCGTGGACGTTGACCTCGCACGTCGGGAACGCCTGATGCAGCGCGCCGCCGACCTGCTGGGAGATCTGGATGGACGTCAAGGGGAAGGTCTTGTCAGCGCGCTTGCTCTCGACCTTGAAGCTCTTCGCCGCGCGCATCTCGCACGCAAGGTAATTTTTCGCCGCGGAGATGATCTTCTGGATGTCCTTTTCGCACGGCAGCGCCTTTGAAACGGCGATGATGCCGAAAATCTTCTTGCAGCTCTCAAACGCGGCCTCGATGTCGCACTCGTCGTCCTTCGGCTCGACATAGATGGTGCTCTGCTTGGAGTAGACGCGGAAATTGCCGCATTTCGACACGCGGCGGTTGACGTTCGACATCAGCTTATCTTCGAAGCTGCGGCGGTTCAGGCCCTTGAGCACGACCTCGCCGAGCTTGCACAGGATCATTTCATGCATTGGTATTGTTCTCCTCATTTGTTATGGCCGCTTCCGCATCGGCGGAAAATGCGGCTGAATTTTCGTTGTCTTCGGATTTGGCAGGCTTTTTCCCTTTGCGGGTGAGCCCCAGTGTAAAGCACAGCGGCTCAACGGCGGCCAGCAGGGCAAAGAGCGCATAGCTGAACATCGTGCCCTCTCCGCTCACCCCGTTGATCCCGACCATGGCGGGCGCCATCGGCAGCTCCCAGATCATCGCAAGGATGCTCCCCGAGCCGAACGGGACAGGCATCACAAGAAGCGAGGCAAGATTCAGCACATAGAGCACGATCGCCGCATTCCAGCAGCGGTTTTTGTCGATCCCCCGGTCCGGCCGCAGGCCCCAGCCGAACAGGAAAGAAAGCGCCGACACATAGACGACGCCGAGCGCGAGCCCGACGGGCGTGGCAAACGTAAAGGACGAGGTCGACCCCGTGCCGCCGAACGCCGCGAACAACAGGATAAAAGCCGCGCCCTGAGCGATATGGCTCAAAATGGAAAGCGCGCCAAACTGGATGTAGTCATACCTTTTCATCTCATTCACCCCTGTAAAATATCCGTGTTGCGGTACTGGATGGCCTCGGCCAGATGATGCGCCTCGATCTTCTCGCTGCCGTCGAGGTCGGCGATCGTGCGCGCAACGCGCAGTAATCTATCGTGGCTTCGCGCCGTGAGGCCGAGGCGCTCGAACGCGCCTTTGAGCAGCTTTTCGCCCGCGGCGTCCAGTGTGCAGAACTCGCCCACCATCGCGGGTGTCATTTGCGCGTTGCAGGTGATGTTCGTGCCGGAAAAGCGCTGCTTCTGGATGTCGCGCGCGGCGTTCACGCGCGCTTTGACGTCAGCGGAGGACTCCGCTTTTTCGCGCCGGCGCATGGCTTCGAACTCGACGCTCGGCACGTTGACGTGTAAGTCCATGCGGTCGAGCATCGGACCGGAGATCTTTTCGACGTATTTTTCCACCTGCTGCTTGGTGCAGTGGCAGCGCCCCGAGGGGTGGCCGTACCAGCCGCAGCGGCAGGGGTTCATCGCGCCGACGAGCATGAAGCGGCTCGGCAGCGTGATACTGCCCGCGGCGCGGGTGATGGTGACCTCGCCGTCCTCGATGGGCGCGCGCAGCACCTCGAGCACGTCGCGGTGGAATTCGGGGAGCTCATCTAAAAAAAGCACGCCGTGGTGCGCGAGCGAAATTTCACCGGGCTTGGGCGTCTGCCCGCCACCGGTCATCGCGGAGGCGGAGAGCGTGTGGTGCGGCGCGCGGAACGGGCGGTGCAGCAGCATCGGGTGCGAGCTGTCGGTCAATCCCGCGACTGACCAGATCTCGGTCGCTTCAAGTGCTTCCTTTCGCGTCATGTCGGGCAGGATCGACGGAAGCCGCCGCGCCAGCATGGATTTGCCCGCGCCGGGCGAGCCGATGAGCAGGATATTGTGCCCGCCCGCAGCGGCGATCTCCAGCGCGCGCTTGACATTTTCCTGCCCCATGACGTCGGAAAAGTCGGGGCCGGTCTCGCTCGTCTGCTCCGCCTGCCACTTCGGCTGGGGCGAGAGCTTCTTTTCACCCTTCAAATGCTGCACGAGCGACACGACGTCCGGCACGCCGTAAACGGTCACGCCGTCGGCAAGCGTCGCCTCCGCTGCGTTCGCCGCGGGGACGTAGAGCGTCCTGATGCCCGCGCGCACCGCGGCCATCGCCATCGGCAAAACGCCGTTCACCGCGCGAAGCGTGCCGGTCAGCGAGAGCTCGCCGACAAAGGCCGCGTCCTTCGCGGGGGGCTTGATCTCCTCTGCGCTGGCAAGGATGCCGAGCAGGATGGGCAGGTCATAGAGCGTGCCCTCCTTTTTCCGACCCGCGGGGGCGAGGTTCACCGTGATGCGCGAGACAGGGAACTTCACACCGCAGTTTTTCACTGCCGCGCGCACGCGCTCGCGCGATTCCTTGACGGCCGTGTCGCCAAGGCCGACGATGTCAAACGCAGGCAGGCCCCCGGATAAAAAGCATTCCACCGTGACCTCGTAGCCCGAGATGCCCTGAAGGCCGAGCGAGCGCACCGCTGTGACCATACTGTTTTCCTCCCTCTTTCGCATCGAATCGCACAGTTTGCAATTAGTATAGCACATTTTTTGCATCAGGCAAATCCCCCTCCGCGCATTTTTGCACATTTTGCACAAAATCAATAAATCCTCGCAAAAGTTCTCGAAAAATAAAAGGAATTGAACCTATTGTTGCAAAATAGTGAATGTTTTTGCGGGAACAAGGCGTTTACATAGCGAAAAAAGTGTGCTATAGTGTCATCGTTGAATTTTGCGTTCACACGCAGAAGAACCGTTTTTTGACGGTGAAATAAATAGGAGGTTCATTTATGGCAAGAAAAATGAAATCCATGGACGGCAATAATGCTGCGGCTCACGTAAGCTATGCTTTCAGTGAAGTTGCGGCAATTTATCCCATTACGCCGTCCTCCCCGATGGCCGACCTGGTCGACCAGTGGTCTGCAAATGGCCTGAAAAACATCTTCGGCAGCCAGGTCAAGGTCGTCGAGATGCAGTCCGAAGCCGGTGCTGCCGGCGCAGTGCACGGCTCCCTCGGCGCCGGTGCTCTGACCACCACCTACACGGCCTCTCAGGGCCTGTTGCTGATGATCCCGAACATGTACAAGATCGCAGCTGAGCAGCTCCCCTGCGTGTTCCACGTCTCCGCCCGTACTGTTTCGACCCACGCGCTGAACATCTTCGGCGATCACTCCGACGTCATGGCCTGCCGCCAGACCGGTTTCGCCATGCTGTGCGAGGGCAACGTACAGGAAGTGATGGATCTCTCCCCCGTGGCACACCTGGCCGCGCTTTCCGGCAAGGTCCCGTTCATCAACTTCTTCGACGGTTTCCGCACCTCCCACGAGATCCAGAAGATCGCCGTGTGGGATTACAAGGATCTCGCCGACATGTGCGACATGGACGCTGTCAAAGCGTTCCGCGAGCACGCCCTCAACCCCGAGCATCCCGCCATGCGCGGCTCCCATGAGAACGGCGATACGTTCTTCCAGCACCGCGAGGCCTGCAACCAGTACTACGACGCTCTCCCCGAAGTCGTGGAAAAGTACATGGGCAAGATCAACGAGAAGCTCGGCACCGACTACAAGCTCTTCAACTACTACGGCGCGCCCGACGCTGACCGCGTCATCATCGCGATGGGCTCCATCTGCGACGTGGCCGAGGAAGTCATCGACTACCTCAACGCCCACGGCGAGAAGGTCGGTCTCATCAAGGTCCGTCTGTACCGCCCGTTCAAGGCTGAGCGCCTGATCGAGGCCATCCCCGCCACCGCCAAGAAGATCGCGGTCCTCGACCGCACCAAGGAGCCCGGCGCACAGGGCGAGCCCCTCTATCTCGACGTCGTCACCGCGCTGGCCAACGCCGGCATCACCGACAAGACCGTCATCGGCGGCCGTTACGGTCTCGGCTCCAAGGACACCCCGCCCGCTTCCGTGTTCGCTGTTTACACCGAGCTTGCCAAGGCGGAGCCCAAGCGTCAGTTCACCATCGGCATCGTCGATGACGTGACGAACCTCTCCCTGCCCGAGGACAAGAACTGCCCGAACACCGCAGCCGAGGGCACCATCGAGTGCAAGTTCTGGGGTCTCGGCGGCGACGGTACCGTCGGTGCGAACAAGAACTCCATCAAGATCATCGGTGACCACACCGACAAGTACGTCCAGGCCTACTTCCAGTACGACTCCAAGAAGACCGGCGGCGTGACGATCTCCCACCTGCGTTTCGGCGACAAGCCCATCCGCAGCCCCTACTACATCAACAAGGCCGACTTCGTTGCCTGCCACAACCCCAGCTACATCACCAAGGGCTTCAAGATGGTCAACGACGTCAAGCCCGGCGGCGTGTTCATGATCAACTGCCAGTGGGACTTCGATGAGCTGAACCATCACCTCAAGGCGGACGCCAAGCGCTACATTGCCAAGAACAACATCCAGCTCTACACCATCAACGCCATCGACCTTGCCATCAAGATCGGCATGGGCAAGCGCAACAACACCATCCTCCAGTCCGCGTTCTTCTCCCTGGCGAAGGTCATGCCCGAAGAGCAGGCCATCCAGTACATGAAGGACGCCGCGACGCACTCCTACCTGAAGAAGGGCCAGGACGTCGTCGATATGAACCACAAGGCCATCGACCTCGGCGCCACCGCCTACACCAAGATCGACGTTCCCGCCGATTGGGCGAACGCTGTTGACGCTGACGAGGCCGTCTCCTACGAGGGCAAGGCCGAGCTCGTCGAGCAGGTCAAGAACATCCTCGATCCCGTGGACAAGATGGACGGCGACAGCCTGCCCGTTTCCGCCTTCATGCCTCACGTGGACGGCCAGTGGGAGCTTGGCGCTGCCGCTTACGAAAAGCGCGGCGTTGCCGTTTCCGTTCCCACGTGGGACGAGACGAAGTGCATTCAGTGCAACAACTGCGCTTACGTCTGCCCGCACGCCACCATCCGTCCCTTCGCTCTCACCGAGGAAGAGGCCAAGAATGCTCCTGCCAATGCCAAGATCGTCGACATCAAGGCCGGCAAGGGCAAGGGTGTTTACAAGTACACGATGGCCATCTCCCCGCTCGACTGTATGGGCTGCGGCGTTTGCGTCGGCCAGTGCCCGGTCGGTGCTCTGACGATGGTCGGTCAGGAGTCCGAGCTGCCTGAGCAGGATGTGTTCAACTACTGCGTCTCCAAGGTCTCCGACAAGAAGGACATGCAGGATCTCACCGTCAAGGGCAGCCAGTTCAAGCAGCCTATGCTCGAGTTCTCCGGCTCCTGCGCAGGCTGCGCCGAGACCAGCTATGCCCGTCTCGTCACTCAGCTCTTCGGCGACCGTATGTACATCTCCAACGCCACCGGCTGCTCGTCCATTTGGGGCGGCCCCGGCGCTACCTCTCCGTACTGCACGGATAAGAACGGCCACGGCCCGGCTTGGTGCAACTCCCTGTTCGAGGACAACGCCGAGCACGGCTTCGGTATGTATGTCGGCCAGGAGAAGATCCGCGAGGATCTGATGGCCAAGACCGAGCAGCTCCTTGCCATCGAGTGGGCACAGCCCGCACTGAAGGAAGCCGCTCAGAAGTGGCTCAACACCAAGGACGACGGCAACGCCAACGCCGAGGCTGCGAAGGAATACGTCGCGGCCCTGCAGGCGAACATCGCCACCGTCGACGAGCTGGCCGCTGTGCCCAAGTTCGCTGAGCACGCCGCCGAGCTCAAGGCCAAGGGCGAGAAGTTCTGCGACTGCGATGCCTGCAAGCTCGTTGCTGAGATCCTCGACAAGAAGGATTACCTCTCCAAGAAGTCCGTTTGGATCTTCGGCGGCGACGGTTGGGCTTACGATATCGGCTTCGGCGGCGTGGACCACGTGCTTGCTCAGAACAAGAACGTCAACGTCTTCGTCTTCGATACCGAGGTCTACTCCAACACCGGCGGTCAGGCTTCCAAGTCCTCCAACATCGGTCAGGTGGCACAGTTCGCCGCTGCCGGTAAGGAGACCAAGAAGAAGTCTCTGGCTGAGATCGCCATGAGCTACGGCTATGTGTATGTGGCTCAGGTAGCTATGGGTGCTAACCCCGCTCAGACCCTCAAGGCCATTCAGGAGGCTGAGGCCTATCCCGGTCCCTCCCTCATCATCGGCTATGCTCCCTGCGAGATGCACAGCATCAAGGGCGGCATGACCAACTGCCAGGCTGAGATGAAGAAGGCCGTCGAGTGCGGCTACTGGAACCTGTTCCGCTTCAACCCCGCTGCCGAGCAGAAGTTCACCCTCGACTCCAAGGCGCCCGCGGGCGGCTATCAGGAGTTCCTGATGAACGAGGCCCGTTACAGCCGTCTGACCCGCGAGTTCCCCGAGCGTGCCGACACCCTGTTTGCCCGCAACGAGGAAGCCGCCAAGGAGCGCTACGAGCACCTGCTGAAGCTGGTTGAGATGTACAAGGACTGATTCCCGGTACATCGCTCCCTCGTAAATGAAATCGCCCGTCCCCGGTTTCCGGGGACGGGTTTTTCAGAAAGGAAAAAGAATATGCTTGGAACTGTCATTGAAATCGATGGCGATTATGCCGTCGTCCGCTATGATGTCACCGGCACAGAGTCTCATGTGGCCCTGGCCATACTGGGAGATGCCGAAATCGGGGACAAGGTTCTCTTTGAGAACTTTTCCTACGAGCTGATCCGTCAATAAGGACGTAAAGAGCCCCCGGCCGGAAATGGCTGGGGGCTTGTCTGCTATATGGGGGTTATTCCTCTACGGTGGGGTCGTAGTTCACGAGAATGTCGTGCTCCGTCAGTGCCGAAACACTGGGAATGGCATTTCCGTAGACATTGACCTGGACCAGATGGAAGCAGTCCGCCAGAGCGTCTACGCTGGTCAGTTTGTTGTAATCCATGTAGACGTAGGAGATATCCGCCATTTTTGCGATGCTGTCAATGGATTCCAGGGCGTTGTAGGAGCCGTCAATCACCTGCATGGCGCTGTCGCCGGAGAATTCCGGCAGGGCGGAAACGCTGTTGTAGGAGAAGTTCAGCTTTTGCAGCTTGCTGAGACCGGCGATTGCGCTCAGGTCGGTAATCTGATTGTTGGAGACGGTCAGCGTCGTCAGGTTGGTGCAGCCGGATAGGCCGGAAATGTCGGACAGGCTGTTGTAGTCCAGCTGAAGCTCCTCCAGAATGGGCAGGGAGGAAGCGGTGCTCACATCGGAGATCTGGTTATTGGCGGCGTTGAGCTTCGTCAGGCGAATGCTGCCGGACAGCGGCGCAATGCTATTCAGGGCGTTGTAGGATACATCCAGAACCGAGAGGTTGGAGAGAGAACCGACTACCGTCAAATCCGTGACGGCGTTGTGCTGCAAATACAGCTCCGTCAGCTGGCCCATACCGGACAGGGGCTCCAGATTGCGGATGGTATTGTTGCCGGCGTTCAGAATTTTCAGGGAAGTGGCCTTTTCCAGACCGGACAGGGTGCTGAGGCCGCAATTGGAGATGTTCAGCTCTGTCAGCTGGGGGAGCTCCGCAATGGTGGCCAAGCTTTCCGCAGGAAAGCGGCAGCCGGAGAGATTCAGCTTTTTCAGATGGGTCAGGCCCTCGAAATTCTGGAGGTTGCTCATGTTTCTGCCGCTGACTGTCAGGCTTTCCAGGTAGGTCAGGTAGCTCAGGTCCTCCAGAGTGGTTGCCTCCGTGGGAACCTCCAGCTCCGTGATCTGCCACAGGTCGTTGGTGTAGAGCACATGGTCCGCGTCGTAGCCGAGGGCGGTGCGGATGGCCTGCTCCATGGAGGTATCCATAAAGAAGGCGGGTTCAATCACGCCGCCAATGGTATAGCCGAGAATGGTTACGGGGCTTACAAGCCCGTTGTCCCCAACGCTGATGGCGTAAATCTGGGTTTCACCCAGGGGCAGTTCAATGGGCGCACTGTAGGGTGCATCGGCAATGGAGGGGTAATCTCCGTCTGTGGTATAGTAGAGGGTGCCCTCCGAAGAGGAGAGGGCCACGCTGATATACTGGCTGTAGTAGCCGGAGGGGTAGTCCGCCTCGGGGGCTGTGGGCCGCATGGCCTCCAATTCCGCCTTGATGGAGGCGTCCGGAATGTTTGCCAGCATGGAGACGGCGTCCAGCAGCTTGTCCTGCTCTACGTAGGTTTTGCACAGTGCCGTATAGAGCTCCTTGGTTGCACCGTCCCGGATGGCCTTGGAGAGCGTCACCTCGGCCTTGGTGTAGTTGCCGGAGGCCTTGTACTGGTTGGCAAGCTCAATGGCCACGTTTTCATCCTGCCCGGAGAAGCTGTAGGCCATGTTGTAGAACCAGGAGGACAGGCTGGTGTTGCCTTTCAGGTCGTTGTTTCGCGCCTGCTGCAGCAGGATATCCCGGGTGAAGGCCCGGTCGTATACAAACAGATACCAGCCGATGCTGACAATCACCAGAATCACCAGCAGCAGCGGTACCAGAAAGTGGATCAACTTTTTCATAATAAAAGCTCCAATCTTCGGGATTCTTCCAGGCAATTATATAATATTTTTGAAAATATGTCAAGTACGCCACATATTCCCCACGACGATTGCAATTGTCGTGAGCAAATGCTATCTTTGTAAGCAAAAGCTTGCAAAAGTAGCAAATCTAGCCAATTCAATACAATTCAATACAATTGAATTGTATTGAATATACTTTTCGGAAAGGCTGATGATACAGCTTTTTCGAAAGATATTTTCCCCGCAGGGCGCACGACGATTGCACGAATGAACGTTTCGCAAAAGAACGCAGGGGCGATTGAAGAACATCGCCCCCCTACGTTCTTTTTCGGTCTTCTTCATAAAATATGAGCGCATGCAATTGTCGCGCTTTTCCCGGAAAGAATCGCCTTTTTATTGCTTTTTCGCCTGCTTCATGCTCAGGCTGATGCGGTGCCGCTTTTCGTCCACGCTGAGCACCACCACATCCACAATGTCGCCAACCTGAACCGCCTCGCTGGGGTGCTTCAGCCGCCGATTGCAGACTTCGGAAATGTGCACCAGGCCGTCCTGATGGACACCGATGTCCACAAACACGCCGAAGTCGATGACGTTGCGCACCGTACCCGTGAGAACCATGCCGGGCTTCAGGTCCTTCATTTCCAGAACGTCCTTGCG
>ERZ772886.3748-NODE-3748-length-10523-cov-3.421379_pt1 | contig 10523 bp, 8 predicted proteins | sample MGYA00512128_ERZ772886 | MGnify/ENA primary metagenome ERZ772886 (study PRJEB29015, sample SAMEA2737698) | human gut metagenome | biome: human gut; feature: human-associated habitat; material: faeces | place: China | collected 2012 ... | reverse complement strand
ATCAGCGCCGCACCTGCATTTTCACACAAAGCGCTGTCACGCTCCATGTCGCGTGTGCTCCCCTTCCGGACCCTGATCTTCCACGCCTCTTATATCGGTTGGCAGGGGGAGGGACTCCTTTTCACGGCGCCAAGCGGCGTGGGAAAGTCTACCCAGGCGGAGCTGTGGCGGGTCCACCGGGGGGCGGAGGTCCTCAACGGGGACAAGGCGGGCGTCCGGCTGGAGGGGGAACCTATGGTCTATGGGGTTCCCTTTTCCGGCACCAGCGGCATCTGCCGCAATGTGTCACTGCCCCTGCGGGGAATTGTGGTGCTCTCGCAGGCGGCGGAGAATACAATTCGCCGTCTGCTGCCCAGCGAGGCGGTGGCAGCGCTGTGCCAGAACGTGTTTGTGGACAGCGCGGTGCAGGAGGAGTGGCAGATGGCGGTGCAGCTGCTGCTGGATCTGGTGAGCGCGGTGCCGGTGTATGCACTGGCGTGTACGCCCGATGAATCAGCGGTGGAGACTCTGGAAGCCGCATTATCACGATGACAGTGGAGGAACTTTATGAGCAGCGCTTATCAGATTTACAGCGATTACCTGTTTGCCAAGGCCGGACAGCAGGGGATTCCTCTGTCCGGAACCTTTGAGCTGACAGCGCGCTGCAATCTGGACTGCCGTATGTGCTACATCCATAAGAGAGCCAACGACGCCATGGCGCTGGCGGGAGAGCGGACGGCGGCGCAGTGGCTGGCGCTGGCGGAGGAATGCCGGACGGCGGGAACGCTGCTGCTGCTCCTGACCGGCGGGGAGCCGATGCTGCGGCCGGATTTCCGGGAGATCTATACCGGCTGCCGCCGTCTGGGCCTGATGGTTTCCATCAACTCCAATGCGGTGCTTATCGACGAGGATATGCTCCGGTTTCTGGCGGCAGATCCGCCCTCCCGCATCAATATCACACTGTACGGCGCGTCACCGGAGACCTATGGGGCCCTCTGCGGTGATCCGGCGGCCTATGAACGGGTGATGCGGGCCATTCTTGATTTACAGGCGGCAGGGGTACTGGTCAAGCTGAACTTCAGCGTGACTCCGTACAACTGGTCAATCCTCTCGAATTTACTGTATAAATCATCTATACAGTTATATTGACAGTACATCATACTGTATAAATGACGAAGCCTTTAAGTATCTACTTAACTATTTGTAAATTAACGATTTTTATTGTGAACAAATCTTCTTTCAGATAAAGACCTAATCTAATTTAACCTATTGAAACATTCTCTAATAGATTGTTTATACAGTAAATAAATCAACCTGTTTCGAGTTTTTATCGCTCGTAAAAAGTCTTTATAAACTCATCTATCCATCTGTTTATACGAAGAAATTGTCTATTTCTATATATTCACAACGCTCTGTTGACAACTTTCCGGTAACTTCTTCCCAAGCTCTCTGATGTACACCTCGGCCTTCCCTCCTGCTGTACAAATTAAATTTTCAATCTCTATGGTAGAGAATCAGGAAATTGATGTATTTATAGTCTTCAGATTATCAAAGAAAGTTATGAGAAAAAGCCTGCCCTGCTCTACTCGAAACGAAGTTAAATAATAGATAGAAAGAATTTATCTTGTCTAACTTGTTTTTACATTTAAATAATTTAAATGTTTTGTTCAAACGATATACCGAAAACTTTTTTAATGTTGTTATGATTATTCTGTGAAAAATTTAAATTTAATACTTCTGGATATTTATATTTATTTTAGTTTTCAATTTTGATGACAATCAAAACAAACTTACTTTATTTAATATACACTTCCCTGCCCTAACATATGAGTACACTTTGATGCCATCGATAAATCTTCGAGTTTTCAAAGAAGTTTGTAATCTCACTTTCAGAGCATTAACTTGGTATTGTTTCTATAGGTACATGCTTTCTCTCTTTTTCAAAGGTTTGTTCTTTCTTCAAAAAAGATTACGTACTACAACTTCAACTTGTCTTATTTCTATTAATCCGCTTTCGTCACCAAAGAATTAGGATTACTTCTGATATTTGTTTTTAAGAAATCTTCTTTTCCTTGATCCCCTTCCGGAGCTTTCTCGCTTTCACCTTTAAGCAAGAATCTAATTCTGAGTTCGTATTTAGATTGGCCCCAAAATTCTTCGATTCAAGTTAAAAAATAAGCCCCGTCACTCAGGACGAGGCTCAAATACGTTTTGGTTAACTTAGTGCATCAAATACGGTAGTAAATAAAGCAGCGTGGCAACAATGCTCAATCCTCCTACGAGGAACCACCAAAGATGATATTCGCGGTCCATGCTCCTCTTTTCTTCCGGTGTCGGGATTTCATCAACGCCGGAAGCTTTTTCATCCAACTTAAAAGATGCGCCGGCTCCGTAATACTCAGAGCAGCACCAGTAAATAGCAATTCCGAGGAGACACCATATAACGCCGGTGTAAAAAGCCTCATTACTCAGCTCAGTCATCATATATAAGTAAATTAAAGCGCTGACCGGAGCACCGACCATGATCAATGGAGCTTTATACGAACGTTTTAATTCAGGATGCTTTTTCCGCAAACCCCAAGCTGCCAGTATTCCGAGAACGTAGTAGAAAAGATCTGCGAATAAGGAAAGTTCTGCAATGTAAAGCAATGAGTTAGTTGCAATCAGAGCAACGGTCAATACACCCAGCGTTATTACCGCAACGTAAGGTGTCTGATAACGGTGGCTGACCTTTGCAAAAATCTTGGGCATTGCGCCGTCTCTAGCCATCGTAAAGAGATAACGCGGTGTTGTTGAAATAGAGGCGTTTAACGTTGAGAAATCACCGCCGAAAGCAATGCCGGCCGCAAGCAAGGCAAGAGGGAATCCTAGGATGCCGGCTGCCTTCATTGCTTCCGCATAAGGAGCTTCAGCCGTTGCCAGAGATGCTAATTTCTCTACCGGTGTAATACCGATTAGATACCACTGGAACAATGCGTTCACACAGAAAACGACGAACGGAGCCAAGAACATGGCACGAGGAATATTGATTTTCGGGAAACGAATCTCCTCTCCCATCGCCACACAGGCTTCAAAGCCTGCAAAGCACCACCAGATCATGCACACGGCGCCGATAAACGTAAAGTCTTTGTCCTTTGCGATGAATTCCGGCGACTTTACAAAATTCGGCAGTTCAATATTCGGGATCATTGTCAGGAACCAAATAGCAGCAACGCCCCAGAAAAAGAACATAAAGCCGTTTTGCAGCCGGCCCGTTAACCTAACACCGAAGACATTGGCAATAATGAAAACGATCGTGACGATCAACGCCACCGCGACATCAGACAATGGAATTTGCCATCCGAAAGCAAGACAAAGTGTTTTGAAGTAATAACTAAAGGCCAGCGCCTCACCGCCGGTAACCGCAACGAGCGAAATAATGAAATTCCAACCGGCCAAAACGCCTACCGCCTTCCCTAGTCCAAGCGAGGCAAATTGGTAGGTTCCGCCCGCATATGGAAGTGCAGCCCCCATTTCCGCGTAAAGAAGAGCAGGATAAATGCTTACCAATAGCGCCAATAAGGTGGCGAAGATTACCTCGATACCGAGGTTTCCGACTACATTGGATCCGGTTGTAAAAAGACCGACACCGATCACAGAACCGGCGGTAATGGTCACCGCTTCCCGCATGCCAAAACTTCGTTTGAGGCAACTGGGGCCGGCTGAATTCGATAGATTCTCTTGCGACATTGAAATCTCCTGAAAGATTCTTTTTCTTCAATATAGGACGGAGATTTCGTGAATAACGAATCTTGTAGTTCGATTTCCTAGCTAATGACCGCTATATAGCCTTCCGTCGGACAAACCAAAGACTAACGAGAATAATTATTTTGATTCCGGAAAATTATAGATTTTCGGGATTAGAATTCGAATCTTCTAGAAATAAAGAGAATATTTTTCGTTTGGCAGTTTTTGGACAAAAAAATACCTTCCTCAGCTCTCTCTTTCTGAAGAAGGCACAGTCCAAAACAGACTGTTTATATCTAACAACCAATCAGGAGATGTCCGTCGGACCTTGGTTACGTCCGACATGGTTATTGTGCCTAAGTACCGCAGTTGATACAATGACAAAAATTTAGTGTTATTGATGACAAAAAAGGCAATTTACAGAAATATTACAAATTGTCCTTAATTTTATTTGTTTATATTCAAATAAATAAGCGTATTTATAATGTTCTAATTGCCAATCCTGTTAGTTACAAAAACACACAAACTACAACCTGGATTTCAGCTGAAAGGATGAACTGTGAGTACTGTTTCCGACCTTGATACCTGGCGTCTTTTCTTTAAGATCGTTTCCCGTGGTTCCATTGCCAAAGTTTCGGAAGAGATCGGCGTGGAAGCCTCTTCCATTTCCCGACGTATTAATAAGCTCGAAAAAGACCTAGGCGTAGAACTTTTCCGGAGAAAAGGTAAACAGCTAGTGCTCACAAGTGCCGGATCTGTGGCCTATTCCCGCATGAGACGTATTGTTTTTGATGCGGCCTCTTTGTTCAAAGACCTTCAGGTTGCTCGAGATAACGACAGGGACTTGATCACCATCGCATGCCCGATCGGTCTTTCTGAGATCATTATGCCGATCGCAATTTCTAAGTACCTGGAATTCAATCCGGATGTTTCAGTGTCTATGAGGTCATTAAGTTACGTTGAGCTGATGACTTCTGACGCCATTACCAGCTATGACATCATGCTCTCGGTGACGCCTCTGAATATTCCGACGCGCGATTCTAAGTTGATTGCCGGCATTTCCTTCATGCTCGCGGCCACCCCACAGTATTTAAACTCGCTGAAATATCCGATTCGCTCTCCTCGCGATCTTTCGGAGCACCCTATTTTTTCTTTCTTTTCCAGAAACCGCGAAAGGAATATGGTTTTAAGAAAAGGAAGCGACTATTTCCCGCTGCACTTCCATGCTCATATGCGTTTGAATAATCCGGGCGGTATTAAGCAGGTTGTTATGCGTTCAAAAGGCATCGGAGCGTATTGTCCTGTCTATTACTATTTAGACGAACTGGCCAACGGAACCGTTTGCGAAGTCTTGCCGGAATGGAAATTTCCTGTTCAGCAAATCTATATCAGCAGAAAAGACCGAGACAGAGTTGCGGTCAATCGCTTTGTCCATTGGCTTATTGACTACTTTGAACATTGTCCCGGACTGGTACCTCCCAGTTATGAAGGTCTTTGGGTCGGGGATTTTGTCGATGGGGTCCCTGTATGACCAAGGTTCAATACAGCTTTGCCCAGCTTGGCGAGTCGGAAATCTTTGAACCTTATCTTTCCTCAGAGCTTAAAAAGAATTCCGATTTATGGAAGCCTACCGAGTTCGAGCTCCCGTTAAATGCTCCCGGACTTGCTGCAGCATTCCTGACGCTAATACAGCCGGATGCAGTTTTCTATGTTCCTCGATTCTCGGGCAGGTCTTTCGAATCAAAAAGCGCAAATTATTTAGCGGCTCTTTCTCAGGCCTTAGAGACAAAGGAGGCACTTTTGGTCAGCTGGCTGCAGCCGGAAGAAAGTATTCCGCCTTTCATCAGCTGTGAACATCTACTTATTAGATTGCCTGAAGTTTTCTATTGTTCAAGCACAAAAAACTTAATTACCGATTGGATAGACAAAATTTTGTCCCGCAAACGGATAACCGTCTCAGGAAATAAACCGCTTCGCCTTATCGGGCGTCATCTTTTGGTTCAGATGACGGTCGCTGCCGCTCTTAAATGTCTGGCAAACCCGGGTTTTGATGGTGTTTATAAATTAGCGGCCAACGGAGAAACCTCTCTATTCGAGCTCGTTAGCTTTATTCACTCGACATTAGCTCGCCTCCTGCCCAACCATAAGTTAGCAAAACTCAGTTTTGCCGAAGAAGAGCCGGTTCCGCTTTCGGAAGAATTTGATACTTCCTTTATGGAAAATTTCAATGTGATTTTGCCTGACTGGCGCACGGGCGTTGAAGAGACAATCGTTGCCTTTTTAGTTCATCGAAAACTCTTTTGAGAACTTGTGCATCAGGAAGCATTCTTTTCGCCTTCTTCTAATAATTGGAGAAGGCTAAGAAATAGTTAGTCAAAAATCTAAATCCTAACTCGGAAAATTTCCCATCACTGAACCGTTTTTGGAACGTAATCGAGCAGGGTTTCGCTGATTTTCAGCGAACACCCTCTCACACCACTGCCCACCCGGTCTGGTAAGCCAGGTTACTCTGTTTTTTTTAGCGGTTTCTCAACATGTTAACCCCTAAAACAACCCAACCACGACCATCCCCTGCCTTTGAGGAAGTCAGTTGTCAGGGCTTCGACTTGTTTTGCAGTCTTACCCGACGACAATTGCCTGAAACCGTTCCTGTTCGCAAGGTCTATGGTTTGCCTCGGGCTTCCTTCAGTCGGAACCTCGCGGTTCAGGTCTTGCCTCTGGCTATGTGCTTGGCGCCACCGCCTGCACTTCGGGACTTCCACCCTGTAGAGTTCGCTCATGCCGAGCGCACAAAAAACGGCGCCCGAAGACGCCGTTCCCATCCAAATTATCGGAGAGGGACGCCTTGCGGCGCCCCATTCTCTCGTCAGATCACAGGAGAATTAACCGATCTGTTTGCCCATAACCTTCTGGCCTGCAACCCAACCGGAGGTGTGAGCGAAGCCGCAGGCGTTACCGCCGCAGTAGAAGGCTCCGTGAACACCGGCAACGGTTTCACCGGCTGCATAGAAGTGGTTAACAGGTTTCATGTCCCAACCCAGAACCTGGAGGTCTTCGTTAACACGAACACCGCCGCAGGAGAGGTTGTTCCACGGTTCCATACGGATCATGTAGTACGGGCCTTTGCCGAGAGGATACATATCCTTGTCGCTGCGGCCGAACTGCAGGTCGTTATGGTTCTTAGCTGCTTCGTTCCATGTGGCGATCTGTTTCTTCAGACCGTCAAGGTTCATACCGGACTTCTGGCAGAGTTCTTCAAGAGTATCGCATTTCCAGAGGTTCTTACCGACTTTGAATTCTGCTTCAACACGTTCGGCAGGCCAGCTCGGCAGACCGATCAAAGCACCGAGTTTGATCTTGCTGAGGGTACGGTCCCAACCGGCTTGGTCGCAGAGGACATAGTGGCAGCCGTCAGGCTGAGAAGCCAGGGACGGAGTAACGTGGCAGATACCTTCTTTTTCTGTAATGAAGCGCTGACCGTTCTTGTTGACCAAGATACCGCCGTTATTGGTGATGAACCACCAGCGGCAGTACGGGCCGTTACGTCCGTTGACAACGATACCGCAGGGATAAGAAGCGATGTACTGCATGTGAGACAGAGGAACGCCGACGTCGCGAACAGCAACCATCATAGCTGTACCGTCATTCTTCGGACCGCCGATGGCAACGCCCTTACCTGCAACGCTCGGAACCCAGCGGTCCAGAGACTGCGGTGTGCCGGTGATACCGCCGGTAGCCATAATAACGCCCTTATTGGCCTTGACGTTCTTGGCTTTGTCGCCTTCACCTACCTGAACGCCGACAACGGTGTTAGTAGCCGGGTCATAGTAGAACTTGGTAACGCCCATACCGTGGTTGATCTTGATACCGCGCTTGTCGAGCTGTTTGACCAGAACTTCAATGTAGTCACGGCCCTTGAAAGAGTCCTGACGGTGAGCGCGCAGACGGCTGTGGCCGGCATACGGTTCAAGGTGATGTTTGGCAAGACCGGCGTCTTCAAGGAAGTCGAATGCTTTGCCGGAGTTCTTTGCGAAGCAGTAAACCGGTTCCTTCAAGCTCATGTAGTTACCATAAGCCATGATGTCTTCGGCGAACTGCTGCCAGGAGTCTTTACGGCCTTCGGGGTCGGCATTCTGCATCTTGGAACCCCAAGCTGTGAACAAGCCGCCGCAGAGGTTGGTAGCTGTATGGAAGGGAGACTGACCTGCGTCATAAACGGCAACTTTACCGCCGGCATCGTGTGCCTGACAGGCGGCCATCATACCGGCACCGCCGCAGCCCAAGACGACGACGTCAACTGTGTCATCCCATTTGGCAGGAAGATTGTTTCCGGAAGTGGAAGCAGCCATTGCAGGAGCGGCGACAGCGCTAACGGAAGCAGCAGCGGCTGTTCCAAGGAAAGTACGACGAGATACGCTTGTCATTTTATTATTCTCCTTTCATCTTGATTGCGAATGTATGGCAGTCATTGCATTCGAGGTGCGGTTTGCCCTTAACGCTATGGCAGTTGGTGCAGTTTTGTTCACCGCGGTGGTTGCTGTGAGGATTCGGATTCATCTTGGCTGTTTTTTGAGCTACAGCCTGATAGGACTGATGGCAAACCAAGCAATCTTTTGTTGTTGCATTGTCAGGAAGGTTGGCATGCATCGGCGAATTTTTCAACTGAGCTTGGGCGCTCATGCTGAAAGCGGCTGCGCAGCAGAGTGCTGCGGCAAAGCTCAAAAGAGTCTTAACTTTCATATGTTTTCTCCGTGATCGAGGTGATTCGAAACATTGATTGTTTCGATATGTGAAATTTAAGACTTAGCTCAGGATTGGGATACATCCCAAAGTTCATAAGAAAAAACCCTGAGTAATGTGATACAAGCCAACCTCTTGAATAAGCAAAAAAATCCGAAGATTAATACCTCCGGATTATGCCTTCAAGGAATATTCTTATTATTGTCTGCTGCTTAATTCTTTTGCATACAGAACTGCGGTGCCAAGGATTGCCTTAAGCAAGGCGCCGATGACAAACGGCACAAAGCCGACCAGAACAGCCTTTTCTACGCCGATGGAAGCAGAAAGCCAGAGTGCGCCGAAAGCGACAATAAAAATATTGGCGGCGTACTGGCTGATGAAGGAAGCAAAAACACGTTTGCCTGTCCAGCCTCTTTCAGCAAGCAAACCGCTGATGGCAGCGGCCATTGGGAAAGAAACTAAGTAACCGGCAGTCGGACCCATCAAAGCGGCAGGGCCGCAAAGCGGCGTGGCAAAAACGGGAAGACCTGCAAAACCGAGGGCTAAGTATGCGATAACAGCGGCGACGCCCTGGCGTGTTCCGAGCCAAGCGCCGACGACAGCGACGGCAAATGTCTGCATGGTTAGAGGAACAGGACCGATCGCAAAAGAAACCTTAGACGCAGCAACTAACAGAGCAACAGCGACAGCACACTTAATAACAGCCCTCTTATCAAAAGCTGCTGTTCTGTTCTGAGCAAAAACTTTCACAAAAAATCTCCTTGTGTATTAGAGGATTCAGAAATCTTAACCCATTGCCAGTTCATGCGCCTGAGGCAGAAGACGAGTTTTGCCTATCTGCCTCGCTGTGAATAGCTTTGTTACAAAGTCAGCTTTTTTACTTTCGTTAGGGATCTCTGAGACTTTTATATTGGGATTAACAATCAGACATAAGGGAGGCGGTTTCGAAAGAAACCGACTAGATAAGAATGGACTGTACTTATTCAGGTTTTCTGAGAACGCAGGAGAAGTTTTACACCTGCGGTGAGGAGATTGCCAACGCTATTTCCCACGGCTTGGCGGTCGTTGCTTCCATAGTGGGACTTGTCTTCTTAATTCTTTACGGAATCCGGCACGGAAATGCTTTGGCTGTAACTACTTTTAGTATTTTCGGGTCTTCTCTGATCGTTCTTTATTTAGCAAGTACACTATATCACGCTATACCGAACGTCAGAGCCAAAAAGGCGCTCCAGTATGTTGACCACTCCTGCATTTTTCTTTTGATCGCAGGAACCTACACGCCTTTTATGCTGAATCTGATGCCGAATTGGATCGGCATCACGATTTGCACGGCCTGCTGGATTATTGCTGCCTTCGGTATTATTTTCCAGCCCTGGCTGATGAAGAAAAGCGACAAGCTTAACACCTTCCTGTATCTCTTTCAGGGTTGGCTGGTTCTGTTTGCCTTTAAACCGGTTGTAGAAGCCCTGCCCGTCACTGGCTTAGTCCTGCTTGTAGCCGGAGGTCTGCTCTATTCCTTCGGTACGATCTTCTATAACTGGCAAAGACTTCCTTATCACCATGCGGTTTGGCATTTATTTGTCTTAGGCGGAAGCGTCACGCATTATTTTGCCGTCATGTACACGATCTAAATTAAGCAGCAGATCAAATCGTATACAGACGGCAAACTCCGGTTTGCATTGAAGCTCTATAGACTTCGATGCACAGTTCTCCGCGAGAATAAAGGGCGGCTTTACCTGCAAGTTTGACCCGCTTTCCGTCAAGCTCGCAGTAAAGGACGCCTCCTCGAGAAGAAGTCTGGTAGGCCAATATCTCTTTCTTTCCAAGCTTTTCCGACCATAGCGGCACTAAGTGGCAATGGCCGGATCCGCATACCGGATCTTCGTCTACGGCTAATTTCGGTGCAAACGTCCTGCTCACGCAGTCGTACTTGTCTTTTCCTTTGGCAGTTATGTGCAAAAGTAAACCGTCTAAAGCTTTGGCCTTTTCAAGATCTGGTTTGGCTTGGATAACTTGATCCTCGCTGATTGGTTCCGCCAGTCAGTACAATGGAAACGGTGGCCGAAACGGCAATCCCA
>ERZ772886.3741-NODE-3741-length-10539-cov-3.818867_pt1 | contig 10539 bp, 11 predicted proteins | sample MGYA00512128_ERZ772886 | MGnify/ENA primary metagenome ERZ772886 (study PRJEB29015, sample SAMEA2737698) | human gut metagenome | biome: human gut; feature: human-associated habitat; material: faeces | place: China | collected 2012 ... | reverse complement strand
TCAGCAGAGCTACCTCAGTCCATAATAGCCTGTCTCTCTTTCGCAGACATCTGTTTTTGTTACGAGCAACAGTAAAGTATGCTATACTACATTATTATATTATATCGGATAAGACATCCGCAGCCACGGTATTCTTTTGGAAGGGGTGGGGCTGATATGAAAAAGAGGATCGTTCTGTGTCTGCTGGCGCTGGCACTGCTGTCCGCGATGACAGGATGCGGAAAGGAAAAGGACGCAGACCCGCTGACCGTGACGCTGTGGCATGTCTACGGCGGCGAGGTGGATTCCCCTCTGAACGGTTTGATTGAGCAGTTCAACAGCACCATCGGCGCGGAGCAGAATATCCGGGTAAAGGTAGAGCTGGTCAGCAACAGCGGCAGCATCCATAAAAGCGTGCTGCCGCCGCCAACAGTGACCCAGGCGCCCCTTCCCTGCCGGATATGTTCGTGTCCTACCCCAAAACGGTGCTGGCCCTCCCGGACCAGGACATGATCGTGGACTACCGGGACTATTTCAGTCCGGAGGAACTGGGAACATTTATCCCCGCCTTTATGGAGGAGGGGCAGATCGGCGGACGGCAGGTCATCCTGCCTCTGGCCAAATCCACTGAGGTACTGTTCGTCAACCGGACGCTGTTTGACCGCTGGGCAGCCACCTCCGGGGCCACTTATGATGATCTGACCACCTGGGAAGGCATTTACGCCTTAGCGGAGCGGTATGCCGCGGACACCGGGAAGTGCTTTCTTGTCAACGACTACCACTTCAACTACTTTCAGGTAGGGGTGGAGTCGCTGGGAGAGAACTTTTTCCAAAATGACGGTGTCCGCTTCGGCCCAGCCTTTGAGCGGGCATGGGAGCCTTACGCCCACGCGGCGCTGGAGGGCGGTGTGTGGTTACAGGACGGCTACGCCACGGAATCTCTCCGCACCGGCGATACCATTGTCTCCGTAGCGTCCTCTGCCAGTGTACTCTATTACTCCGACACGGTGACTTACCCTGACAACACCTCTGAACAGGTGACCATCGCCTCCATGCCCTACCCGGTGTTTGAGGGCGGTGAGAAGCTGGTCATGCAGCGGGGCGTGGGAATGTGCACAACAAAATCCACCCCGGAGCGGGAAAAAGCGTGTATTACCTTCCTTAAATGGCTGACGTCGCCGGAGCGAAACGTGGAATTTGTCACCAGCCTCGGCTATATGCCGGTGACGCAGGAGGCATTTGATGCCTACCTTCCCGCCGCTGTGGAGCAGCTCAGCAACCCCATGTATGTCTCTCTGTATGAGACCTATCTCAAGATGCGGGAATCCTACACCTTCTATTACGCGCCGCAGATGGAGAACTATCTGGATCTGGAAACACGGTTTGAAAATCTGTCCCGGCTGAAGCTGATGGCTGGCCGTGCCCAATATCAGGAGGGCTCCGGTACGGCGGAGGAGTTGGTTTGGGACACGCTGGACAGCTTTAAGTTAGATTACGGTACATAAGAGAGGGAGCGCCAATGCGGCCAATCAGGGAAGCAATTCAAAAAAAGCGTGCAGCCGGTCCCAGTATGGGGCTGCGGCTGCTGCTGTACTGGTTCACCATGGTGCTGCTGATGGCGGCGATTTTGTCTACCCTGATGGCCACCGGCGTACTGTCCCATCTCGCACATCAGTTGTCCGGAGCGCTGGATATTCAGCAGAGAAACACCTACGCCGCTCTGGACTCCCAAATGGACGCACTGACAGCGCAAAGCATGGCCATGTCGGAAAAGCTGGGAAAAGAATTGGACGCCTTCCTTGCAGCCAAGGGCATTGCCTTTGATGAGCTGAACAATGATCCGGATACCATCGCGGAGTTGGAAAAGCGCTTGTATACACCTCTGAGCAACACATTAGGCGCAGCCTCCTGCAGTGGGATCTTCTTTGGTTTGAACGTCACCGCCAACACCTCTCTGCCAAATGCAGAGGATTTCCGGGCGGGGTTATACCTCCGCTATTCCGGCTTACAGCCAACGGTAGCCTCAGAGCAGAATGTGATCTGCTTCCGGGGTGCGGCGAAAACGGCCCGGAGCTTGCAGCTTCAAATGCACAACCGCTGGAATCCGGAGCTGAACGCCGCTCTGATCCCCGGCAGCGATCAGGTCACCGCCTATCAGGGGTCCCGGCTGGCAGATGGCTGCCTGTGGACAAAACGCACAGAGCTGCTGGACACCTGGGAGCAGGTCATGCTGCTGTGCGTACCCATTTTGGATGGCGGCGGTACCGTAAGGGGCTTTGCGGTGTAGAGATCAGTGAGCTCTATTTCAGTCTTTCCCATAATACAGTCCCCAGCGCCTTCGGCAATATACTGACGCTGGCAGCCCCCATAGACGGCGACAGCCTGCTTCTCTCCGGGGCCATGCTGGGTGCCACTGACGGCTCCCGCCTGACGGCCAACGGCATTCTGCACATCAGCGACGGAAAATACTACACCACTTACAGCGATGGGAAGAACACCTATCTGGGGCGGCACCAGCTTCTGGATGCTGCCACGTGGGACGGCATCCCCCTTGCCGCTGTGACGTTAGTGCCGGACGGGACCTTCCGCAGCTATGAAAAGGGGTCCCAGATCGCATGGTTCTTAGGAGCGGTTCTCTTTCTGCTGGCCATGCTGGTGGTGGCAACGGTGCTGTCCCGCCAATTCGTAAAGCCCATCAATAAAAGTCTGGCGGCAGTCCGGGGCGGTACAGAGATGGTCGCTTCCGGTATCCCGGAGATCGACGAGCTGCTTGCCGCCATCCGTGATCGGCCAACGGGAACGCTGCCGCCGGATGTGGAGGCACGGCTGCGGGGCTTTGCAGAGCGGGCCAGTACGCTGACCGGCACGGAACGTACCATCCTGCAATATTATATGGACGGCTATACCGTTAAGGATATCCCGGAGCTGGCGTGTATCAGCGCCAGTACGGTCAAGACCCACAACCGTAACCTCTACCGCAAGCTGGAGGTGGACTCCTTTGACGAGCTGAAGGTATATATCGAATTGTTTGCAAGCTGCGGCCGCAGCAGTGAACTGCTGAACAAGTAAATATTTTAATGAGCAGAGTGCACAATCCGATTTGCAGCGGGTTGTGCACTCTGTCTGCGCCTAAGGGTGATTTTTGAGTTTCCAGGCAAAATTCACCCTTATCGAGGAGATCCCAAAACCTACTATAACTGTTTGGATCAACTATGCAAACGCGTAAAAAATGTGAAGGAGCAGACCGCAGGTACGGTCTTGCACACCGACCAAGGCGCAGTCTACTCCTCCAGAGCTTTCTCAAGGACTCATTCTAATTATAACATAATTCGCTCAATGTCAAGAGCCGGAACACCTACGGACAACCCAATTATCGAATCTCTGAACGGATGGATGAAGGCCGAATTGATTCTGGATTTTGGTATCAGTAAAGTTTCCAACCTCAAAAAGACACTGGATCAATATGTCCTATACTTTAACTCCGAACGTTTTGCCGCTGCCTTGGATTACAAAACCCCAATCCAGTACAAAACTGAATTGGGATTCTGATGCTATGACTTTTTATTCGTGTCTACTTTTACTTGACAGATACACTTCGTAAAGAAGCCTCCCCCTTTTGGTTTTTCACATTCCATTCGTTATCCTGTTAAACAAGACAGAGCGGCTGCAAACCGAGGTTTGCAACCGCTCTGTCTTAATAATAAGCATAATAAGCATTTGAACGTCTGTGTCTGGGCGTTTTACGCCTTGGATTCGTCAATGTAGCTGTACAGAGTGTACTTGGAGATGCCGAAGAACTTGCATACCCGGTCGCCGCTCTTGGTGATGAGGAAGGCTCCGGTCTCATTGAGAAACTGCACCGCCTTGACCTTATCCTCCTTGTTCATCAGGGCCACTGGCTTACCAACCACCTTCACGCTCTGCTCGATCAGCTCATCCAGCAGGTCAGAGACATTCCGGGCAATCGGCTCCGGCTCCTTCTCGTCCTTTTCAGTGGCGGTAAACTGCTTGATCGCATTCTCCATGGCCAGCATCAGGGTGATATCGTAGTTGATGCCGAAGATGCCAATGGGGGCACCGTCGTCATCTCGGATATAGATGGTGGTGGATTTCAGGATCTTCCCATCCTTGGTCCGGGTCAGGTAGGACAGGTGATCGTGGAGCTGTTCGGGATTCCCCCGCAGGGCTTCCAGAACCACATGGGAGGGCCCGTCCCCCACCTTGCGTCCGGTGACGTGTCCGTTTTCAATGGCAACGATGGACCGTTCCGGGTCATTGGTGGCAAGATCGTGGACTACCACCTCGCAGTTGGGGCCGAATTGACTGGCGATCCCCTTTGCCAGCGTCAAGAGAAATTGCAGCGTAGATGCATTCGGCACGTAAATGCCCTCCTTTTCCGGTCCGCGGCAGAAACGCCCCGAAAAGAGCGGGGCAAACTATGGAATACACGGTCTGATCCGTTGCCGCTGACAGACCTGCTATGATTATTCCATTATTGTATCATAATTTTAGTGAGTTTCAACCATTTTTTTGAGACCTAAAAATTTTTAATTTTTTATTAAAGTGTATGGGCCGTCAAGCAGATTGCAGCAGGAGCGATATATCTGAAAACAAGTCAGATCTCCCTCCACTCACGAAGTGGCCTTCCGTAAAAAGCAAGGGCACTTCCAAACCTTCCATGCATGGAAAGCCGGGGAAATATCCCTGCTGCGGAGGCCCGATTTTTGGAAAAAACAGCCTTGCGCACAGGTTCCGCAAGAGGAACCAAAAAAAGTTTTAGCTTTACAGCATTTTTTTGAGTTTTTCTGCTTGACAACCGAAGAACACATGCTATGATGGTCTCAGAAAGCTAAATAAATTTTGCCATGAAGTAAAAAGATTTTGGAGGCGAGTATTCCATGAAAGATCAGCTCAAATGGGTCCTCAATCATATGCCGAAGAGTGACGATCAGCATCTGGATGTGATGTCCCTGCCCAATGTGGCCAAGGCCCGCTCCTTCCACGGGTCCTTCCCCCAGTACTCCATCACCCCTCTGGCGCAGCTGGACGGTATGGCACAGTATCTGGGGCTGGCGGGTGTGTATGTGAAGGATGAGTCCTACCGGTTTGGTCTCAACGCCTTCAAGGTGCTGGGCGGCTCCTTCGCCATGGCCCGGTACATCGCCGGCGAGATGGGCCGGGACGTGTCCGAAATGAATTACAACTACCTGACCAGCGAAGCCTTCCGTAAGGAATTCGGTCAGGCCACTTTCTTCACCGCCACCGATGGCAACCATGGCCGCGGCGTGGCTTGGGCAGCCAACAAACTGGGCCAGAAGTCTGTGGTGCACATGCCCAAGGGCAGCAGCAAGTCCCGCTTTGACAATATCGCCAAGGAGGGCGCCAAGGTCACCATCGAGGAAGTCAACTACGATGACTGTGTGCGTATGGCCGCCGCGGAAGCCGCACAGACGGAACACGGCGTCATCGTGCAGGATACCGCCTGGGACGGCTACGAGGAGATCCCCTCCTGGATCATGCAGGGCTACGGCACCATGGCTAATGAGGCCGCCGACCAGCTTCGTCAGTGCAGCGTAAACCGTCCCACCCACGTGTTCGTCCAGGCCGGCGTCGGCTCTCTGGCCGGTGCGGTGGTGGGCTACTTCGCAAACCTGTTCCCCAACGATCCTCCCAAGTTCGTGGTGATGGAGGCCGAGGCGGCTGACTGCCTGTATCAGGGCGCGCTGGCCAATGACGGCAAGCCCCGCATCGTCACCGGTGATCTGAAAACCATCATGGCCGGTCTGGCCTGCGGCGAACCCAACACGATCTCCTGGGACATTCTGCGGAACCATGTGTCCGCCTTCATCTCCTGCCCCGATTGGGTCAGCGCCAAGGGTATGCGGATGCTGAGTTCCCCCGTCAAGGGCGACCCCCGCGTGGTGTCCGGCGAGTCCGGTGCCGTTGGCATGGGCGTTCTGGACGCCATCATGTGCGACGACACCTACAAGGAGCTGCGGGACGCTTTGGAGCTGGACCGGCACAGCCGGGTGCTCATGTTCTCCACTGAGGGCAACACCGATCCCGAAAAGTATCGCCGGGTGGTGTGGGATGGCGAGTATCCCACCGATGACACCCCGCAGAAGCCCTGCTGAACGCACGGTCCAGAAGCGAACCCAACCAAAATTTGAGAAATAAAATTGGAGGTTACTACCATGGATTTTGAGAAGATCAAAGCAGCCGCTCAGGCCTATCAGGCCGATATGACCCGCTTCCTGCGGGACATGATCTCCCACCCCAGCGAAAGCTGCGAGGAGCGTGAGGTTGTTCACTGCATCAAGGCCGAGATGGAAAAGCTGGGCTATGACAAGGTGGAGATCGACGGTCTTGGCAATGTCATCGGCTGGATGGGTGACGGCGACAAGATCATCGCCATCGACTCCCACATCGACACCGTGGGCGTGGGCAACATCGACAACTGGACCCATGACCCCTACCAGGGCTACGAGGATGATCAGGTCATCTATGGCCGCGGTGGCTCCGACCAGGAGGGCGGTATGGCCTCTGCCACTTACGGCGCCAAGATCATGAAGGATCTGGGCCTGATCCCCGCCGGCTATAAGATCATGGTGGTGGGTTCCGTTCAGGAGGAGGACTGCGACGGTATGTGCTGGCAGTACATCGTCAACAAGTACTTCCCCGCCAACGGCATCAAAAAGGAGCAGGTGGAATTCGTTATCTCCACCGAGCCCACCGACGGCGGCATCTACCGCGGCCACCGCGGCCGCATGGAGATCCGTGTGGACGTGAAGGGCGTTTCCTGCCACGGCTCTGCACCCGAGCGTGGTGACAACGCCATTTACAAGATGGCCGACATTCTTCAGGAAGTCCGCGCGCTCAACGAGAACGGTGACGGCCCCTCCAACGAGATCAAGGGCCTCGTGAAGATGCTGAATCCCGCATTCAACCCCGAGCATTACGAGGACGCTCAGTTCCTTGGCCGGGGCACCTGCACCACCTCTCAGATCTTCTACACCTCTCCCTCCCGCTGCGCTGTGGCTGACTCCTGCTCCATCTCCATCGACCGCCGCATGACTGCCGGCGAGACCTGGGACTCCTGCCTGGAGGAGATCCGCCAGCTGCCCAGCGTAAAGAAGTACGGCGACGATGTGAAGGTCTCCATGTATATGTATGACCGGCCCTCTTGGACCGGCGAGGTCTACGAGACCGAGTGCTACTTCCCCACCTGGATCAACAAGGAAAACGCCGCCCACGTGCAGGCTCTGGTGGATGCCCACCATGCGCTGTACGGTGAGGAGCGCATTGGCCCCGACGGCGCGATGCACCTGCGTCACCGTCCCCTGATCGACAAGTGGACCTTCTCCACCAATGGCGTAGCCATTCAGGGACGTTACGGCATCCCCTGCGTTGGCTTCGGCCCCGGTGCGGAATCTCAGGCCCACGCCCCCAATGAGATCACCTGGAAGCAGGATCTGGTGACCTGCGCCGCCCTGTACGCCGCCGTGCCCGGTCTGTACAAGGAGGAGAACAAGACTGCCGATGTTTCCCAGTTCCGGGCCGGCAAAACCAACAACGACATTCAGTAATTCGCACAGAAACCGTTTCAGACCTTTTCTCACCAATTACAAAATATAGATTTATAAAGGAGCCAATTATCATGGACGCTACTCTGCAAAAATATATCGACAAGCTGAACGCCCTGAACTTCAAAGAGATGTATGAGGGTGACTTCTTCCTGACCTGGGACAAGTCCGATGACGAGCTGGAAGCCGTCTTTACCGTGGCGGATGCCCTGCGCTATATGCGCGAGAACAACATCTCCACCAAGATCTTTGAGTCCGGTCTGGGCATTTCCCTGTTCCGGGACAACTCTACCCGCACCCGTTTCTCCTTTGCCTCCGCCTGCAACCTGCTGGGCCTTCAGACGCAGGACCTTGATGAGAAAAAGAGCCAGATTGCCCACGGCGAGACTGTCCGGGAAACGGCGAACATGGTGTCCTTCATGGCCGATGTCATCGGTATCCGGGACGATATGTACATCGGCGAGGGCCACAGATACCAGAAGACCTTCATGGATGCGCTGAATGAGGGCTACCGGGACGGTATTCTGGAGCAGCGTCCCACGTTGGTGAATCTTCAGTGCGATGTGGACCATCCGACGCAGTGCATGGCCGATATGCTGCACATCATCCACCAGTTCGGCGGCGTAGAAAATCTGAAGGGCAAAAAAATCGCTATGACATGGGCCTATTCCCCCTCCTACGGCAAGCCCCTGTCCGTCCCGCAGGGCGTCATCGGCCTGATGACCCGCTTCGGTATGGACGTAGTGCTGGCTCACCCCGAAGGCTATGACGTCATGCCTGAGGTAGAGGAGATTGCCAAGAAGAATGCCGCTGCCACCGGCGGCAGCTACAAGAAGGTCGCCACCATGGAGGAGGCCTTCGACGGCGCGGATATCGTCTATCCCAAGAGCTGGGCGCCCTTCGCCGCTATGGAACAGCGTACCAAGCTGTACGCCGCCGGCGATCAGGCGGGCATCGACGCGCTGGAGCAGAAGCTGCTGGCCCAGAATGCCCAGTTCAAGAACTGGACCTGCTCTGAGGAAATGATGAAGCGCACCAAGGATGGCAAGGCCCTGTATCTCCACTGCCTGCCCGCTGACATCACCGGTGTCTCCTGCAAGGAGGGTGAGGTGGACGCCTCCGTGTTCGACCGGTATCTGGTACCCCTCTACAAGGAGGCCAGCTTCAAGCCCTATATCATCGCCGCCATGATCCTCATGAGTCAGGTAAAGGACCCTGTCTCCTGTCTGCGGGCGTTGGATGGTGCCAATGACAGCCGCAAGCGGTTCTAAGTCTATATTTTCTGTTGGCCCCTCATAAAAGCAACAATAGCGGGGATACTGATTGCATCAGTATCCCCGCTATGATTATCCATTGTCAGAAATTGTCAGGAATGAGGAGCAACAGTATGGGTAAACGAATCGTCATCGCCCTGGGCGGCAACGCGCTGGGCAAAAATCTGCCGGAACAGATGCTGGCGGTAAAGGAGACCTCCAAGGCCATTGCGGATCTGGTGGAAGCCGGGCACACGGTGGTGGTGGCCCACGGCAACGGCCCCCAGGTGGGCATGATCCAGAATGCCTTCGCCGCCTACTGCAGGCAGGAGCCGTCCGCCGATGTGACGCCCCTGTCCATGTGCGTGGCCATGAGTCAGGGCTATATCGGCTACGATCTGCAAAATGCCCTGAAGGAGGAGCTTTTGAATCGGGGTCTTCAGCAGGGCGTCGCCACGGTGCTGACGCAGGTGGTAGTGGATGGAAACGATCCGGCCTTTCAGCACCCCACCAAGCCCATCGGCGCCTTTATGTCCAAAGAAGAAGCCGAGAAAATGGCCCGCGAAAAGGGCTGGCACATTGCGGAGGACGCAGGCCGGGGCTGGCGGCAGGTGGTGGCCTCTCCCAGACCCTTAGCCGTAGTGGAATTGACCACCATCCGGGCGCTGGCGGAGGCAGATAACGTGGTCATCGCCTGCGGCGGCGGTGGGATTCCCGTCATCGCCACGGACCATCACCATCTCAAGGGCGCCGCCGCAGTCATTGACAAGGATCTCGCCTCGGAGCTGCTGGCGGAGCATCTGGATGCCGATATGCTCATCATCCTCACCGCCGTGGAAAAGGTGGCTGTGAACTTCAACAAGCCGAACCAGAAATGGCTGGATACCCTGACGCCGGAGGAAGCCCGCACTTATATAGGCGAGGGGCAGTTTGCTCCCGGCTCCATGCTTCCAAAGGTGGAAGCCGCCGTCAAATTTGCGGAATCCAAGCCCGGCCGCACCGCCCTCATTACCCTGTTGGAAAAAGCCCGGGACGGCATCGACGGTAAAACCGGCACCCGTATCACCTGCTGAACTTCCCCGCCCCTCCACAGCCGAACACGCAAAAAAGAGACGCCCGCAGGCGTCTCTTTCGTTTCCGTTTTTAGTTCAGGATCAGCAGGATCATGGTCAGCACCAAGAACACAGCACCAAACCACTTGGTAGCGCGAGCCAGCTTAGCGTCGATGGTCTTGGCCTTGTTCTTGGCCAGGAAAGAATCAGCCACGCCGCCGATGGCACCGGACAGGCCCTGGCTCTTGCCGGACTGGAACAGCACGATCAGGATGATAGCAAGGCCGCAAAGCAGCTGCAAAATAGTAACAACGGTCTTCATAGTGGACAACCTCCGAACATTCATTCGCGCACAGGCGCAGAAAATCATCTTACAGAAGTTTATAATACCATAGCTTTGTCCCTATTTCAAGTCCATTTTACAAAAAATATCTGTCAGAGTCTCACGTTATTTATAGAACAAATGTTTGCATTTCAGAAAAAGATATGGTATACTGACTGTGAGATACATTGCTCCGGCGCAGCTGCCGGAAGCTGCCAATAGAATGGAGGTCATTTCATGCTTTCTGCCATGCAGCAGAGGATCTATGATTACATTGCCGCCTGCATCCAGACGCAGGGGTATCCCCCGTCTGTCCGGGAGATCGGCGAGGCCGTTGGCCTGCGGTCCCC
>ERZ772886.3738-NODE-3738-length-10551-cov-3.587748_pt1 | contig 10551 bp, 7 predicted proteins | sample MGYA00512128_ERZ772886 | MGnify/ENA primary metagenome ERZ772886 (study PRJEB29015, sample SAMEA2737698) | human gut metagenome | biome: human gut; feature: human-associated habitat; material: faeces | place: China | collected 2012 ... | reverse complement strand
AGGCGGGAATTGTGCGGTGCTGCCATAGCTTCTAAGGTGTATCGAAAAATAAAAAACAACGATTACCCGTGAAGATTATTTGGGCTTTCGGCCCAGCTGATACACCCGGAATACTCCCCAAGGAGGCCAACCATGATTTATGATATTTTGCAATATGGTGCCGTGGGTGATGGCACCACAAACGATGGCCCTGCCATCCAGAAAGCCATTGATGCCTGCGCGGCAGCCGGCGGCGGCCGAGTGCTGGTGCCGGGCGGCCATATTTACAAATGCGGTTCCATTTTGCTGCACAGCCATGTGGAGCTGCACCTGGAGCACGGCTCCCGCCTGAAAGCCAGCGAAAACAAAGAGGACTTCTTGGAAGTGGAAGCTGCCTACCGCGACCATTACCGCGATACATCGCTCAAAGTGCCCTCTTACGAAAACTGCGAATATGACGGTGAGCCGAAGAATTATTTCATTATGGCTAAGGATGCCGAGGATGTCTGCATCAGCGGCAGCGGCGTAATCGATGGCTCTGAAGAAAACTTTTACGGCGAGATCGATCATAACTTTATTGAGGGAACCTATTACCCGCGCATTCCCATGCTGCTGATGAAAGGTGTGCAGCACCTGACCATCCGTGAAGTCACCCTGACCCGCAGCGCGTTCTGGACCGTGCATATGGTGGGCTGCCAGGATGTGCTGATCGATGGCATCCGCATTTTGAATAACCTGAAAATGGTCAACTGCGACGGCATTGATCCCGACCACTGCCGCAATGTGCGCATCAACAATTGCCATATTGAATCCGCCGATGACTGCATCGTATTCAAGACCACTGAGAAAAATGCACATCTTGGCCCGTGTGAGAACATTGTGGTTTCCAACTGTACGCTGACCTCCACCAGTGCCGCTATCAAGTTTGGCACCGAGAGCGTTTCGGACTTCCGCAATATTACCGTCACCAACTGCGTTATCTCCCGCACCAACCGCGGCATCTCTCTGATGCTGCGTGATGGCGGCAACATTGAAAACGTGACCTTTGCCAACCTGCACATCAACACCCGCATGTTCTCTGACCAGTGGTGGGGCGAAGCCGAAGCCATCTGTGTGACGGCGGTGGACCGCAAACAGGGCAACAGGGCGGGTCATATCCGCAATGTACATTTTGAAAACATTAACTGCAGCGGCGAAAACGGCATTTTCCTGCACGGAAGCGAGGGCAACAGCCTGGAAGATATCTCGTTCCGCCACATCCGGGTGGACATCCGCAAGCAGACCGCATGGCCCATTGACCATTGGGACCTGCGCCCCAGCGAGGTGCCCGGCATGATTCCCGGAAAAGTGAATGGCTTTACCTGCGTACATGGCAAAAGCATCCGCTGCGAGGACGTCGTTATCCGCAAAGACAGCTCTATGGACCCGTGGTTCGATCAGGATTTCTGCTGGCAGGACACCGAGAATGTGACTGTGGTAAAGTGATGATATACAGCGGCAAAATGCCTGTTTGGCGGCCGTAAGCCGCTGTTAATCTTCAAAAGGCAACACCGCACACTTCCCGCCTAGCGGCTTAAGCACCGCTTCGGCGGGAATTGTGCGGTGTTGCCTTACGTCCGTCGGGCGGCCAAGGACGCTATCTCTTACATATGGGGATTGGGTTATTGCATATTTGTACTGCGGTAAGGTTTCTCCACGGCGGGGGCGTTACAAACTTGACAATTTATACCAACCTTTCCCATGCCGCAAAATTGCCCCCAAAATTATCCGCCCAACCCGTGACAGAAAAACTGGAATCCGCTATAATAGGGGTAACCGCAAATCCACATTGCAGGCAACTGCAAGAAAGGGAACCCGATGAACCAAACAACAGCAAACGCCGCAGCTCTTGCGCTGGTTGGCGCACTGGCATTGCAGCTGGCCGCCTGCGGCACGGCGCAGCAGTCTGCCCCCGGACAGGCATCCACTCAGCCGGAACCCGTTACCCTGACCATGAGCTGGTGGGGGGACGATGCCCGCACCGAAACCTACCAGCAGGCCATCCAGGCATTTGAGGCAAAACTGCAATATATTACTGTAGAAACCATCTACGGCACCACCGCTGACGAGGATCAAACCGCCGATGTGATGCAGGTGGACTGGACCTGGCCGGGCCAAAATGCTGACCAGTTTGTTGACTTGAACGAATATAGCGATGTGATCGATCTGGAGCAGTTCAGCCAGAGTGCGCTGGATGCCTGCACAGTGGATGGCGCTTTGCTGGCTGTGCCAATGTCGGTGACAGGCCGCATTTTTTATTGGAACACCTGCACTTTTGAACAGGCAGGGATCGATGCGCCCAAAACCTATGAGGAGCTGCTGACCGCAGGCAACACCTTCCGCGAGGTGCTGGGGGAGGAATATTACCCCCTGGCCATGGATGCAGCCGCCCGCATGAACCTGATGGTCAGTTATCTGGAATCTACCACTGGCAAAGCGTGGGTGGTGGATCGCCAGCTGCAATATTCGGCAGACGAGATCAAAACCGGGCTGGAATTTTTGCAGGCGCTGGAAGAAAACCATGTCATGCCCACCCTTGCCGCCCAGCAGACAAACGGGACGCTGGACCAGACCCCCATGTGGCAGAACGGCCAGTACGCCGGTACCTTTGCCTGGGATGCCGACGCCGAAACCTACCGCAGTGCGTTAAAAAATGCCAGCGGCTTTTTGGTAGGGGATGAGATCGCCTTTGGCGGGCAGGCCAACGGCGGATTTTCTAAAGTATATCTGGCCCTTGCCATCAACAGCAGCTGCCAGCACCCGAAAGAAGCGGCGATTCTGGTCAACTTTTTGCTGAACGAGGATATGGGTGCCTCCATCATGGGCACTGCCTGCGGTTTGCCGGATTCCGTCACTGGCCGTGCGGCTGCCACAGCGGCAGGCCTGGTGAACCCGCTGGTGGTGGAAGCCAACAACCGCATGATGGCTTTTGTGGATTTCCCACTTGACCCCACATTTGAAAGCCCGGCTCTGGCCGCTGTGCCGGACGGCTTGTACGCCGCCGTATTGACTGCCTGCAGCAACGGAGAGCTGACAACAACCCAGGCCGCCGAACAGCTGGCGGAGGGGATAACGGCTATGCTGGATAGAACCGTGGCGGAATAAGCGGCTAAAAGAGCAAGGCAATATCATTCTATCATGCTGCAAGCGTGAAAAGTGTTTGTAGGGGACGATGCTTGCTGTCCCGATAACACTACCAGATAAAAATAAAACTCTCCCTCTGGCCATGCCGGTTTGATCCCGTATATCTGGCCGCCGAGGGAGAGTTTTTTCTTTATTTCTTCTTCTTATTGAAAGTGGGAAAACCGTTTGAAACAAAATAAGAATATGCGCTTGTACGTACTTCTAAAGCGTAAAGCAAACATACGTTACAAACGATATATCGACAAAAACACTGCAAAGAAATGACCCGCCAACCGGCCCCTGCACAAAGCACCTTTTGTAAAAGGCTTTGCACGGCCAACGCTGCTATTTTGCTGTCTTCGCATCCTCCCGATCCATCCGTTTCAGCTCCGGTAAAACGGTAATCAGCATTACAATAAAGCACAAACTGCCGCCGATCACGTTGGAAACCGGCTCCGCAGCAAACACGCCGTCGGTGCCCATGCCAAAAGCATAAGGCAGCAGGTAGGTGAGCGGCACCACAATGATGACCTTGCGCAGCAGCGAGAAAAACACCGCGTGGCGGCGCTTGTTCAGCGATTTGAACACTGTCTGGCCCACATATTGCAGCAGCATAAAACCAAAGGTGGAAAAATACAGCTTCATGGCGGGGATGGTATCCGCCTGCAGGGTGGGATCGCTGCTGAAAATGGAGATGAGGAAGTGCGGTGCCAACAGAATGACCACCCAGATCGTAAGGGTGTATACCAAAGCCATCAGGGCCATGGAAACGGCGGCGCGCAGCACCTTGCGGGGGCGGCGTGCGCCGTAATTGTAGCTGATAATGGGGGAAGAGCCCTCGGTAATGGCATAAATCGGCGTTTCCACCATCTGGCGCACGCTGGAAATGATCGTCATGACCGAGATGTACACATCGCCGCCGGTTACGGACAGCACATTGTTGCAGCAGATCGTCACCACGCTGTTGGTCAGCTGCATGATGAAGCCCGCTGTGCCAAGGCTGACGATATCGCCGATGCAGCGCCTGTTGGCGGGCAGCTGACGCAAGGGCAGCGGCTGCACGCGGTATTCCGACTTGCAGCGCAGGAAATACACCACAAACGCCGCCGAAAGCAGCTGCGAAAGCACCGTGGCAGCCGCCGCGCCGCGGATGCCCATGCCCAACACAAAGATAAACACCGGGTCCAGCACCAGGTTGGCCGCTGCGCCGATCACCACGCTGAGCATACCGGCTGTGGCATAGCCCTGCGCATTGATGAACGGGTTCAGCCCTGTTGTGAGCATGGAAGGGTAGGTGCCCAGCAAGTACAGCATCAGGTACGGCAGCGCATACTGCAATGCTTCCGGCGAAGCACCGAATAAGACCAGAATGGGCCGGGCAAACAGCAGGCCAATGACCATCAATACACCGGCGCAGCACAACAACAGCGTGCAGGCCAGGTTCAAAATCAGCCCGGCACGGGCCTTATCCCCGCTGCCGCGGGCGATGGCGAACAACGGTGCGCCGCCGCTGCCGAACAAATTGCTGAACGCCGTAATAATGACAATAATGGGGAAGCAAAGCCCCACCGCGCCCAGCGCCGCCGTGCCGACATCCGGGATGCGCGCAATATAAATGCGGTCCACAATGTTATACAGCAGGGTCAGCACCTGCGCCACCAACATGGGCAGCGCTGCTTTCAAGATGTTTTGTGCAATGCCGCCGTGTTCAAAGTCGATCTGCCGCATGGGGAATGGTTCATCCTTTCCGTTTTCACAATACCAGTTTCAAGTATAGCATAAACCGCCCGCAGATACAAAAAAATCCCCGCACAAGGCCGCATAACGCAGCCTGTGCGGGGAATTTTTCTCAGCCGGAAGCTTCGGATGTCTCCGGCTCCACGGCTTCCACTTCTTTGATCATCATCTCGTTGCCCTGCAGCAGGTGGGTATGGGGGCTTTGGCAGTGGGGGCAGGTGCGGCCATGGGGCACGGTGGGGTACTGCTGGCCGCAGTCTTCGCACAGGGTAATGGCGGGGATCTGCTCCACGGTCAGCGCGGCACCGGGCAAAATCTCTGATTTGGCGGCGGCCCATTTCCAGCAGTCCTGCAGGTAGCTTTCCACCACGCCGGAAACCTCGCCTAATTGCAGTGTTACCCGCTGGATGCGGGCAACGTGGTTTTCTTTGGCCACATCCTCCACCGTGCGGATGATGTGGAACACAATGCCAAGTTCGTGCATTTACTTATCCTTTTTCCCAAAGCGGATCTTCACTTCGCGCTTTGCCATGTAAGGCAGAATGGCCTTGAACTTATCTTCCGACCGCACCATGGTGCTGCATTCGGGCAGATCGCGGTGCAGGTGGATGGCATCGAATTCACACTTGGTGGTGCAAACGCCGCAGCCAATGCACTTGTTGGGGTCCACCACGCTGGCACCGCAGCCCAGGCAGCGGGCTGTTTCGGTTTTCACCTGCGCTTCGGTCAGGGTCAGGTGGGCATCCCGGAAAGAACGGTGCGCGTCGATGGCATCATCCATTCCGGCTGCCTGGCGGGGTGCGCGGTCATAATCGTCAAGGGCCAGATTGGTTTTATCCAGCTCATAAAAATCGCGGCGGTTGCGGCCAATGGTCAGGCTGGTGTTGGGCTGCACAAAACGGTGGATGGAGATGGCGCCCTGCTTGCCTGCGGCAATCGCATCAATAGCAAAGCGCGGGCCGGTGTACACATCGCCGCCCACAAAGATATCCGACTGGGCAGTCTGGTAAGTCATGGCATCGGCCACAGCGCCCTGGCCGCGGCCAAGCTGCACGGCTTCGCCATCCAGCAGGTTGCCCCACTGGATGCACTGGCCAATGCTCAGCACAACATTGTCGCACGGCAGGGTAATCGTCACGCTTTCATCATAGGTGGGGGCAAAGCGGCCCTCGGCATCGTACAGGCCGGTGCATCTTTTCAGCACCACGCCGCACACATGGCCGTCCTTTGTCAAAAATTCCTTGGGGCCGTACCCGCAGCGGATGGCAGTGCCTTCTTCCTCCGCCTCGGCGATCTCTTCAGCGGAAGCGGGCATCTTTTCCCGCGGTTCCAGGCAGACCATCGTTACATCGCTGGACCCGCAGCGCAGGGCAACGCGGGCGGCATCAATGGCAACATTGCCGCCGCCGATCACCACGGTTTTGCCGGTCATTTTGTGGCTTTCGTCCCCGCCCACAGTGCGCAGCAGCGCAACGGCGGTCTGGATGCCCGCAGCGTCCTCGCCGGGAACCCCTGCTGTGCGGCCGCCCTGGCAGCCGATGGCGAGATAGAACGCCTTGTACCCCTGGGCGCGCAGCTGGGCAAGGGTAACGTCCTTGCCAACTTCCACACCGCAGCGGATGGTAACACCCAGCTCCCGCAGGATGTCAATTTCCGCATCAATCACATCTTTTTCCAGCTTAAAGCTGGGGATGCCGTACCGCAGCATGCCGCCAGGGTGTTCGTTTTTCTCAAATACAGTCGGGCGGTAGCCCTGCAGCGCAAGGAAGTACGCGCAGGAAAGCCCGGCCGGGCCGCCGCCGATGATTGCAATTTTTTGCGGCCATGGCCCCTGCAAAGAGGGCTGCACCACCGGCGGAACATAGCGGTGGGCGGCGTTCAGGTCCTGCTGGGCCACAAACTTTTTCACGGCATCAATGGCCACTGCCTGGTCCACGGTGCCGCGGGTGCAGGCATCCTCGCACCGGCGGTTGCAGATGCGCCCGCACACGGCGGGGAAGGGGTTCTCCTTTTTGATCAGCGCCAGTGCATCGCGGTAGCGGCCCTGCGCGGCCATTTTCAGGTAGCCCTGCACCGCAATGTGGGCGGGGCAGGCGGTTTTGCAGGGGGCGGTGCCGGTATCATAGCAGTTGATGCGGTTTTTATCGCGGTAGTCCACCGCCCATTTTTCGGGGCCCCACTTTACAGTGTCGGGCAGTTCCTGCCTGGGGTACTGCACCGGGCCGTTTTTGGTGCACAGCTTCTGGCCCAGCTTAACGGCACCGGCGGGGCAGAACTCCACGCAGCGGCCACAGGCAACGCAGTTTTGCGGTTCCACTTTGGCAACGTAAGCCGAGCGGCTCATGTTGGGGGTGTTGAACAGCTGGCTGGTGCGCAGGGCGTTGCAGACGTTGACATTGCAGTTGCAGATGGCAAAAATCTTGTTCTCGCCGTCAATGTTGGTGATCTGGTGCACAAAGCCGTTGTCCTCGGCTTTCTGCAAGATCCGCATCACTTCGTCATAGGTCACATAATGGCCCTTGTTGGTTTCCACCAGATAGTCCGCCATATCGCCCACGCCGATGCACCAGTCATCCGGGTCATCGCCGCAGCCTTCGCCCATGGCGGCGCGGGACATACGGCAGGAACAGGGGCCGGCGGCATACTTGCCATGGTATTTTTTCAGCCAGTGGGAGATGTGTTCGATATCCAGCGAGTGGTTTTCGGTCTCGATGGCTTTTTCGACCGGGATCACGTGCATGCCAATGCCTGCGCCGCCTGGGGGCACCATGGCGGTAATGTGTTCCAGCGGCAAAAAGGTCATCCGCTCAAAAAAGGCGGTCACTTCGGGGTGGTCGGCAATCTGCTGTTTGTTCATGTTAAAGAACTCGGCGCTGCCGGGCACAAACATGGGCAGAATGTACTGTTTTTCGCGGCGGGGGGTCTCCCAGTTGTATTCCAACAGGCCAACGCAGCTCATCTGATACAGCAGGGGCTCCAGCTCTTTGGCGGGTTTGCCGGTGGCTTTTTCCAGTTCCGGCAGGGTCATTGGCTGGCGCACCTTCATTTTCAGGGCAACATCGGCCATTTCGTCAGTCACAATGCTGGCCAGACCCCAATATTCGGGGTCCTCCACCGTCAGGCGGCGCAGCTTGGCGGGCACACGGTCGGTGATCATCTGCCCCAGCTTCATAATTTTTTCCCGCGGCTTTGTGTCCTTGGGGATCTTGAACGGCAGCTTGCTTTCGTCCAGTGGGAAAGCGGTCGGTTCGCTCATGGCTTGCTCCTTTTATTGCTCTGTGCATGTTCTGCTTCGTTTGAATTGCTTTGCAGGCGGTCCGGGTTTGCTGTGCCCTTATGCCTGCCACGCTTTCACCTGCTCCCGCAGCCAATCGGTCCATTCGGCAATGCCCTCGCCGGTTTTGGCGCAGATGGGGATGACCTTTGCGTTGGGGTTGCGCATGGCGATATATTCCCGGCATTTGTCCATATCGAAATCAAAATACGGCAAAACGTCAATTTTGTTGATAAGAACCACGTCGCACACCTGAAACATCAGGGGGTACTTCAATGGCTTATCGTCCCCTTCGGGCACGGATAGGATCATCGCGTTTTTCACCGCACCGGTGTCAAACTCTGCCGGGCAGACCAAGTTGCCCACGTTTTCCAGCACCACAAGGTCCACATCCTGGGGGCCAAGGCCCTCCAGCCCCTGGCGAGTCATCTCGGCATCCAGGTGGCACATGCCGCCGGTGTGCAGCTGGATGGCTTTTGCCCCGGCAGCGGCAATGGCTTTGGCGTCCACATCGGAATCAATGTCCGCTTCCATCACACCGATGCGCAGCTCATCTTTCAGCACGGCAATGGTGCTGCGCAGGGTGGTGGTTTTGCCGCTGCCCGGTGCGCTCATCAAATTCAGCAGAAAGATCTTTTTCTCTTTCAGGCTCTGCCGCAGCTGGGCGGCCTGTTTATCATTGGAAGCAAAAATGCTCTGTTTTACTTCCAGAATTTTCACGTTGTCCATGGGGGTGCTCCTTACATGTGTTTATCGCGGTATACTCTTGTTAACAGTTTAACATCCGGGTGGCGAAAGCGCAATGTTAAACGGAGATTTTGGTATTCCCGCCAAATTGGGCAAAAAGAAGCAGGCAGAATGACGGAACGCCGCCACACTGCCTGCAGGGAAAGATAAGGTTTTATAAAAAGCGGGGGGATCAATTCCATGTAAAAGTTGCCATGCCGTAAATATAAATGAACGCAATGGCGGCGGGCACCACAAAGCGGAAGATCGGCTTCATCCAGGGCTGCACTTTTAAGCCTTTGCCGGTGTTGGCCTCCTGAACAAAAGCGTCCCACCCCCAACCGAAAGAGTTGCAGCAGAACAGCGCCAATACTAGTGAACCCAGCGGCAAAATGTTATTGGAAACAATGAAATCCCACAGATCCAGCCAGGCCGTGCCCGCGGCAAACGGCTGGAAATGCAGTACACTGTAGCCCAGCGCGGTGGTCAGCGCCAACAGAAAGATGCCCACGCCACACAGCAAAGCGCCCTTGGGGCGGCTTAACCCGGTCAGCTCCCGCACCATGGCAAGGATGTTTTCGCACACGCCCAACACGGTGGAAAGTGCGGCAAACACCATGAACAAAAAGAATAGCGTGCCCCACCAGCGGCCCCCGGTCATGTTGTTGAACACGGTAGCCATGGTATCAAACAGCAGGCTGGGCCCGGCGTTCACTTCCAGCCCATAGGTAAAGCAGGCGGGGAACATGATGATGCCGGCCAGCACCGCAACCAAAGTATCCAGCACAATAATGTGGACGGATTCCCCCATCAGGGAGTGTTCTTTTTCAATGTAGCTGCCAAAAATCGCCATGCCGCCCATGCCGACCGACAAGGAGAAGAATGCCTGATTCATGGCCGCCACGATGACTGTGCCGTTGATCTTGGAGAAGTCCGGCACCAGATAGAACCGCAGCCCCTCCGCCGCGCCGGAAAAGGTCAGGCTGTGCAGTGCCAGCACCAGCATCAGCACCAGCAGGGCGGTCATCATGTACTTGGTCACGCGCTCCAATCCGCCCTGCAAGTTGAAGCTGAGCAGTACGAACGCCGCCACGACTACCACAAACAGATAGGTCACATTGACTTTCGGGTCGGCCAGCATCTGCGCAAAGCCGAAGTCGGCGTTGCTACCGGTCAGGAATTTGACAAAATAGTACAAAATCCAGCCTGTGACAACGGTGTAAAAGGCCATCAGCGCAATGTTGCCGATGAGGCTGAATACGCCGAAAAGCCCCCACCGTTGGCCCGGCTTTTCAAGGCGCTGGTACATATAGATGGGGCTGGCCTGCGCTGCGCGGCCCACGGCAAACTCCATGACCATGACGGGCAGGCCCAGCACCAAAAGACAGAGGATGTAGAGCAGCATAAAGCTGCCGCCGCCGTTCTGGCCGCACATCCAAGGGAATTTCCAGACATTGCCGCAGCCGATGGCGCACCCGGCGGACAGCATGATAAAGCCAAGGCGGCTGCCAAGGCGTTCGCGTTCCTGCATAGTTTTTACATTTCCTTTTCGGTAGTGATTTCAACACAGACGATCTCTGTGCGGCCCTGGGTGCGAAATTTGTAGCCCCAGGTGCCGGTGCCGCCGCTGACAATGGCGGCGCAATGGTCGTTGATGATCTTTTTGCCGTAGT
>ERZ772886.3734-NODE-3734-length-10565-cov-2.825785_pt1 | contig 10565 bp, 10 predicted proteins | sample MGYA00512128_ERZ772886 | MGnify/ENA primary metagenome ERZ772886 (study PRJEB29015, sample SAMEA2737698) | human gut metagenome | biome: human gut; feature: human-associated habitat; material: faeces | place: China | collected 2012 ... | reverse complement strand
ATGGCGCCTGATATGCAGGAGTGCACACCGGCAATCATCAGGATGTCGCTTCCCGCGTCTCCCAGAATACCCACATGAATACTCACGCCTTGCAGCGCTGTCAGTTCCCGCTTGATGCGCTCCATATCTGCGCGAAATCCATCTTTAAGGATTTTCATGTTACCACCGCTGATACTTTGAAATCACGGACTGCCATGTTTCGCTGATATTCTTATCGAAAGTCCAGCTCACATCGGAGATAGAGAACGCCGACAGCCCGGCGGCATCATTTTCAATGATGGCCCACTGCTGGGCGATCATGTACCAAACAATGGCTTCCAGATCTGCCGGGAGCGTGGCCGGATGGTCTTCGGTGGCATCTTTCGGCAGAATATACCCGGCCACATACTGCACCTCCAGATATTTTCTGGGGGCAATGTAGTCATAGGCCAGCCCGCCGATGTGCCCGCGGTATGTCCATCCATCTTCACGGAACAGAACCCCAATCTCGCCGGTTTCGTTGAAATCGAAGTCCGTAATGGTTTCCCCGGTGAACGTGTCCGTGATACGTTCTACGCTGACAATGGGGTACTGCTCCAGCGATAACTGCTGTGTTCCAGTACCGCAATATCTTTGCCGGTAGGTGCTTTTCCCCAGCTTTCTTCCCAGCTGAGTTTCCAGCCACGCAGATGCCGCATTGATAAGCTGCACAAGGGTTGCATCCCGCTGTGCATCTTCTTCCGCCGGGTCGATGCCGAGCGAGGTTTTCAGGGCATCCAGAGTGGTGAGGGCATTTTCTCTCAGTGTTACGGCCAACACGACACCTCCAAATAAAAGCCCTCTGACAGGCTTTTCCCATCAGAGGGGGAATTTTACTGAGCGCCCTTTTCCGGGGCTTTCTGCGAAGCCGCAGGCGGGGTTGCGGCGGTCTTCCGCTCCTCTGCATGAACTGCTTTGTTCTCAGCAGGGCGCGGGGCGGACTTGGGCGGTTTGAACATTCTCGCCATCATGCAGCCCTCCATCAGATACTTTCCTTGACAGGGCAGTTGGTGGCATCACCCAGCGCCAGCGCACCAATGGTGCCGTTGGTGGCGGTGATCTTGACGCAGGACTTGCAGCCGATCAGGTCAATGTCGAGGTTCGCCACAGCCTGAGCTTCGGCTTCGTTCTCGATGACGGCCTCGCCATCCTCGTTGACCGGGTTATCAACGAAGATGCGGCTGTCCTTGACCGGCTCATACGGACCGGCGGTGCTGTCGGCGGTTTCGACCTTGATGGTGGCCGTCTGGGATGCTTCCACAGTAACAGCCAGCACGGCGCTCTCATAGCCGGTGCGGTCAAACTCATTGCCGCTGGCAAACGGCAGGACGGTGACGGTATCAAACAGTGCTCTTTTCATAGCAGTCTTCCTCCTCAGATAACCTTGATATTGTGGACGTAGGCGAAGCTCTCAACATGGCGCACGCCAATGTCATCGTACATCAGCGCACGGGTGCCGGTCAGATTTTCCTCAAAGGCGTTGTGCTGGACACCGTTCTCGTCCGTCCAAGTACCGTCCAGAGTGGTGTAGGTCTCCAGACCCATCTGATCGCCGATCATCAGGTCTGCCCAGTTGCCGAAGAACATTTCGGTGCAGCCAGTCTTGCTGTCGGTCGGGATCTGGTTGGAAACCTTGTACGGCATACCAAGGAAGTTGCCAGCGTTCATCTCATCGCGGTAGATGTAGTCGCCGGTGGTGGTCTTGATGTTCTTGAGATAGCCCTCCATAAAGGAGTTGAAAGCCCAGCCCAGAGCCTGATCGTCCACGTTCTTGCTCATAACCAGCGACTTCACATAGACCGGGAAATCGGCAGTCAGCCTTCCGTCTGCGGCATACTGGGCATCCATCTTCTTTGCGTCGATTTTCTCAACGCCGGGGGTATTGGCAATGCCGGTGGGCTGGAACTCGCCGCCGGTGCCGTACAGAGCGCCCCAGTCAAGGCCGAGCTGCATACGGCGGGACAGATCAGCGGCGAACAGTTCATCGGCGCTGTACTTGGTGCTCATCAGCAGTTCGCGGGTCTGGGGCACAATGGCTTCCAGACGCTTTGCAGACAGGCGCAGGTTGCCGAATGCAGGCTGAGTGGAAGCGATCTTGCGACCCTCACCGCCCCACATAGCGCGGGTGCCGGAGGTCATGCGCGGGATGTTCAGGTTGCCGTTTTCCAGCGGAATGGTGCGTGCGCCCAGCTCCTTGATGACGGTCTTGCTGTACAGCAGTTCGATGACCTCATCCAGATAGACTTCCGGGATCAGGAAGCCGCCAGCGGTCGGGTTGGTGGCAGACATGGCCTTGAACTCGTGGGCCATGGACGTATCGTTGTAGTACTTCTTGGCGTAAAACTCGGCACGTTCCGGGTCATGCCGGCCGAAGACATCCAGACACTTGATGGCGCGGGCGAGGTTCACCAGCGGGGGCACACTCTTCTGCTGCTTCTTGGCGGAAGCGGTGCCGCCCATGAACAGGCTGGAGTACTTACGCTGGGCAGGGGCAGTGCCGGACTTCACCTGACGGCGGAATGCGGCGGACTTGCGGCGCTTGGCATCATCCTCAGAAGCGGCTTCGTCGTCGTCCTTTTCACCGGAATCAGCCTCATCGTCATCCTTGCCCTCGGAATCGGCTTCATCGTCGTCCATGCCCTCATCTGCGGTCATGGAATCGATGATCTCAGCGGCCTCCTGAATGACTTCATCGGCCGTCAGGTCGCCGACTTCCTCACCGGCATCCTTGCGGGACTTGCGCTTCTCGTTGGCATTGTCCACGGCCTGTTCGATAATATCAGCCATATCCTCCGCCGTAATACCATCCAGCGCGGCGGCAGCATCGCTACCATCATCGCCGGTATCGTCCTCCTCGCCCATGGCTTCCTTGACGGCGCCCTTGATGAGGTCTTTCAGCTCATCGGTGCCCACCTTCATAGACTTGATGGCGGCTGCGGACTTCTTTCTGTTCTTCAGACGCATTGATTTTTCCTCCTGTGTCAAAAAATAATTTCTACAGTTTTCTTCGGAGCGGATTTCCGTTCCACGGACTTGTGTGCGCTTACCGGGGGATGCCCCTTGCCGTTGTCACCCTGCGCTTCCGAAATGATCTTATCCAGCAGCTTTGTGGCGGCTTTCATGGACGTGCAGGCATCCTTGAGGGCCTTCATGCGGGAAGCAGAAATTTTGCGCCCAGCCTTTACCTCGGTAACGATGGCCTGTGCTTCTGCTTCGATGCGGGTTGCCGCATCATCCGATTTGTGGTCCGTAATGACCGCCTGTTCGTTCATTGCCCATGTGACAACGCTGATTTCCCAGAGCTTGACTTCGCGGAGGTGGCGGATGCCGTTCTCATCGTAGTCAAACACGACCGGGTCATAGCCGATGGAGAGTTCGCACAGAACGCCGTCATGGATCAGCGTCTTCACATCCCTGCCGAGAGTGGTATCACTGATCTTGGCGCTCATAAAAAGACCTTTTGCATCCTCGCGGAGTTCGGTGGGAATGCCGATCGGCAGCAGACTATCGTTATGCCCGGACAGGATTTTCACCCGGCCGATGCCCTCGGCGATGGTCTTCGTGAAGGCACCCGGCTCAATAATGTCGCCGCCGCTGTCGATATTGGAGAACACGGCTCCATAGCCGGAGAATGTACCCTCTTTATCGTCAAAGCCCTCCAGTTCAAACTCCACGGTTTTGTACTCGGTCTTTGCGCCCTTGTGCTTTACTCCCCGTGCAAGGGAGCGTTCCCATGCGCTTTTCCCCACGCGCTGGGAATAATAAGACGGCGATACCCGCAGATTTGCAACTGCCAGCTTCGCCGTCATTGTGGGGTCATCGTGTGTAACATCGACCGTTCCTGCCTTGGTACCGTGCCGGGCAAGCTCTGTGTTCATGCCGTTCAGCAGGTCTTCCAGCTGGAATGCTTCCTTTTTGAAGTCAATGCCGATGGTCTGTGCAGCACGAGCTGCATCTTCTCGCGTGAATACCACTCTCACGCCCTCCTTTATCTGTTGTAGGTGACGTAGCACCTGCATTTGATGGTTTCGCGTGCAGGCCCCTCCGGGTCGCAGGGATACCGCAGACCATTGGAGAACCGGGCATCGATCGGCACGGTCTCTCCGTCCATCTTGACATGGTTCGGACCGCCATTGGAACCATCACGAGGGTTCTTCTGCGGGCGGTGATGCCACGTCTTCGTGGTGGCGCCGCTTTTCTGCATCATGTCATAGTGGCCGGTCTCCAGCGTCATAACGGTTTCTTGGTCTGCAATGAGCCGCGCCCTGCTCCGGGTCTGGATCTCATACTCCTGCAAAATCTCATCCGCCATCTTTTCGCGGCCAATACCAGCTTCAATGCCGTTTGCCACGATGCGGGAGATATTTTCCTTGGTGGTCTGTGTCACATGACGGACACGCTGCCCACCATGGAGCTTTGCCTGACTGAGCAGCTCCGGGCGGTCAACACCGCGGATATTGTAGGCCTGTTTTGCAATCCGGGTACCCTCATCATAGGTCTGCTTCCAAAGCGGCTTGAAGATTTCCTCCATTGCCGTTTCCTCAGACGGCCAGTTGACAAGACCACCAATGAACTGCTCCACAAGATTTTTTTGCTCCTGCTCACCGAGGGCAGACCATGCGGCGCTGTCTTCCACATGGTTTTCCGTGATGTAGGGCATCAAGACATCCCACACGCTCCAGTCTGCTTTCTCAGTGCCGCTCAGAGTGCCGGAGAGCCGCTTTTGCTGTTGCTTGAAGAACTTCATCGTGGCAACTTCAAACTTCGCTCTCTGGGCTTTCTGGGCGGCCGCCAGCAGATTGCCGATGTTCTGCGTGCGGGATTTTTCTTCATGCTCACGGCGGTCACTCATAAACAGCATCCCGCCGGTATCTTCATCATCCGTGACTTCGACTTCATCTGTGCTTTCCTGCATCAGGTCGGTCGTCACCTCCGCCGGGTCATCGTTGGAGCCGATGAACATATCGGAAATGGTGATCTTGAAACAGTCACCGCCGGTCTTGCAGGGTTCCATGCCCAGCAGTTCGCGTGCTTCATCCTTGGTCAAAAGCCCGGCATTCCAGCCGTCAATGCCTTTGGCCTTGTCAAATTCCTGCGAGCGCGGGACCACATCATCAAAATGCCAGACAAGATCATTGCCATAGAACGGCAAAATCTGTGTATTGATGGCTTCTTCCCGGCGGTTGAGCCGTGGCATGATGACGTTCTGGGCATAGATGTACTGAGCCGCTTCGCTCGTGGCTCTGTTGCTGCTCTCCGTGATGCCCATGATTTCACGCGGAACACCAAAATGCTCAAGCACGGCATCCCGGAGGAACCTTCGCCCCTCCGTCATATCCATGTCGCGCATGTTCTCGGCCAGCTTCGTCACAGTCACGTTGCCGTCCACCGTGGCAATGCCGTGGGAGTTGAACGGTCCCCGGAAGCGCTCATTCCATTCGGACCTGAAACGGTCGCGCTGATCCTTATTGCTTCCCGGCATCGAGATCAGCGTGGTCGGAGTGGCATCGTTGTAGAAGAACTTCTTCTGGAATTTTGCCGCGTACTCGTCCGTCTCGATCTCATCTGCAAGGGACTCTGCCGCACCGAGACCTCTTTTGTAGGGGTCAAGCGGGTTCAGTTCTTTCATGCAGAAAATATCGTCCACCGGGATTTGCCGGATGAGTCCGCCGGTCGTTCTGATTTCATAGTAGGGGTAGCCCACATAGGGGGTCTGCTGCCCCCAATGTGTAGGGAGCGGCCACAGCTCCACCGGACGACCGAGGGCATCAAATTCATAGACGAAGTAGCCCTCGCCCTTGAGTTCCAGATAGATCTGCTGCAACCGCCAGCACGCACCCCAAGTCATTTCATAGAGGGGGTTCGGATGCGCCATGAAATTCAAAAAGGGATGGTCCGTGATTTCCACTTCTTCCCCGTTTTCATCCTTGCGGTACAGCTTACCGGCGCAGGTGGACAGGTCGGAAGCAATGCGATCCACAACCGCCAAACGCGGGTTGCGGCCAAACATTTCCAGCCAGTCCCGCGTATTGCGCTCAGGCGGCGTAGTGTACCGGGGCAGCATAACGCTGACGTTCCCGCCATTGTACTGCCGCCCAACGGCATTGCGCCGTCCGAATCCAAATACTGCCATGTTTCTGTTGTTTCCTCCTATCCGATTTCCCATGTGTAGGTGACGGGCTGATACAGGGACAGTGCCACGGCATCCGCCCGGTCAGGGCTGGGCAGGCCGCGCCGCTTCATAATGTCCTTGCTCTCCAACTTCAGCTTCGGCGGTGTTCCGGCAAAAGCGTACTTTCGCGTGGAAAGCTGGGCAATCAGCTCTGTATCATTGGGCAGGTGTAGCCGCCCGCTCTGTGCCATGTCACGAACCAGTGACCACATCCATGTGGATATGTCGGCATAGTTGGCGGCTGCATCCTCCTGCGGCACGGATGCGCCGAAGTTCACCGGGATAACCTCAAGCTGGTTCAGCCCTCTGGCTTCCCTTTCATGGCGCAGAATATCGGTCACGCCGCCGCCCAGACCGGTATCATCAATGATGGCATAGACCATGCCGGGGTACTGCGGGTACTTCTCCAGCAGGAAAAGATACTCAAAGATGATGTCCTCTGCCGTTGCCCACAGATCCTGTCCGTTCCGAATTTTCAGTTCCTGAACGTCAGCATCTATGTTGGGGGCAATGACGGTGCAGTCATCACCAAAACGGGCAACGTCACAGCCGATGGAGAGTCGCACCGGACTGTCATGCGGAAGCGGCTCATTCATGGTGGCCTTTTCCGCAATGTAGCTGGGTATGAACACATCACTGTCCGCGATCGGCGGCAGGCCGTCTACACGGACGCGCACCACATTGGAATTTTTGCCGTACTTCTTTTCGAGGGCAGCTATGTTTTCCTTGCTGGTGCGGGGGCTGTCACGGCTTGATACCGTCATGCAGTACCAGTCCATGCCGTCCCCTTGGAAGCTCTCAGCGAAGCCGCCAGTCGCCTTTGTGGGGTTCCCGCAATAGAGAAGCCTGTTGTTGGCACCGGTCAGGGTGCCGCCAATGGCATCAAGGATGGGGTCAGCAACACCGGATGCTTCGTCAACCACGAAAAGCATATTGTCTTCGTGGAAGCCCTGCAGGGACTCTGGCTTTGTGGCTGTACGCGGGACGGCAAACCAGCGGCGGTCATAGCCGTTCATGTACACGCGGGTCTTCGTCCATGTGAACATCATTTGAAGCACCGGGCTTGCGTCAAGCCACTTTGCCATTTCCGCCCACAGGACGTTATCCAGCTGTTGCATCGTTGGTGCGGTGCAGACGATGCGCGGGTAGGAAAAACAGGCAATAAACCACCACATAAGATTTGCTTCCAGTGCCGTTTTGCCCACGCCCTGCCCGGAACGGATGGCAACGCGCCGATGCTGTGATACCGCCACAGCCGCTTCCCGCTGCCATGGATCCGGCTCAAAGTGAGTCACTTCCTTGAAAAACAGGAGCGGGTCTTTGCGGTACCGCGGTATTCTTCTTTGGAAAAACTCACGGCGCGTCATCGTCCATCTCCTCTGCGGCCTGAATGGCTGCTACCCAGTCGTCAACCAGTTCACTCTTTCCGCCGCCGCTCATGCTTCGCAGTTCGGCCAGCTGTTTGATGCACTGGGCTTTCTGCCGCTGTACATCAGTCAGGAGCTTGTTCAAGCGCTCTATGATGAGGTAAGACGCTTCCAGAGTGGAATTTGTCAGGGTTTCATTGCCCGGCAAACGCTCCCCGGCGGCTACTTTGGCATCAATGGCTTCCACATAGGACTGCAAATCGTTCTTTTCCTTTTCAGTGTCACCATCCAGCCGCTTAAAATTCCTGCTTCTCTTGGATGTGGTCTGCGTCTGAACATAGGCTCCCTCTTGAGAATAGTGGGAGATACGTTCCAGCAGATAGCCCTCGCGGGCGGTCAGCAATTTCAGCTCATTTATGAGCAGTTCTTCTGCATCCACATCTTCGTCACAGGCATCCAACAGCTGACGGTGTTCCTCTGTCCAGCTTCGGAACATCAGTTCAGACCACCCACCATGCTTGACGGCATTGCGGTTTCCCTTTGGCGCACCTGCTCCAACGGCATTGACATTTCCCGGCGGCGCGCCCTGTTTTGGTCTTGTTTCAGGGTCAGGTGCGGCGGGTGCATCCTCTGGGTGCAGGGTGCGTTTTGCGGGTGCATCTGCACCCTGCGTCCAGTAGCGCTTGCGCCATGACTTTACTGTGTTGATAGACACATCCAACTTCTTGGAAATCTCGGTGCAGGACAGCCCTTTTTTATACAGGGTGTAGCCTTTATCCCGCTTGTCCATCTACATAGTCACCATCCTCCTTTGTTTGTTTCTGCTCAAACTGGCAGACGGAACACAGAGCGCACGCTACACGATGCCGTCAGCGGCGGTCTGCATTTCTTGTGAAGAAATAGAAAAAGGGAGTATCCAACAGCGCCAAACAGGCTTTCAGAAGATACTGCCCGATGATGATACCGATAAGCTGCATCCGGCCCTCGTGGGTATGCACCCAGCCCAGACCGAAGCCGAAGCTGATGACCGCATAGATCACCGTGTCCCAGATCTGGCTCGTGATGGTGCTGCCGTTATTCCAGAGCCAGCGGCCACCCTTGGTGCTGCCATGCTTGGCAATGTAGCGGTCACGGATTGCATGGAATACGGCCACATCCCACGACTGGGAAACGAGGTATGCGGACAGACTGCCGATGACGAAGATCCAGTTCTGCCCCAGCAGGGTTTGATAGGCATTGTCCATGACGGCATCCGTTGCAGGAAAAGCGCCGGTGAGCATAATGCAGGCGGTGGCAAAAATCTGGCCGATAAAGCCATACTTCACCACGCGCTGGGCCGTGGCCTTGCCCCAGATCTCGCCGATGATGTCTGTGCAGAGGAATGTGACGGCATAGGTGATGGCGCCGCCGCTCAAGGCCAGCTCGATGGGGCCGATATGCAGGCCGGTGGTAATGGTTCGTGCGCCGGTCACATTGGCAATGACGATGCTGATTGCAAACAGCGTAATCAGGATCACCAAATTCTCGTTTGTCTTTTTCATTTTTGCTCCTATTCTTGTGAGCCTGCGGCTCGTGTATATTTCTGTTTGCAGATGGTGGCGCACAGGCTGGCTCTCGCTCCATAGAGAAGCGTTTTATCTGTCAGCTCCAGCCCCCTGCCCTCTGTAATGGTCCTCACCGCGGATAGCCGCTGTTCTATGAGGTCTTTGCGGAACTGGTTGATGTGCGCCTTTTGGTTGCCATCATCGAACCAGCCATATTTGACCCCGGACAGCCAGCTGGTGCTGTCTGCAGAGGTACAGAAGCTGTTCTGTGCAATCATCTTCACATCGGTGCATCCCAAAAGGTGGATGTCGATCTCAGGTTTGCGGTTTTTGATGTAGTGGGTCAGATAGCGGGTGTCTTCCCGGAATGTCTTCGGCTTGATGATTCGCAGTTCCGGGATGCTCAGGGCAATGTAGTCGCTGAAATCTATCAAGCTATCCAGTCCCCGCATCCCATCCTCAAAATGGAATACGTTGATCTGGGGGTTATCCAGCAGCTTCTTCATCCGCTCCCGGAAGTACCACGCTTCCCTTACGCCCAGCACTTTCTGGCAGTCCAGCTCGACACAGGTACAGCGGAGATTGTTCTGCTGCACGAATGCTATGAGCTTGTCCTGCCACTCGGTCAGGCTTTCCAACGTCTGTGTCTGCCCTTTCCCGGCACCAAACATCAGCGTGAACAGGCCACTATCCTGTATCACATGACGGTTGACTGTATCCTGCACACGGATTACATGGTCCGCCGGGAGCCGGAAATCATCATCCGGGCGGCACTTGAGAATGTACTTGTAACAGGAAAACAGCCGGTATTTGGTTTGTGCTGCCAGCAGAGCGGCGTAGAATATTTCTCCGCCGTCGCTCCCGGCAAAATGCACTTTGATGTTGTTATCGAACAACTCGCGCACCCCCAAACCCATCTTCAAGGACGGTGCAGGATGTGGAGTTTTCAAACTGGTTCAAGATTTCAGCGGCGATGTCCTCACAAGAGCGCCGCCCAAAATGACAAGCGCCATCCTCATCCCCATACTTGGAGAGAAGATAGCGCTTGATTGCATTCTGTTGGCTGATGATTTCTATTTCACGGTTTGCATTGCGAACTGGAAACTCTGCCGTAATAAAAAAGATATGACGGTGCGAGTTTTTGAGATATGCGAGTTCTCCATCAGCCTCCGGCCAGCAGTGAAAGCCCTCCATCTGAAGTGCGCATATCACATACTGTGTCATGCCGCATCCTCCAGACGGTACGCAAAGCCCATGTCCTTGAGAACGTCCACGAGGGTGGTTGCGTCCTGTTCAGACAGATCGGGCACAATGACGGTCTTTTTCCCGCCGGGCTGGACTGCCTGCACCTCATTGGGTGCGGGTGCAGCGTTTGGGTGCATTTCTGCATCCTGTGCCGGGGCTTCCGGTGCAGGGGCGGCAGCGGGTTCCTCGGCCTTGGGCGGCACCACATAGCCGGAGGGC
>ERZ772886.3732-NODE-3732-length-10579-cov-6.416857_pt1 | contig 10579 bp, 16 predicted proteins | sample MGYA00512128_ERZ772886 | MGnify/ENA primary metagenome ERZ772886 (study PRJEB29015, sample SAMEA2737698) | human gut metagenome | biome: human gut; feature: human-associated habitat; material: faeces | place: China | collected 2012 ... | reverse complement strand
AACTCTGCTCTTTTCTACGTTCATCTTGAGTTTCAGTTTTCCCTCAAGATACCGTCGCATCTATGCAGATAGACCGCTTCTTGATCTCCTGCGGACACACCGTCTGCCCTTGATTGATACAGACGTAGATTGCGTTCGGATTCTTCGCCGTCATCTGCCAGAAGGGGTACTTGATGATGACCGGTGTGTTGTGTTTATTGCGCACCATTCAAATTCAGTCTCCTGCAGTCGGCAGTACACTGGTTGCCTTGAGAAGCTTTGCGTCCCTGCGGATGCGGGGAGCCGGTAAACTATTGCTGTCTACCGTACCAACTTTTCCGATAAAGCGGTAATAAATATCCACCCGCATAATAATCTGTCCGTCAATGACTTCTTTTTCATACACTATGATTTTATCGACCAACGTGTGCAGAAGCTCGGCGGTGATTTCAGTAATATCGGTGTACTGCTCTACCAAGTCCGCAAATGCTTTGGCACTGCGGACTTTCTGTTTGCAGGCAGAAAGTTTTTCCTGAATTTCCGTATAGCGTGTTTTCAATTTCACTGTTTCAGCTTCATAATTTGCAGACATAGCAGCATAGCGCTCATCGGAAAGCCGTCCGAACACATGATCCTCGTAAATATGCTGAAGTAAGGTGTCCAGTTCATCCAGCCTGCGCTTGCAGGTGTCCGCTTCTTTCTGCTGCGATATTCTCTCGCCGTTCGATTCCCGTTCAGAAAGTTGGACGAGGTGTTCTACATAGGCATCGTGGTCAGCAGCTGCCAGCGCTGCGTGTTTCTGAATATCACCCAACAGCAACTCCGTCACCTGCTCCAACGCGATGCAATGCGAAGAACACTCTTTTCCGCCGTAACGCCGGTGCGTATTGCAGCTGAAGTGACCTTTCGATTTTCGATTTTTTTCGAGTGGTGAATACCATTCGCGTGTTGCACCCACCGCAAATCATCAGCCCACGGAACATATTATCCGTGTTGGTCCAAGTAGCAGGCTGCTTGATTTTGATACGCTCCTGTACTGTATCAAAGGTGGCTTGATCGACCAGCGGTTCATGTGTGTTCTCTACGATAACCCATTCTTCCGGCGGACGCTCTACGATGCGCTTGTCCTTGAAAGATCTTGTAGTATAGCGTTGGCTGACCAATTTTCCTAAATAAACAGGATTGCTCAGAATTTGATATACGGTTGTCTTCGCCCAACTGTACGGATGCTTGACACGCTTATTGGCAATATACTTGCCCTCGGTGTTCATCAGATATGCCGTTCACCTTAGAGAAGCAGAATTTATCCGGCGCAGTCGAGCAGGACGGCATTCATTCCTTTCGGACCGCCGTCACAGGTTTTGCAATCGCCTTGCGGTAAATGACAAGGGAAATGATCGCAGTAATCGCTTCCGTGATCCAAAACGCATTCCAGACGCCAACCGCTCCGAAAAACCTGCTGAGTAAAAACGCAGCCGGGATGATGACCACTACATACCGGCAAAGGGAAATCAGTAAGGAGGGAGTTCCTTTCCCAAGTCCCTCCAATGCGCCGGAAGATGTAACAGAAACCGCCGAGACGATAAACCCGGCCCCGATGATGCGTAAGGCGGTTTCCCCGGCCTGAATCGTCGCTTCTGTGTGGGTAAACAGCCCCATCAACTGTCCGGGGATCAGCAGACATATTACTGTCCCAAACACCATAATGATACCACTCATGCACAAAACGATCTTAAAGATCTGGCTGACCCGTTTGTGCTCCCCCGCGCCGTAGTTATAGCCGATCAGGGGGCGCATCCCCTGCACAATGCCATTCGCTGGAAGATAGACAAATGTCTGCAATTTGTAATAGATTCCCAAAACCAGAATATACACTTCGGAATATGCCGCCAAAATCGCATTGAGCGCCGAAATCAAAAGAGACGGAAGCGCGAGATTCAGGGTTGCGGGAATGCCGATGGAGTACAGCTTTATTACCATCTTTTTGCTGGGGAGAATGTACTGCCTGCGGATATGCACGCGAATTGGCCGCGCAAGATAGACTACAAGGTAAATCGTCAGCGTCAGAGCCTGTCCGATGCCGGTCGCCAGCGCAGCGCCTTCGATTCCCATTTCCGGGAATGGGCCATAGCCAAAAATCAGAACGGGATCTAAGACAATGTTTGTGATGCACCCGCACATCAGGCTTATCATGGTCGTTTTCATGTTTCCTACTGCCTGGAACAATTTCTCAAACGCCATGCTGACGGTAACAATGAGTGTAAAGGCGAACGCAACGACAGAATAGCGGACGCCAAGTTCAATGACCGCTTCGGATGAAGTGAACATCCGAAGGAAAACCGGCATGATCGTAATACAGCAGACTGTCATAACAACGCCATGAATCACGGCAAGCACAAGTCCCTGCGTGGCTGCCTGATCCGCTTTTCTGTGATCCCCCGCGCCCAGATAGAAGGCGATCACTGCATTGATCCCAACGCCAAATCCAATTCCGGCAGCATTGATAAAATTTTGAACCGGGTAAACCAACGATAATGCCGTCATAGCCTCCTCGCTGATCTGCGCGACGAAAAAACTGTCCACAATGTTGTAGAGGGAATTGACCAGCATGGATAATACCATAGGCAGGGACATGGATAAAATCAGCGGTAATACCGGTTTCTCTTTCATGAAAGTGTCGTTCATCATTTTTCCTCCCTGGAACACGTTATGAGATATTTTTGCGGCGATGCCATGCCATCATCACAAGAGCAACGAGCAAAGTGGCAGTTTCGACAACCGGAAATGCAAGCCAGATTCCGTTCAGACGGAACAATTTGTCCAGACACCATAAGGCGGGAACAAGGAAAAGCATCTGCCTGCATAATTGGATCGCTATGCTGGAACCTACTTTTTCCGTAGCCTGAAAATAGGTGGAAATCATAGTAGAGAGACCGCAAAACAGATAGCTTGCCGCCATAATCCGCATAGCGGATATCCCAAAGGAGCGCATGGTTTCCGACGCCGTAAACAATCCCAAAATCTGTGCTGGAAAAAGGATGACGGCCAATGTCCCCAGTATCATCATACCAGTAACCAAAGCGGTTCCGTATCGGAAAGCGGAATGCAGCCTTTCGCTGTTGCCTGCGCCGTAGTTAAACCGCATGACAGGCAAACAGCCCTGGATCAAGCCGTTTACCGTCATAACGATCAACTGCTGCACCTTAAAGTATGCGCCGAAGAAAGCAATCGCCGTATCGGAATACGCCACCAGGAACAGATTGACGAACGTCACCATAAACGAACTGAGGGCGTTCATAATAAAAGATGGCAGGCCAAAGGCAAAATTACGGCGGATCATCTGCTTTTGCAAATGAAAGCCTTTGATTTTTACCTGCACTTTCTGCTTTTTGCCCAGCAGTAAAGCAAATGCCAAAATCATGGACAGCAGATAGCCTGCAACGGTAGCTACCGCAGCGCCGCGGATTCCCATAGCCGGGAAAATACCAATCCCAAAAATCAGAATGGGGTCGAACACGAAGTTGACGACCACGCCCGCGATCTGGAACCACATGGGAGCGACCATGTTCCCGGTGGCCTGTATCATCTTCTGGATGGCGATATGCACCATATTGGGAATTTGCATGAAGGAGCACACACTCATATAGGCGATGCTCAGCTGATAAATTTCTTCATTATTGGTGAATGCCCGAAAATAGGGTTTCATAATCAGTAATGCCAGAAGATTGAGCAAAGCACCAATTCCAAAGGCCAGTAACAATCCATGTGTGACAGTTGCATTTGCCTCATCCTGCTTTTTCTGTCCAAGATACCCTGCTATCAGCACATTCACGCCGACACCGATCCAGATAGACGTTGCATTCATCAATGTTGTAATCGGGAATGCCAGAGAAACAGCGATCAGTGCATTCTCACTCAACCGTGCCACAAACGCGCTGTCTATCAGGTTATAGGAATATTGCAGGAACATGGAAATCAGCGGCGGTATCGACATTTGCCAGATGAGCTTTCCAACAGGAGCGACCGCCATTTTATTATTGGTCTGCATACTTTCCCTCCTCTCCACAAAGTGTCCGGCGCAAAAAATTGCGCCGGACAGCAGGATCATTAAATCCGAACGATATAGTTTTGTTTGCGTGCTGCGGGCTGACCGGCTTCCTGGGCCGGATAAGTCCCTGCTTCCAGTACAGCGTCCAAAGCCTTGGAAGGGACAGGTTCCGATTTATAAGCCCGTACACTACGGCGCGTCTTGATAAGAGACAAAAAATTTTTTTCCATACAGATATAGTCCTCCATTCTGCTAATACTTCCGAGATACAGGCAACAAAAAAGCCACACAACTATCACAAGATAGCTGTGTGGCAAAAAGATGACCGAATCCGGAAAAGTCCACTCAAATTTTACGCACATTATTATAGCATTCTTTCAGGAGACTGTCAAGCATCAATCATTACGGAATTGTGGCGGCTGTCTGTTGTTTTTTTGTGTTACTTTATGGCACATGATTCAAGAAAAGTTCGGCACACGTTCCTTTTTCAGCGCACGGGCATATTGGTACATGCGCTGTATCGTATGGCGGATATCGTCCTCCGTTGTCTCCGGGTGGATCGGGCAGATCCGCAGAACGGTCCGGCCTTTCAGCTGGGTGGTCAGCACGCAGGCAAAGCCTTCCTCCATCATGCGCTGAGAAATAGTTCGTCCTGCTGCTGGGGTGTGAGCCCCTGAGGCGCATAGCAAAAATTCACAATGGCCAGCTGCGCAGGCGTTACAACCTCCCATTCCGGCTGGCTCCGAAGCCAGGACTCCGTCTGTTGGGCTAGGTCGATGCCGTGGGTCACCATATCACTGATCTGATCCGTCCCCAACGTCTGCAGGGTGAGCCATAATTTCAGGCTGTCCGCCGTGCGACATCCTCCAGCAGCTGGCGGATGGAGGCAAATAGGCTTGTTCACCGTGGGGTCTATGCCGAAGTGCCGCCGAGAGTAGAGTATTCTCTGACGGAACTGGGCAAGAGCCTGAAGCCCATTCTGGATTCCATGTGGGCCTGGGGCGAAGAGTATAAAAGCAGTTTCACAACCAGATCATCCCTCTGCCCGACAACACAATGACAACAGGAATTATGATACACCGTAATTCTTGGATAATCTAAACAATCCCGATACTCGGAGCTAAACGGTCTATACAAAATCGTTTAGGTTACGGCTTCGAGGAGCGAATGGGAATGATTGCATCCCAGGAAAAGCCCAGTCATACCAAGGCTTTTTCGCCATGAGTGCCCGCTGTGGCAACAAAATGGCAACATTATTTGAATGATTGCGATAACAAAAAGCGCTATCTGATTTGAAGCCAAGTCAGATAGCGCTTTTTCTTTGTTTTCAGTCAGCCTTCAATCGGTCCTTGAACGCCTCCACCATTGCATCGCTGAGCTACTGAGACGGTACTTTCACATAGCCGGAGGTTTCGTCATATTTCGGGTAATTATAACGCCACTTGTCATAATCCTCACGGCTAATATCCCCATTGCGGAGCTTTTCTGCCTGCTGTGCCCACGCAGTGAGCATTTCGGATAGCTCAGCAGCATCCCTGCCCTTCCTGGGGTCAACACGCAGAGAAACACCGTTCTCACCGCTTTCAATTGTCAGGCCGTATCGATCCTCCAAGGTGAACAGTGTATGCATTAGGCCAAGGTAGCTGTCGATGTCCGGAACGGACAGTGCCAGCGGCGAGACACCCAGCGCATCGGCAAGGTTCTCCGTTAGCTCCGCCTTGGGCGTTCTGCTGCCGGATTCATACTGCGCCATACGGATGTCGGCAGTCTTTTCCGGAAAGCCGACCACCTGCCCCAAGTATTTTTGCGTCATTCCCCGCAGATTGCGGAAGAACCGAATTCTCTCACCGATTGCCATAGCACAACACTCCTTTATGTACTGTGCAATTAGTATAGCATATGGATTTAAGTTATGTCAAGATAGCAAAAGCAAAAAAGTTAAATATTTTCCCGAAAGCATCTTGACAATAGCAAATTAGTTTAGTATAATGGCTATAGCAAATAGCGTTAAGTTATTTGTAGACAACAGAATATCCGTCGTGCGTCACGGTAATGGCGTACCCGCTCGGGCAAATCGGAATGCGGCCAGAAAGTTCTCCGACACGAAACAAGAGAACTATAACCAAACGAAAGGGGTGATGAAATGGAAAACACAAGCTTTATGAGAGTGGAGGAAGTAGCACAGGAATTGGGCATTTCCAAATCCTACGCCTACAAGATCGTCCAGAAGCTGAATGAGGAACTGAAAAGCAAAGGCTTCCTCACGATTTCGGGACGAGTCAACAAACAGTATTTTATGGAGCGCACCTGTTACGGTGCAGAGAGAAAGGAGTAATCGCATTGGCAGTTTATAAGGAACCAAAAACCAACACTTGGCGGGTCATTTATCGGTACACAGATTGGAACGGAGAACGGAAGCAATCCCAGAAGCGTGGCTTTCAGACAAAACGAGAGGCACAAAGCTGGGAGCGGGAACAGCTTAACAAATTGGGTTCAGATTTGGATATGACCTTCCGAAGCTTTGTGGAGCATTATGAGGAAGATCGGCGCAGCCGCATCAAGGACAGCACCTGGGAGAGCAAGGAGCACATCATCCGTACCAAGCTGCTCCCCTATTTTGGAAAGCTCAAAATGAGCAGTATCACCCCGCAACAGATCGTTCGGTGGCAGAATGAGTTAATCAACTATCGTGACAAGGATGGGGCTCCCTACTCACCTGTGTATCTTAAAAGCATCCAGAACCAGATCAGCGCCATTTTCAATCACGCCGTCAGATACTACAACCTGAAGGAAAATCCCTGTAAAAAAGCCGGAAGTATGGGCAAGAAGAAAAATCGTGAAATGGCTTTTTGGACAAAGGAGGAGTATCTGCAATTCATTGATGCAATGATGGACAAGCCACTGTCGTTTTATGCTTTTGAGATGATGTACTGGTGCGGCATCCGTGAGGGGGAGCTGCTGGCGCTGACCCCGGCGGATTTTGACTTTGATAAACGCACAGTCACAATCAACAAGACATTTCAGCACACCGGCGGGAAAGACATCATCACGCCGCCAAAAACAGAAAAGAGCAATCGCACAATTACGATGCCACGCTTTCTGGCAGATGAAATGCAGGAGTATTTGAAGATGCAGTACGACATTGGCCTGGATGACCGGATGTTCCCGGTCACGAAAAGCTATCTGTATCGGGAAATGCAGCGTGGCTGTCAGGAAACCGGCGTAAAGCGTATTCGGATCCACGATTTACGACACAGCCACATCAGTCTTTTGATCGACCAAGGTTTTTCTGCGGTTGCTATTGCCGACCGGGTAGGCCACGAAAGTATCGACATCACCTACAACTATGCACATCTGTTTCCCTCAAAGCAGACAGAAATGGCGGATAAGTTGGATATGGAAAGAGGTATTTAGGATGTCATTGAAGAACAGGGACGAGCATAATCGCTGGCGTAATAAGACGGTTGCCTTCCGGGTATCGCCGGAGGAAGATGCTCAAATTGAACGCTATGTGCAGCTCTCCGGGCTGACAAAGCAGGACTATATCACCCGGCGGCTCACCCACAAGGATGTGATGGTGCAGGGCAATCCCAGAGTTTTCAAGGCGCTGCGGAATCAGCTTGCCGAAGTGCTTTTGGAATTGCAGCGCATTGAGACTGGCGGCGCAGTCAATGATGAGCTGCTTGACCTAATTGAAATGATAGCCGATATTCTCGGCGGAATGAAGGAGGAATCTGAATGAACAAAGAAAAAGAAATGACCGCTCCCGTTGTATCTGTTGGCGCAGATACGGAGCAGTCATCCCAAAACCTTACTGACAATAGTTTAACCGATTTTGATTCGGATTTCAAGGGGTCTGACGATGATTTCTACCGGGAAATGCAAAGAAGGATGGCTCCGGACTATCTGGAAACGGTGTCTATGGCCACCCTCTATGATACGGACTTTGAAGGGCAGGAACCGCTGATTGACGGCCTGCTGTATCGGGGAGCCTATTTACTGGCAGGTTCCCCGAAGGTGGGAAAGAGTTTCCTGATGGCCCAGCTTGCCTATCAGGTCAGCACCGGCACACCGCTTTGGAATTATCCCGTCCGTAAAGGAACGGTGCTGTATCTTGCGCTTGAGGACGATTACCGCCGCTTGCAGGAGCGTTCCTATCGGATGTTCGGCACGGCAGAAAATGAGAGCCTGTTCTTCTCTGTTTCGGCCGGCCAGCTTGGCAGCGGCCTCGACGAGCAGCTCACTAATTTTCTGCGGGAGCATCCAGGCACTTCCCTTATCATCATTGACACGCTCCAGAAGGTGCGTGAGGTCGACGGGGACAACTACAGCTACGCCAACGATTATCAGATCATCACTCGGTTGAAGGCGCTGGCGGATAGCTATGGCATTTCCATCAATGAAAACGGACACTTTGCACCGGGCGGCTATGTGACGAAGGTAAGTGACGATTTCCGGGAGGTCTACCACGGCCCCCAGGACATCCCCGCTGAACACAGGGTTTTTGCTTACCCCCAGCTTTCGATCCGGGAGCAGATGGCCGCTTATCAAGAAATTATTGACGGTTCCTCAAAGGAGGGGTTCCGGCGGCTGGCTGAAAAACACCACGAGGAACGGTAATGGGGACTTCGAGACAATTTGTCCCAAGGCGGATGAAAGAGGACGGAGCCCTGGCCGAAGCCAGCCAGGGCGATCCCATCCATAAGAAAAAGGCCCCCGACCGGGGCGACCGATAGGAGGATTTGTATGGAAGAAAGATATAACCCGATGAAAAGTGCGGAGATTGCCACCGAGCACAATTACAATATGCTGGATGGCGTTCTCAATAACCAGGCCCCACCCCCAGAGGAAAAGGAGCTGGATAAGGTTAAGGAACCGCCCCACAAGCGCCGGAGCCGGGAACGGGAGGAACGATGACAACGAAACGCCGCCGCCCGATCCATCTCCATGTGATGGTGTCCGAGGAGGAGCAGGCCCTTATTCAACAACGCATGGCCGAGGCGGGCCTCCGCAATATGGGGGCCTATATGCGGAAAATGGCCCTCAATGGCTATGTGCTCCATGTTGACCTCTCTCCCGTCCGGGAGCTGGTATCGCTCCAGCGGCGGTGCTCAAACAACCTCAATCAAGTGGCGATCCAGGCCAACACCTACGGCGGGATTTATCCCGAGGAGATCGCCGCTCTGCAACGGGACTATGCCGCCCTGTGGGGGCCGCTGTCCGATCTGCTGAAAAAGCTCTCCGCATTGGTGGAGCTCTGATCCTGCCGGGGAGTGGCGTGTGCCGCTCCCCGGTTTTCACTACTTTGGGACACTTTGTCCCAAAGTAGTATGGACTAAATAACTTCAGCATGATATATTTTAGAAAAAGTTCATTCGGTTTCTTAATATTGAGCCAGTTTAAGGGGAAAGAAAATGGAACAGATTATAAAATGCAGATCTTTAACAGCGATCTTTCAAGGAGACAAATTGCTACTTGGTGGGCCTCATATTGTTGAGTTTGATACAACGGATGAGCAGAAATTTCATATAAAAATTGAACAATGTGGTTTTAGAATGATTACAATAACATCAGATAGGGATACATCAGCTTTTGATTTATATGCAATCCTTACACGCATTGAAAGGCTCTTAATGCTATTAGAAGGAGTATTTATTCCTTTATCAGAGTTAAAACTGTCTAAGTCTGATACAGCTGATGAAAAGCAGTTGACCTCTTTTCAAAACAATTTAATCAAGGGCAGATTATCCTATTTTTCATCGGCTGATTTCTGCAATTACAAAGTCAATAAGTTGTTGGAATTTGATACCATTCTTACGGCGGAATTGTATTCCAAGTGGGAACAATTACTTGTTGAACTGGATTTAGTACATCAAGTATATCTTTACTTCTTGAGCAACAGCAAAATAACGGTAGATGTTAAATGTGCATTTTTAATTGAATTAGCTGAACCTCTTATTGAAGTGGTTAAAGAGCATACTAAATTTTTTTCTTCTCTTACTCCAGGGCCTCGTGGAGCATCACTAAAAAACTGTTTAGATGCTTTGATAACGAAATATGGAGCGGATATTTTCAGCAGTGAATTGGCAAGTGATTATGAACGCTTTTTATCTGCGATGGTTAATAGTAGAGTTAGAATAATGCACATCAAGCGTGAACAAAAAGGGGCGTTTTTCAATGGTAACGAATCTGTTCTCTATATGCTTAAAATGAATTTGTTATACCGAAGGATAATGTTTGAAGTTTTAGGCATTGACGAAGCAATTTATAAAAATTCATTACTTAAATGTGTTTCAAGATTAGATGAGTGGAATGGTATCTTAAAAGGATTTCTTTCAAAACTATCTCTATAACATTATTTTCGGCAGCTGGACGGACAGCCGCCGTTTTCTTTTGGAAGGAGGTGTGCTCACGGCTACAACTTATATCCGGCCCTACAAGGTGGCGGCTGGGAAAAGCGCTGTCCAGACAATGGAGAAACGATAATGTACAATAAGGGACCTGTTGACAAAGGTGGCGAATACGTCCGTTCTATGGTAGAATAACCATAAG
>ERZ772886.3729-NODE-3729-length-10584-cov-6.073226_pt1 | contig 10584 bp, 10 predicted proteins | sample MGYA00512128_ERZ772886 | MGnify/ENA primary metagenome ERZ772886 (study PRJEB29015, sample SAMEA2737698) | human gut metagenome | biome: human gut; feature: human-associated habitat; material: faeces | place: China | collected 2012 ... | reverse complement strand
GCAATGTGGTGCGCATTTACCCCTATGATGTGGCTCCCAATGTGGACACCACCGGCGACGGCGTAGCCGATGAGGGCAGTCTGCGCGGCTCCTCGGAGGTGGTAGCCGCCCGCATCCGGGACGAGATCCAGAAGAATGTTGAGCAGGCCGGCATCGAGGTGGTGGAGGCCCGCATCACCTATCTGGCCTATGCGCCGGAGATCGCAGCCGTGATGCTGCAGCGCCAGCAGGCAAGCGCCATCATCGACGCCCGCAAGATGATCGTGGACGGTGCCGTGGGCATGGTGGAAATGGCACTGGACCGCCTGAGCGAAAACAAGGTGGTGGAACTGGACGACGAACGCAAGGCGGCGATGGTCTCCAACCTGCTGGTGGTGCTGTGCGGCAACCGTGACGCACAGCCCATTGTGAACAGCGGCAGCCTGTACTGATGGCAGAGCCCAAAAAGCAGGTACCCCTGCGCCTGAACGCGAAGCTCTACGACGCCCTTGCCGCCTGGGCAGAGGATGACTTCCGCTCGGTGAACGGGCAGATCGAGTATCTGCTCACCGAGTGCGTGCGTCAGCGCAAAAAGAACGGGAAATATGTCTCAGACCAGTTGGACGTCCCGCCGGAACTGGATCTCCATTAAGACACCCGCGGTAAACGTAAATTATGAAATAAGGCCACTGCACAAAACCGGTGCGGCGGCCTGTTGTTTGTCAGGGAAAGGCGGTGCTTTCCGGCGGGAAAGGGAACAAATAAAGGCCAATTTGATAGTTCAGTTGACCGAAAAATGCTCCGGTATTTCGTCGGAAAAAGCGACCAAAGTCGCAAAAAAGTCTTGAAGATATAGGAAAAGATGGGCAAATATCCGGGCGAAAACGTTTCTTTTTTGGCTTTTTCCAGAAAATAACTTGCCTAAAAGTTTGCGGCGTGCTAAACTAACAGCGGGGAATTGTTTTGCGTAAGCAGACAGGGGGTGAAGCTATGAAAATACTGGTCGTGGATGACGGTCAGCTTGCGATCAATTCGCTGATCCGTATCCTGTGCCGGGTGGCACCGGACTGTGATTATATCAGTGCCATGACGACCGACGATGCCCTGACGTGGATGCGGCAGGGCCCGATGGATGCTGCCTTTTTGAACTTGGAAATGCCGGGCATGAATGGCCTTGCCCTTGCCCGCATGATCCAGAAATTGCAGCCCCGCTGCAATATCATCGTGGTCACCGAGCACCCGGAGTATGCGCTGGAAGCATTGCAGATCTTCGTCAGCGGTTTTCTGCTCAAGCCCGCCAACGAGGCGGACGTGCGCAATGTGCTGGAAAATCTGCGCTACCCGCCGGAAACGGCACCTGTGGGCATCAAGATCCAGTGCTTCGGCAACTTCGAGATCTTTGTGGGCGGACGTCCGCTCTCCTTCAAGCGCAGCAAAAGCAAGGAGCTGCTGGCCTACCTTGTGGACCGCAACGGCGCCACCTGTACCAACGGCGAGATGCTGGCTGTCCTGTGGGAGGATAAGCCCGACACCGCCTCGCTGCACAGCCATCTGCGCAATTTGATCTTTGACCTCAGCCATACGCTGGAGGATGCAGGGGTCAACGGGCTGCTGGTACGCGGCCGCAGCACCTTGGCGCTGGATACCAGCAAGGTGGACTGCGATTATTATAACTTCCTGCGGGGAGACCGCTCGGCTTTCAACGCCTACCGGGGCGAGTATATGACCCAGTATTCCTGGGCAGAGGTTACCCGCTCGGCGCTGCGCCAGCAGGCCGCAGCTACGCCCAAAAGCGGGTCTATTCCAAGCTATTACGTCCCGCCCACGGGCTTTTAAAACTGCATAAAACACCAAAGGCTGCTGCGCAAACGATGCGCAGCAGCCTTTATCATTCTCTTAAAATCGTTCCAGTTCCAGCAGATATTCCTTGATCTCCAGTCCCTCGGCGTAGCCGGTCAGGCTGCCGTCTGCGCCGATGACCCGGTGGCAAGGCACCACGATGCACAGCGGGTTGCGGTGGCAGGCGCTGCCCACGGCGCGGCTTGCCTTGGGTTTGCCCAGCGCCGCCGCCAGCTGTCCGTAGGTGCGCACCTCCCCGTAGGGAATCTTGCGCAGCTGCGCCCATACCGCCTGCTGAAAGGCCGTGCCTTTTGCCGCCAGCGGCAGGTCGAACTCCCGGCGCACCCCGGCAAAATATTCGTTCAGCTGCTCCTCTGCCTCCTGCAGCAGGGGCGTTTCCACCACCCTGCGTGGCAGCGGCTCCAGCTCCGGCGCACCGTCCGGGCAAAAATGTACCCCGCACAGTGCGTCGTTTTCCTCCTCCAGACAGATGGCACCAAGGATGCTGTTGATGTACCAGACGTTCAAAACCGGCCTCTTCCTTTCCTGCAAGAATGTGCTATACTGGTACTATCTTAACACAAAAGCTTCCATGAGGAAAGGGGCGTTTGAACTATGGTCAAGGCACTGGAAGACATCATTGCAAAAAGCAGCAGCATCGTCTTTTTCGGCGGCGCGGGCGTTTCTACGGAAAGCGGCATCCCGGATTTCCGCAGCGTGGACGGGCTGTACCACCAGAAATACGACTACCCGCCCGAAACCATCCTCAGCCATACCTTCTGGGAGGAAAACCCGGAGGAATTTTACCGTTTTTACCGCGACAAGCTGATCGTAAAGGGGGCAAAGCCCAACGCCGCCCATCTGCGGCTGGCAAAGCTGGAACAGCAGGGCAAGCTGCGGGCTGTGGTCACCCAGAACATTGACGGCCTGCATCAGGCGGCGGGCAGCAAAACGGTGTACGAGCTGCACGGCAGCACCTTGCGCAACTACTGCACCCGCTGCGGCAAGTTCTACGATGTGGATTTCATCGCAAACAGCACCGGCGTGCCCCGCTGTACCGAGTGTGGCGGCATCGTAAAGCCGGACGTGGTGCTTTACGAAGAGGGCTTGGACGAGGAGGTGCTGTCCGGCGCAGTGGATGCCATCCGCCATGCCGATACCCTTATCATCGGCGGCACCAGTCTGGTGGTGTACCCTGCCGCCGGGCTCATCCGGTATTTCCGGGGCGATAATTTGGTGGTCATCAACATGCAGCCCACCGGAGCGGATGCCTCTGCCGACCTGTGCATCGCAAAGCCCATCGGGCAGGTGCTGAGCGAGGACATCTCGCTGGACTGATTTTTGCACTGTAAGGCGCGCTGTTTCGCGCCGGTTCGCGCGCAGTTTTCCGTATGCTGATGGAAAGAACATCAGAACGGAGGAACTGCAAATGATCCAGGTATGCGACCCGCCGCGTCAGCGGCAGGTACGGCGGCTTTCCGCCGAGGAATTTTTTACATTGGTGCGCTGCGGTGGGGCGGGGTTTTACCGCCCCTGCTCCGAGGTGCTGCGGATGCTGACCGCAGGCGAGGCGTGGGGCACAGCCGGGGCAGCGCTGCTGGTGCTACCCCTTACCGCCGATACCGCCGCCGCAGCGGCACTGCGCAACTGGCTGGGACGTCGGCAGCTGGAGGGCGGCTGCCTGCTCACCCCGCCGGTAAATACCGGCGAGGAGCTGCCCGCCCGGCTGGTGGAAATTGCCGCAGCCCGGGCAGACCGGCTGCGCCGCAAGGGCACGGCATGGGCGGTGGTAGAGTGCACCGAAACGGCGGCAGCGCTGTTGCCGCTGTATTTTCGGCAGGGCTTCGGACTGCGGGCGCTGCGCCCGTTGGAAAGTCTTGCGCCCTGCTTTTTGCTGCGCACCGGCTGCGTGCCCGCCCGCACCGCGCCGGTGTGGGTGCCGCTGGAGGACAGGGTACAGCTGGCGCTGCTGCTGGCAAAGGGCTATGCTGCACTGGACAGCCGCCCCTACGGCGGCAGTCTTGCACTGGCGCTCTATCCGCTGAAAGAAACGGAATAACGTAAACCAGAGAGGGAATGGGAAATTATGAAGGCAGTGATTCTGGAAAGCTATGTGATGGAAGAAGGGGACTTGGACTGGTCCGGGGTAAAGGCACTGGTGCCGGACACCACCAGCTATGTGCGCACCGACTACGCCGACATCGCGCCCCGCATCGGGGATGCAGAACTGGTGCTCATCAACAAGTGCCGCATTGACGAGGCAATATTGGCGCAGTGCCCGAACCTCAAGTGGGTGGGCATCATCGCCACCGGTACGGATAATATCGACCTTGAAGCCTGCCGCCGCCATGGGGTGGCAGTGGCCAACGTGCCAGGGTACTCTACTTATAGCGTGGCCCAGATGACTTTTAGCCTGCTGCTGGCCATCTGCCAGTGCGCCCAGCGGTACGACCGGGCAGTAAAGGCCGGATACTGGCAGCTGGGCATCCCGGCAGAGTACGGTCTGCTGCCGCAGGTGGAGCTGCTGGGCAAGACCTTTGGCATCTACGGCTACGGCAGCATCGGCCGCCAGACCGCCCGCATTGCAAGGGCCTTTGGCATGGAGGTTCTGGTGTGCACCCGCACGGTGCGCCCGGAGTACGCCGCCGATGGGGTGGAGTTCGTGGACTTTGACACCCTGCTTGCCCGCAGCGATGTGCTCAGCCTGCACTGCCCGGCCACCCCGGAAACCCGCGGGCTGGTCAGCCGGGAAGCCCTTGCAAAAATGAAGCCCGGCGCTATTTTGCTGAACACTGCCCGGGGCGCACTGGTGGACGAGGAGGCCGTAGCCGATGCGCTGGAAAGCGGCAAGCTTGCCTTTTACGGTGCAGATGCTTTTGCCACCGAGCCGCTGCCGCCCCAAAGCCGGTTGCGCAGTCTGCCGGGCGCGGTGCTCACCCCGCATATCGCATGGACCACCAAGGAAGCATTGCAGCGGCTGATGGATATCACCACCGGCAACCTGCGCAGCTTTCTGGCCGGGAAAGGCGAGAATATCGTCAACCCTTGATTTTGGCAGGGCACTGTACTATACTGTTCCATGATTTCAGGCTCTCCCGGCAAAGGAACTGCCGTAAAAATAACGTATGCACAAGAGCATCCGGCAGCTTTGCCGCTGCTCTGAGGGAGGTAAAAATGAGTTACGCCATCGTATTCAGCAGCAAAACCGGCAACACCGCACTGCTGGCACAGACCCTGCAGGAGCAGCTGCCGCAGGCAGACTGCTGCTATTTCGGCGCACCGGACGCTGCCGCGCTGGCAGCAGACACCCTGTATGTGGGTTTCTGGACAGACAAGGGCAAGGCGGACGCCGACACGCTGGATTTCTTGCAGCAGCTGCACGGCAAGCGGGTGTTCCTGTTTGGCACCGCAGGCTTTGGCGGCAGTGCGCCCTACTTCGAAAAGATTCTTGCCGCCACCCGGAAGGCGCTGGACGGCAGCAACACCGTCATTGGCAGCTTTATGTGTCAGGGCAAAATGCCGGTGTCCGTCCGGCAGCGGTACGAGGCCATGAAGGCAAAGCCTTTGCACATCCCCAATCTGGATGCCCTGATCGAAAACTTCGATAAGGCGCTCTCCCACCCGGATGCCGCAGATCTGGAACAGCTGAAGCAGGCCGTAAAGTGAGTGAAAAAGAGCGACCGCACATTGTTTTGTGCGGTCGCTCTTTCTGTATAAGCTATATAGGACAAACGTTAGTCAATGGTGGTTTTGGTGCGCCCGATGCCGATGACGGCGGTGGAGATCTTTTTCCAGCTGTCGCAGCCGCACACGCCGTCCACCCGCAGGCTGGTGCGCTTCTGGTAGCCGCGCAGAGCCTGCTCGGTGCGGGCACCAAAGACGCCGTCGATACGGCTGCCGGTCTGGTAGCCAAGGGTGGAAAGTGCGTCCTGCAAGATCATGACATAGCAGCCCCGGCTGCCCCGGCGCAGGGTGGGGTAACCGGCGGTGGTGCCGCTGCACGCCGGGGTGCCGTAGCGGCGGTCAAAGTGCACCCATGTGGGGGTCTGGCTCAGCGGCTCCACATAGCCCCATGCGCCGGAAGTGCGGGCAGCGTTGTAAATGGCGGTGCGCTGGCGCTGGTCAAGGCTTTGCCCCACATCGAACGCTACCCCCGCATAGTGCTGGCTGCGGGTGCCGTGACCGCCCTCCCAGATGCGGCGGAAAGCATACCCCACCGGGATGCCCCTGCCGTATTTGCGGCGGGTCAGGTTCCACGCCTCCATGGCGGCAATGGTGGTCCACAGGGTAGGACTGGCCGATTTGCCCCGGAACTCCCGCAGCCGCAGGGTGGTCAGGGTGCTGTAAGGCATGGGGTCGTTCTCGTTCAGGTTTGCGTAGGTGTACACCTTGTTTTCGTAGGCGTCATAGATCAAAAGGCGTGCCATCCCTCATTCCTCCTTCTCGCAGCCGCAGGGGTCGGTACACTGGGCTTGCAAGGCGTGCCATGTTTCGCGGTACACGATGCCGTTTACCGGCTGCAGCCCCGCCTGCTGCTGGACAGCCCGCACGGCAGCGGCGTCTGACGCGCCAAAGCGGTTGTTATCGGCCACATAGCCCTCGCCGCAGGAAAGCTGTGCCCGGCGGTTGAGCCAGCGCTCCACCTGTCCTACCTCCTGCCCGGCGCTGCCCTCGGCGATGGCGCGCCCCGGGTAGGCGGTGCCGGATGGTGTGTCTCTATCGGGGTTCGGGGCATGGGCGGCCAGCTGCAAACTCAGCGCTTCCACCGCCGTCCATGTGTCGGCATCGGCAATGCCGGTCTGCTCCAGCCCTAATAGCTGCTGGGCGCTGCGGGTGGCTGTGGCAGTTTCGTCGGTATAACGGTCGGCAAGGGGCGGGGCTTCCACACTGGAAAAATAATAGGCGATGCGCAGCAAAAGCAGATTGTAATACAATACGATCTCGCCGCTGCTGCCCACCGTCAGCGGCGTGCCGGGGTAGGGCAGACGCTTTAAGGTGACCACCGGGCCGGAAGAGCGCAGCTGGCTGGCGCGGCCATAAAGGGAGTTCCATGTGGTGCGCCCCACTACGCCGTCCACGGTAAGCCCTGCAAACCGCTGGTACGCCCGCACCGCCCGCTCGGTATCTGCGCCGAACTTGCCGTCAATGCTTACCGGCGGGATACTGCTTTCGTAGGCACTCATGAGGTAGAGGTAAAACTGAAGTTCCCGCACCGGCGTGCCGGTGGAGCCGCTGCGCAGCACGCCCGGGTACTCGCCGGGGCGCAGGGAAGAGGAGAGCAGCCGGTTGGCGATATCGTTGTACACCTCGTACAGCTTTTGCCATGTGGTGCGCCCCACCACGCCGTCTGCTGTCAGCCCGAAGTACCGCTGAAAACGCCGAACAGCTGCCGCCGTGCCCGCGCCGAATTTTCCGTCCACAGTCACGCTTTCAAGGCTCGTGTACACGGTGCGGGCAATCTTCAGCCAGAACTGCACCAGCCTCACATTCTGCCCGGAGGAACCCTCCCGCAGCGGCGTGCCGGGGTAGGCGTTGGGGGTGCCATTGTCGGACTGGATGCTCAAAAACTCGTCGTACAGTTCTTTCCAAGTGGTCTGGCCCACTATGCCGTCCACTGTAAGGCCGTATTTGCGTTGGAAGGCGCGTACCGCATTGGCGGTGGCGGTGCCGAATACGCCGTCCACTTTTACGGATGGAATGGCGCTGTCGTACTGCGCCAGCGTGTTCAGCCAGAACTGTACCTGCTCCACCGCGCTGCCGGAAGCACCGGTGCTCAGCACCGTGCCGTTCCATGTGCCGTTGGACAGGGTGCCGGTGGAAGTCTCGCCCTCGCTGGTCAGCTCGGCGAGGTCCTTTACCGATACATAGATGTAGCTGATCTTGTACCATGTCTGCCGCCCCACTACGCCGTCGGCGGTCAGGTTGAACTGCTTCTGGAACGCCCGCACCGTTGCGGCCATCCGGCTGCCGAATACGCCGTCTACCGTCAGTTTGCCAAGGAAGGGATAGTCCTTGGCGATGCGGTTCAGCTGCCTTTGCAGGGTGAATACCGCCGTGCCGCGGCTGCCCTGCCGCAGCGGCGTGCCGGGGTAGCTTTGCGGGATAGAGCGGATATTTTTGGTGCGCACGATCTCGATGCTGCTGCCGTAGTAGTAGCGCAAGATCTGCAAGGCGCTGCGTCCGTTGTTGGCCAGCGTAACCGTGCCCCACTGCTTGAGCCCCGGGCAGGTGACCGACTTGCCATCGCAGTACTCGGAATAATAGGGGTTCACCGTGCCACGCTTGCGCAGATAGGTGTTAAAGATATCGTCCGTAATGCGCACCATCACCTCAAACACCGTGCGTCCGTGGACGTAGTACTGGTCGTAGCTGGTGGAGTTGGTGATGTTGAAGGTGTAGCCCTTGCTGGGGTACCACTCGGTGTAGATGCGGTTCAGCGCCAGCGAGATCTGGCAGTGGATGTTCGCCCGCAGTGCCTGCTCCGGCCAGGTGGGATACACCTCGCTGGAGGCTACGTTGGCAATATAATCCCGGAAGGAGACGGTCACGTTCCGTGCGGAGGCTGCAGGCTTGCCCAGATGCACCGTGATGTTCTTGGGGATGATGACCCGGCTCAGCACCCGGGGCACGCAGTTCTCCATGGGGTCCGGGCCGCTGCCGCCATCGCCGGTGAACAGTGAATGCTCCGGGATGACTATGGGCGGGTTTACCACGTCGCGATCCTCTTCGGTCTCAGGGATCATCTCCGGCTGGGCCAGTGTGACCTGCCCGGCAAAGATCTGCACACCCTGAATGCGCACGGTGCGGAAGCCTGCCTTTGCGGCAGTCAGATCCACAACGGCATAGGGCCGGATGGTGTTGTCCTCCTGCAGGGACAGAGCACAGGAGGGGGCTTCAATGGAGAGGTCGGCAGCGGTGCCGGTCTCGTCGGTGATACGCTGAGCGGTAAAGCCGTTGCCGGACACGGTGACGAGAACACCCTCGATGGGCGAGGACTGACGGGCACCGAAAGCCTGAATGCGTAGAATGCCGGTGTTTTTCATAGGCGGATGCTCCTTTGCTGTGAGAATGGAATGCTTCTCCCACAGCGTATTCGGCCGCGCCGCCGGACGTGCATGGCAATGCACACCGCAAATAAAAAAGCCGCCCGAAGGCGGCAGGGGAGAAAGGTTTATTTGGCGCTGTCCTTGGCAAGGGCGGCGTCGATATTTTTTTGCAGAGCGGCAAGGTTTTCTTCCTTGTCGATGCCGCCAAGCAGGGGCTGCCCCACAACGTTGCCGTCCCGGTCAAAAACGTAAGTGGTGGGGAAGGCCATGATGTTCAGTGCAAACTTGCCGGCCTCACTGCCGGAGGCAAAGTAGATGTTGCGGTAGCTTGCGCCCGTTGTCTCCAGCAGTTTTTTGGCGGCATCAATGCCCTGCTGGTTGCCGTCCAGCGTCTCGGTGTTGATGCCGATGACCTCACCGCCCTGTGCCTTGACCTTCTCGTTCAGGGCGTTCAGGGCGTCCAACTCCTCCACGCAGGGCTTGCAGCCGTTGAACCAGAAATTCACAACGGTGAACGCGTTGTTGGCAAACAGGCTGTTATCCACGTCGTTGCCGTCGAGATCCTTTCCCTGAAACTGCGGGAAAGCGCCGTCCTGTTCCTCGTCGTTCATCTGATCTGCCGGGCTGTCGGCGGCGAGCGCCGCGATCTGCTCCTCGATCTCCCGGATCTTCTCCGCGTCCGCCTTGAGCATCTCGTATTCCTCGGCGGAGAACTGATCCTTCGCGCCCTCCACGGCGCTCATCAGCACGTCGCCGTAATTGCTGCTGAGCATGTCGTCGTTCACGTTTTTATCCATGGACATGAATACTTTTTCCCAGAGCGCGTTGTTGGCAAAGAGAATGTCGTTTTCAACCGCCAAAAGCTGCTCTTCCGTCTTTCCTTCCATCATGTTCATGTCGGAACTTTCTTCCATCTTTTCGTCCATGTCCATGGCGGACTTTTCTTCCGTCTTTTCTTCCATCTCCGTGTTCATGGCGGACATTTGTTCGCCGCAGGCGGTCATGGAGAAGGTCAGCAGCAGGCCGATCATCAGCGCGATTACTCGATTCGTTTTCATTGTTTTTGCTCCTTTTCTTTGTTTTCGTTTTGAGATGAGTCACCAAAGCCAAATGTATATCGGATTGCGTCCGTCGGGCAGGCCTTCATGCACATGCCGCAGCGGATGCACTCCGTATGGTTGGGCGATTTTGTGATGTCCACGTCCATCTTGCAAGCCCTCGCGCAAGCGCCGCAGGATACGCATTTACTCGTATCCACGCGCATCTGGAAAAGCGAGACCTTGTTTAGCAGCGCATAGAATGCGCCCAGCGGACACAGCCATTTGCAGAACGGGCGATACACGAACACGCTGGTCAGCACGACCGCCAGCAGCACGCCGGCCTTCCACGTGAACAGCTTGCCCAGCGCGGCGCGAATCCCGGCGTTGGTCAGGGACAGCGGAATCGCGCCCTCCAGCACGCCCTGCGGGCAGAGATATTTGCAAAAGAACGGATCGCCCATGCCAAGCTGATTGGTCACGAGCATCGGCAGCAAAACCACCATCACCAGCAGAACGACGTATTTCAGATAGCGCAGCGGTTTTAATTTCTTCGTCGAAACCTTGGGCGAGGGAATCTTATGCAGCAGCTCCTGAAACCACCCGAAGGGGCAGAGGAACCCGCAGATAAAGCGTCCCAGCAGCACGCCGATCAGAATCAGGATGCCGGTGATATAGTAGGA
>ERZ772886.3727-NODE-3727-length-10588-cov-6.615589_pt1 | contig 10588 bp, 8 predicted proteins | sample MGYA00512128_ERZ772886 | MGnify/ENA primary metagenome ERZ772886 (study PRJEB29015, sample SAMEA2737698) | human gut metagenome | biome: human gut; feature: human-associated habitat; material: faeces | place: China | collected 2012 ... | reverse complement strand
TCCTTTCTGGTCAGCATAATTGGCATTTTTATCGTCTCCTTTCCAGAGGGCCAGCACCCTCTATTTTTTAACGGCATAAGCAAACGCCGATTGTTCCTGCTTTTCAAAAATAATTTTAGCATAGTTGCTGTCCGATAAAAATCCCTATAAGCGCAGAAAACGAAAAAAGCCCCGGTGCGGATCAGAAAACCTGAAACGCACCGGGGCGAAACGAAAATCCATAGATTCGATTCCTATCACCGTTTTTCTTACAATAAACGGTGACAATTTTGTTTTCATACTTTTCGGGTAGAATAATGAGAAAATACTCGGAGGTAAATCCACAATGAAGGGACGATTACTCACGGCGACGGAGATCGCCGAATTTACGGAACATCTTGTCTTAGAGGAACGGAGTGCCGCAACAGTCGAAAAATATGTTCGAGATGTCCGTGCCTTTGCGGCATACGCATCGGATGGAGAAATTACAAAGGAAACCGTGATCGCATACAAAAAGCACCTGCAAGAAATCTACGCCGTGCGGAGCGTAAACTCCATGCTGGCCAGCATCAACTGTCTATTCACCTTTCTCGGCTGGCACGACCTGAAGGTAAAAACGCTGAAATTGCAGCAGCAGGTTTACTGCCCCGAAGAAAAGGAACTGACGAAAGCGGAATACACACGGCTCTGCCGGGCAGCGATGCGAAAGCACAATGAACGGCTCTGTCTGATTTTACAGACCATCTGTGGTACCGGCATCCGAGTCAGTGAGCTGCAATTTATCACCGTTGAGGCAGCACGGTGCGGCGAGGCGGTGGTAAGCTGTAAGGCGAAAACCCGGACGGTGTTTCTTGTAAAGGTGCTGAGGCAAAAATTGCTCCGCTATGCAGCGAAGCAAGGGATCAAAAGCGAAATGATTTTCGTGACCCGCACGGGCAAGCCCGTCAATCGGACAAATATCTGGCGGGAGATGAAGGCGCTATGCGCGGAGGCAGATGTCAACCCTCAAAAAGTGTTTCCGCACAATCTGCGACACCTGTTCGCCCGGGTGTTTTACGGCATCGAAAAGGACATTGCCAAGCTTGCCGACATTCTCGGTCACTCAAGCATCGATACGACCCGCATCTATATCATTTCCACCGGCACGGAGCACCGCCGCCGCATGGAGAATATGCACCTAATTTTATAAGCAACAGAATCCCGATTATGTTGTAGTTCCATTTTGATAGAAGCATACCTATACATATAGTATTATAGCATCAACCTGCGAAAAAGTAAAGAAAGCATCGACGAAAAGCGTGAAAGCCCTTAAATTGTCTAAAATCGAGCACAACAAGAAAGCCTTTCCGGCTCGTTTTTTGAAGCGATAAGAGAAGGCTTGCTTTTTCATACCCTTTTTGGCCTGCCCAATCTGTGGCAGGTCTTTTTTGCTGCCCTGTTTACAACATAATCGGGATTATGTTTCCGGGGGGGATCAAAAGCGTGACAAAGCAAGTGAAATCCAAACAGCGGGTGGCGGACCACGGCGAGGTGTTTACCGCCGAGCGGGAGGTCAAGGCGATGTGCGACCTCGTGAAAACCGAGACGGAGCGCATCGACAGCCGCTTTCTGGAGCCTGCCTGCGGCGATGGAAATTTTCTTGCCGAGATCCTGTCCCGGAAGTTGGCTGTTGTAAAAAAGAAATACAAGAAGTTCCCAATGGACTACGAAAAGTATTCCGTTCTGGCCGTCAGCAGCCTGTACGGTGTGGATATTCTGCAGGACAACTGCGAGGTCTGCCGGGAGCGGCTTTATTGGATGTGGGACAAGGAGTACAAAGCCGTCTGCAAAAAGGAAGTCAGCGAGGACTGCCGCCGCTCGGTGCGATTTATTCTGTCCCGCAACATCGTCTGCGGCAACGCCCTGAGCCTGATGTGCGTGGATGAAAACCAGCAGGATACCGGGGAACCCATCGTGTTTTCCGAATGGGCCTTTGTGACCGGCTATCAGCTCCAGCGCAGCGACTATACCTTTGCCAAGCTGATGCAGGGGGATGACGAGGCCCGAGACCTGTTCGGCAAGAAAAAGCGCAAAAAGCGGGAGGAGCAGATGACCCTGTTCGACGCGGACGAACCCGCCGAGAAGCCCAGCGACGAGGGCGAGTTCCTCAAGAAATATGTGACGCACTACAGGAGGGTATGGGAAAATGAGCAATGATTTCTACTCCGGCATCTATAATCCGGACGTGTTGTCCTGCCTTGCCAATCTGTCCAACGACGAGGTGTTTACGCCACCGGAGGTAGCAAATTCGATGCTGGATATGCTCCCACAGGAGCTGTTTTCGGACCCCAATACTAAATTTTTAGACCCGGCCTGCAAAAGCGGTGTTTTTCTGCGGGAGATCGCCAAGCGGCTGCTGACCGGATTGGAGCCGATCCTTCCCGATCTGCAGCAGCGTATCGACCACATCTTTCATCACCAGCTTTACGGTATCGCCATCACCGAGCTGACCAGCCTGCTCTCCCGTCGTGGTGTGTATTGCAGCAAGTACCCCAACAGCGTGTATTCGGTGTCCCGCTTTGACGATGCGGAGGGCAACATTCGCTACAAGCGGATCCCCCACCGCTGGAAAAACGGAAAATGCGTCTTTTGCGGCGCAGCACAGAGCCAGTACGACCGGGACGAAATGCTGGAGACCCACGCCTATGAGCTGATCCATACCACCAAGCCGGAGGATATTTTTAAGATGAAGTTCGATGTGATCATCAGTAACCCGCCGTATCAGTTGAGTGACGGGGGACATGGCGCAAGTGCAATGCCAATTTATCAGAAATTTGTCACTCAAGCGCAAAAGCTATCTCCACGATTTATAAATTTTATTATACCATCAAGATGGACTAAAGGCGGGCGTGGTCTTGACGATTTTCGTGCCTCAATGTTAAATGATCGAAGAATCTGTATTTTACATGATTATTATGATGCGTCAGATTGTTTCCCTGGAGTTGAGATTAAAGGCGGAGTGTGCTACTTCCTTTGGGATAGAGAGTATGCGGGCGATTGCCATATTTACACACACAATTCCGGAAATACAATTGTTACTGAATCCGTTCGTCCGTTACTTGAAGAGGGGATGACAACCTACATCAGAAGCGTAGAGCAGATTTCAATTTTGCAAAAGGTTTGCAAGTTGCAAGAGCCTGCCTTTTCGGATATTGTAACTGCAAATGACCCATATGGTTTTGATGTACGAGAAGAAGGTAGCTACAAGCGTATAAAGCCTGTTTTTTCAACAGCAGAGTTTCCTGATGCGGTGAAATTCTATTACAATGGATGGAGAAAAAACGGGGTTGGTTACATCAAACGCTCAACAATTCAAAAAAACGCTGCTATGATTGACAAGTATAAAATTTTTGTTCCAAAAGCCTGGGGAACTGGTGATCCGAGTACGGATATTGTTAATGCTTTTATTGTGGAGCCAAACAGTGCCAGCACAGAAACATACTTAACAGTGGGTCCCTTTAATTCTTTAGATGAGGCTGAAAATGCACTCGCATATATGCATACAAAATTCTTTCACTTTATGGTGTCAATGATAAAAATCACACAAAATGCCATGAAAAACATCTACACAAAGGTTCCACTTCAATCATTCGCTAAAATATGGACAGACACAGAATTATACGAAAAATATGGTTTGTCTAAAAAAGAAATAGATTTTATTGAATCGATGATCCGTCCGATGGACTTGACCGGAGGTGAGGAATAATGCCGCAAATGGATTTCTTCCCCCAGCGACCGGCAGTCCATCCGATGATTTATGCCTACCGGGACTTAAATCCAGATTATGACGGCCTGCTAAAGGTGGGCTACACCGAAAAGGATGTGGACAGGCGTGTGGCGCAGCAATACCCCACCAAGCGCCCAGACGGCAAGCTCCCTTATGAGATCCTGTACCGCAGCTCCGCCATGCGGGAGGACGGCTCCTGCTTTACCGACCACGATGTGCATCGTATGCTCCGCCGCAGGAAAATCACCGGTGTCGGCGGTGAATGGTTCCGCTGCACGGTAGATGAGCTGGAAGCGGCGGTGCTGGCGGTGAAAACCGACACCCTCAACGAGGAGAACCGCACCCGCACCTTTTCTATGCGCCCGGAGCAGGAGGAGGCCGTCAGCAAGACCATCGCCTATTTTCGTTCCGCCAAGCTGGATACGCCGGACCGTGCACCGAAATTCCTCTGGAATGCCAAAATGCGCTTCGGCAAAACCTTCGCCGCCTATGAGCTGGCCAAACGAATGGGGCTGAAAAAGGTGCTTGTGTTGACCTTCAAGCCCGCTGTCGAGGCGGCGTGGGAAGAAGATCTCATGACCCACAAGGACTTTGAGGGCTGGCAATTCATCTGCCGAGACGGAATGCGCTATGAGGATGCCGACCTGTCCCGCCCCATCGTCTGTTTCGGCTCTTTTCAGGACTATCTCGGCACCAACGAGAGCGGCGGCATAAAGGCAAAGAACGAATGGGTACATACCACCAACTGGGACATCGTGATCTTTGACGAATACCATTTCGGCGCATGGCGGGACAATGCCAAAAAGCTCTTTGAAATGGACAACGAGGACGAGGATTACGACTTCGATATGGAGAAGTACAAGAAGGACGAGGCCGACAACGCCTACAACGAGACCTTCCTGCCCATCACCACATCCTACTATCTGTTCTTGTCCGGCACGCCGTTCCGCGCCATCAACAGCGGCGAATTTATCGAGGATCAAATCTACAACTGGACCTATTCCGACGAGCAGCGGGCCAAGGAAAACTGGGACGGGGCTGCGGACAACCCCTATGCAGCGCTGCCCCGGATGGTGATGATGACCTACCGCATCCCGGACAGCATCCGGCAGATCGCCATGCAGGGGCAGTTCGACGAATTTGATTTGAATGTATTTTTCTCCGCCAAATACGGCGAGAAAAGTAAGCCGGAGACCGCCCGGTTTGTCTATGAGAACGAGGTGCAGAAGTGGCTGGACCTGATTCGCGGCTCCTATCTCCCCGCCAGCGTGGACGATATGAAGCTGGGTCAGGACAAGCGCCCGCCTATGCCGTTTTCCGATACCCGGTTGCTGAATGTGCTGTCTCATACCTTCTGGTTTTTGCCCAATGTGGCCAGCTGCTACGCCATGTACAATCTGCTTCAGCAGAAGCAGAACAGCTTTTACCACGATTACCACATCAATGTCTGTGCCGGAGCCAAGGCGGGCATTGGCGTGGATGCGTTGGAGCCGGTGCAGAAATCCATGGGTGATCCGCTGACCACTAAGACCATCACGCTGTCCTGCGGCAAGCTGACCACCGGCGTTACGGTCAAGCCGTGGACGGGCATCTTTATGCTGCGGAATCTGAAAAGCCCGGAGACCTATTTTCAGGCAGCGTTCCGGGTACAGTCTCCGTGGACGGTGCGTACCGGCTCCAGCACCGATCAAATTATGAAATATGTCTTCGACTTTGCGCTGGACCGTGCCCTCAAGCAAATCTCGGATTATTCCTGCCGCCTGAATGTGAACGAAAGCAACCCGGAAAAGAAGGTGGCGGAATTCATTAACTTCCTGCCCGTACTGGCCTATGACGGCAGCAGCATGAAGCAGATCGACGCTCAGGATATTCTGGATATCGCCATGGCCGGCACCTCGGCCACGCTGCTGGCCAAGCGCTGGGAATCCGCATTGCTGGTCAATGTGGACAATGACACACTCCGGCGACTGATGGCGAACAAGGAGGCCATGGAGGCCCTGATGAAAATTGAAGGCTTCCGCAGCCTGAACTCGGATATTGAGACCATCATCAACAAATCGGAGAGCGTGAAAAAGGCCAAGAAGGAAAAGGGCAAGGAGCTCACCAAGGAGGAGAAAAAGGAACTCTCCGAGGAAGAAAAAGAATACAAATCCATGCGTAAGCAGATTCAGGAGAAGCTCATCAAGTTTGCCACCCGTGTGCCGATCTTTATGTATCTGACGGATTACCGGGAGCGATCTCTGAAGGATGTGATCACGCAGCTGGAGCCGGGGCTCTTCAAAAAAGTGACCGGTCTGGATGTGAAGGATTTTAATCTCCTGGTGGAGCTGAATGTGTTCAACGCCAGCCTGATGAATGATGCCATCTTTAAATTCAAGCGCTATGAGGATTCCAGCCTGTCCTACACCGGTCTGGACAAGCACGAAAACGAGGATGTCGGCGGCTGGGATACCGTCGTGAAGCGCAAGGAGTACGAGCTGCTGTTCTATAACCAGCAGTCTACGATGAATGCACCGGAAATCGACGAAGCCGATGTTCCGGAAGCGGACGAGGAGCCGGAGCCGCCCAAAGCCCCCGTTCCAACTCGGACACCACCGGCTAATCCGGATTTTGTCACTGCTGCCTTCGGCGTGAAATCTCCGGTCACTCCCGCAAAGTCCCAGCATCCTGAAAAACCGAAGGTCGATGTTTCCGGCGTTGCCGTTGGAAGCGCTGTGGCTCACGCTAAGTTCGGCATCGGCAAGGTGATCGAGCTGAACAGGGGATATGTGACCGTCCGCTTTGAGCAGGGCGAGAAGCGCTTTATTTTCCCCGATGCGTTTGAATCCGGATTTTTGAAAGCGCAATAAGCAAAAAGAGACCCTTCGTATCATTTTCTTGACTTGATACGAAGGGCCTTGCCTTATGTATAGATTACTTGATGATAGACAGTTTCGGATGCACGGTCTCGGCAGGAATTCATCCGCCCGACCCATTCCATTTGGTCGTTGGCTTTCAGCGTTTCCGCAATGCCCCCAGCATCTGCCATTTGTTTTACCAGCCGAAGAAAAAGCTCCTCTGCCTGGCGGTCAATGTCCGCAAGATAGGCGTTCAATTCGCCACTTGCCAGCAGAGTGGCATATCGCACACGGCGATGCTCCTTGAGATAGCGGAGATGCCGCTGCCCCCATACCCCGATTGACCGCTCTTCCTCCGGCTCATCCTCCCCGGCAATCAGGTAATAGTCACCGACCAATTCATATTTCAGCCCCGTGCGTTCATCGGTAATGTACTTTTCCATCATCAGTGCCTCCATCCCCACAACATTGACTTCTGCGGCTTTGCTTTGGCGACTTTGATTAGTATCTCATCTACGGCATCTGTGTACCGCCCCGCCGCAATCAACTTGTTGCGGAACCGGTTCAGCCCCTCAATGATAAGCCGCCATTCCTGCCGGTTCAGTTCCACATAGTATTTCTGCTTCATACGCCGCTCCTCCTTCGATTACTGCAACCATTGTAGCAGGAGAATAAGTGGAAATCGAATGTGCGGATTCAGTTGAATTAGTTTCAAATTACATCGCTATCTTGTATTTTCCTGCTTAATACGATATAATATCTTTGCGGTGGGCTTTTGGCATCACCAAGGCTAACCGTATGGAAAGTGTCTCCATGCGGTTTTTGTTCCATTTGAGAACTGGCGTTACTATAGTCATGAATCATGGATTATCTTAGTAATTCACAATCCCAGTTAGAAGGTGGATGTGTGATTTATTATTGCACTGATTACTTTATGATAGATTGGCCATCGGTTTAGAAGGCAATGTTTTATACTGATTGCAAAACTAGTATATTGGTTTATGCAAAAAATACTAAAGCCGAAGCAAGGGGTTGGCATATGACAATGCTCAATTCTTAAAGGGAGGGATGTTTATGGAGTTGAGTGGCTGTATGAGCTTGCTCCAAGGATATTTGGAGAATAGTCCTCTCATAGTTTTAGGCTCAGGTGCATCCATGCCATATGAGCTTCCTTCTATGAGTGAGCTTGCAGAAGAAATAAAAAAGTCCGTTGTTGTTGGCTCTGATCCCAATTACAGTGCCTTCTGTTCAGCACTAGACAGTTTGGGATTGGAGGGAGCAATAGATACTTCTACACTTCTGACTGAAACTCTGGACGAAATCCGCAAGGTTGTTTGGAGATCTGTCAACGAAAAGGATCTTCATTATTTTGGTCAGCACCCAATCGAACCGCCAAAAGCACTTGCAGAATTGATTAGGAAAGTACTTTCTCCAACTCCCAATAGAGCTGTTATTGTAACTACCAATTATGATAGACTGGCTGAATATGCTGCTGATGGAGTTGGTGCAACTACAGTAACTGGATTTGAAGGTTCTTTGATTAAGAAAATCGAACTTCCATCAACTGTGTTAAAGATGAGGCGAACAAGAGCCCGTGAAAGAGTTGTTGATATATGGAAAGTTCATGGCTCGTTAGATTGGTTTATGGATTCAGATGGAAATATAGCAGCATTTCCTTTATCACGAGTAATTCCGGATGCATTTCATCCCTTAATCATCCCGCCAGGGAAAGAAAAGTATAGCGCCACTCATGATGAACCATATAGAACGGTGATTGCAGAGGCAGACAGTGCATTTGTACAAGCTGGAGCTTACCTATGTATCGGATATGGGTTCAATGATGAACATATCCAGCCAAAACTTTTAACTCAGATTTCAAAAGGAAAGCCAATTGTTGTGCTGGCAAGGACGATGACAGCTGCTTGTCGAAAGCATATTGCTGATGCAGGAATTCAAAAATATCTCATTTTTGAGCGTGCAGATGATGCACATACCAGAGTGTACGGAAACGGTTGGGAAGAAACCTATGATGGAGCATATTGGTCGCTGGACAACTTTTTAAAAATTTGGTAGGAGGTATAGAATGAGTATATTTGAGTATGCGCCTGAAGAGCTTCTGGGAACTGTTGAAAGTGTAGACACATCTACGGTTATTGTGAAAGTGGAGAATGATGACAAATTACGAGGGTTGCAAGTAAATCATTTAGTCTCCATTCAAAGCTCTAAAATTGGACAGCATCTGATTGGCTTGGTATCAAAAATAATTCGTAAATCGGCATATAACGACCCGGCAGCTGACTTGACCCCAGAGCTTGGCTTCAATATTATTAAGGTCATTCTTATAGGAACACACTTCGACAGAGATGCTGGGAAAGAAAATGTATTCCGTCGATCTCTAGCTACAATCCCGACAATAAATGCAGAGTGCCACCTTATTCATGGGGATAGATTGAAACGCTTTATGCAAGCAATTTCATCAATTCCAGAAGGTGAGAATGTGGTCAGCTTACAAATCGGCAATTATTCTATCGATGAGGAGGCTACTGCATGGCTTAATGGTAACAAACTATTTCAACGGCATGCTGTAATTGTTGGTAGTACAGGATCGGGAAAATCTTGGTGTGTAGCTAAAATACTTGAGCAGGTTGCTTCTCTTAAGTCAGCACTGTTTGATATTCATGGGGAATACTCAACTTTGCAAGGAGATGGTTTTTCACATCTCAAAGTTGCGGGTCCCAGCGATACAATTGGAGCTGGTACACTTTTTCTTCCATATTGGTTGCTCACATATGAAGAAATGCTATCGCTTATGCTTGATCGGAGTGATAACAATGCTCCTAACCAAGCTATGATGTTTAGCAGTGCTGTTATCGATGGGAAAAAGCAATTCCTTATAGATGCAGGCAAAACGGAGATGGAAGCAAATATTACTTTGGACAGTCCGATTCCCTATAACCTTGAGGCACTTCTCTGCTTTCTGAGATCAAAAGATGTAGAGATGGTTCCAGGAGCCAAGGCGAATACTGAAAAACAAGGTACATACTTTGGTAAACTCACTCGTTTTATTCAGCGGTTGGAAAGCAAGCAAAAAGATAAACGATTAAATTTCATGTTCGCATCACATGACGATCTCCTTAGCTATAATTATATGAGTGTGCTTTGCGGTGAGTTAATGCGACCTTCTGAAGCAGGCAAAAACGGAGTAAAGATCATTGATTTTTCCGAGGTCCCATCAGATGTTCTTCCGCTGATAGTTTCTCTTATTGCCCGTGTAATTTTTTCTGTTCAACAGTGGACAACAGCTGAACATCGACATCCTATTGCAATTTTTTGTGATGAGGCTCATTTGTACATTCCGGCCAACACCGAAAAGAGTATTGATGATGCAAGTTTGGTGACTTTTGAACGTATTTCTAAGGAAGGTAGAAAGTATGGTATCGGCTTAGTTGTAATTTCGCAGAGACCTTCCGAAGTAAATCGCACTGTACTGAGCCAGAGCAACAATTTTATTGCAATGCGCCTTACCAATATCGACGACCAGTCTGTTGTTAAACGACTCCTGCCAGACAGTTTGGGAGACTATGCAGATATGCTTCCAATCTTAGATATTGGTGAAGCGTTAGTTGTTGGGGATGCAAGTTTGTTGCCAAGCAGAATACGAATCGCACCACCTAACATGAAACCTAGAAGTGCAACTATCGATTTTTGGGATGAGTGGTCCAAAGAATCAACCGATGTGGATATTTCTGCTGCAATAGAGGCACTTAGAAAGCAATCAAAATAAAACATGGCATCTTTGCTTTTGCTTTGCTGACTGCGTCAATGATAGCTTTTCGATATCAGAGAGTAGCCGTCTATGGTTCATAAATAGGTCATCTGCTTTGAAATTAGGTCGGTAATACTTGTGGCATTCAGTAGCAGATGTGTGCCTCATATGGCAAAAAAGCGCCATCTCGGAATCACTTCCAAGACGGCGCTTTTCTGTTGTGGATCAGAGCGAACACTT
>ERZ772886.3714-NODE-3714-length-10623-cov-3.484292_pt1 | contig 10623 bp, 10 predicted proteins | sample MGYA00512128_ERZ772886 | MGnify/ENA primary metagenome ERZ772886 (study PRJEB29015, sample SAMEA2737698) | human gut metagenome | biome: human gut; feature: human-associated habitat; material: faeces | place: China | collected 2012 ... | reverse complement strand
GCGTTCTGCAGGGCGGCAAGGCCCTGCGCGGTCAGGCTCTCCGGCGTGCCCGACCCCATCCCGATGAGTGTGATCATTGCAGCATCTCCTTACAATGTGTCAGGATCTGTTCCGCCGTTTCGCCCTGCTCGGCCGGGCGGCGGATGACGATGAGCTGTGCCCCGGTGTCCTGCGCTGCCCGGGCTTTTTCTTCAAAGCCGCCCGCCGCGCCGCCGTCTTTGGTAACGAGGAAGCGGATGGTAAACTGCTCCATCAGTGCCCGGTTCAGCGCATAGGAGAACGGCCCCTGCATGGCGATGATGTTCTTATGGGGGATATCTGCCCCCTCGCAGGCGGCAATGCCCTCCCGGGTGGGCAGGACACGGGGAAAGAGCCGTGCCGGTTCCAGCACAGCAAAGGCAGAAAGCTCCTTGGCCCCGGTGGCAAGCAGGACATTTCCCTGCGTCCGGGCCAGAAATCCCGCCGCGTGGGCCGCAGAGGCAAACACCATGCTCCCGGCAGGCAGTGGGCTTTCGGGCCGGAGCAGGCGGCGGTACTCCGTGCCTGCTGTTTTGCAGGCTGCCCGGATGTTCCGGGTGGCCTCCACCGCATACGGATGGGTCGCGTCCACGCAGAGGTCAGCCCCCTGCAGCAGGGCGGTCATCTCCTCCGGGGTCAGCCGCCCGCAGTGGACGGTGATGCCGGACCTTTCGCCCTGTTCCTCGGCCCCCAGCGGGGTGGCCACGCTGACCAGTACCTCGGCCCCCAGTGCGGCCAGCTGCTTCGAAAACACACGGCCCTCGGTGGTGCCGCTGAATACCACGGCCCTCATGCGCGGTACCCCCGCGGCGTGACCATCCGTCCGCTCAGCTGGCGGGTCTGGGCGTTGCCGACAAACACGGTGGTGAACATATCCACCGGGGTGGTTTCCAGCGCAGCCAGCGTCAGAACGCGGCTTTCCTGCCCCGTCCGGCCAATGTTCCGCACAATGCCGCAGACCGTTCCGGGTGCTTTGCCGTTTGCCACCAGGATGCGCACCGCCCGCGCCAGATAGTCCGGCCGCCCCTTGGAGGAGGGGTTGTACAGCGCGATGCAGAAATCCCCCATGGCTGCTGCCGCCAGCCGCCGCTCAATGACCTCCCACGGCGTAAGCCGGTCAGAGAGGGAGAGCACACAGAAATCGTGGGCCAGCGGGGCACCCAGCACCGCACCGCCGCTCAGGGCGGCGGTCAGGCCAGGCACCACCTCCACCGTCACATCCGGGAAGTGCTCGGCCAGCTCCAGCAGAGGGCTTGCCATGCCGTAGACCCCGGCATCTCCCGAGCAGACCAGCGCCACCGCCCTGCCGCTCCGGGCCGTTTCCAGCGCCCAGCGGCAGCGGTCGATCTCCTGCGTCATGCCGGTAGCATAGTATTCCTCGCAGGGGAACTCAGGCTCGATCAGGTCAATGTAAAGCTTGTAGCCGCAGATCGCATCCGCATGTTCAAGGGCGCTCTGGGCTTCCTGGGTCAGATAAAAAACATCGCCGGGGCCAAGGCCCACCACGTAAACAACATTCTCGGGCCGGTCCATGTCCCATCCGTCCATCTCAAATTCGTACCTGTCAGACATGCTGCCACCTCCAATCCGGGGAAAAGGGCCGCGCAGCCAGCGCAAAGGTCACGCCGGTGCGGGCAAATTTGTGAAAAAACAGCGGCCCGCCTGCAGCCAGCACCGCAGCGCGCTCGCAGACGTTATCCACGCCGGTGACGCTCTGCACAAAGGCCGAGGGCGTAAAGCTGCCGGGGGCCTGCCGCAGCTGTTCCGCCGTGAAAAACTCCACAGGCCAGCCTCGACTCTGGCAAAAGGCCAGAAGGCCCGCTTCGTTCTGCTTCAGATCGATGCTGGCCGCCGCCGCGATGCACTGCGGGGCAAAGCCTGCCTGTGCGCAGAAGGCCGCAAAGGCTTCGGCCAGCGTGTCGGCGCCGGTGCCGTGCCTGCACCCCACCCCCAGCACGCCGATGCGCGGCACAAGATGCAAAGCATCTCCCGCCGGGCACAGGGTGAGGGCAAGCTCCGGGGCCGCTGCATCTTCTGCAAGGCCCGCAGGCGGGCTGCCTGCAATGGGCCAGTCGGATGCGAACCGCACCGTTCTGCCCGCCAGCAGTGCGCCGCTGACCTTTTTGATGCGCTCCGGCTCCAGCACGGCACAGTTCTGGTGTCTGGCCCATTCATCCACCGCAAACACACCGTTTGCGTCCGTGGCAGTGGTAATGACCGGCACCGCGCCGCACACAGCGGCCAGCCTCCGCGCCAGCTCGTTGGCCCCGCCCAGATGGCCGGAGAGAACGGGCACCGCAAAGCGTCCGCACTCGTCCAGCACCACCACCGCCGGGTCAGACGCCTTGCTTTTGCAGTGGGGCGCAATGGCCCGCACCGCAATGCCCACCGCACCCACAAAAATAAGGGCATCACTGTGTGCAAACTGCCGGGCCGTCCATTCCGCAAGGCCCGGCTGCCCGGGCTCATGGCCGCAGCGGGCCACGCTGCCGGGATATTCTGCGGCCAGCTTTTCCGCCAGCGCAAGGCCCTTTGCCGTAAAGGCAAGATAGGCCCGGGTCACTGGTCTGTCCCCCTGCGGAACTCGGTGGTAAAGGCCGGGTCGTACAGCTTGCTGCGCTCGTAGTTCCGGCCCAAAAAGTCACCCACCACGATGAGCGCCGTTTTGGTGATGCCCGCTGCATGAACGCTTTCCGCCAGCGTGCCCACAGTGCAGCGGACGGTCCGTTCTTCCGGCCATGTAGCCTTGTACACCACCGCTGCCGGGGTATCCGGCGTGTAGGCTCCGCCCGCCAGAAGTGCCTGCTGCACCTTTTCCACAAGGCCGATGGACAAAAAGATCACCATGGTGGCCCCATGGGCGGCAAGGCCTGCCAGCTTTTCCTTTTCCGGCACCGGGGTGCGGCCCTCCATACGGGTGATGATGACGGTCTGGCTCACGGTGGGCAGGGTGTACTCGGCGTTCAGCGCCGCTGCCGCACCGCAGAAGCTGGAAACACCGGGGGTATCATCGTAGGGAATGCCCTCGGCATCCAGCACATCCATCTGCTCCCGGATGGCACCGTAAAGGCAGGGGTCACCGGTGTGCAGGCGCACGGTGATCTTACCCGCAGCTTCCATCTGCCGCATCACATCCAGCACCTGCTCCAGCGTCATTTCAGCGCTGTTATAAATGGCGCAGTCTGCCTTTGCAAGGCCCAGCAGGGCCGGGTTCACCAGACTGCCCGCATAGATGATGCAGTCGGCTTTCTGAAGCAGGGCCGCGCCCCGCCGGGTGATGAGGTCCGGTGCGCCGGGGCCTGCGCCTACAAAATGTATCATAACATCACTCCTTTACCAGAACGGTGGTAAAATAGCCCGGCTGGACCTGCGGCTGCCCGCGGGAAAGGTCCGGGCAGACCTGTTCATCCGGCAGGCCGCAGTTGCACACAAGGGCGCTGTTTTTCAGCTTATCTGCCTGCCGCAGGGTATCCAACAAGGCAGGCAATTGCCTGCCGGTCTTCATCAATACTTTGGTGCCAGACGTATCCAGCATGCGGCCCGCCCAGCTGCCCGGCGCAATGGTGAGCGGTGCATCCATGCCGCCGGTCAGCGGCACATTCAGCCGCGCCGCCGCCGCACAGAAGCTGGGCACCCCCGCCGCCATGGCGGTGGCATAACCCCCGGCCTGCAAGATCTCCTGCAGGTAACCAAAGGTGGCATAGATGGAAACGTCCCCAAGGTTCAGCATGGCAGTGTCCTGCCCGGCATCCAGATAAGGCCGCACCGCCTGCACTGCTGCTTTGTGGGAAGCCGCCAGCACAGCCGGGTCGCGGCTCATGGCAAAGTGCAGCGGGACGATGGTCTTGCCGTCCAGCGCTTTTCCCAGCGCACTGCGGGCGATGTCCAGCGCCAGCATCTGGCCGGAAGAAGTCTGCGGCGCAGCCAGTACCGGGCATTTCCGGATCAGCCGCACCGCCTGCAGGGTCAGCAGCTCCGGGTCGCCGGGGCCTACGCTGACGCCGTAAAAGGTGCCTTTCAGTTCTGCCATTCCTTCATCAGCTCCTTTGCAATACAGGTCTCGCCCAGCGGGCCGTGCTGGTTGGAAAACAGCACCGCGCCCACCCGGAACGCCCCGCCTGCCCGTCGGTCCAGATGCATCTGGATGGCCGCAAGGATGCTTTCCAGCACCGGGCCGCGCAGCCCTGCGCCGTCCAGAATGTCAAGGCAGGCATCCGTGGTGGCGGCATCCATCAGGGCAGCGCACACTTCGCGCCGGGCCCCGCACAGCGCCGCATGGGCGCAGAACACCTCGGCACGGCCATCTGCCGTGTGGGAATGGGTGTTCATGACCCCTGCCGCCAGCTTGCAGAGCTTGCCCACGTGTCCCACCAGAAGCACCTGTTCAAATCCTGCCGTTGCCGCCATATCCAGCGTATCCCCGATGAAGTTGGAGGTCTTGACCACCGGGAACCGCTCGAACTGCGGCAGAGCGGAGGCCAGATAGTCCAGCCCGTAGTTGCCGGGTGCCAGCACCAACCGCCGAGGACCGGGGGCATTTTTTTCCCGCAGCGCAGCCTGATTCATTTCCAGCTGGATGGTATCCAGAATGGCCTGCTGGCTCATGGGTTCCACGATGCCGCTGGTGCCCAGAATGGAAAGCCCGCCCTCCACCCCGATGTGCGGGTTGAAGGTGCGCTTTGCGGTCTCGGCACCGCCTTCGATGGAAATGGTCACTGCAAAGCCGCCGGTGTAGGCAGCATTTTCAGCTTCCCGTTCCAGTGCCTCGGCGATCATCCGGCGCGGCACATGGTTGATGGCGGCTTCGCCTACGGGCTGGTCAAGGCCGGGCTTCGTCACCCGGCCCACCCCCTCGCCGCCAAAGATGCGCACGCCGGGGGCATCCGGTTCCAGCACCACCGATGCAATCACCGGCAGGCCCGTGGTCACGTCCACATCGTCGCCGCCGTCCTTGCGGATGGCACATGCGACACCTGTGTCCGTTCTGCGGCACCAGAGGGGAGCCACCTCCACCACGATGCCCTTGGGCGTGCGCAGGGCCACCGTTTCCGGTTCGCGGCCGGTCAGCAGCAGACGCGCCGCCCCGGCAGCCCCCAGCGCGGCACAGGTGCCGGTGGTGTAGCCGCAGCGCAGCAGTTTCTGGCCGCTGCGGACGTAATGCTCAAACTGCGGCTTTCCGGCAGGTGCCTTTTCGGCTTCCGGCTCCGGCGTGCCGAACAGCGCCGTGTACTGCTGTTCGGTCAGGCCGTACAGGGCGCGGATGTTCTCCGGCTGAAACGCCTGTTCCGGGGTCAGCACGCCGGAAACACCGCCGGGCGAAACGCACACCACCGTGTCCGCTATTTTTTCGGCCAGCTCCAGCTCGTGCAGGCTCAGGATCACCGCCAGCTTTTGGGTGTGTGCAAGCGTTCCGAGGATGGTGAGCAGTTCAATTTTGCCCTTGATATCCAGAAAAGAGGTCGGTTCGTCCAGCAGGATCACTTCCGGCTGCTGGCACAGGGCCCGGGCCAGCAGGATGCGCTGGCGCTGGCCGTCGCTGATGCGGTTAAAATCCCGGTCTGCCAGCTGCGCCGCGCCCACCAGCTCCAAGGCTCTGTGCACCTGCTGCCTGTCCCCGGCAGACAAAATGCCCAGCCGTCCGGTGTAGGGATAGCGCCCCGCCGAAACAAAATCAAAGCAGGTGGTCAGCTCCATCCGGCGGCTGTGCGGGGCCATGAGGGCCAGCTTCTGCGCCCGCTGGGTACCGGTGTAATCGGCAAGGCTTCTGCCTTCCAGCAGCACCGTGCCGCCCATGGGGGCCAGTTGGCCCGCCAGCGTGCGCAGCAAGGTGGATTTGCCTGCGCCGTTGGGGCCGATGAGGGTCAGGATCTGGCCCGGCTGCACCCCGAGGCAAATATCCGAGAGCAGCGGTGTCTTGCCGTAGCCGATGGTAAGACCCTGTGCTCCGCACAAAAAATGTTCTTTCATCGTGCCCCCTCCTGACTGCGCCGCACCAGCAGCCAGATGACCACCGGTGCGCCGAACACGGCCGTGACCGAGCTGATGGACAGCTCTGTGGGCGCAAACAGACTGCGGGCCAGCAGGTCGCAGAACAGGCAGAAGGCCGCACCGCCCAGACAGCACCCGGGCAGCACATGCAGCGGCTTTGCGCTGCCCAGCAGCTGCTTTACAAGGTGCGGCACCGCAATGCCCACAAAGGAGATCGGCCCCGCAAAGGCGGTGACGCAGGCGGCCAACAGGCTGGAAAGCAGCACCAGCACCGCCGAGAAGAGCCTGACGTTCACGCCCACACTGCGGGCGTACTCCTCGCCCATCTGATAAGCCGCCATGGGTTTGGAGAGCAGAAAGGCTGCCGCCAGCACCGGCAGCGTCACCAGCGCCGCCGCCTGCACATTGGCCCATGTCATGCCGGAAAAGCTGCCCTGCGACCAGTTGTGCAGGTTGACGATGTTGGAGTCCTGTGCAAAGGCCACCACGATGTCGGTGACAGCGGAACAGATGTAGCCGATCATCACACCGCAGATGACCAGAATGCTCATGCGCTGCACCCGCCGGGCCACCGCCAGCACAAAGGCCATAGCAGCCATGGCCCCCGCAAAGGCAGCCGCGATCATGGTGGCCGAGCTGGTCAGCATCCCGCGGTCCAGAAACACCACCATGGTCAGGGCCACCGCCAGCTTTGCGCCGCTGGAAACGCCCATGACAAAGGGCCCGGCAATGGGGTTTGCAAAAAAGGTCTGCAGAAGGTATCCCGCTGCGCTGAGGGCTGCCCCCAGCAGCGCCGCCATGACCGCGCGGGGCAGGCGCAGCTGCAGGATGATGTTCCCCGCAAGCACATCGCCGCCCTTGCCCAGCAGCGCCGTCAGCACTGCACCCGGTGCAAGGGATACGCTGCCCCAGAACAGGTTCAGCGCAAAAAGCACCACCACGGCTGCCGCAAGGGCAATATAGGCGGCTGCAAGGCGTCTGGTACGGGTCATAGGCTTTCCTTTCTGTAAAATTCCCATTCTTTAATCCACATGAGTGAGGAATTTCAGGGTACCGGCGGCAGGTGTACCCTCGGTAAACACCCGGTTCATATCCACGATCAGGTCTGCCAGCTCCATGCTCTGCTGGAACAGGCTCTGGGTGGTGCACCACACCTGACCGTTCTGCACCGCTTTGAACTCGTTCAGCAGCGGGAAACGCTCGGTCAGCTGGCTCACCGATGCGATCATGCCCTCGATGGCGCTGTTGTAGATGAGCACGTCGGCATCCTTTGCGCCTGCATAGAAGTCCTCAAGCGGCAGATTCATGGTAGCAAGGCTGTTGCCATTGTCCGTCAGGTCCGCAAAGACATAGCTGCCGCCTGCCATTTCGATCATGCGGGCCACATAGTCACTGCCCTTGCGCACAGTGGCAAGGTTGTTGGTGGTCAGCGAGAAGAAGGCACAGCTTTTTCCCGTGGGTTTCTGCGAGAGGATGGGCTGAACGGCTGTCTCCTGCGCGGAAAACACCTGCTCGGCCTGTTCTTCCCTGCCCAGCAGGATGCCGTAAAGCTTGATCCACTCCATGCGGGCCAGCGGGTCGCTCTCGTAGCTGGAACGCTCCACCAGCACCGGGATGCCAAAGTGTTCCAGCTGTTCCTTTACCTCCGGCGTATGCAGGATCATGGTATTCTCAATGGCAAGGCGGCAGCCCGCCGCCAGGATCTGCTCGTAATCCGGGGCGCTGTACTTGCCCGCATACGCGATTTTTCCCTCTTCCATGGCCTGCTGCACTGCGGGCAGATACCAGCCCTCGGCCTTGGTGCCGGAAAAGGCCACGCTGTCCAGTGCGTCCAGATGCAAAAGCAGATCCATCACCGAGGTGGAGACCAGATAAATATTCTCCACCGGCTGGCGCAGCACAGTCACATCAGCGGGCAGACCGTCCACCTCCGCAGCATCTTCCGGCACAACAAGGAACCGTGCATCCGACTCCGCGATGGTCAGCATGGTGTAGCCGCCCTCATAGCAATCCGCCGTGAACTGCTGTGCATAGTCCAGTTGGTAATGATGGGAGAAAACAAGACTTTCCGTATTGGCAGGCTGAGTCTTGCTGCCGCAGCCGGTCAGCGTCAGCGCCGCAGCGGGGATCAGTTTCAGAAATTGGTTGCGAGTGATTTTCATAGGTAACTCCTTCCGTCACGGCTAGCGCCGTGCCACCTCCCTCATAGAGGGAGGCTTTGGCAGTACGGTAAAGTTTATCTTTTTGCCAAAGAAGGTGACTGGAGGAGTCACTTCAGACTTGCGGAATCAAAGGTCAGCGTATACTCGATCTCGTGGGGGGTGCTCATGGCAACGGTGTCGGCGGTGACATCCAGTGCGGTATCCAGCGCCGATACCGGAATTTCAAAGGTGGAATTGCCCTCGGTGTTGGTGGGCAGGTACTTCTCGCCGTCCACGACCATATAGTCATAGTTGGGGCTGCTCCATGCGATGGTGGCGGTCATCTTGCCGTCGGCCACGGTCAGAGTGGCGGGGCTGTCCACGGTGGCACGGCCGGAGCCGCCCTCCAGCGTCACCTCGCAGGTGTAGCTGCCGTCCGCGGGAGTCTCCACAGCCTCCGCGGCCTGTGCCTCGACATTGCGGACGCTGACGGTGTGGTCATACCACTTGCCCTTGGTGCCCAGCAATGCCAGCTGGAAGTCGGTGTCCAGTGCCTCCACCGGGATGTCGTATCCGTACACTTCTTCGGTGGAGCCATCCGCGTAGGTAACGGTGTCCACGGTGGGGATGAGCCATGCGGTCTTGTTGGCCTCGGCATCGGCGGCAAGGCCGGGGTAGAGGTTCACGATCTTTTTGGAAGCCAGACTGACGTGGAAGGTCATCACGCCGTTTTCCACGGTCAGGGTGCCCTTGCCGTTGCAGGCTTCGTTGGCATGGAACATGGAGCTGTCGGTGTCAAAGTCGGCGGTATACACACCGTCCGGGAGAGCGGCGGTCTCAACGGCAGAAGAAGCCACGGAAGAAGCAGCCTCCGAGCTGGCAGCGCCGGACGCCGCAGAAGATGCCGTGGAAGAAGCGCCGCAGCCCGCCAGCAGACTCAGTGCCAGAGAAGCAGCGACAACACAGGAAAAAACGCGTTTCATAGGAAATACCTCTACATTATAAAAAATCAGCTTTTATTATACCATTGTTCCGATAAAAAATGAACCCTCTCCACCGGGTGCCGCAAAGCGGCCACGAAACGGAGAGGGTTCGTTTGATCAACCGTTCAGAGAATCGATCGCCGCCTTGGTGTGGGCGACATACAGCTTCTGGACATCCTCGATCTCACCCAGACCAGCGATCTGGCAGTCAACCGACTCAAATGCATCGGAAGCGTTGAACATGCTCAGCCAGGAATCATCATCCGAACCGGCCATGTCGTTGTTGGCGTGATCGCCGGCAACCACCATCAGCGGGCGCAGGATCACCTTGGTGTAGCCTGCAGCCTTGACGGCCTCGATGACGTTCTCGCAGGCAGTCTCCTCCGGCTCGCCCTCAACGGTACCAATGAACACATTGTCATAGCCCAGAGTCTGCATGGTGGTCTGCATCTGGCTGTAGCTCACCTTTGCGGTGTGAGAGGTACCGTGGCCCATAAAGACAAAGGCGGTCTTGTCCGCAGCAGCGGCGTCCAGACTGTCGTAGCCGGCTTCCTTCACGGCAGCAGCGGTGACAGCCTTGGCAACGTCTTCCTTATCCTGATTGATGATGGTGGCATCGGAGCCGACCTCACCCAGCAGGGGCTCAGCCACAGCGACAGATTCAAACTTGTCGCGGTAGGTGTCGATCATTTCCATCATTTCGTCATACTCAGCGCCGTGCATCAGGTGGGTGGGCTGGACGACAAGGTTCTTCACGCCGTTTGCGACAGCGCGATCCATGGCCTGCTGCATATTATCGATCTTTTCGCCGTCACGGGCCTGCACATGGTTGATGATGATCTGTGCGGTGAAGGCGCGGCGCACGCTCCAGTCCGGGTATGCGGCCTGCAGAGCATCCTCGATGCCCTTGATGTCCTTCACGCGGCTGTCGTTGAAGGAGGTGCCGAAGGAGACCACCAGCAGCTCATTCTCGCCGATGTCGTCCTGATTGCGGCTGTCGTCCTTTGAAGCATCGCCGGTGTCGCGGCCAAAGTAGTCAGGGTCAGCCTCTTCGCCCTCGACCAGCTCCTTCTGGGCATCGGTCAGGGCATCCCATGCAGCCTTGGCGGCCTCGCACTGGGCATCGGTGTCCTCGGTGCGGGTCTGCACATAGATCGCATCGATCAAATCGGCACAATTCCGGGCAGCCATCTCGTCTGCATCCCCTTCCTCTGTGCTCTGGGCGGGGGCGGCCTCGCTCACAGCCACGCTCTCGGGCGTGCTGTCAACAGGGGCTGTGCTGCCGCAGCCGGCCAGCAGTGCGGTGGACAGGGCTGCCGCCATCAGCGCGGCGGCGACTTTCTTACAGTTGCGTTTTCTCATGGGTTCTGCTTCCTTTCTAAAACAGCCATTGCCGAGGAAGCAGCACACCCAAACAAGCCCGAACAAAAAACGAGGCCTTTTGCGTGCAGAATGGCAACACAAAAAGACCTCGGCTTTTAAGCAGGTTCCTT
>ERZ772886.3712-NODE-3712-length-10640-cov-3.908550_pt1 | contig 10640 bp, 6 predicted proteins | sample MGYA00512128_ERZ772886 | MGnify/ENA primary metagenome ERZ772886 (study PRJEB29015, sample SAMEA2737698) | human gut metagenome | biome: human gut; feature: human-associated habitat; material: faeces | place: China | collected 2012 ... | reverse complement strand
AAAATTAACGAAAGGTGGTAAGTCAATGGAAAAAGAATACGATATCGAAAAATTAAATCCCAGAAAAAATCCCTATGCAAAGCGTGTAAAAAAGCAGATTACTATTAACATTGATGGTGATACCATTGATTTCTTCAAGGCAAAATCAGAAAAATGTGGTATTCCCTATCAAACACTAATTAATCTGTATTTGTCAGATTGCAAAGAGCAAAACAGAGAATTGGAATTAAAATGGAACTAGCCCAACATTGTACAAGGATGTCAGCAATGCCGACATTCTTGTTTGTTTATATAGGATAAATTCAAAAATAGGAGAAACGCTGTAAAATCAACGTTTCTCCTACTCTAAAATTGATGCTGGTGGCCGGACTTGAACCGGCACGGGGTTGCCCCCGAGGGATTTTAAGTCCCTTGCGTCTGCCTATTCCGCCACACCAGCGGACGCATCACACATTTATATAAATGTGCGAATGGATGGAGGTGGATTCGAACCACCGAAGCAAATTGCAGCAGATTTACAGTCTGTCCCCTTTGGCCACTCGGGAATCCATCCATGTCAGGCAAGAGTGCCTTAACAATGTGAAATTGTAGCATATGTTCACACAAATTGCAAGATGTTTTTATTATTTTAGTGTAAAAGTTCAGCCATAGGATGACAGAAGCGACGATTGGGTGCTCGCACACAAAGCGTCAATTCTGTCATCCTATGAGCAGAGCGCCAATCTATGAGCAAAAGTAGTCACGAAGTGACGAAAAAGCGTGCTAACGCAACTTTGCGAATGGCGCAGGCTGAACTGCTTCAATATAATATAAATAGAAAGGATACTGCGACAGTTGCATCAGTCCATAATCGGTCACCTGATATCCATCCTGCTGCAATCCGGCGATGGCATCTGCGCCAAGTTCGGTCGGTGTAAAATACCAGAACCTGTCGGAATCCGCCTGGTTGTAATCTCCGTTCACGATTTCATTATCCGGATAGTAATAATACAGCACGGTCCAACCCAGATGTTTTACACCATTCGTGACCATATTTACATCCTCATCGGGGGTACCGATCAGATCCAGTGTCTTTTCGGTCTCCACCTTCTGCTGTTCATAGCTGTCATAGCATTCCCGATAGTTCTGAATTCCCAGGCCGAATAATACTACCAGCAATACCGCCAGCACAATTCTGCTTACAGCCTCCAGGCCCTTCCAGGACTTCTTCTCCAGCTCTGCAGCCAGTTCCAGCACACGGCTGCTGCCCACCGCCAGCATGACGATTGCCACCGCGCTTAACGGATACAGATATCTCTGTGCCAGCATCGGTGCCATAACAACACTTAACAAATAAGCAAATGCCAAAGTTCCAAGGATTGTGCAGGCTCCCACTGCCATGGCATATGTCTTGTCAGACCAGTTTCTCACAGAAGGCTTCCGCATATATACTCCGTCTTTTTCCACAGAGAATACAGAAGAATCCACTGCCAGGGTCACCACCAGAAACAGAATCACCAACGGGAATACGATACCATTCATCCCTCTGCCGCCCATAACAATCTCCAGACTCTGATCCAGTCCCAGGATCTCTGTCATCCACCAGCCTCTGCTGACATTTTTCAAGCCGGCATAGAAGAAATATAGCCAGGGTGCATAACCTATGAAAAATGCTACGATGGCCAGAACACCCTTTATCCATGTTTTCCCACGGTATTTGATCCATACCGCCACTCCGGTGAAAAACATCATAATGCCTACAGCCACCAGTGCATAATAGTGGGAATACGCTGCTGCCAGTGCCCACAGCACCATGCCTGCCCAGGTCTTCCTGCTGCCGTCAGCAATGACTCTGTAGGAACAATAGAAGCAACCCATTACACACAGGAAAGCCAGCGCATACATGCGGACTTCCAGATTGTACTCCAGACATGCCTGTCCCAGACCGGAGATCATCACAAAAAATGTTGCCGGAAGCAGTCCGAAATGTTTCCGCACAACGGTCAGTGCCAGTACGATCCCAATCACGAAGGGCACCAGAGAGGCCAGATGGAATACCGGTACCTTATATCCGAACAGGGTCCCGAATAATTTCAGCCAGTAATAATACAGTGGCGGATGATTGTCCCAGTAATACAATACCTGCAAAATGCCATCCACATCCTTGTGGGCCGTATTCGCAGAAAACGCCTCATCCCCCCACAGTACGCGGTCGGACATCATGCTGAAATTCAGACACACCACCAACACTGTCAATGCCAGTACTGCCACCGGTCCTATGTATTTGCGAAATACGCTCCACGCCTTGCTATCGGTAATCTTACTCAGGACGCTCCGGATCTTCTCATGCTTTCCGGCTTTCGCTTCTTCCACGAACAATTCCGCAATGGCATAGACCAGCATCATGCTGATCTCCAGACATAGAACTTTCACTGCATATTCTCTGGATTCCAACAGCTTTCTCAAGATCGTATTGCCGTCATTGCCGGTCAGCGACAACAGGATCCAGGGAATGACCAGCATACAGAGCAGGCAGGTGAGATAACGAAGGACATATTCTCCCTTCCCGATCGTGACAGACTGTCCGCTTTTTTTGTTATTTTTTAAAATAGATTGCCGCCAGATCCCAATGGATACCAGCGGCAACAGCAGGGTAATAATGATGGTGAACATCGAATATCCTCTCTGTCTTTTGTATTTGTAACTATTTATAGGGCAAAGTAACCACCATGAGCAAAAAGGAAGCCTCGCAGAGGCGGTTTTGCGAATGGTGTTCTGAATAGTTACATATATTTATTCTTCTACATATTTCAGGATCGTTGCCGAGGTCTGTGGCATCTCGATCAGAACCTTGCCTGCCCTGATCTCATACTCCGCACCTTCCATGCAATACCCGTCATCCCTGGACTGCAGGATCACTTTCATCTTACCTGTCTTAGGGGTTCCGATCTCCCACACATGAATCTCTTTGGTGATGGGATGATTGTTATTGTTGATCAGGATCGCACACTGTCCCTTGCGGTTAAAACGTCCGTAAGAAATAAAGTTGTAGTCATTTTCCAACATTTTCAAGGAGCCGATCCGCAGCTCCTCGTTCTCCCGGCGCAGGCGGATAATGTCCTTATGAAATGCCAGCAGCACCTGATCCTCATGTCCCCAGGGATACGTTCTGCGGTTGTCAGGATCTGTGAAACCACAGACACCGGCCTCATCTCCGTAATAGATTGTAGGAGCACCCGTCCATGTCATCTGGATCACAATGCCTTCCCGGAAGACTGCCTTATTGATGCCCTGCTCCGCAGCCTGCGGTCCCAGTGTATTGGTACGTCCCACCTTATGATTCGTTCTCGTCAGAAAACGGGAATGATCATGGTTGGACAGTTCATTCATAGCCACCTGCCAGCTGGGCATGGAGAAACTGGAGGTATGATGCCGCATGGCTCCCCAGAAGCTCTCTGCATTGCCGAGCAGATCCTCTCTGTAGTCATCGCTGTGCTTCTCCATACCGGTGAGGAACCAGGTCACGGGCTCCATGAATGCATCGTAGTTCATGACAGTATCCCATTCGTTGCCCTGCAGCCAGTCTCTGGTATTGCCGTAGTGCTCTGCCAGAATAATAGCCTCCGGATTGGCCTCTTTTACCGCTTTCCGGAATTCCTGCCAGAAATGATGGTTGAATTCCTGACTGTGACCCAGATCAGCTGCCACATCCAGTCTCCATCCATCCACATTGTAGGGCGGAGATACCCATTTTTTCGCTACATGAAGGACATAGTCCATCAGTTCCTGGGATCCCTCGTAGTTCAGCTTCGGCAGTGTGTCATGTCCCCACCATCCGTCATAGGAATTGTTATAGGGCCATGCTGCCTGATTGTGGAAATCAAAGTAATTCCGATAAGGGCTGTCAGCACTGACATAGGCACCCTTGTCATATCCTTCCGCATTCTCATAGATGCGCTCTCTGTCCATCCATTTATTAAAGGAACCACAGTGATTGAACACGCCATCCAGAATGACTCTCATACCTCTGCGGTGTGCCTCTGCCACCACCTGAGCAAACAGCTCGTTGCTGGCTTCCAGATTCGCCTTGTTAGTCACACGGTCGATGTAACGGGAAGCGAAACGGTTCTCCCGCTGTCCATCCGGAAGCAGCTCTCCCTCATCACTGACGATCTTACCCAGATGGGGATCAATATAATCATAGTCCTGAATATCGTATTTATGGTTGGACGGGGATACGAACAGAGGGTTAAAATAAATTACCTCAACGCCCAGCTCCTGCAGGTAGTCCATCTTGTCCAATACGCCCTGCAGGTCTCCTCCGTAGAACTCACGGACATCCATCTGTGCGGGATAACGTCCCCAGTCCTCTACGCGGTGTACCGGTTCTCCGATGTAGCAATATTCATTGGTCAATACATCATTGGAAGAATCTCCATTGCAGAAACGATCCGTATAGATCTGGTACATGACCGCTCCCTTGGCCCAGTCGGGGGTGTGGAAACCGGGAATGATAATGAAATCATAATATTCATTAACTTCCTGCACCAGGCCCCGCATATCAAAGATGCCGGTAATTCTGCCGGTCTGCACCTCAAAATAATAAGATACCTTCTGATCATCCAGACGCATTACGTAGGCATAATAGTCAAAATCATTTTTGCTCTCCACACGTACCATAAGATGCTTCTGTCCGCCGCATACCAGGAACACTCTGTCCACATTATTTCTGGCGGTCCGGAAGCGGATCGTCACTTCGGAAAAACAGGCCGGCTCTTCCGGAATCACATATTCCGCACTGGTATCTGTAAAAAGTGCTCTCCTGTTAAATACAGGTCTCATGGCCGCAATGTATTGCTGATTATATTCTGTTCGACGTAATAGCTCCAGATCCATAGTATCTACCCTTTCTGAGACTAATGTCTTACTATCTATATTATGACACTGCTTCTGCCAAAGTGCTTTGTTGTCTTGTGCGCTCCGGCAGTGTGACATGTCCCAAGCTCAAAAGCTCTATTTATTATACCCTTTTTCCTTACATCTGACAACTGCCCGCCTCTTTATTCAGCGATTTTTAGACAGTAAAAAGGACAGTCTTGGGAGGACTGCCCTTTTTAGAGAAGGTATTTCTTTCTTATGGGGTATAGCAAAAAACTATATAATGTATTGGGGGGGTTACGAGTATTATAATAGCATGCACTACTATTTTTGACTATTCTCAAAATTCACAAATATTACAAAAGTGCATATGCGTTTTTGTGTATTTTTCACAAAACCAGTTTGTACAATACTACCAATCCAACGAAACTCCTGCGAAAACCTTTTCCTATACGAAAAGACCCTCAAACTCTTCTCTGGTGATCTTCTCCTTCTCCAACAGCAGCTGTGCACAGCTATGCAGCACATCCTCATGCTGTAAGATAATATCCTTGGCTTTGGTATAGCAGTCATCGATGATACTCTTGACTTCCTTGTCGATTTCGCCGGATATCTCTTCACTGTGAGCCTTGGCATGAGCCAGATCCTTACCGATGAAGACCTCATCATCGTCATCATCATAACAGATGACACCGATATGATCGGACATTCCGTAACGGGTCACCATACGGCGGGCCGTCTTGGTGGCTTTCTTGATATCACTGGAAGCTCCTGTGGTGATATCACCGAAGATGATCTCCTCCGCAATACGTCCTCCCAAAGATACCATGATATCCTGGAGCATACGGCTCTTGGTGGCGAACATCTCATCCTTTTCCGGCAGGGGCATGGTATAACCGGCAGCTCCCACTCCGGTCGGGATAATGGATACGGTATAGACCGGTCCCACATCCGGAAGTACATGGAACAGGATCGCATGGCCTGCTTCGTGGTATGCAGTGATCTTCTTCTCCTTGTCGGAAATGATACGGCTCTTCTTCTCCGCACCGATTCCCACTTTGATAAAGGCTCTCTTGATATCCTTCTGTGCGATAAAGGAGCGGTTCTCTTTCGCCGCGATAATGGCCGCTTCGTTCAGCAGGTTCTCCAGATCCGCTCCGGTGAAGCCTGCAGTAGTCTGAGCGATCTGCTGCAGATTCACATCATCCCCCAGAGGTTTGTTCTTCGCATGTACTTTCAAAATCTCTTCTCTGCCACCGATATCCGGGGTTCCCACCGCTACCTTACGGTCGAAACGACCGGGACGCAGGATTGCAGGATCCAGAATATCCACACGGTTGGTGGCCGCCATAACGATAATGCCCTCATTGACGCCGAAACCGTCCATTTCTACCAGTAACTGGTTCAGGGTCTGCTCTCTCTCATCGTGTCCTCCGCCCATACCGGTACCACGCCGTCTTGCCACGGCATCGATCTCATCGATAAATACGATACAAGGTGCATTATGCTTTGCTTCTTCAAACAGGTCACGCACACGGGAAGCGCCCACACCAACGAACATTTCCACGAAATCGGATCCGGAAATGCTGAAGAACGGTACTCCGGCTTCTCCGGCCACTGCCTTGGCTAGCAAGGTCTTACCGGTTCCGGGAGGGCCCTCCAACAGGACACCCTTGGGGATTCTGGCTCCGACACCGGTGTATTTTCCCGGCTCCTTCAGGAAATCAACGATCTCCTCCAGTTCTTCCTTTTCCTCTTTCAGACCGGCCACCTGAGCGAATGTGACACTCTTGTCACCCAGTGTCATCTTGGCGCGGCTTTTGCCGAAGTTCATCATCTTGCCGTTACCGCCGCCTGCCTGTTGGGCATTCATCATCATGAACAGGAAAATTCCCACCGCCAGCACGACCAGCATCGGCAGCATATAGGTCAGGAACCAGTTCTCCCTTTCAATGTCATTGACCATCGGATCAAACCCATACTCACGTACCAGGGTCTCCAGTTCTGTAATGTCCGTTGCGTACAGCTTATGAGATACACCGTTCTTCATCTGGATCTCCAGATATCCGGTAGGTGCTTCTCCGTTGGGCTGCACCACGACTTCCGATACATTGCCGGCATCCAGATCCGCAATGAACTCCGCCTTGGTGTATTCATCTGTACGGTTGTTCAACAGGTTGAGGCCGAAGATCACCAGAAGCAGAAGTATGATAAATATAAAATATGAATTGATTGTTTTGCCGTTTTGTTTCAACTTCACGGGCCTCCTACATCTTTGTATTGCTTAATCGAATTCTACCACACCGATGTAAGGCAGATTACGATATCTCTGATCATAATCCAGACCATAGCCCACTACAAACTCATCGGGAATATTAAATCCGGTATAATCCACATGGACATCGATCACTCTTCTCTCGGGTTTGTCCAACAGAGTGCACAGACGTAAAGAAGCTGGACCTCTGTCCTTCAGCATCTCCAGCAGATAGCTCAGGGTTCTTCCGCTGTCCACGATATCCTCTACTACAATAACTTCCTTATCTTTCAGAGATTCGTCCAGATCCTTCACGATCTTGACTACACCGCTGGACTTGGTATCGCTGCCATAGCTGGATACAGACATAAAGTCCAGAGATACGGGAACAGTGATACGCTTTGCCAGTTCACACATGAAAAAGCTGCCACCCTTCAGTACACATACAAGGTGTACCTGCTTACCCGCATAATCCTTGCTGATCTGCTCACCGATCTCCTGGATTCTCTTATCTACTTCCTCTTCTGTCAACAGTACTCTGATATGCTCTGCCATTTTCTTTTGTCTTTTCGCTTTTAAGCGAACTCCTTTCTTATTAATTGTACCTTTAAAATACGTTTTGTATTCTCCGTTACTTTATAATATTCGCTGATACGGTATCCCACGACCCACAGTACATGCTCTCCCTCTGCCAGGATCGGCAGTCTGTCGCGTTCCGCCTGTGGGATCTTTTGATCGACCAGATAACTTTTCAGCGATTTATGGATCATCCCGCCTCTGCCGTCAGCAATGGTCAGATAGTCACCCGGCTTTCTTGTCCGTATCACCGGACATTTTTTTATTTTATCATAATCAAACCATTTCGTATACTGATTTGTGGGAACTTCTTGGTTTTTTTCAAGGGCAGCGGACAGGTCACATACACAGTATTCCACCGTTCCCGCTTCGCATTCCACTGTCCCTGTCTGTCCGGGAGACAGCTGCAGAGTTGGTTGATATTTCTCAGCCACTTCCGTCTTCTCCAAAAGCTCCCTGTCTGTTCTCTCTACTGTCAGCAGGACTTCCTCATATTGCCGTCTGCCCCGGATGCCGAACGGAAGACAGATCTGCCGGTTGCCTTCCCTGGTAAACAAGGTCAGCAGCTCCTGAATATGCTGGTAAGTGATGTCTTTCTGCCCGGGAGACAATTGCTTCACTTCTTCATACAAGAGGCGCTTACGGATCACAGGATGCAACGACAGAAAAGACTCCACAGCAATACAGATCACCGCGTTCCGGCTGTCCCCCGTCTCTGCGGACTCTCCGTCACCGTCCGTTGCCCGGATACATCGGCCAGCTGCTTCTTTTGTCTGCAGTTCCAGATAGTCCTCCGTCTCCGCCAGCAGCTCCGCCGTCTGATTCATATGCGCTACACACCCCTTTACAATATTCTGCTCCGCATAAGGCAGAATATGATGCCGAATACGATTTCTGGTGTAGTCATCCTCCTCATTGGTGGCATCCTTGCAATAGGCAATTCCCCGCTGTTGTAAAAACTTCTCGATCTCCCACCGTTCCAGACATAGGAGCGGTCGTATAATCCGATCTCTCACAGGCAAAATGCTGGCCAGTCCCCGGATTCCACTGCCCCGGAACAAATGGAACAGCTGGGTCTCGCTGCGGTCATTGCTGTTGTGGGCCACTGCGATCTTCGTGGCTCCCCACTCCTTTGCCGCCTTTTCAAACGCCTCATATCTCGTTCTGCGCCCGGCTTCTTCCTCAGAGATTTTCTCCATGCGGGCTCTGTTCCTTACCTCTGCCCTGGTCAGGAAAAAAGGGATTCCTCTCTCCTCGCAGAGCTGCTCCACATACCGCGCATCTTCTCCGGCCTCCGCGCGAATGCCGTGATCCACATGCACTACGGCAATGTCTGTAGGTACTTCCTTCTGCCATTCCAGCAACAAAAATAAGAGGCAAACCGAGTCTGCCCCTCCAGAAACACCGGCTACCACACGGTCGCCGGCCTGCAGCATGTGATGCTCTCTGATATATGCAAATACTTTTTCTTGCGTATCCATCCATGTATTCATGTTTTTACTCTATCCTAATTATGAGGAAAAATCAAGGCGGCATCACGTGTTTTCCCACAGGCAGAGCACAAATACCGTCATATCGTCCCGAATCCGTCCCTCTGAGGCACAGATGGCATAGGACAATATTTTCTCTGCGATCTCCTGCGGGTTCTGTTCCTGCAACCCTTCCAGCACCTGTGCCATGCGCTCTTCCCCGTCTTCCATCATATCCAGAACCCCGTCCGTCATCATGACCAGCAGATCTCCCGGCCGGATCTGACACATCTGTCGTTCTATCTGCACTTTTTGAAAAATACCTAACGGCAGGCTTTCGCCGCCGACACAGAGAACCCTTCCGGAGGTCTTCCAGAACGTGGCAACACCGCCCACCTTGCAGATCTCACATTCGCCGGTATACAGATCCAGGCTGCAAAGGTCTATCGTAGGATGATCGTCCTCTTCATTTTGCGCATACAACGCGGAATTCAGGAGATTCACAGATGCCTCGGTCCCGAAGCCCGCCTCCAGCATTTTTTCCATGAGATCCATGACTCTGCCGCTGCCCCGGCTGGCATCCTCCCCGGAGCCTGTCCCATCAGACAACATCAGGATCAGCTTCCCTTTTTCCGATTCCATGGTGGCATACTGATCCCCCGAGACTTTCTCCCCTTCTTTTACCGCCCGGCTCACCCCCGTCAGTGCTATGTATTTCGGTTCCTCTGTGAACAGAAAACAATGCGGCTCCTGCTCCACGAGATAAGGGCTTCCTGAAGAGACCTGCAGCTTTTTTCCCAATAATACCGTCAGCATGTCCGCCACCTGTGCCGCCTTATAGTGCCTTTTTTCGGTGGACAGTGTCATACTGATCCCTGCTTCTGTCCCGGAGCTGCTGCCGTCCTTCTCCACATAGCAGAGGTCTCTGGCGATGATCCCTTCACTCTTGAGCGCCTGTACCAGGCTTTTCCTCTTTTTCTCTTCCAGCGGACAATACCCCAGTTCCTCTCCTGCCACCCGTTCCATGATCCGGGCCACTTCCTGCAGATGGTCTCCCATGATCTGTCTGCTCTGCCACAGCATACATTTTTCCAGAATATTCTGCCTGTCCTCTCCTGTAATCTGTATCTCCTGCCGAAAGCTCTTCCCCAGTTCCTCAAAACTCTCCGCATATCCCATCAGTTTCTGTCTGCACAGCAGTGAGATCTGTGCACACTGTTCTCTCTCCAGCCGTTCCTGCTCCTTTTTCCCTATGATCATGGCATCCTCCCCTTTCTGTTTTCACGATTATAGGGCAGTTTTCCTCTTCCTTTTGTCAAATCGAGGGAGGGAAAGACTTCATTTTTTGCGACAAAAAAAGCAGGTTCACTGTTGAGAAACAGTTTCCCTGCTTAATCGTCTTCCTGAAAAAGGATCTCACCTTCGTATACCAGTCCCAACTTATCCTTCGCCACCTCTTCCACATAAGCTTTCGTCTGAGTGTA
>ERZ772886.3711-NODE-3711-length-10640-cov-23.788758_pt1 | contig 10640 bp, 10 predicted proteins | sample MGYA00512128_ERZ772886 | MGnify/ENA primary metagenome ERZ772886 (study PRJEB29015, sample SAMEA2737698) | human gut metagenome | biome: human gut; feature: human-associated habitat; material: faeces | place: China | collected 2012 ... | reverse complement strand
CGGTCTCGACGATCTTCTCTGCGCTCTGGTCGATGACCTGGTGGTCATAGGCCTTGAGACGAATGCGGATCATTTCTTTTGCCATTTTCGGTTTCTCCTTCATTTTGTACGGTTTTCTTGCTTTGTCGAAGCCGTACGGTGAGAGGTTTTCTTGTACGCTTATCCGTGCGTATCATTCCGGCTCATAGAAAAACCGGCACGAATAAACGGCCGGTCCACACATGGCGCAGCGATCTACGCAACGTACAGATATTCTCTCAGCCGCCCGATGTTCGGACATACTCCCCGAAAGTTACCTCAGAAACCTGAGCAATCTCCCGGTTCATCGCAATATCGCGCAAATAGGGCAGGATGCGCCCAATCGCGGACTTGCATATAGTACCAAATTCCGTTGCACATGTCAAGACAAATTTCACTTTTTTCTTAAGAATTTTTTTAGCAGTCTCTTTTCGCGGCAACTGTGGCGGATTTGGCGCAAAAACGCGGCATATTGCCCCCTCCCTGCCGATATATTTAGGGGCAAAGGAGTTGATGGACATGGCAATGGCCTGGCTTTGGACGGGAATGGTGGCAGTCTCGCTCATTTTCGGCGCGCTGACGGGAAACTTGAATGCGCTCAGCGCTGCCGCGCTCGAGGGCGCGCAGAGCGCGGTCGAGCTGTGTTTGGCGATGTGCGGCGTGATGTGCCTCTGGACGGGCGTGATGGAAGTGATGAACCAGTGTCATCTCACCGACCGCCTCGCTTCCCTCTTCCGCCCGCTGCTCAAGAGGCTCCTGCCGAACGCGAGCCGCGACAGTGAGACGCTGGCCGCGATCTCCGCTAACCTCTCTGCCGATCTCTTGGGCCTTGGTAACGCGGCCACGCCGCTCGGCATCCGCGCCGCCTGCCGTATGAGCCGCGGCTGCAAGGGTACCGCATCGGATGAGCTGTGCCTGCTCGTCGTTTTGAATACGGCGTCCATTCAACTGTTGCCCACCACGCTCGCAGGCGTGCGCGCTTCGCTCGGCGCCGCCGACCCGTTCGACATTTTACCCGCCGTGTGGCTGACGTCGCTTCTCTCTGTCCTCGCAGGGCTCCTTGCCGCAAAGCTCTTCGCCCGTCTCTGGAGGAATTAAGTCATGGCGCTCTCTACGCTCATCGTGCCCGTACTGCTCACCTTCACGGCCTGCTTTGCCCTCGGCAAGCGTGTCGACGTCTACTCCGCCCTCACCAAAGGCGCGGAGGAGGGACTCACGGTGCTGCTGCACATTCTGCCGTCACTCATCGCACTGCTCTCCGCCGTCTACATGTTCCGTGCGTCCGGCGCGATGGAGGCGCTCGGCGCGCTTTTAGCCCCCGCACTCGACAAGATCGGCATTCCTGCCGAGACTGCGCCGCTTCTCTTCATCCGCCCCATCTCCGGCAGCGGCGCGCTGGCTGTCGGATCGGAGATCATGGACTCCTACGGCGTCGATTCCTATGTTGGCCGCGTTGCGGCGGTCATGCTCGGCTCGAGCGAAACGACGTTCTACACCGTCGCCGTCTATTACGGTGCAGCGGGCATTACGAAAACGCGCTATACTATCCCCGCCGCGCTCTGCGCCGACGTGGTGATGTTCCTCGCATCCGCGTTTTTTGTGCGGCTACTCATGGGCGCGTAAAAAGGAGCCGCCGCAGGCAGCTCCTTTTCCTTTATTCTTCTGTTCTCACGCGGATGCGCAGGGCGCATTTTCCTCTCTGCCCGCCGATAGTAATTGCATAGCGCAGGGCCAGCATCCCGCCGTCCTCGTCGAGCTTCCACTTGACCGACTCCGCCTTCACTGCGACCGGCAAGGTTCCGTAGGGCACGGCATAGAATGAGGTGTGCTCCTTCCCCTCCGCAAAGACCATCTCGCTCGTCACCTCGCCCGTGCGCGTCAGAATGATGCAGTCCGGCGCGAGGGCAAGGCGCGTTGCGGTGGTCACCTTGCCGTCCCCGTCCGTTTCCTCATAGCGCAGGAGATAGCCGTCGCGCGTTTCCTCCATCGTGCCGCGCACGCGGAGATCTGAGCTGTCGGCGCTCATGCCTTCGTATTGCTGCTCGCCGTGCACGGTGAGCCAAACGTTTCTTTTCATACAGTCCTCTTTCTCATTTGTTTCTGTCATCATACTACGGCGGAGAGCGGGACACAAGGCGCATTTGCATTTTTTGTGCGTTTCCCTGTTTTTGCTATGGTAAAATGCAAAAGCGCGTGCTATAATCTCCGGTAAGCAGATTCTCTGTTCCGTCAAAGGAGGCGTCACTATGAAAATTGATCTGACGGAAAAGCAATTCCGCCGTCTTCTTGATCTGGTCTACGTCGGCAACTGGGTGATGAACTCCACCCGCGGCGACGACCGTATCCGCGAATACGACGATGTAGAGAGCACCGTATTCGCCAACTGTCTCTCCCACGGCATGGTGCCGCTGGTCGAGGCCTATCAGGGCGAACTGATCCCCTCGCGCGCGTTTGCCGAGGGCGGCATCCACGAGGCCATCATGGCCTACGAGGACACGATGTTTTTCGAAATTCTCGCTCAGGAGCTTGCCCTGCGCGATATGGACAGCGACGCGCCCACGCCCGAAAATGTCGACGAGCTGCGCGAGCGAATGGACACCTACTTAGGCGAATTCGAGCAGCACGGCACCGACAACATCACCGTTGAAATGTAAAAGTGTAACAGAAGGCAAAGAGGTCTCCGCTTTTTAAGCGGAGACCTCTTTATCTTCGCGGCCGCAGCCGCGAAATGTTTTTGATCCATAAATCGCCGCGACAAGTGCGTGGCGATTTATTCTTCTCGCTCCGCTCGTGTCGAGCCGCCCTACGGGCGGCGAGGCACGAAGCGGAGCGCATCCCCTATTTTTTAAGGATGCCAACGGCATCCTTAAAAAATAATCACGTCTTGATTCCCATCGTCTCCCACTTGCCGCTGCGGTAGCGCAGGAAGAAGATGACACTGCGCACCGACCAGTCCACGGTCGCGTGCGCGAACCACACGCCGATGACGCCGTAGCCCATGTATTTGCCCAGCACGTACGCAAGCAGCACGCGCACGACCCACATCGTCAGCATACTGGCGAGCATCGTGAACTTCGCGTCGCCTGCCGCACGCAGGAAGCCCGGCACCATAAACGCCGGTACCCAGATGAAGATGGATGAGATGCCGTGGATCAGCGTGACCGTGACGGCGAGCTTTTCCGCCTCTGGTGAGACGTTGTAGACACGCATGATGAGCGGCAGCAATGCGATGATCGTCAGGTTGACGGCCGCCATGATGCCGTACGTCCACTTGACAATTTTTCTGAGATACGCGCGTGCCTGATCGAATTCGCCCGCGCCGACGCACTGGCTCACGACCGCTGCAAGGCCCAAGTTGATGGCCTGACCGGCAAAGCAGTTGAAGTTTGAGATGGTGTTGCCGATGGCGTTCGCCACCATCGATGCCGTGCCGAACGTCGAAATCAGGCTGAAAAGCACGAGACGCCCCAGCTGGAACATGCCGTTTTCGACGCCGCTTGGCACGCCGATGTAGAAGATGTTCTTCATCAGGCGCATATTGAGGTGGAAGCCGCGAATATCGGACAGGTGCAGCATCAAGTCGCGGTTGAAGAGCAGCGAAAGGATGACGACTGCCGCGACCGTGCGGGACACGAGCGTCGGGATCGCGACGCCCGCGACGTCCATACCGAAGCCAAAGATCAAAACGGCGTTGCCGATCACGTTGATACTGTTCATCAGGAGCGAAACTTTGAGCGACACATCGCTGTGGCCCATCGTGCGGAACAGCGCCGCGCCGCCGTTGTAGAGCGCGATGCCCGGAATGGATGCCATCACATATAAATAATAAGTGTTCGTCGCCGCCATGACGTCGGGCTCGATATGGCCGAACATTACGGTCAAAATCTGCGTGCGGAAGAGGTACAGCAGCGCCACGAAGAAGATCGACACCGCGCCGAGCAGCGCGATGAGCTGCTGGCCCGCGTTGCAGGCGTCCTCCTTCTGTCTTTGTCCGATGTACTGGCCCGCAACGGCTGCGCCGCCGGTCGCCATCGCCGAGAAAATGTAGATCATCAGATTGCTGATCGAGTCGACGAGCGACACCGCGCTGATCGCCGCGTCGCCGACGGTCGCAACCATCAGCGAGTCGGCAAGCCCCACTGTAATGGCCAGAAGCTGCTCGAGCAGCAGCGGCCACATCAGCGCGACGAGCTGGCGATTCGTAAACATCATTTCCTTGTCAGCGCGCACCGGCGCTGCCAGTTTGCCCATGGTTTCACACTCCTTGTATCGATTGAGCCTGTATCATAAACTATTTGCTTTTCTTTGTCAACGCCGCGTCAAAAAAGATACGGTTTCAGCGCTGCGCCCCACGCTTCGATAAGCTTTTCCTTCGTCCATCTGGCGTTGGCCGGCGAGGTGGAGGGAAGCTGGACGGCCTCGCGCCCGAGCTTCGCGCGGCAGTATTTTTTATAGCAGGCGTAGGACGTGCCGCCGTTGCAGAAGATGGCCTGAATGTCCGCCGCATCCAAAATGACGGACAGATCGTTCGGCACAACGTTCGTGATGCTCGCATCCGACGATCCCACGATCTCACATGAGCCGATGGTGTCCCACATGGCGACGCCGCGGCGCAGGGCCATCGCTTTCTTCTCTTTGACCGTCTTCGGCGTTTCCTCGCCCAGAACAGCGGCGAGCGTCGGCCAGAAGCGGTTCTGCGGGTGCGCGTAGAAAAACGCCGCCTCCCTTGACTTGACCGACGGGAACGAGCCCAGGATCAGCACGCGCGACTTTTCGTCATACAGCGGCGGAATATTATGGACCTGCGTCTTAAGCTCCATTTTCTCGTCCCCTTTCTGCCTTTTTCGCCATTTTAACACAGGAACATCAAATCGCCAAGTCCCGTTTTCTCCGTCTGCGTGCGCTTCACGCTTCGCTGCGGAAATGGGTTGGCTTTTCGGCAAAGTTATGTTATGATAAAGTAAATATATATTAAATGTAGGTGCCTTGCCCCGCGTGGGCACGGTCATCTTTGAGAAAGGACATCTATGAAAGACGACGACAATCACATTCTTCTTTTAGAAAAGGGCAAACGAGGCCTTCTGCAGATCATCTTCGGCCGCACGGGCATCATCATCGTTTCGCTGATCGTGCAGATCTTGTTTCTCTTTGCCGCCTTTTACAAGCTTGAGGGTTTTCTGCCCTACTTCTGGGGCGGCAACACGCTGCTGTCGGCGGCAGTCGTGCTGTTTCTGTTCGGCAACGACGACAACCCGACCATCAAGCTCACGTGGTTTTTCATCCTCGCGGTGCTGCCGGTGTTCGGCTTGATTCTGTATGTTTACATCAAGACCGACCTCGGCCACCGGCTGATGATCCGCCGCTACAACGACATCCTGTCGCAGACGGAGCACTTCGCCCCCTCGGAAAGCGCGTGTTCCAAGGAGGAATTACCGGAGGAGCTCCAAAGCCTTGCCTCCTACCTGAATTCCTGCGGCTTCCCCTGCTATCAAAACACACAGGCGCAATACTTCCCCCTCGGCGACGATGCGTTCGCGGTCATGTGCGACGAGCTCCAAAAGGCCGAGCACTTCATCTTCCTCGAGTATTTCATTGTCAGGGAGGGCTACATGTGGGGCCGCATCCTTGAAATTCTCAAGGAAAAGGTCAACGCGGGCGTCGAGGTGCGCGTGCTGTACGACGGCACCTGCGCGGTCGCGCTGCTGCCCTATTCCTACCCCGAAAAGCTCGAAAAGCTCGGCATTGCCTGCAAGATGTTCGCGCCGCTGCGCCCGTTCGTCTCCACGCACTACAACTACCGCGACCACCGCAAGATCATGGTCATCGACGGCAAGATCGGCTTCACAGGCGGCATCAACCTCTCCGACGAGTACATCAACCGCACCTCGCGCCTCGGCCACTGGAAGGACACAGCCATTGCCCTGCGCGGCGACGCCGTGCGCAGCCTGACGCTGATGTTTTTGCAGATGTGGGACGTCAGCTCCGTGCACTTTACGCCCGAAGTCTACAGCAAGTATCTCGACGTGCCGCAGCCGGCGCATGAAAAGGAAGCGGGCTATGTCATCCCCTATGGCGACAGCCCGCTCGACCGCGACCTCGTCGGCGAGATGGTCTATATGGATATCATCAACCGGGCCAACCGTTACGTACACATCATGACGCCGTATCTCATCATTGACAACGAGATGATCACGGCGCTGACCTACGCCGCGCGCCGCGGCGTGGAGGTCCAGCTCATCCTGCCGCATGTGCCTGACAAGGAGATCGCCTTCTCGCTTGCGCACACGTATTACCGCAGGCTGCTTGAAAACGGTGTACAAATTTATGAGTACGAGCCGGGCTTCGTTCACGCGAAGGTCTTCATCAGCGATGACTGCAAGGCGACCGTCGGCACGATCAATCTGGACTACCGCAGCCTGTACCACCACTTCGAATGCGGCACGTACCTTTATGCATCGCCCGAAGTCGCAAAAATTGAGCAGGATTTCCAGCAAACGCTCGCCCGGTGTGTCCGCGCGGACGCAGAGCTTCTCAAAAACGACCCGTTTATGCGAAAGCTCATCGGCCCCGGCATGCGCATCATCGCCCCGCTGCTGTAAGAAGTAAAAAAGTCGAAACCGAAGGCTTAATAGTGACAAGTAACTATTTTGTCGCAGAGAACGGTGTGACCCGAAGGTCACGCCGTTTTTCTGTGTTCATAGGTTGTTTGCGTGATGATAGGCTCGGAAATAACGGGAATATCTACATCGTCCACGAAGTTGAAGAAAATCTTCACTTTCTGCTTGCGCTTGCCGCTGGATTTGTCCGGGGCATAGACGATGATTTTCTTGATATACTCGTTCACGATGGTCTGTGTCAGCTCCTCCACATCCACATATTTCTGTGTCAGGGCGATAAAGGCATCCAGACCGTCGTTCATTTCTTCCCGCTGTTCCACCCATTCTTCGATAACTTCAATTTCGAGCTTTAACCGTTCCTGCTCCGCTTCATAGTCCGCAGACATCTTTCTGTATCTGTCCTGATTGAGATTTCCAAGAACATAGTCCTCGTACAGCCGGGCGATGATGACATCCAGATCGGCAAGGCGTTTCTTTGCCTGTTCCAGCTTCTTTTTGTCATCCCGGATGCTGCGCTCCTGGTCAGTCCTGCGGCATTGCAGCCATTCCTCCTGAAAACCGTCCACATCGCTTCGGATATACTCATTGACTGCCCGGATGCGTTCCAGAACGATTTCACGAAGCACATCTTCCCGGATATAGTGGGCAGTACAAGTACCACGGTTGCTCTTGTAGTTGTTGCAGACGTAGTGATCCTGCTTGCCCTCAAAGCTTTTGCTTGTGGCAAAGTGGAGCTTGCCGCCGCAATCGGCACAAAACAGAAGCCCGGAGAACAATCCCTGCCGTTCCGCTTTTGCGGGGCGGCGTTTGTTTTTCCTCAGTTCCTGCACCCTGTCAAACTGTGCCTGAGATACAATCGCTTCCTGTGTGTCCGGCAGATAAAACATATTCTCCGGCTCATTGGGAATCCGCTTTTTCAGCTTGTAGGACTTGGAATAAGTCTTGAAGTTGCAGGTACAGCCTGTGTACTCCTGCCGTTCCAAAATCCCTGCAATGGACTGGTTGCCCCAGTGGTACGGTCTTTCCGGCATCGGCTTTTTCTTTCGCTTGGCATAGAGTGCCTTTGCGGTCATAATCTGCTTTTCTTCCAGAATCCTTGCAATCTGCTCCGGGCCTTTGCCGTCAATGCAAAGGTCGAAGATGAGCTTGACTACCGGAGCCGCTTCTTCATCCAGAATCCAGTGATCCTTGTCCTCCGGGTCACAGCGGTATCCGTAGGGCGGTTTGCCCATGTGCTTCCCACTGGTTCCTCTCTGCCGCAAACTGACACGGACTTTCTTGCTGGTATCACGGGGATACCACTCGTTGAACAGATTACGGATTGCGGCGAAGCCCTCGCTGTCTCCCCGGTTGCTGTCTACGCCATCATTTATAGCGATAAAGCGGACATCATAACTCGGAAAGATAATATCCGTATATTGTCCAACAGTCAGATAGTCACGACCAAAGCGGCTGAGGTCTTTGACCAGCCAGCAGCCCACAAGCCCCTGCTTGACAAGCTCAAAGCCTTCCTGCACACCGGGACGATTGAAGTTCGTCCCCGTATAACCGTCATCCACCAGAATTTTCAGGTTTGTATACCCGTGGTCACGGGCATATCGGGTTAAATACTCTCTCTGATTTGCGATACTGTTACTCTCGCCTTCCTGGGCATCCTCGTTGCTCAGACGGCAATAGAGAATGGTAATTTTCTGCTGATCCAACATAATATCCTCCTTCGGTGGTTGGTCAGCCGACAGTACCGTTGTGCATATTGGAATTATATCATGCTTTTGTGTCGCAGTCATTAACAAATCACCCCCTTGTCAGAAAAAATGAGCCGTTTTACCTTGTCGGTAAGTGGCTCATTTCCATCACACTCCGTTTCAATCACATACCATGTGTTTCCGATCTTGCACTCAATGGTTTTGCAGAAAGAGGACTGTGCCGCTTCCCAACGCTTGCGGCATTCTTCCAGAAAATCAATAGGCGGCTCAAAAATCGGATCGAAGCAGGAGCAAATATCAATATAGCCGATGGCATCGTTGATTTCTTCCATCGGGGCATCTTCCATAATCATCTTGTTAATTTCATCTACGGTTTTCTTCATAGGCAAATAGTTCCTTTCTTAAATTTCCATGTCCTGTCCACGATTGCGGGCAGGGTGTTTGTGTTCATACAGTTCCTTTCCCCTGGCGAGGATGGCATTGATAAAAGCCCAGACCTTTTCAGATGCAATCTCAATCGCATCCAGGAAAGGCTGGGCTTTTTGTTTCAGCTCCTCATAGTCTTTGTTCAGTTTTTCAAAACGGTCTTTCCATATCTTTGCGTTTTTATCTGCCTGCTCGAATTTCTGCTTGTATTTCAGCTTCTCAGACTTTTCCGCAAAGCTGCTGACCGCATAATCCTTTAGCGTGCGGCACTCATCCGCCGTCATGGTAACATTTCCCGTAATGGGATTTTTCTTGCCCATCGACTCAATCTCATGTGCAGTCATAGCAACAGACTTAGCAGCCTGAGTTTCCTTTTTCAGAGCTTCCAGTTTCTTTTTCTGCTTCTCCGTGGCAGCTTTGGCATCCGCTAAGCTCTGCTCGGCCTGTGCCACCTGTCCGGTCACAGCTTCCAAACGCTGCTGTTCGGCCTGTACCTTGAACTGTGTCACCGTCAGATGTTCTTCGGTGCTGCCACATTCTCCACGCTCTACATCGGTATAACCAGCGTTTCGCATGAAATTGAAAAAGTCATCCTGCAGCACACTGTAGGACGACTTCAAAATCTTTTTCCCTTTTGCGTTCAACATAGGATTTCCGTTTTCATCAAGAACGGGTTTGGATTCCCACTTCTTACTGCGGCTGACCTGTGTGATCGTTTCCTTTACCGTTCCCCGGAGGGATTCATCCTTGCATCGCTTCGACCACAGGATTTGTTTCTCCACCACCGGGATATAAACCACATGAAGGTGATAGTGGTACACATCCTCACCCAGAGCTTCCGACATTGCCCGGTTGCGCTCGTCGGCATGCATTACAGCGGAGAGGATATACTGCTCACCGCCCACGATCTCCACGGCGGCTTTATAGGCATCGGCATAAAACTGTTTTGCAAACTCATAGCCGCCGTGGTTGTAGAAATAAGCGGAGTTCACATCGAAAACCAACTCGCCATATTTGACGGCATCCGGTTTCAGCCCTCTGGTGGAGATGATCTTGTCCTGCTCCATCTGCTCAAACATTTTTACATAATCGTCAGTGGGAGACTTGAAGTGAACATTCAGCGCAGTACGTTCCGGCACGATGTCCACATTGGAATAACGGTCTTTTTCACGCTCATTGTGTTCCTGTACTTTTGTCACATCATCCGGAGTTTCCAAGTCCTGATTTCTGGCTAAGGTACGATCAATTCCATCATTTCTTGCCATAGATTTTTGTCCTTTCTTTAAGATTTGCAGACAGCGGAGGGCTGAGGAACGGCACTTTTTCAAAGTGTAATAACCCACTATTACACTTTCATCCATGCTGGCTACAAAGTGCCGTGGGCTCTCCGAGGGCTCTCCCGAGGGGGAATGCGGTCACTGCGGTGACCTCTGCTGACCAAGGCGAAAATGTCTGCGCCTTTTCCCATGGTCAGCCCGTCTGCATGAAGCTGTTCTGTGTCAACTTCCTCTTGCAGCCGGTGTCCACAGACACTTTTTCAAAAGCCTGTGGACATAGAAACAGCCCGAACGAGAGGATGTGTGCTGTTTCTATAACGAGCGTTTCACGCTCTTTTGCTGCGTACATACGTACCAGCAATGGGATTTACTCGACCTGCCGCCATTCCTCCGGAATGTCCTCCGGTACGTACGTACACGGCGAATCTCCGTAAAACCCATTTATATGAGGTCGTGCAATGGCTTCCACTCCCATGAATCCCCAAACCCGCCGTCCGGCAGAGTTGGTGATATTGTTGCAATGTTCCAGATTAAATTTCTTGGCATTGGCAATCATGGCGTCGCTGAAGCTGCGGGCTTTCAGCGGTGCAAGGGAA
>ERZ772886.3702-NODE-3702-length-10672-cov-34.279363_pt1 | contig 10672 bp, 5 predicted proteins | sample MGYA00512128_ERZ772886 | MGnify/ENA primary metagenome ERZ772886 (study PRJEB29015, sample SAMEA2737698) | human gut metagenome | biome: human gut; feature: human-associated habitat; material: faeces | place: China | collected 2012 ... | reverse complement strand
GCGGCGGCTCTTGGCGCGGAGATCCGCCGGAGCGGTGCTTAAGCCGTAAGGCGGGCACTGACGAGAATTTTCACGAAAAACATCGGTTTTCCGTAAATTATTGTGATTCCAATCATACGGCTCTTTACCTTTTGAAAAAAAGTGGTATAACAGAAGCAAGTAAGATGAACAAAGTATGCGCTGTAAACAGTGTACCACAAAACAAGAGGAGCGACAATGAAAAATTGTTTTGACCGCACACCCCACACGATGAAGGACTGGCTGCTGCTGGCGGCTGGCGTCGCGGCGGTGTTTGCCGCGGCAGACTGGCTGCCGGGCGTGCTGCGCGGGGCCGGGGCGTTTCTCGGGCTGCTGGCACCGTTTGGCTGGGGGCTGCTGCTGGCCTATGTACTGGACATACCCACGCGCTTTTTTGCGCAAAAGCTCTTTGGCGGCAGGCGCGGCGGGGCGATGGCCGTCAGCTATGCGCTGTTTTTCGGTGCGCTGGCGCTGCTGGCGGCGCTCATCGTCCCGCAGCTCGTGCAGAGCGTGACGACCTTTGCCGGGCGGCTCGGCGCGTATGAGGAGACCATCCGAGGCCTGCTGGTCTGGGTGCAAAATACGTTCGGCATCGATACGGCCACGGCGGAACAGCTTGTGCAGATGGTGGGCACGGCACTGCAAAATTGGTTCGGCGGTTTGTCCCGCAGTGCGGCGCGTGCGGCGGCGGATTTCGTCTCCGGCGCGGCGGGGGCTGCGGGCAACGCCGTGGTGGCACTGGCCGCCAGCATCTACCTGCTCTCCGGCAAGGAGGCGCTGCTCCGCGCGGCCCGGGCGTGTCTGCACGCGGCGCTGCCGCCGCGTGCCGCGGGCAGTGTGCTGGAAATCTGCCGTCTTGCCAACAAAATTTTCAGCGGCTACATCGGCGGGCAGCTGGTGGACGCCCTGCTCGTGGGCGGGGAAACATTTGCGCTGATGTCGATCTTCGGGCTGGAATACGCACCGCTGCTGGCCGTGCTGGTCGGCGTGACAAACATTGTCCCGGTGCTGGGGCCGTTCCTCGGCGCGGTGCCGGGGCTCATCATCCTGCTGCTGGAATTGCCCTGGAAGGCGGCAGAATTTGCCATCATTATTTTTGTGGTCCAGCAGGTGGACGGCAACTTTATTGCGCCGCGCATTCTGGGTGGGGCCACCGGCCTGCCGGGGCTGGGCGTGCTGTTGGCCATCGTGGTGGGCGGGGCGTGGTTCGGCATCCCGGGCATGGTGCTGGGCGTGCCGACGCTGGCCGTGCTGGCGGCGCTGCTCAAACAGGCTGTCGGGGCAGGGCTGACGGCCCGCGGCCTGGATGAAAACGGTGAGCCGCGCCGGAATTTACCAGGCGGGCCGCAAGAAAATTAACAAGTTATTCCTTGCAATACAGGCGCGCATAGCGTACAATACTCTTGTAAAATGATGTAAAAGGAGCGGAGCATTTGAAAGAGGAACATATCTGGACCAAAAAGCCGGAAACGATGCTGGACTGGTTCTGCGTGGTCGGGGCCTGTATTGCGCTGTATCTGGCTTTGAACAATCTGGGGTACTTTCTGGGGAAAATCGGTGTGTTTATCGGCATCGTGTCGCCGTTTGCGGGCGGCATAGTCATTGCCTATGTGCTTGACCCGATGGTCAAGTTCTTCTACACAAAGCTGTTTAAAGAGAAGAAAAAGACGCGCGGATTCGCGATCCTTCTGGCGTATCTGGTGGCAATTCTGCTGCTTGTGCTGCTGGCATGGCTGGTCATCCCGCAGATCGTGGACAGCATCGCCATGCTGTTTACGAACTTCCCAAGCTACATACAGAGCGTACAGGATATGCTGGGCATGGTTCAGGAGCGCTTCGGCGTTGACCTGTCGTCGGCCACAAAAGTGCTGGACGATTCCGAGGCGATGGTCAAGGAAATCTACAACATGGCCAGCGCCGCCATGCCGCAGATCGTGGCCAGCATCGGCAGCGTGGCATCGAACTTTGTGGCAATCTTCACCTCGATTGCGGCCAGCATCTATATGCTGGCGGACAAGGAGCATCTGCTCCATCAGCTGCGCACGCTGGCGCATGCCTTCCTGCCGGAAAAGGCTGCGGAAAACACGCTGCGCATCTGCCATTATGCCAACGTGAATTTCACGGGCTTCTTTGTGGGCAAGATCATTGACTCGGCCATCATCGGCGTTATCACGTTTGTGGCAATGGCGATCCTGCGGCTCGATTTTGCACTGCTCATCAGTGTGTTTATCGGCATCACGAATATTATCCCGGTATTTGGCCCCTTCATCGGCGCGATCCCCAGCATCTTCATTCTGCTGTTGGTTGACCCGATCCAGGCGGTCATCTTCGGCGTGCTGATTCTGGTCATCCAGCAGGTGGACGGCAACTTCATCGGCCCGAAGATCCTGGGCTCGTCCATCGGCATCTCTGCCTTGTGGATCCTGTTTTCCATCGTGGTCGGCGGCGACCTGTTCGGTCTTGTGGGCATGGTCGTCGGTGTGCCGCTCTTTGCGACCTTCTACGGCCTGGCGCGGGAATTTGTGCACTATATGCTGGACAAGCGCGGGCTGGACAGCGAGGGTAACCACGTTGGTGAAGTGGTGGAGGATGAGGAGAACGTGTTTGAGTGATGCAAGGGGGGAACGGGCGGTGTAATGCACGCCCGGCAAAGCCCCTCCGGCCATCGCTGGCGCTCGGCCACCTCCCCTGGGAGGGGAGGCTTTAGACGCGGGCGAAGCCGCCTGAGGGACTCTGCCCGTTTACGGCTGCCAGGCACTTGGCCCCCTCTGTCCTTTCTTTGTAAAGAAAGGACCAAAGAAATTTCAGCGTCTTACCCCAAAAGCAAAGCACCTGTTTACTGCTTTTTACCGCAGCAAACAGGTGCTTATTTTTTATGGCTTTGTCTGTGGCTGATTCTGTGCGCCCGGCAGCAGGGTCACCACATCCCGCAGCAGCACCAGCGGGCTTTCGCCCTTCTGCACGCGCAGGCTGAAATAAGGTCGGCCCAGTGCATTGTACAGCACCCGATGCGGGGACTTTTCCATGACCTCGCCCAGCTGCTTTGGCCCGACGATGTCACTATACAAAATCAGCTGGTCGCCGCGCTGGACGATCTCCGCAATGCCGACGCGGGCTGCGGTCACGCGCACGAGGGAGACGTCCACCAGCCCCTGCACGCTCTTGGGCGGGCTGCCGTAGCGGTCGATCAGCTCGTCGAGCACGTCCTCGGCGTCGCTCGTCGTCTCGATGGCTGCAATGCGCTTGTATGCCTCGATGCGCCCGGCAGCGTCCGGGATATATTCCTCCGGCAGGAATGCGTCCACGGTGATGTCCACCAGGCAGTCGCTCTTGTCGGGGGCGGGGGCCTCGCCGCGGGCCGCGGCAATGGCCTGACCCAGCATCTTCACGTACAAATCGTAGCCGACGGCCTCCATGTGGCCGTGCTGGCTGTGGCCCAAAAGACTGCCCGCACCGCGGATCTGCAAGTCGCGCATTGCAATGCGGAAGCCCGACCCGAACGACGTGAACTCCCGGATGGCCGAAAGCCGTTTGGCCGCGATCTCGGTCAGCACCTTATCGCGTGTGAACGTAAAATACGCATACGCCTTGCGGGAGCTGCGTCCCACGCGCCCGCGGATCTGGTACAGCTGGCTCAATCCCATGCGGTCCGCATTTTCAATGATCAGCGTGTTGCAGTTGCGCACGTCCACGCCGGTCTCAATTAAGGTGGTGCAGACAAGGATGTCGATCTCGTTGTCCAGCAATTGCTGCCACACCGACGAAATCTGTTCCTCGGTCATCTTGCCGTGGGCAATGCCGATACGCGCCCCGGGCACGAGCTTGCCCACCCGCGCGGCGCATTCCTCAATGTTGTCCACGCGGTTGTGCAGGTAGTATACCTGCCCGCCGCGGGCCAGCTCCTTGCGGATGGCCTCGGACACGATGCCCTCGTCGTACTCGAGCACATAGGTTTCAATCGGCTGGCGCTCAAACGGCGGCTGCTCAATTGTGCTCATATCGCGGATGCCCGACAGCGCCATGTTCAGCGTGCGGGGGATCGGCGTGGCCGACAGCGTCAGCATATCGACGCCGATGAAGCTCTCTTTGAGCTTTTCCTTGTGCTTGACGCCGAACCGCTGCTCCTCGTCGATGATGACAAGGCCCAGGTCCTTGAATTTCACGTCGCCGGACAGCAGCCGGTGCGTGCCGACTACAATGTCCACGGTGCCGTCCTTCAGCCCGCGCAGCGTCTCCTTCTGCTCCTTGGCGGTGCGGTAGCGGGACAAAAGCCCGATGCGGATGGGGAAGGACTCCATGCGGGTCAGCGCGGTGTTGAAGTGCTGCCACGCCAGAATCGTCGTGGGGGCCAGGATCGCGCACTGCTTGCCGCCCATCACGCATTTGAACGCGGCGCGCAGTGCGACCTCGGTCTTGCCGACGCCGACGTCACCGCAGAGCAGCCGGTCCATCGGCCACGGCTCCTCCATATCGTGCTTGATGTCCGCCGCGCAGGTCAGCTGGTCGGGGGTTTCCTCATAGGCAAAGCGCTGTTCAAAATCACCCTGCCAGGTGTCGTCGGTGGGGAAGGCGTAGCCGTGCGCCTGCTTGCGGCGGGCGTACAGCTCGATCAGCTCCTTCGCCATCTGCTCCGTCGCAGCCTTGACCTTCTTGCGGGTCTTGGCCCAATCGCTGCCGCCCAGGCGGCTCAGCTTCACGTTGTCGCTGTCGCCCGGCGCAGTGTAGCGGGACAAAAGGTCCAGCTGGGTGACGGGCACGTACAGCACGTCCTTTTTGTCGTACTCGATGCGCAGATAGTCCTTTGTGACGCCCTGCACGGCCATCCGCTGGATGCCCGCGTACCGCCCGATGCCGTGGTTTTGGTGGACGACCAGATCACCCACCGAGATTTCGCTCAGGCTGTTCAGCGCGTCCTTATTGCGCTTTTTCTTCTTCTGTGCGCCGCTCACGCCGAAGGCGCGGGCCGTAAACACGGCGTATTTCGCAAACGGCAGGCTGCACCCGGCGGAAAGCTGCCCCGGCAGGATCTGCACCAACCCGGCGCTCGGCTCCGCCGCCGCGTCCGTCGTGACGTTCAGCCCTTTGGTGCGCAGGTCGGCGGCCAGACCCGCCGCCGCACGGGGCGTGCCGGCCATGACCGTGACCGCCGTGCCGCCGCTGCAAAGCGGTTGGATGTCCTCCAGCAGCGCCACGACCTCGCCGCCCCAGGCGGGCAGCGTGTGGGCGGGTGCGTTGACGATGGCTTTCAGCGGCACATCGGGCATGCTGCGGGCAAAGTTCTCGGCGCAGAGCGTGCGGTGTGCGGCACACTGCGCCCAGAGCCAGCCGCTCTCGGCGTAGAGCTTATCCAGCCCTGCCGCCAGCACGCCGTCCTCCAGCAGGGCGGAAAGCTCCTCGCCCCGGCGGAACGCGGTGGCGCGCTCGGCCTCCCGCAGGGAGGCCGGCTCCTCCAGGATCAGCAGCGGATCGTCAAAGTAGTCTAAAATCGTCGCGGGCTCGGGATAGCGCAGCGTGAGATATTTGTCCATGTTGACGGGCATCGCGCCGCCGTCCAGCTGTGCCAGGTCCGCAGCGGTGCAGGTCTCTAAGGCGGTGCGCCGCCTGCCGCGGGCCTTTTTGATATAGGAGCGGATCTTCTCCGCTGCGTCGGCGGGCTGACCGAACAGTATCTCCCGCGCGGGGGAGACGTAGATTTTTTCAATCGGCTCGTCGCGGCGCTGGGTCGCCAGATCGAAGGTGTGCATCGTGTCGATCTCATCGCCCCAAAACTCCATGCGGGCGGGCTGCTTCATGTCGGGCGCGTAGATGTCCGCAATGTCGCCGCGGATCGAAAACTGACCCGGGCCGTCCACCTGGTCGCGCCGCGTATAGCCTGCGCCGTACAAAAGCGCGGTCAGCTCGGCGCGGGGCAGTGTGTCGCCGGGGCGCAGGCTGCGGGTGTTCGCGCAGAAATCCGCCCGCGGCGTCGTGTATTGGGTCAGGCCCTCGTCGGGCACGCAGACGGCCTGCAGCCGCCCGCCGACGAGGTCGCCCAGCACGGCCAGACGGCGGCATTCGTACTCGCGGCCCGTGCCCTCGATGGGGCGCAGCACATAGTCGCGGGCAGGGAACACTGCCGCCGCCACGCCCAGCGCGTTCAGGTCGCCCGCAAACCGGGTCGCCTCGGCCTCGCCGGGCGTCACGATGCAGAGCGGTTTGTCGAGGGCCTTCGCCAGCGCGGCATAGACCATCGCCCGGCCCGACCCCGGTATGCCAAATAAGGCGCAAGCCCCCGGACCCCCGAGCGCCTGCGCCAGTCTTGCGTATTCGTCTGTTTTGGTGAAAAGTGCGTTGAACATAAAAGAACCCATTGTATAAAGCAAACGTAGGGCGGGGTGACCTCACCCCGCCGCGGCGGCCTGAGGTCAGGCCGCCCTACGTCTGACCGAAAATTGGCTTCTTGCTTATCAGCCGTTCAAGAACTCCGTCTTGAGCCAGCCGTAGGTGCCGTTGTAGTTCACAACGACCCAGCTGCCGTCCTCATTGGTGCCCAGCGCGGTCACGCCGGTGGAGGCGGGCACCTGACCGATCTTGTCATAGTCGGTGCCGGGGCCGCCGCGCATGTTCAGATTGTTGCCGTCGGTCACGGTGTAGGTCGGCTGCTCACCCTCATTATAATAGGTGGTGGGCTGCACGCTCAGGCCCTCGTACTCGGGCACGGGCGTGGGCTCCGGCGTCGGCTCGGGGGTGGCCTCGGGCTCGGCGGGCGCCTCCTCGGCAGGGGCGCTCTCTGCGGTAAAGTTGTCGGCGGTGGGATCGTCAACGCCCTCTACGGGGGCACTGCTGCTGATGGTATCGCCGGAGGCAGGCTGGCTGCCGCCGGTTTTGCCGTCAAGGGTGCCGCTCAGCAGCAGGACACTGAAAATGATGCAGGCGACGAGCGCTACAGCGCAGAGCACCAGACGGGTCATTGCTTTTTTACGGATTTCACTCATGATTCACGTCCCCTTAGTGGTTGAACTTGTTCTGGGCGTACTGCAGATTGTCGTCCATCAGCAGCTTGCAGGCTTCCTCAATGTCCGGGTAGCGGTCCGTCATGGCCTTGCGGTCTGCGGCAGGCAGCTTGCCAAGCACCCAGGCGGCCAGGTCGTACTGCGGGTTCGGTTTGGCGCCGATGCCGATGCGGATACGGCTGAAATGGTCGGTGCCCAGGCTGGCAATGATGCTTTTCAGCCCGTTGTGCCCGCCGGCAGAGCCGTGGGGTCGGATGCGCAGATGTCCCGGCTCCTGGGTGATGTCATCGCACAGCACAATGATGTGGTCTGCCGGGATCTTGTAAAAGTTGGCGGCGGGGGCAATGCTCTGGCCGCTCAGGTTCATGTAGGTCAGCGGCTTGAGCAGCACGACCTTGTGGCCGTTCACCTGTGCCGTGCCGTACAGGCCCTGCCATTTGGCCTTGGCAATGTCGCACTGCCACTGCGCGGCCAGATAGTCCAGCGCCTCAAAACCGGCGTTGTGGCGGGTGCCGTCATATTTCGGTTCGGGGTTGCCCAGTCCGGCAATCAGCCAGTCCGCCCCGGAGGTCATTTCGAACATAGATATATCCTTTGAAAAATCGTGAAGTACCGTAGGGGCCGGGCATACCCGGCCCGGCAGCGTAAGATAAGCGGCTGCTTATGGGAAGGCCGCGGGGCGTCGAGGACGCCGCCCCCTACAACGCTTTACTTCCCTTTCTTCTCCGCTTCCAGCTTCTGCTTCTTGGCGATATACTTCTCCAGCTTGCGCTCGCCCCAGCCGTCGATCTCGGCCTGCTTGGCGCGCTCGATGCCCAGCGCACCGGCGGGCACGTCATGGCCGATGGTGGAGCCGGCAGCCGTGAACGCATGGTCGCCGATGGTGACGGGGGCGACCAGGTTCGTGTTGCAGCCGATGAACGCATAGTCGCCGATGGTCGTGTGGAACTTGCCCTCGCCGTCGTAGTTGCAGGTGACGGTACCGCAGCCGAAGTTGCAGTACTTGCCCACCGTGGCATCACCGATGTAGGTCAGATGGCTGACCGTGTTGCCCTCGGCAAAGTCGGCGTTCTTCGTTTCGACATAAGCGCCCAGATGGCAGCCCTCGGCGGTTTTGGTGCCGACGCGCACATGGGTGAAGGGACCGATCTTGTTGTTGGGGCCAATGTGGCTCCCATAGCACTGGCTGGCATTGATCGTGGACCCGGCGTCAACGACGGTATCCTCCAGCAGGGTGTTGGGGCCGATGACGCAGTCCGGGCCGATGACCGTCTGGCCGCGCAGGATGCAGCCCGGCAGGATGGTCGCACCGGGGGCAATGATGACCTCCGGCTCAATGCAGACGTTATCACTGATAAAATTCACGCCGTTATCCAGATGGCGCTCAAACGTGGCGGCATAGCGCTGCTGTGCCAGCTCGAAATTCTCTCTTGCGGTAGACATATAGCGGTTCTTCCTTTATACACTCATTTCGTGCCCGCGGCGCACGGGGGCTGCCGACGGACCTTATACCTATGGCAATACCGCATAATTCCAAGTGCCGATACGCCGGAGCGGTGCTTACGCCGTAAGGCGGGAATTATGCGGTGCTGCCCTATATATTGTATAACATGCGGCGCATTTTAGCAAGCCGAAAAACGCCGTTCGCCGCAAAAATTTACCGCGGCACTCAAAAAGAAAAAAGTGACAGTTCAAAAAATATTTCGAACTTCCCACCCATTATAAAATACACGATTTTTGTGCAAATTGCAATACCTGAACCAAAAAAGTTTGGCTACTTTTCAGCGAAACTATTGAGCATTTTTTTAACAATCTACTGGAAATCTGTCTTTTGGTCTGTTATAATGGACTATGCAAACATGATTTATGTGATGCAAACACGTCACCAATTTGGGAGGTAACTATGAGCAAGAAATTCTTGTATCTGTTCAAAGAGGGCCATGACGCCTTCGGCGGCGACCAGACCACCATGAAGAACACTCTGGGTGGTAAGGGTGCCGGCCTGGCCGAGATGACCCACGCCGGCATGCCGGTTCCGCAGGGCTTCACCATCACCACCGAGGCCTGCACCCAGTACTATGCTGACAACCGTGAGATCAACGATGAGATCAAGGCAGACATCTTCAAATACATGGGCATCCTCGAGGAGCAGACCGGTAAGACCTTCGGCTCCATCGAGAACCCCCTGCTGGTTTCCGTCCGTTCCGGCGCACGTCAGTCCATGCCCGGCATGATGGACACCATCCTGAACCTGGGCCTGAACGACGAGGCTGTTGAGGGTCTGGCAAAGAAGACCGGCAACGCCCGTTTTGCATACGACTGCTACCGCCGCTTCGTGCAGATGTTCGCCGACGTCGTTATGATGGTCCCGAAGAGCCTGTTCGAGGTCGAGATCGACAAGATGAAGGAAGCCAAGGGCGTCAAGAACGACGTGGACCTGACTGCTGACGACCTGAAGGAACTGGTCGGCACCTTCAAGAAGATCTACGAGGAGAACGAAGGCCGTCCCTTCCCGCAGGATCCCCGCGATCAGCTGATCGAGGCTGTCAAGGCCGTGTTCCGCAGCTGGGATAACCCCCGTGCAAATGTCTACCGTAAGATGAACGAGATCCCCTACGAGTGGGGCACCGCTGTCAACGTGCAGCAGATGGCCTTTGGTAACTCCGGCGACCGTTCCGGCACCGGCGTTGCATTCACCCGTGACCCCGCCACCGGCGCTAAGAAGCTGATGGGCGAGTACCTGATCAATGCACAGGGCGAGGACGTTGTTGCCGGCGTGCGCACTCCTTCTCCCATCAGCCACCTGAAGGATCAGATGCCTGAGGTGTACGATCAGTTTGTCGAGATCGCTACCCGTCTGGAGAACTACTTCCGCGATATGCAGGATATGGAGTTCACCATTGAGGACGGCCACCTGTACATGCTGCAGACCCGTAACGGCAAGCGTACCGCTCAGGCTGCTCTGCAGATCGCCTGCGATCTGGTGGACGAGGGCATGATCACCGAGCAGGAGGCTGTCCTGCGCGTGGAGCCCAAGCAGCTGGATACCCTGCTGCATCCCCAGTTCGACGCAGCTGCCCTGAAGGCTGCTGAGGTCGTCGGCAAGGGTCTGGCAGCTTCTCCCGGTTCTGCCTGCGGCCAGATCGTCTTTACTGCTGAAGAGGCAGAGGAGATGGTCAAGTCCGGCAAGATGAAGAAGGTCGTTCTGGTGCGTCTGGAGACCAGCCCCGAGGATATCGTGGGCATGCAGGTCTCTCAGGGCATCCTGACCGTCCGCGGCGGCATGACCAGCCACGCAGCCGTTGTTGCCCGTGGTATGGGCACCTGCTGTGTTTCCGGCTGTGGCAACGACAACGAGGTCAAGATCGATGAGGAGGCAAAGACCTTCGAGATCAACGGCCACAAGTTCGTCGAGGGCGACTGGATCTCCATCGATGGCTCCACCGGCAATATCTACGGCGAGCAGGTCGCAACCGTGGCCGCTACCGGCAACAAGAACTTCAACCGCTTCATGGGCTGGGCAGACGCAGCTCGTCAGCTGTTGGTCATGACCAACGCTGATAACCCGCGTGACGCACAGCAGGCAGTGGATCTGGGTGCTGAGGGCATCGGCCTGTGCCGTACCGAGCACATGTTCTTCGCTGAGGACCGCATCAAGGCTG
>ERZ772886.3683-NODE-3683-length-10727-cov-5.169415_pt1 | contig 10727 bp, 8 predicted proteins | sample MGYA00512128_ERZ772886 | MGnify/ENA primary metagenome ERZ772886 (study PRJEB29015, sample SAMEA2737698) | human gut metagenome | biome: human gut; feature: human-associated habitat; material: faeces | place: China | collected 2012 ... | reverse complement strand
AAGAAGGTAGTAGTAGAGACTGCAGACGCTGAGATCGCGGCAGCAGGCATCGACCTGAAGTATGAGGTAGGTACCATGATCGAGATCCCGAGAGCAGCCCTGACCGCAGACGCTATCGCGAAGGATGCGGACTTCTTCTGCTTCGGTACCAACGACCTGACCCAGATGACCTTCGGCTTCTCCCGCGACGATGCAGGCAAGTTCCTGAACGCCTACTATGAGGCGAAGATCTATGAGAACGATCCCTTTGCCAAGCTGGACCAGAACGGCGTTGGCAAGCTGATGAAGGTTGCCATGGAGCTGGGCAAGAAGACCCGGCCCAACCTGCACTGCGGCATCTGCGGCGAGCATGGCGGCGACCCCGCTTCCGTGGAGTTCTGCAATGCTCTGGGCCTGGACTATGTGTCCTGCAGCCCCTTCCGCGTGCCCATCGCCCGTCTGGCCGCTGCCCAGGCTGCCATTAAGCAGGAGGCTGAAAAGGCCGATGCGGAGAAGGCTGCCGAGGAAGCCAAGGCTGCCGACCGCGAGAAGGCCAAGGAAGCTGCTAAGGAGGCTGCCAAGGAGTTCGCCGAGAACGCCAGGGAGGCTGCCGCTGTTGTGGCCGCTGACGTAGCCGATGCCGCCAAGGCAGGCTTCGCCGGAGCTAAGGCCGGTTTGGCTGCCGCCAAGAAGGCCTACCTGGAGAACAGAAACAAGTAAAAACCGATCCCTTTTCAGGCAGCTCCTTCCGGGGCTGCCTGATTTGTCCCTGTATGGCGGACGTTCTTCCACCAAGGAAAAATTCTTGACAAAGTGCTGTTTTGTCTGTACAATGAGGACAAGTGAATAGAAAAAGCTATGACGAAGACGGATTTGGTTGCGCACCATATAGAGAGCCGGGGACGGTGGAAGCCTGGCAGGCAGCAGTCATAATATCCCATCCCTTCCGAGCTGAGGTTCCCCAAAGCGCTGCAAGTAGGGGCTTCCGCGCAGGCTGCGTAAGTGCCTAGGGCTTGTTGGAGCCTGAAAGCGGCGTGCGTTTCTGCACGCAATTTGAGTGGTACCGCGAGTGCATAATTTAGTTATTACACCCGTCTCAAAGCATAAACGGCTTTGAGGCGGTTTTTTTACACTTCAAAGCGGAAGAACAAGGAAACAAGCTGCAAGTTTGAAAGCACAAACTTTCAAATTCATAAGGCTTTAAACCGAACACAGCAGGAAAGGCAGAAGAACATGTTATCATTAGACAAAGTATTTGATGCGCAAACCGTTCTAAAGAGCATCATCCGCGAAACAAACGTCGTGAAGACCTACGGCATCGCGCCGGATTGCGACCTGTACCTAAAGCCCGAGAATTTGCAGATCACCGGCTCTTTTAAGGTGCGCGGCTCTGCGTATAAGATCTCCCAGCTTTCCGCAGAAGAGAAAGCGAAAGGCGTTATTGCCTGTTCCGCGGGCAACCACGCACAGGGCGTGGCGCTGGCGGCAACGAAAAACGGCATCAAATCGCTCATCTGTCTGCCGGACTCCGCACCGATCTCCAAGGTGGAGGCCACAAAGGGCTACGGCGCAGAGGTTTGCCTTGTGGAGGGCGTTTACGACGACGCGTATAACAAGGCGATTGAATTGAAAGAAAAAGAGGGCTATACGTTCGTGCACCCGTTTGACGACGAAGACGTTATCGCGGGCCAAGGCACCATCGCGCTGGAGGTTCTGAATGACCTTGACAACATCGATGCCATTGTGGTGCCGGTGGGCGGCGGCGGACTTATCTCCGGCATTGCGTATACCGCAAAGCACATCCGCCCGAGCGTGAAGGTGTACGGCGTACAGATGACCGGCGCACCGAGCATGTACAACTCCATTCACGACGGCAAGATCGAGACACTCGACACCGTGCAGACCGTGGCGGACGGCATCGCTGTAAAGCGCCCGGGTGACAACACGTTTGAGATTGTCAAAAAATATGTGGATGACATCGCGCTGGTGAGCGAGGACGAAGTTTCGAGCGCAATCTTGGCACTCATCGAAAAACAGAAAATGATCGCGGAGGGCGCGGGCGCTGCTTCCGTTGCCGCCGTGATGTTCAATAAATTTGACTTAAAGGGCAAGCGCGTTGTGTGCATCGTCTCCGGCGGCAACATCGACGTGACGAGCCTTTCCCGCGTGATTGACCGCGGCCTGATGAACTCCGGCCGTTCCGCGAGCCTCCTCATCGAGCTTATCGACAAGCCCGGTCAGCTCAAGGAGATCTCTTCGATCATCGCGGACTGCGGCGGCAACGTGACCGGCGTGCATTATGAAAAGGGCAACACCGAAAGCATTAACGGCTGCTTCCTGCGCATCGAAATGGAGACGCGCGACAACAACCATGTGAAAACGATCAAAAACGCCCTGCGTGAAGCAGGCTTCAGAACCACCAAGGGTTGAGAGGAGAAAGCAAAATGATGGACGCAAGCAAATATAAGGTCGGGTACTTCCCGGTATCGAAAGAATATAACAAGTGGGTGGAAAAAGACCACATTGAAAAGGCGCCGATCTGGTGCAGCGTGGATATGCGCGACGGCAACCAGAGCCTTGTCATCCCGATGAGCCTTGAAGAAAAGCTTGAATACTACAAAGTGCTTTTGCAGGTCGGCTTTAAGGAGATCGAGGTCGGTTTCCCGGCGGCGAGCGAGACGGAATATGAGTTCCTCCGCACGCTGATTGACAACAACATGATTCCCGAGGACGTTACCGTGCAGGTGCTCACCCAGTGCCGCGAGCACATCATCCGTAAGACATTCGACGCGTGCAAGGGCGCACCGAGCGCGATTATCCACTTCTATAACTCCGTCAGCGTTGCACAGCGTGAGCAGGTGTTTAAGAAGTCCAAGGAGGAGATCAAGAAGATCGCCGTAGACGGCGCGAAGCTCGTCAAAAAGCTTGCGGCCGAATACGAAGGCAACTTCCGCTTTGAGTATTCTCCGGAGTCCTTTACGGGCACCGAACCGGAATACGCGCTGGAGGTCTGCAACGCGGTTCTCGACGTTCTGGAGCCGAGTGAGACGAACAACGTCATCATCAATCTGCCGGTCACGGTGGAAATGAGCATGCCGCACGTGTATGCTTCGCAGGTCGAGTACATGAGCGAGAACCTCAAGTACCGTGAATTCGTGACTTTGTCTCTGCACCCGCACAACGACCGCGGCACGGGCGTTGCGGACACCGAGCTGGCGCTCCTTGCCGGCGCAGACCGCGTAGAGGGTACGCTGTTCGGCAACGGTGAACGTACCGGCAACGTGGATATCATTACGCTTGCGATGAACATGTACTCCCACGGTGTTGACCCGAAGCTTGACTTCTCCGACATGCCGTACCTTGTGGACGAATATGAAAAATGCACGCGTATGCATGTGTACGAAAGAGCCCCGTATGCGGGCGCACTGGTGTTTGCGGCGTTTTCCGGCAGCCACCAGGATGCGATTGCAAAGGGCATGAAATACAGAGCGAAAAATAAGCTGCATCAGTGGAACGTACCGTATATTCCGATCGACCCGAAGGACATCGGCAGAACGTACGACGCAGACGTTATCCGTGTCAACTCCCAGTCCGGCAAGGGCGGTATCGGTTATCTGCTGGAGCAGACGTACGGCTATAACCTGCCGCCGAAAATGCGCGAGCACTTCAGCTATCTGTGCAAGGATATTTCCGACCACGAGCACAAGGAACTGAAGCCGGATGAGGTTCTGAATATCTTTGAAGAGAACTACCTCAATCTGACGAACGGTGTTACCGTGACGGATTTTGAGTTTATGCGCGACAAGGACAACGTGAAGATCGGCATCACGTTCGCGAAGGACGGCGAAGAGACCGAGATGGAAGCGGAGGGCAACGGCTCCCTCAACGCGATCAACAACGCGCTGCGTGCGTACACCGGTGCAGAGTACACCCTGCAGGTCTTTACCCAGCACAGTATGCAGGGGCAGGGCTCGCAGAGCGTGGCGGCTTCGTACATCGGCCTTGAAAAGGAAGACGGTTCGATGTTCTGGGGCGCAGGCACCGACACCGACGTTGTAAAGGCGAATACAAAGGCGCTGTTGAGCGCTTACAACAATATGATTAAAGGGGGAGACTAAAATGAAAATGACCATGACGCAGAAGATCCTTGCGGCGCACGCGGGTCTCAGTGAAGTTACCGCCGGTCAGCTCATCAATGCAAAGCTGGATATCGTGCTCGGCAACGACATCACGACGCCGGTCGCAATCCATGAGTTTAAGAAAGCGGGCTTTACAGACGTTTTCGATAAGGACAGAGTGACGATCGTACTCGACCACTTTGTGCCGAACAAGGATATTAAGGCGGCGGAGCAGAGCAAGACGTGCCGCGAGTTTGCGTGCAGCCACTGCGTGAGCCACTTCTATGACGTGGGCAAGATGGGCATTGAGCATGCGCTTTTGCCGGAGCAGGGCATTGTGACCGCCGGCGACTGCATCATCGGCGCGGACAGCCACACCTGCACCTACGGTGCGCTGGGCGCGTTCTCCACAGGCGTTGGCTCTACGGATATGGCAGCCGGCATGGCAACGGGCATGGCGTGGTTTAAGGTTCCGTCCGCGATCAAATTTAACCTGACCGGCAAGCTGCCGGAAAATTGCAGCGGCAAAGACGTTATCCTCACAATCATCGGCATGATCGGCGTGGACGGCGCGCTGTATAAGAGCATGGAGTTCACCGGCGAGGGCGTGAAGAACCTCTCCATGGACGACCGCCTGTGCATCTGCAATATGGCGATTGAGGCCGGTGCGAAAAACGGTATTTTCCCGGTGGACGATATTACGCTTGCCTATTTACAGGACAGAAGCGAACGCGAGCCGGTTGTATACGAAGCAGACCCCGACGCGGAATACGAAAAGGTTATCGATATCGATCTCGCAAAGATTGTGCCGACCGTCGCCTGTCCGCATCTGCCGGAAAACACGCACCCGGCAAGCGAGCTGCACGATATTAAGGTCGACCAGGTCGTCATCGGCAGCTGCACGAACGGCAGAATGGAAGACATGGAAGCGGCGTACAGCATTTTGAACGGCAAGAAGATTGCGGACGGCATCCGCTGCATCATCATTCCGGGCACGATGCAGATCTACCGCGAATGCGTGGAGCGCGGCTACGTGACGGCATTTATCGATGCGGGCGCTGTTGTTTCCACCCCGACATGCGGTCCGTGCCTCGGCGGCTATATGGGCATTCTGGCAGCGGGCGAACGCTGCATCGCCACAACGAACCGCAACTTCGTCGGCCGCATGGGTCATGTGGACAGCGAAGTGTACCTGGCTTCTCCGCACACGGCGGCAGCCAGCGCGCTGACCGGCTACATCACCGAATATAAGGAGGCGTAAGCATGAACACACAGGGCAAGGTTTTCAAATATCCCGATAACGTCGATACGGATGTTATCATTCCCGCACGTTACCTCAACACCCCGAACGCACAGGAGCTTGCGCTCCACTGCATGGAGGATATTGACAAGGCGTTCGTAAAGAAGGTCGAAAAGGGCGACGTCATTGTGGCGGGCTGGAACTTCGGCTGCGGCTCTTCCCGTGAGCACGCACCGCTCGTCATTAAAACCTGCGGCACGGGCTGCGTCATTGCAAAGAGCTTTGCGCGTATTTTCTATCGCAACGCCATCAATATCGGCCTGCCGATTCTCGAGTGCGAGGAAGCGGCAGACGAGATCAACGCAAACGACGAAGTTTCGGTCGATTTTGATACCGGCATCATCACCGACGTCACGACCGGCAAGACGTATAAGGCACAGCCGTTCCCGCCGTTCATTCAGAACATCATCAAAGCAGGCGGCTTGCTGAAGTCCCTCAAGGAGGCGGAAAACAGATGACAAAGAACATCGCGGTGATCCGCGGCGACGGCATCGGCCCGGAGATCGTAAACGAAGCGCTCCGCGTGCTGGATAAAATTGCAGAACTGTACGGACACACCTTTCATTATACAGACGTCGATATGGGCGGCTGTGCCATCGATAAGTGGGGCGACCCGCTGCCGCAGGAAATGCTCGATAAGTGCGTAGCTTCCGACAGTGTGCTGCTCGGCGCCGTAGGCGGCGACAAGTGGAACGACGTGCCGGGCCCGAAGCGTCCGGAAAAGGGTCTGCTGCGCCTGCGCGCGGGTATGGGTGTTTACAGCAACAACCGCCCGGCGAAGATCTGGCCGCAGCTCTCTGACGCTTCTCCGCTGAAAAAATCTATTGTCGAAAAGGGCATCGATTTCATCATCGTGCGCGAGCTCATCGGCGGCATCTATTTTGGCGAGCATAAGACGGATGATGCAGACGGCCGGCCGGTCGCGACGGACATTATGAAGTACAGTGAAGCGGAGATCGAGCGCATCGGCCGCATCGGATTTGAGACGGCAAGAAAGCGCAATCACCGTTTGTGCTCCGTAGAAAAGAGCAATGTGCTCGACACGAGCCGCCTTTGGAAGAAGGTCATGCACCGCTTGGCGGAAGAATACACCGACGTGGAGCTGACCGATATGCTCGTCGATAACTGCGCGATGCAGATCGTGAAGAACCCGGCACAGTTCGATGTCATCGTGACGGAGAACATGTTCGGTGACATTCTTTCCGACGAAGCTTCCATGATCACCGGCTCCATCGGCATGATCCCGTCCTCGAGCCTCGGTGCAACGAGCTGCGGCCTGTACGAGCCGATCCACGGCTCTGCACCGGACATTGCGGGTCAGGACCTTGCAAACCCGATCGGCACCATTCTTTCCGCCGCCATGATGCTGCGTTACAGCTTCGATATGGCGAAGGAAGCCGATGCGGTGGAGCATGCGGTCTCCAAGTACCTTGACGCGGGTTACCGTACTGCTGACATTATGGAAGACGGCATGACGAAGGTTGGCTGCAAAAAGTGCGGCGACCTCATCCTTGAATACTTAACGAAGGAGTAATTGAATGCAGCTTACAGGTGCAGATATCCTCATCAGAACTTTAATTGAACAGGGCTGCGACACCGTTTTCGGTTATCCGGGCGGGCAGATCCTGAACGTTTACGACAGTCTTTATAAATACCAAAATGAAATTCGCCACATGCTGACGGCGCACGAGCAGGGCGCTGCCCACGCGGCGGACGGCTACGCAAGAGCGACCGGCAAGGTGGGCGTGGTGATGTCCACCTCCGGACCGGGCGCAACGAACCTTGTGACCGGTATTGCGACGGCGTACCTCGATTCCATCCCGCTTGTCGCGATTTGCGGCAACGTGCCGACGACACAGATCGGCACGGACAGCTTCCAGGAGATCGACATTACGGGCGTGACGCTGCCCATTACGAAGCACAACTACTTCGTCGGCTCCGTGGAGAATCTGGCGGACACCATCCGCGAGGCGTTTGCGCTTGCGCAGTCCGGCAGACCGGGCCCGGTGCTCATCGATGTGCCGAAGGACGTGCAGACAGCGGTCTGCGACTACGAGCCGCAGGCACCCGTACAGCCCGAAGAACGCCACGCGGCGAAGGACGTGCGCATCAAAGAAGCCGCGGCGCTCATCAACGCCTCGAAGCGTCCGTTCATTTACTTCGGCGGCGGTCTCATCACATCGGAAGCACAGGAAGAAATGCTGGCGCTCGCCGAGAAGATTGACGCGCCGATCGGCTGCTCCTTGATGGGCCTTTCCGGCATTCCGACCGACCACCCGCGTTTCCTCGGTATGCAGGGCATGCACGGCCACTACGCTTCCTCCATGGCGATGCATGACGCCGACCTCATCATTTCGCTCGGCGTGCGCTTTAACGACCGCGTGACGGGCAACCGCGAGAAGTTTGCGAAGCTTGCGCAGATCATCCATATTGACGTGGACGGCTCCGAGCTCTCGAAAACCGTGAACTCCGCCTGCGGCCTGCGCGGCGACGTGAAGCTGACGCTGCAAAAGCTCATTCCGCTCGTCAACGCAGAGCAGAAGCCCGACTGGGAAAAGGCTGTGAAAGCCTTAAAAGAAACCGAAAACGATTATCTCGATATTCGCCCGGGCCTTACGCCCCGCAATGCGATCATGACGCTGAACAAGCACCTCGGCGAGAATACCGCCGTTGCAACGGACGTCGGCCAGCACCAGATGTGGGCGGCGCAGAACGTGAACTTTAAAAAGCCGCGCCGCTTCATTTCCAGCGGCGGCCTCGGCACCATGGGCTTCGGCCTCGGTGCGGCCATCGGTGCGGCGGTCGGCACAGGCGAGCGCAGCGTGCTCGTCACGGGCGACGGCAGCTTCGGCATGTGTCTCAACGAACTCACCACTGCCGTAACCTACAACGTGCCGGTTGTCATTCTTCTGATGAATAACGGCGTGCTCGGCATGGTGCGTCAGTGGCAGACGCTGTTCTTTAATAAGCACTATTCCAACACGATTCTCGACCGCAAGACCGACTTTGTGGCGCTTGCGCGCGCGTTCGGCGCGGACGGCGAGGCTGTTGATACCGTGGCGGCGCTCGACAAGGCGTTTGAGCACGCGTTCTGCTGCGACGGCCCGTATGTCATCGATTGCAGGATCGATAAGGACGAATTCGTCCTGCCCATGCTCCCGCCGGGCGGCAGCATGGATGATATTATCATGAAGGTGGGTGAATGAGATGAATCGATATACCGTAGCGGTTCTGGTCAATAACCAGTTCGGCGTGCTGAACCGTGTGACGAGCATGTTCAGAAGACGTCAGTTCAACATCATTTCTCTGACCGTCAGCGAAACGGAATCGAACGCGCTTTCCCGCATCACCGTCACGTTTGAGGGCGGCGAGACGCAGAAGCAGCAGCTCGTGAACCAGCTTTATAAGCTGCCGGACGTTTGCTCCATTAAAGAGTTCACCCCGGACACCTCCGTCAGCTGCGAGCTGATGCTCATTAAGCTGAAAAACGATTCCAAAACGCGCAGTGACATCCTTGCCGCGGCGGACGCGTTCGGCGCGACGACCATGGATTATTCCAAGGATTCCCTGATGCTTTGCCTGACCTCCGAATCGCGAAAAATCGATGAATTCGTCGATTTGATGCGCGACTACGAGATCCTTGAGATCTGCCGCACCGGCAATGTTTCCCTTGAAAAGGGCAGCACGACGATCCGTCAGGCCATCAATTTCTAATTTAGTTTGTCCATTTAAATTAACATACCAATTCATGCACAGAAAGAGGTAATTTATCATGGCAAGAATTTTTTATCAGCAGGATTGCGATCTGCAGAAGCTCGCAGGCAAGACCGTTGCCATCATCGGCTACGGCTCGCAGGGTCACGCACATGCACTGAACCTGAAGGACAGCGGCGTTGACGTTATCGTCGGTCTGTATGAAGGCTCCAAGAGCTGGGCAAAGGCCGAGGCACAGGGCCTCAAGGTCATGACAAGCGCCGAGGCTGCAAAGGCTGCGGACATCATCATGATTCTCATCAACGATGAAAAGCAGGCTGCACTGTACAAAGAGAGCATTGAGCCGAACCTGACCGAGGGCAAGACCCTGGCATTTGCACACGGCTTTAACATTCACTTCGGCTGCATCAAGCCGCCGAAGAACGTCAACGTCATCATGATCGCGCCGAAGGGCCCGGGTCACACGGTCAGAAGCGAGTATCAGGCAGGCAAGGGCGTACCGTGCCTCATCGCGGTCGAGCAGGATGCAACGGGCGACGCTTGGGACATCGGCCTCGCATATGCACTCGGTATCGGCGGCGCAAGAGCAGGCGTTTTGGAGACCACGTTCCGTACCGAGACCGAGACCGACCTCTTCGGCGAGCAGGCAGTTCTCTGCGGCGGCGTTTGCGCTCTGATGCAGGCCGGCTTCGAGACGCTGGTTGAGGCAGGCTACGACCCGAGAAACGCGTACTTTGAGTGCATTCACGAGATGAAGCTCATCGTTGACCTCATCTACCAGAGCGGCTTTGCCGGCATGAGATACTCCATCTCCAACACGGCAGAGTACGGCGATTACATCACCGGCCCGAAGATCATCACCGAGGAGACGAAGAAGACCATGAAGAAGATCCTGAAGGACATTCAGGACGGCACCTTCGCAAAGGAATTCCTGCTCGACATGTCTTCCGCAGGCAGCCAGGTACACTTCAACGCAATGCGCAAGCTGGCTTCCGAGCATCCGAGCGAGGCTGTGGGCGCGGATATCCGCAAGCTGTACAGCTGGAGCGACGAGGATAAGCTCATCAACAACTGATTTGAACGGAATCTGTTTTAAGGGGATAGCCATAGGGGAGTTTTCCTCTATGGCTTAAACCCTATTTACACACGGCGCGTTTTTCCATGTGGGACGCCGCGCCACAGCCAAAATTTCACGGATCGAGGAAATAAAATGAAAAGTGATTCTCTGAAAATCGGTACGCAGAACGCGCCGCACCGTGCGCTGTACCATGCTCTGGGCCTCACGGAGGAGGAGATCGAACGTCCGCTCGTCGGCATCGTCAGCTCCTATAACGAGATCGTCCCGGGCCACATGAATATCGATAAGATTGTGGACGCCGTAAAGATCGGCGTTGCGATGGCAGGCGGCACGCCGATTGTCTTCCCGGCGATCGCGGTATGCGACGGCATTGCAATGGGCCACACCGGCATGAAGTATTCGCTCGTCACGCGCGATCTCATTGCGGATTCCACCGAAGCCATGGCATTGGCACACGGCTTTGATGCGCTCGTCATGGTGCCGAACTGCGACAAGAACGTGCCGGGCCTGCTGATGGCGGCGGCGCGGCTGAATATCC
>ERZ772886.3679-NODE-3679-length-10736-cov-3.601629_pt1 | contig 10736 bp, 6 predicted proteins | sample MGYA00512128_ERZ772886 | MGnify/ENA primary metagenome ERZ772886 (study PRJEB29015, sample SAMEA2737698) | human gut metagenome | biome: human gut; feature: human-associated habitat; material: faeces | place: China | collected 2012 ... | reverse complement strand
TGCGTCGCCCGCTGCCATTCGTCGTGTCAATCTGTCAACGACAGGACAAAAGAGCACGACACGCTGCCATTTCGTGTCATGAATTGACAAAATTTCCGCTCGCAGGCAGTGGCACGCGGTTTGCTCCTTAGCATGTCGAATCCCGGACGGGACGGGCGAACGCCGGCATACGGAACGGCGGGACGAAGTTCCGAACGCGAGACGACGAAAACAATGTATAACCAAATAAACCTGAGGAGGACAAAATTATGATGCCTGTAATGAGAAATCAGAATTGGTTGCCGAGTCTGTTCAACGACTTTTTCGGCGACGAGTGGATGGGTATGCAGCACAAACACGCTTCGGTGCCTGCGATCAACATCATCGAGAACGAGAAGGACTTCCGTGTGGAACTGGCTGTTCCGGGCACGACGAAGGAGGACTTCAAGGTGAACGTAAACGCCGACAACGAGTTGGTCATTTCGCTCGAAAAACGCAGCGAGAAGGAGGAGAAGGAAGGCGACAAGGACAAGAAGGAGGGACATAGGGGAACCTACCTGCGGCGCGAATTCTCCTACACCTCGTTCCAGCAGAGTTTCTCGCTGCCCGACGACGTAGACCGCCAGAAAATTTCGGCCAAGGTCGAGAACGGCGTGCTGACGATCGACCTGCCCAAAAAGGAGGTGACTCCGACCGCGCCGGTTTCGCACCAGATCGAAATCAAATAACGTCCGTCCGAAATTCCACGGAAGGAATATCTTCGAAAATCGCCGCGACCCGAAAAACGGGTCGCGGTGATTTTTTTGTCCGGCCCATAACAGGCAGTTCCCGCATATCCGAATCGCTTTTCTGCACTGCATACCCATGAAATGAAAGAACTGCGAGCCATTCTCCCTGCAATCTTATCGACGGTTCTCACGTCAGATCTGCTTTTCGGCTCCGACACGCCGATTTTCAGACTCCGGCAGGTAATTTGCCGGCATCGTTTTACGTTAGAACAACAAGACAAAACGCAAGAGCCATGAAACCCATCGTCACCTTCTTCGGGACGCAACCCTACGAACAGGAGTCGTTCGACGCACTGAACCGCGATTTCGGATTCGAATTCCGCTATTTCAAAGGCCATCTCAGCCGTCAGACGGTCGTCGCCACGCACGGCGCGCAGGCGGCGTGTATCTTCGTCAACGATACGGCCGACGCCGAAGTGATGCGCGAACTGGCACGCAACGGCGTGCGACTGCTGGCGCTGCGCTGTGCCGGTTACAACAACGTCGACCTGGAAGCCGCGCGGACCTTCAACATCCCCGTCGTGCGCGTACCCGCCTATTCGCCCCATGCCGTCGCGGAGTACACGGTGGCGATGATGCTCTCGCTCAACCGCAAGATCCCGCGCGCAAGCTGGCGCACGCGCGACGGCAACTTCTCGCTGCAAGGACTCATGGGATTCGATATGAACGGCAAGACCGTCGGGGTGATCGGCACGGGCAAGATCGCCCGCATCGTCATCCGCATCCTGCTCGGATTCGGCATGGAAGTTCTGGCCTACGACCCCTACCCCGACGGCGTTTTCGCCCGCGAGACGGGCATCGCCTACGTCTCGCTCGACGAACTCTACCGCCGTTCGGACATCATCACGCTCCACTGCCCGCTCACCAACGAGACGAAGCACCTCGTCAACGAGACCTCGATCGCCCGCATGAAACGCGGCGTGATGATCGTCAACACCGGCCGCGGACAACTTATCCAGACCGAAGCGCTGATCGAAGCGCTCAAAAGCAAGCAGGTCGGCGCGGCGGGGCTGGACGTCTACGAGGAGGAAGGCGACTACTTCTACGAAGACCGGTCGGACTCGATCATCGACGACGACACGCTGGCGCGGCTGCTGCTCTTCCCCAATGTGATCGTCACGTCGCACCAGGCCTTCTTCACGGCCGAGGCGATGCACAACATCACCGAGACTACGCTGCAAAATATCAAGGATTTTTTCGACGGCCGGCCGCTCGTGAACACCGTCACGAAATAACACTGCCCGCCGGCAGCGCTTCGGCGGACAGGTGACAGGCAATCCGTATCGGCCGGAACTACTCTCGCTCGACGCCCCAGCCGCCGCCGAGCGCCTTGTAGAGGTCGACCATCGCCAAGTGTTCGTCGCGCACGGCGTTGCTCAGTCCGATCTGCGCGTCGAAGTACTTGCGCTGGGCATCCAGCACGTCGAGGTAGTTGATTACGCCGTTGAAATATTGCAGCTGCGCCAGCTCCACGTACTTCTGCGCCGCCTGCTGCAAATCGCGTTTCAGCGCTGCCGCCGTACGAACATTGCGGTAGGTCACCACCGCATCGTTGACCTCGCGGAAGGCCGCCAACACTTTCTGTTCGTAATTGAGCCGCGCCTCGTCGCAGGCGGCCAGCGCAGCCTTGTATTTCGCCTTTTTCTTGCCGAACGAGAAGAGCGGCGACACGAGCGACCCGCCCACATAGGAGAAGGGCGACGAAAAGAGCCCTTTGAGGTCGTCGTTCTCCCAACCGCCCATCAGCGAGAAGGTGATGCGCGGGAAGCGGTCGGCGGATGCCATCCCCATCGCCGCTTCGGCCGCACGAAGCGTCTGTTCGCTCTGCCGCAGGTCGGGACGCCGCTTCAACAGCTCCGAAGGCAGCCCCACCTTCAACCGTTCGGGCAGCCGTGCATGCATCTCCATCGTCTGCCGGTCGATGCGCAGCGTGGGATAGGCACCTGCCAGCAGGGCGATCTGGTGCTCTTTGAGCGCGATGCGACTTTCGAGTCCGGGAATGAGCGTGGCCGTACTGGCCAACTCCACCTTCGCCTGTTGCAACGCCGTCTCGGAGGTCAGTCCGCCCTCGAAACGCAGGCGCGCCTGCCGCACCCCCTCCTTGCGGGTTTGAAGCGTGCGCCGCACGATGCTCAACTCCTGATCGAGCGCCACCAATTCATAATAGGCGGTCGCCACTTCGGCCACGAGCGTCATCTGCAACGCGCGCTGCGCATCGACCGTAGCCAGGTACTCGGCCACGGCCTTCCGGTTGGCCCAGCGTAGATTGCCCCACAGATCGAGCTCCCACGCCAACGAGACCTTGGCGTCGAATTCGGGGTCATTCTTCGCTGCCTCTCCGTCGTAATCGTTGTGCTCGGTATCGGCCGCCAGCTGCCCCGATACCGACGGCAACTGGTCGGCGCGCGCCACGCGGCCGAGCGCACGCATCCGGCGCACGCGGGCCGAAGCGGCCAGCATGTCCTTATTGCGTTCGAGCGTGCGTTCGATCAGCGCCGTGAGCGTCGAATCGGAGTAGACGTTCCACCACGCCATGTCGGCCATCGTCAGCGAATCGGTCGCACCGGCCACGACCGTAGCCGGCAGTTCCAGTTCGGGGCTCTTGATCTGACGGCGCCCCAGCATACAGGAATTGCAGAGCAGTACGACGCCGCACAGCAGCGCCCCGTAAACGATCTTATCTCTTTTCATGGCTCACGCGTTTGAATTTATCCTTGATGCGGTAGACCCACACGAAGAAGAAGGGGACGAAGACGATACCCACGGAGATCGCCACCAGCATACCGAAGAAGACACCCGTACCGATTCCCTGGCGGCTCGCCGATCCGGGCCCCGAAGCGAAGACCAGCGGCAGCATACCCAGGATGAAGGCCAGCGATGTCATCACGATCGGGCGGAAACGCAGCCGCGCGGCGTGCAGCGCCGACTGCACCAGATCGCCGCCGCGGTCGACCTCCTCCTTGGCGAACTCGACGATCAGGATGGCGTTCTTGGCCACCAGACCCACCAGCATCACCAGTCCGATCTGGAAATAGATATTGTTTTCCAGTCCGCAGAGCCAGTTGCCCACATAGGCGCCCAGTCCCGCGATCGGCAGCGACAGGATCACCGCCACCGGCACCGACCAGCTTTCGTACTGCGCGGCGAGGAACAGGAAGACGAAGAGCAGCGCCAGCGCCAGTACCAGCCCCGTCTGGCCGCTGGCGTGTTTCTCCTGATACGACAGGCCGCTCCACTCGACGCCGATATTGGCCGGCAAGTGCTCGCGCACGATCTGTTCGAGCGCCTCCATCGCCTGTCCCGAACTGTAACCGTGCGCCGCCTCGCCCGAGATGGTCGCGGCATTGAACATGTTGAAGCGGCGGATCGTACCGGGCCCGGTCGTGTAGTGCGTCGTACCGAGGGCCGTGACGGGGATCATCGCACCGCCGTTGCCCCGCACATGGAAGAGGTCGAGATTGCTCTGGTGCGCACGGTAGGGCGCCTCGGCCTGAACGTAGACGCGGTAGATACGGTTGAACATGTTGAAGTCGTTGACATAGACCGAACCTGTGAAGGTTTTGAGCGTCGAGAAGACATCGGACATCGACACGCCCAGCAGTTGCGCCTTGTCGCGGTCGACGTCGTAGTAGAGCTGCGGAATGTCGCTCTGCATCGACGACGACAGCCCCGCCAGTTCGGGACGCCGCTCAGCGTAATACATCAGCGTGTCGACGGCCTGCTGCAAGTCGGTATAGGTGCGGTCGCCGCGCGCTTCGAGCACCATCTCGAAGCCGCCCGAAGTACCCAGACCCGGGATGACGGCGGGCGAACTTAGGTAGACCTTGCTCTCGGGATAGAGCGACAGCTCGTCGCGCACCTCCTCCATCAGTTCGTCGATGCTCTCCGACGTACGGTCGCCCCACGGTTTGAGAATCACCGTCAGCTGGCTGTGCGCCTGATTGCTGCCCAGTCGGGGCGACGACCCCGTCACATTGAGCACATACTCCACGTCGGAAAGGCCCATCAGGTACTTCATCGCACGATCCGTCACACGACGCGTCCGTTCGAGCGTCGCCCCTTCGGGAAGTTCCAGCTCGACGGTGAAATAGCCCTGGTCCTCCTTGGGCATGAAACTCTGCGGCGTGATGCGGTTCATCAGCCAGATGCCGACGAGCAGGATGCCGAAGGCCGCCAGCATCCGCCGCGAATGGCGCAGGCTGCCGCGGATTCCCCGCTGGTAGACCGTATTGCCGCGCCGCAGCCAGTAGTTGATACGCCGGAACAGCTTGGGTTTGCGGCGTCCGTTGTCGGGGCGCAGGAAGTAGGCGCACATCACCGGACTGAGCGTCAGCGCCACGACGGTGGAGATAATGACCGACACGGCGATCGTAATGGTGAACTGCCGGTAGAGCTGCCCCGTGATGCCGGCCAGGAAGCTCACCGGCACGAAGACGGCGCACAACACGAGCGACATGGCGATGAGCGCGCCGCCGAGCGACGCCATGGCCTTCTTGGTCGCCTCGTAGGGCGACAGCCGTTCCTGTTCCATGATGCGCTCGACGTTCTCGACCACCACGATCGCGTCGTCCACGACGATACCGATGGCCAGAATCAGGCCCAGCAGCGTCATCATGTTCAGCGAGAACCCGAAGACGAGCATCACGCCGAAGGTTCCGATCAGCGAGATCGGCACCGCCACGATCGGGATGAGCGTCGCGCGCCAGTTCTGCAACGAAAGGAAGACCACCAGAATCACCAGCAGCAACGCCTCGAACAAGGTCTGATAGACGTGGTGGATCGACTCGGAGATATAGGTCGTCATGTCGAACGGTATCTGGTAGGAGATTCCTTCGGGGAAGTTGCGGCTGATCTCCTCCATGGCCTCTTTCACCGCGTCGGCCACCTCCATGGCGTTGGCGCCCGGCAGCATGTTGATGTTGAGCACCGCGGCATTTCCCCCGTTGATACCACTCTCGGTGTTATAGGACGACGCTTCGAGCGAAACGCGCGCCACGTCGCGCAGGCGGATGATCGAGCCGTCGGGGTTGGCGCGGACGACGATCTCCTCGAACTCGCCCACCGACGACAAACGCCCCTGCGCCGTAATGGGGATCGTCACATCGAGATCGGTCATGGGCTGCTGTCCGAGCACGCCGGCGGCCGATTCGCGGTTCTGATCCTTCAATGCCCGCTGCAAGTCCTGCACCGTCAGCCCCAGATTGGCCAGCCGGTCGGGCAGCACCCAGATCTGCATGGCGTAGTAGCGCGATCCGACGTTCGAGACGCTGCCCACGCCCGGCACGCGCCGCAGCATGTCCAGCACGTTGAGCGTCGCGTAGTTGCTCAGGTAGATTTCGTCGAACTTGGGATCCGACGACAGCAGCGTGATCGTCAGCAGTTTGCTCGACGCCTGTTTCTCGACCGAGATGCCGTTCTGCACCACCTCGGCCGGCAGCCGGCTTTCGGCCAGCTTCACGCGGTTCTGCACCTCGACGGCCGCCAGGTCGGCATCGGTGTCGATGTCGAAGGTGATCGTGGCGGTGAAGCCGCCGGAGTTGGTCGACGACGACTCCATGTAGAGCATCCCCGGCGTACCGTTGAGCTCCTGTTCGATCGGCGTGGCCACCGCCTGCGTCACGGTCTGGGCGCTGGCGCCCGGATAGGAGGCGCTCACCTTCACCACGGGCGGGACGATCTTGGGATACTGGTCGATGGGCAGCAGCGCCAGTCCGATGACGCCCACGATGACGATGATGACCGAGAGAACGGTCGAAAAGACCGGCCGGTCGATAAAGAAATCGCTCTTCATAGGCTGTCGTTAATTGGATGCCACGCCATTGTCGCGCCGGGGCTCGACCGCCTCGACGCGCATACCGTGATTGAGTTTGTGGTAACCCTCCACGACGATCCGTTCGCCGGAGAGCAGACCGCGTTCGACCACCGTCTTGTTGTCCAGCTCGGGCCCCGTCTCGATAAAACGTTTTTCGACGACGCTGTCGGGCCGCACGACGAAGATGTAGGCACCGCCTTTCTCGATCACGATCGCCTTGGACGGTACGACCACGGCATTCTCACGCACGTCGAGCAGCAGCTTGACCTTGGTGAACTGGCCGGGCAGCAGGATATGGTCGGGGTTGGGCATCTCGGCGCGCACGGAGAAGGTTCCCGTCTCGGGGTCGACCTGCGGGTCGGCGAAATCGACCAGCCCCCGCAGCGGATAGCGCGAGTTGTCGGGCAGGGTGACGGTGATGTAGGGGTTCCAGCGGCGCGTGGAATCCTTCTGCCCCAAATTGACATTACGCTCCTTGCTGCGCAGATAGTCCATGCCGGTCATGCTGAAATCGACACGCACCGTATCGCTCTTGACAATGGTCGCCAGCAGCGACTTGCCGCCCGGCCCCACGAGGGTTCCGATGTCGGCGTTGCTGGCGCTGATATAGCCCGTGATGGGCGACTGTACGGTGGTGTACCCCAGCGCCGTGGCCGCCTGCATCAGGTCGGCTTCGCTCATCAGCACGTTGGCCGTCGCGCTCTCGTAGGCGGCCGTCGCATTGTCCAGATCGAGCTGGCTGGCGGCATTCTGCGCATAGAGCGGGCGGATGCGTTTCAGGTCGCGCTCGGCCTTCTGGGCCAGTGCGCGATCCTTGTTGAGCTGCGCCTTGGCCTTGTCCACGCGGGCGCGGTAGATCTTGGGGTCGATGATGAAGAGCGTCTGCCCCTTCTTCACGTAGCTTCCCTCGCGGAAGAGCATCCGTTCGAGATAACCCTCCACGCGGGCCCGCACCTCGACGAACTGCTGCGCACGGATGCGCCCCACGAACTCGCCGTAGATCTCCACGTTCTGCGTGGCGACCGGCTCGACCGCCACGATCGGATAATGCACCGCCTCGCTTCGAGGACGGAGCAACCACACGACACCGGCCACAATGACGACCGCCGTCAACGCGATCATGATCCACCCGCTTCGGGTTCGCGGACAAGCCTTTTCGCACCACGAACCGGCTTTACGCACCCATTTGTCAACCTTCGGATTCATACCTGCCCAATCTTATTTTCAAACTTACTTCTGCGGAGATACCCGCTTTCAATGCCGCAAAGATACGATTTCCCGCGAAAAACGGGCAAAAACCGGTGAATTTCATTCTTAATTTTCTCGCCTCGGCAAAGCTCGCGCAAGCGCGGCTCTGCACTCGGCTTAACGAAAACGGTGAGTTTCTCTCTTCGTTTTCTCGCCTCGGCATAGTCCGAACAAGTTCGGCTCTGCGCTCGGCTTAACGAAAACGGTCGATTTTACCTCGCCGACAAACTTCTTTTCAGGTATTCAACGCAAAAAGTATGTTTTTCTTATGTTTTACGACGATAAAAAACCGTCCGAAACGAATCCGGACGGTTTTAAAACACACATCCTCTCACCCTAAAACTCCGATGTGAACTTGAAGCGGATCTCCTTGAAGTTCTCCTGCGCCAGCGTCAGCGCATAGCTCGTATCGGCCAGAAAGACGTCGCGGCCGTGCTTGTCGACCGCCATGTTGGTGTGCTTGCGGCGCTTGAAATCGGCCAGCTGCCCGGCATCGTCGCTTTCGATCCAGCACGCCTTGTAGATCGAGATCGGCTCCCAGCGGCATTTGGCGCCGTACTCGTGTTCCAAGCGGTACTGGATCACCTCGAATTGCAGCGCGCCGACCGTACCGATGATGCGCCGGCCGTTGAGCTGCGACGTGAACAGCTGCGCCACGCCTTCGTCCATCAGCTGATCGACGCCTTTGGCCAGCTGCTTGAATTTCAGCGGATCGGCGTTTTCGATATAACGGAACTGCTCGGGAGCGAACGAGGGAATGCCCGTGAATTTGAGCTTCTCGCCTTCGGTGAACGTATCGCCGATCTTGAAGGTTCCCGTGTCGTGCAGACCCACGATATCGCCCGGATAGGCCTCGTCGATCACCGACTTCTTCTCGGCCATGAAGGCCGTCGGCGACGAGAATTTGAGCTGCTTGCCGCTGCGCACGTGCAGGTAGTTGCGGTTGCGCTCGAAGCGGCCGGAGCAGATTTTCAGGAAGGCGATGCGGTCGCGGTGGTTGGGGTCCATGTTGGCGTGGATCTTGAAGACGAAGCCCGTCATCTTCTCCTCGGCCGGCTCCACGCGCCGCGTCTCGGTCTGCGAGGGGCGCGGCGAGGGGGCGATGTCGATGAAACATTCGAGCAGCTCGCGCACGCCGAAATTGTTGATCGCCGAACCGAAGAAGACCGGCGCCAGATCGCCCGCCAGATAGGCGTCGCGGTCGAAGGGATCGTAGACGCCCTCGATCAGTTCCGAATCCTCGCGCAGCTGGCGGGCATAGCGCTCGCCCACATGCGCGTCGAGCTCCGGTGCAGCCAGATCGCGGATTTCGACGGTCGACGCCGTAGCCGTCTGCCGCTCGTCGGAGGTGAAGAGCGACAGACCGTGCGCATAGATGTTGTAAACGCCCTTGAACGTCGGGCCGTTGGAGATCGGAAAGGCCAGCGGACGTACTTTGATGCGCAACTCGCGCTCCACCTCGTCCAGCAGGTCGAAGGGGTCCTTGCACGGGCGGTCCAGCTTGTTGATGAAGACCATCACCGGCGTCTTGCGCATCCGGCACACCTCCATCAGGCGGCGCGTCTGCTGCTCGACGCCCTTGGCGCCGTCGATGACGATGATGACCGAATCGACGGCCGTCAGCGTGCGGTAGGTGTCCTCGGCGAAATCCTCGTGGCCGGGCGTATCGAGAATATTGATCTTCACTCCGTTATACTCGAATCCCATGACGGAGGTGACATAATTGTCATCTGACACATATTGTGATAACTGCTCGCTCTCCTGCGGGGTCAGTTCTAATTGCTGGGTACGAAGAATACTTCTTGTGACTGCCTGATTACTGGTCGGAAGCCCTTTGGACTTCTGCGAGATCGTGCGATAAAGGTTTTCTGCCTTCTTCTCAATGATGTGGGCATATTCCTGATTGACCTGAAAACTCACGATATCCTCAACATAACCACACAATCCGGCACAAGGCAGACCACCCAGGATCTCCCATGCATTTTCCAAGGTCAAAGCACCTTCACGCTCTCCATAGGTCGTAGACATCACAACCGGCTGCATGTAAATAGAAGAAATACTCTCCTTATCGCCATAGAGCCAGCAGGCATCCAGAAATTGGTTCATATATCCGCCGATCCCCAGCCACTCCACGGTCGTCGCCAGAATAATGCCATCCACATCCTTTAAGGTCTGTGGCAACATGGAAATGGCGTTTTTCTGCTCATATATGTTATACCTATGTACCTCTACCCGAAGTTCTATCAGTACGCTTTCCATTTTTTGAATAACGTAAAGCGTCGGATCGTCCAATACGCCTCGTCCACCATAATAAATATTGACCTTCATAAAAACCTCTGTTCTTACTTATCGCTCATCAATTACTTTTTTATTATAAATAACCTCTTTTTCTTAGTCAAACGCAATCTTTAAACAAACAAATACTCCACATCCGCGAAGGTAACACGATCCATAGGCTCCAGTTTTTTCTTTTGGGTATAAGCCAGCATGACACCATTGACAAATGTGCCATTGGTCGAATTCAGATCCTCAATGTAAAACTCTCTCTCCTGGCGTATGATCCGGGCATGCTGATGGCTGACCGCCGATGAGTGCAACTGCGCCTCATTGCCGGATGCATCCGTACCAATGCGAAAGGTCTTTTCCCTGATGAAAAAATCTTCTTCTCCGCCATTTCCCTGATACAATAATTGTCCCTGACAGGATGCCGCTTTTTCATGCAGAAGAACCGTTCGTTCCACCGGGATCGGCTCCGGTTCTATGAGAACATCCTTCTTTCCACCGTGTACTTCCCGATTCTGTGCAAACCAGGACAGGATCAATTCCTTGATGTGTTGCCCCTTTGCCCGGATAGTCTCCAGAATTTTCTCGTAACTGCTTTCGTAATAGACAGATTCCTCCGGCACCAT